>Ga0137377_10004505_pt1 | contig 10983 bp, 10 predicted proteins | sample SagtaG_22_FD_104815 | JGI IMG/M metagenome (GOLD analysis project Ga0137377, IMG submission 104815) | Vadose zone soil microbial communities from Sagehorn Ranch, Mendocino, California, USA - Sage2_L_40_16 metaG | ecosystem: Environmental > Terrestrial > Soil > Vadose zone | place: USA... | reverse complement strand
GTTGGCCCGGTGAACTTTCACATGTTTGTGGTCTGCGACGGGCTCCACTAGCCGTAGGACGTGCTCGCGCGTGTCTTCATCGAAGCGGTAAATAAGGACCGCGTCGGCCGCCTTGTCGTCTTGCGCCAGCTCTAGTTCGGGATTGTCCATAGTGACGTCGCCATTGTTTCGAATGCGCAGTTCGGCCCCGACTTGCAGAACAATCTTCATCCCTTCGCGATTGCCAGCCATCGTTTCGCCTCCTGGATTGCGTCTCCGGTCATTACACTCAACTCATACGCGCAACTCCTGCATGCAACTCACGGTTGCAACTCAATGGATGCGGCGCCGGAGCAAAAGGATCCACTGCCCGCCTTTTAGTGCAGGAAGTGCCGCATGCCGGTGAACACCATGGCGAGGCCGAGGCGGTCGGCGGCGGCTACGACCTCGGCATCGCGGACGGAGCCGCCCGGCTGGATCACGGAAGTTGCGCCGGCCTTGGCCGCTTCTTCCACGCCATCGGGAAAGGGAAAAAACGCGTCGGAAGCGACCACGGCGCCGGCCAGCGAAGATTGCGCCTTCATCACCGCGATTTTCACCGAATCGACGCGGCTCATTTGTCCCGCGCCGACGCCCAGCGTCGCGCCGGCCTTCGCAAAGACGATGGCATTGGACTTTACATGTTTGGCCACTTTCCACGCGAAACGCATCGCTTGCATTTCTTCGGCCGTGGGCCCGCGCTTTGTTACGGTGCGCAGTTCGTCGTCCTTGATCTCGCCGAGGTCCGGCTGCTGCACCAGCATTCCGCCGAGAATGCGCTTGAGTTGCAGTTCGCGTTCGGGCTCCAGGCCTCCGGCGGGCAATTCGAGCAAACGTAAATTCTTTTTCGCCGCGAAAATTTCTTTGGCGCGATCCGCAAAACCGGGAGCGGCGATGCATTCCGCGAAAAGTTTTGCGACTTCCTCGGCAGTCGCGGCATCCACCACGCGGTTGAACGCGAGCACGCCGCCGAACGCCGAAACGGGATCGCACGCCAGCGCCTTCAAATAGGCTTCGACCGGAGTTGACTGCTCCGCCGTACCGCAGGGATTGTTGTGCTTAATGATTACGGCAACGGGATTCTTGAATTCCGCGGCCAGGCTGCGGGCCGCTTCCAGATCGACGAAATTGTTGTACGAAAGTTCTTTGCCCTGGAGTTGTTTGGCTGCGGCCAAACCTTCCGGGGCGCGGCCCGCCGGCACGTACAGAGCCGCAGCCTGGTGGGGATTTTCTCCGTAACGCAATTCCTGCCGGCGCCGCAAAGCGAGGTGCACGCGTTCCGGCAGCACAGGTTTCGCTGAGAGGGAAATGTGTCCGGCGCCAACCGACAATCGCTCGAGTTCAGTGGTGATCATGCCGTCGTACCGAGAAGCCGTGGCGAAAACTTTTCGCGCCAGCTCCAGCCGGGTCGCAAGCGTCGTTTCGCCCGCGCCCTCGAGTTCGCTGGCCACACGCGCGAAATCCGCCGGATCCGTCACCACCGTGACGTTTTCGAAATTCTTGGCCGCGGAGCGCAGCATCGTTGGACCGCCGATGTCGATGTTTTCGATCAACTCTTCCGCGGTGAGTTCCGCTTTCGCCGCCGTGGCTTCGAACGGATACAGATTCACCACCAGCAGATCGATGGGAGCGATTCCATGTTCCGCCGCCTGTTTCTGATCCCCCGCGTGCCCACGGCGAAAAAGCAGCCCGCCGTGCACCTTGGGGTGCAGCGTCTTCACGCGACCGCCGAGCATTTCTGGCCAGCCGGTGAAATCGGAAACGTCGCGCACTATGATTCCTGCTTCGCGCAGCAATTTGGCAGTTCCACCTGTTGAGAGAATCTCGATCTTCAGCGCGGCCAAGCGCTTGGCGAATTCCACAATTCCAGTTTTGTCGAAGACGCTGATGAGCGCACGCTGCACCGCCATGGAGGCCTCCACAATGGGAAAAGCAGATCAGTGTAAGGGGGGCGCGGGAATAGGGGAAGTGCAAACCATGAGGCGCTGGAAGGGACTTACGACTTCACAAGGGCTTTCAATTTGACCTGGCCTTCGACCATCTCGACCACGTATTCGACGTCGCGGCAATTCTTCTGCTTTTGCAGCTCTTTCGTTTTCTTCAGCACGAATTCGTTGAAGCTGGAGCGCGACAGCTTCCCCGTCGCTTCCCCAGCCGTCTGCTTGGCTTGCAAGAACGCCTGATACAACTGTTCGACTTTTTCCTTTTCGCGTTCTGGTTCGGAGCAGGTCATGCGAAATGTCGAGGAATCTCCCCCCGCGACTGCAGCTGCATGCTCTTCGGCTTCCTTTTTCGTGCGGGCAGCCTCAATCTCCCTCGCCGCCGCTCCGAAATGCCGCTGGACCGTGCCTTCTTCTTTCTGTTTCACTTTTTTTCGAAAGATATCTTTGTATTTTGCGTAAGTCTGGGACAAATTGTTGAAGCGGAAACGCTGCGCGAACTTCAGTTCGCCGCCGCGTTCCGCATAGCGCTTGACCATCATGTCAATGCGCCATTCAATTTCCGTGGGCGGACGTTTCCGACCGCCGCCGAAATACTGATCGTATTCAACCTTCAGCTGTCGAATATCCTTCTCGAGAGTAGCCAGCTCTTCGTCAATGGTAGCCATGCGCGGGGAGAAACCTCGAACCACCATGCTAAGAGGATGGAAGAAAACCGTCAACCGGAGGAATGGGTGGCGCTTCGAATCCGCTACTGTGCGGCGTTGCTTCGAATGCGCCCCTGCAGTCCGCACTCAGCTGAGCCAGGGTGCGGCTGGCGCGGGACGCAAGTGACGGGCCAACGGCATTGCCCGCCGCTTCGCACTGTGTTGAAATGTGCGAATGGACGCGGGGAGCAAAAGAACGATTTCAGCGGAGCAAGCGGAATTGCTGCGGCAAATTCCGTCGGTAGACGAATTGCTTGCGCAGCCAAGGCTGGCGGCGCTTTCGAAACGTGTGGACCGGAACCTGGTGGTCAAGGTTGCGCGCGCCGTGCTAGCGGACTTGCGTGCGCGTATCGCGGGTGATTCGAATTGGACAGCGCTAGGCTTGAATGCCGTCACTGTCGAAGAGCTCATCAGCACGGAAGTTGAACGAATTCTTTCGCGCTCGCTGCAGCCAGTGATTAACGCCACCGGTGTGATCCTGCACACGAATCTGGGCCGCGCGCCATTGACACAGGCCGTGGTCGACGAATTCCGCCGCGGCGCCACACAGTACAACAATCTTGAATACGATCTGGAGGCGGGTGCACGGGGCAAACGGGACGTTCACACGGCTGAGTTGCTGGCGCGACTGACTGGTGCGGAATCGGCCATCGTAGTGAACAATTGCGCGGCGGCGGTGCTCGCGACTCTTGCGGCGCTGGCGCGCGGCGGTGAAGTCATTGTCTCGCGCGGGGAGCTGATCGAAATCGGGGACGGATTTCGAATCCCCGAGATCATGGAGCAGAGCGGCGCGATCCTTCGGGAAGTTGGCACCACCAATCGCACGCACCTAGCGGACTACGAAAACGCCATCAACGAAAAGACGCGTGTGCTACTCCGCGTACATCCTTCGAATTTCAAGGTCACCGGTTTTACTGACAAGCCTTCGATTGAAGAACTGGTGGCACTCGGCCAGCGCAACGGCTTGCCGCTCGTGGAAGACCTGGGCTCGGGCTGCCTAGTGGATCTTTCGGAATTCGGCGTCAGCGAGCCCACAGTAAGGCAAAGCATCGACGCGGGCGTTTCGATAGTGATGTTTAGCGGCGACAAACTTCTGGGCGGGCCACAAGCAGGCATCATCGCTGGGAAAAAAGATCTCATCGCACGCGTGCGCCGTTACCCGCTGTTTCGGGCGCTACGGGTGGACAAGCTCACCATCGCGGCGCTCGAAGCGACTCTCGGGGCCTATCTTCGCGCGGCGTGGGACGAAATTCCGGCCATTCGAATGATTCGGGCGACTCCCCAGGAACTGAAGCGACGCGCGGAGAATTTCCTCCGCGAACTTCGCCCCGAACTTCCTTTGGACGAAGTGGAGATCGAAATCGCCGATGGCAGTTCTTTGGCAGGCGGCGGCTCCACGCCTTCGCAATCGCTCCCCACAAAAATTATTCGGATTGCGAGCGCCCGCTACTCCGCGACGAAGCTCGAGCAGCGGCTGCGGCGAGCCCCTGCCGGCGTCTCGGTCATCGCTCGCGTCGAAGACGACAGGCTCATCCTCGACTTGCGCACGGTGTTTCCGGAACAAGAACCGTTATTGATCAAGACCCTTTCCGACGCGCTGCATTAGAGAATGAGCTCTGTGAGGCGCGACTAAGCTCCGATTCGACCAGGTTTCGGTTCATTTTTCGGAAATCTTTCCAGCGCAATATTGCGTCGACGAGCGAGACGGGGTAATGTGGCAAATCCTATTTTATACGGCGCCTAACTTTATTGCCGAGGAATCATTTGATGGAGAGCTTGCTCAAAGACATCCGTTACGGGATACGCACGCTGGGCAAGAATCCCGGCTTCACGGCCGTGGCGGTGCTGACGCTGGCTCTCGGAATCGGCGCGAACACAGCGATTTTCAGCGTGGTCGAAAATGTGCTGCTCCGCCCGCTGCCTTATCCTCAGCCGGGAAACTTAGTTCAAATCTGGAATACCTATCCGCCGCAGGCTCCGCGGGCCGGCTTGTCGCCGGGCGACTACGCCGACTGGCGCCAGCAAAACGCCAGTTTCTCTGAAATGGGTGGCTACGCCTACATCTCCCAAGGATTTAATTTAACCGGCGAAGCAGAACCGCAGCGCGTGCTCGTGAGCTACGCAAGCGCGGGACTGTTCCCCTTGCTAGGGATAAAGCTCGCGGCGGGCCACTATTTCGTTCTGGAAGACGATCGGGCAGGCAGTTCTCCCGTGGTGATTTTGAGCCACCGCCTTTGGCAGAGCCGGTTTGGGGGCGATCCCGCAGTGCTGGGACGAACGATCACGCTGGACAACCAGCGTTATACGGTAACGGGGGTGTTGCCGGCAGATTTTCACCTTCTGCGCTGGCCTGACCTTTGGATGCCCATTGGGCAATATGGAGACGACCTCACCGAGCACGTTCATCACGCTTTCATCGGCGTGGCACGGCTCAAACCGGGCGTCACTTTGGCGCAAGCTCGCGACGAGATGGTCAGGCTGAATCAACAGGAAACCATTCAGTATCCGGATTCGCACAAGTTCTTTGGGGTGCTCGTCGAACCGATGGAAGATCCGTCCGCTGCGAAACTGCAAGGCATCCTGCTGGTGCTTTCCGCGGCCGTGGGACTGGTGCTGCTGATTGCCTGCGCAAACATCGTGAATCTGCTGCTGGTGCGCAATGCTGGCAGAGAACGAGAAGTGGCGTTGCGCACCGCGTTGGGCGCCAGTTCCTGGCGGTTATCACGCCAGTTGCTTACGGAAAGCATGCTGCTGTCGCTGGCGGGAGGAGCGTTAGGGTTGATCCTGGCCGTTGGCGGTTTGCGCGCTTTGATGGCGTTTGTCCCCGCGGATCTAGGAGTGTTACGAGAGAGCGGCCTGAACAGTAAGGTACTGGCGTTCACTGCCACGGTTTGCGTGACCACTGGAATCATTTGCGGGCTGCTTCCGGCGCTGCGCACACTCCGCGCGAATCTCGCGGGAGTTCTCAAGCACGGGAGCAAAGGGACGAGCGGACCGGGACATAACCGGGCACACAACGTCCTGGTGATCTCGGAGATCGCGATGGCGCTCGTGCCGCTGATTGGGGCGGGCCTGCTGCTGCGGAGTTTTCAACATCTGTTGGAAGTGGATCCGGGTTTCCGCGTGGACCATATCCTGACGATGGAGGTGCAGCAGGCGGCGCTGCCCTTTACGCAGGCCAAGCAGCTTTCGCAGGAAGAGTGGATCCAGATTGGACAGAAGCAGTCCCTGGAATTCGAGCAAATCGTGGAGCGCATCCGCGCTCTTCCGGGCGTGAAGGAAGCGGCAGGCATCGACGATCTGCCCTTGAGCAACGAGTTTCGCCAAGCGTCGAGATTCGTGATCGAGGGCCAGCCCATCCCTAATGCAGGAGCGCGGCCGATTGTGCAATTCCGAACCGTGAGTCTTGGCTATTTTTCGACCTTGGGGATTCCCTTGCGCAAGGGCCGATTCTTTACCGCGGACGACTGGAAGGTCCCAAGGGCGGTGATCAACGAGACGATGGAACGGCGTTTCTGGCCAAAGGGCGACGCACTCGGGAAGCGCATCAACCTGTGCTCGCTCGATCCAAAACCGTGCTGGAGCACCATCATTGGCATCACGGGAAACGTGCACCAGTTTGGACTGGATGCCGAGCCAACCTTTGACGTTTACTTCGCGGGAGGGTGGACCCCCTATGTGGTAGTACGGACGGCTTCCGATCCGGTAGCGCTGGCAACTGCGGTCACAGACGTGATTCACAAAGCGGATCCGAATCTGCCGGTAACGCACGTGATGACCATGGACGGGTTGCTCACGGACTCTATCTCTCCAAGGCGATTTTCGGCGACGCTCGTTGGGGTTTTCGCTATGCTTGCGGTGGTGCTCGCTGCCGTGGGGATTTATGGCGTGATGAGCTACACGGTAAGCCAGCGTACGCAGGAAATTGGAGTGCGCATGGCGCTGGGCGCGCAATTGAACTCAGTGCGCCGCATGATTCTTGGCCAGACATTGAAATTGACGCTGATCGGAGTCGCGCTCGGACTGGCGGGCGCGTTTGTTGTGGCACGTTTCCTCACGAGTTTGCTCTTCGGAGTGGGCATGTACGATCCGGTGACGTTTCTGGGTGTGGCGGCGTTGCTGGTCGCGGTCGCTTTGGCGGCCTCCTATATCCCAGCACGCCGGGCCATGCGAGTGGATCCCATCGTGGCCCTGCGCTACGAATGAACGGAGGGCTCCCTGCTCTCCAATCTGCGTCCATTGATTTCCTGCCGTGATATGATATAGGCGTGATATAGGAGCACTGTATGGCCACGGCACTCATTCATATGGATCCCGTACAGAAGCAGCGACTCGCTCACCGCGCGAAACTGCGCGGAAAATCCTTTTCGCAGGAAGTGCGTGACGCAGTGGATTTGTACCTGGACCTGCCAGTGGAGAATGAAGAAGAACTGCGCGACCTAGCCAAGGCAGCAAATCAAGCCGCGGACCGGATGATCAAAAACCTGGATGAAACCGTCGCCTACGTTGGCCGCGTTCTGAAGCAACGTAGGAACGGCAAGTGAGTTGGGCGCGGGATGCAGTATCGGCCATCCGGAAAATCGTGCTGATCGAAGACCGGATGGAATCGCTGACGGTGCAAGTGAAGAATCTTGCAGATGGCTACATGGACCTTGATCGCCGTTTGATACGGCTTGAGGCCAAGTTCGATTTGATCGAGAAAATGGCAGCGCCCGGGCGGAGGGCTCTGCCGGTAAAGTCGCGTTCCCGCAGGGATAAGAAAACGAGCTAGGCACCATCGTGCTCTCCTTCCGCGTAAAAAATGGAAAACTGAAAGCAACATCGAAGCCGCTGCCGAGACTGCGGCCCGGATGGGTGCTCGTTCGTGTGCGGCTGGCGGGAATTTGCAACACGGACGTGGAAATTCTGCGCGGCTATCATGGATTTCAGGGAACGCCGGGGCATGAGTTTGTCGGCGAAGTTGCGGATGTCCGCGGCGTTTCTGCCACGGTTAAAAAAGATTGGCTGGGCCGACGCGTCTGCGGAGACATCAACGTTTCTTGTTCCGCGTATGGCTTCAAACCGGTTTGCGATTTCTGCCGCCGCGGATTGAAAACGCATTGTGCGCGGCGGACGGTGCTGGGGATCATCAACCACGACGGCGCATTCGCCGAGTATCTGGCGTTGCCTCTAGAAAACTTGCACCTCGTTCCGAAGAACGTCACGGATGAGCACGCTGTGTTCGTCGAACCGCTGGCCGCTGCTTGCGAAATACTGGATCAAGTCAACGTGAAGAAATTTCGCTCTGTCGTGGTTCTTGGCGACGGCAAGCTCGCGCAGCTGATCGCGCGCGTATTGCGCACTGCCATTTCACGCGTGGTTATGTATGGCAAGTACGAGAAAAAAATGGCGCTCGCCCGCCGCGCTAAAATTCAAACAAGGAAAGTCCGGAGCGATACGTCCGATCTGAGGCGAATTAGGGAAAACTTCCGGCTGGTTGTCGAAGCTACCGGTTCGCCAAGTGGGCTGGCACTGGCGCAGCATATCGCCGAGCCTCGCGGGACGCTTGTGCTCAAGTCCACGTTTCACGGCGCGGCGCCGGTCGAAACGTGGCCGATCGTGGTGAAAGAAATTACCGTCATCGGGTCCCGCTGCGGCCCATTTGCTAAAGCCATCGCGCTTCTGCGGTCCGGCAAAGCGGATCCAACACCACTCATCACGCGGACATTTCCACTGGTGGAAGCGGCGACAGCGATTCGTTTCGCACAGCGATCCGGCGTCATGAAAGTTTTGCTGAAGGCGTAAGAAGGAAACCTGATCACAGCCGGTTGATGCAGGAGGCGACGCACGCGGCGCCGAAACCGTTGTCGATGTTGACGACGGTGACGTTGGAGGCACAGGAATTGAGCATGCCGAGAAGCGCGGCGACGCCGCCAAAACTGGCCCCGTAACCAACACTAGTGGGAACAGCGATGACCGGCACCGCGACGAGGCCGCCTACGACGCTGGGGAGCGCGCCTTCCATTCCGGCCACGCAGATAATCACACGCGCTTGCGCCAGCTTGCTCTCGCGGTGTTCGAGCAAGCGATGAATGCCGGCCACACCCACGTCGTATAGCGGTTCGGTGCGGTTGCCCATCATGCGCGCCGTGAGCAGCGCCTCCTCCGCGACGGGGATGTCACTCGTTCCGGCGGAAATCACGAGAATGGTTCCTTTGCCGGTGATCTCCTGGGTGCGCTCGATCGTAATGACGCCGGGCAATTCGTAAAACTTCGCGTTGCGCGCGTCTTTTCCGCCCGCGCGTTTTACGGCTGCAAAGATCTTTTTGTCGGCGCGGGTCACCAGGATGTTGTGGCGCGAATCCTTCTTGCGCAGCATGGCACGCACAATTTCCGCGACTTGCTGCGGCGTCTTGCCTTTTCCGAGAACGACTTCGGCAAAACCCTGCCGCAGCGTGCGGTGATGATCTACTTTGGCAAAGCCGAGATCTTCGAATGGCAGGTGCTTTAGGCGCTCGATGGCCTTGTCCGGAGCAAGCTTACCGGCTTTCACGGATTCCAGAATTTTCAGCAGTTCGCTTTGATTCATATTCTCCGGCCGCCGCAAATTCTATCATCGCAGAAGACGATTACCTTTGCTTGACTTGCCGAAACACCGCTGCGAGACTGATTCTACCCGCGCGGAAAACATGACCGAGACACAAAAACAGATTGTCACCGTGGGTGTGACAGGCGCCAGCGGAGCGATTCTTGCGCAAAAGGCGCTGGTGTTACTTGAAGAAGACCGGCGCGTCGGCTGCGTCCATCTGGTGATCACGGAAGCCGGTCAGAGGCTTTTTGCGGAAGAGCTGGGCATTACTTCCGGCGATTTGAAGCAGCTCCCCAGCCGCATTCTGGGCCACCCGGTTGCGAAGATCGACGTCCTGCCGAACAAAGACGTGGGTGCTTCCATCGCTTCGGGCAGCTACGATGTGGATTCCATGGTGATCATTCCGTGCTCAATGGGGACGCTGGGCGCGATTGCCGGCGGCATCAGCGACGACCTGGTGTCACGAGCAGCAGACGTGATGCTGAAAGAAGGGCGCAAGCTGGTTCTCTGCGTGCGCGATACACCGTTCAATCGCGTGCACCTTGAGAACATGCTGCGTGCGCAGCAAGCGGGCGCTGTCATCATGCCTGCGGCGCCGGCGTTTTATCATCAACCGAAAACGATCGATGATCTTGTTACCCAATACGTGTGTCGTGTCCTGGCGCAAATTGGATTGGCGCAAGAACAAATGTATCGCTGGTTGGGCACGCCGGCCGCGAAAAAAGCGGAGGCGTGAGGCAGCACGCGATTTAGAAATGGTCAGCCGCATCAAAACCGTGCTCGAGATGATCAAATTCGAGCACTCCGTGTTTGCACTGCCCTTTGCGCTGACGGGAGCGTTGCTGGCCGCGCGTTGGACGCGTCACGGCTGGCCCTCGCTTCGCCAAATCTTATGGATTATTGTCGCCATGGTTGCCGCGCGTTCCGCAGCGATGACCATGAACCGCATCGTCGATCTCCGTTTCGATCGCGAGAATCCGCGCACCAAGCAGCGCGCGCTGCCGACGGGCGCGCTTACGCTGCAATTTGCATGGCTTTTCACGGTTGTCGCGGCGACGATATTTTTCATCGCGGCGTGGCGATTAAATCCGCTCGCGTTGAAACTCGCTCCCCTGGCTATCGCGATTTTATTTTTCTATTCTTTCACCAAGCGCTTCACCAACTGGTCGCATCTCTTTCTCGGATTGGCGCTGGGCATCTCTCCGGCGGCGGCCTGGATCGCCGTCACGGGCGGCCTCGATCCGCGCATGCTGATCCTATGCGCCGCGGTTACGCTGTGGGTCGGCGGGTTTGACGTGCTCTACGCCTGCCAGGATATTGAGTACGATCGGCGAGCGGGACTCTTATCCGTTCCGAAGAAATTCGGGATTGCCAGAGCGCTGGTGATCGCGCGCGTGATGCACATCGCCGTAATCGCATTTCTGGCGTGGCTGGCATTGAGCTTCGGCTTGCCATGGCCGGCGTGGGCAGGAATCGCCGTCGTCGCGTCGCTCCTGGGCTACGAACATTCCCTCGTCAAACCGGACGATTTGAGCAAGCTGGACGCTGCGTTTTTCACGGTGAACGGCTATATTAGTATGTTGTTCCTATTGTTCTGGGGCGCTGCGGCAGCAGTTTGGCGCGTTTGAAACGTTCGGCGGATTCATGATGAGCGAACTTACGATCACCGATCAACAATTAAAGTCGATTGCGGAGAGAGTTCTCGCCGGCGAGCGGCTCACCTTTGACGACGGCATCACGCTTTACCGTT
>Ga0137377_10004503_pt1 | contig 10986 bp, 9 predicted proteins | sample SagtaG_22_FD_104815 | JGI IMG/M metagenome (GOLD analysis project Ga0137377, IMG submission 104815) | Vadose zone soil microbial communities from Sagehorn Ranch, Mendocino, California, USA - Sage2_L_40_16 metaG | ecosystem: Environmental > Terrestrial > Soil > Vadose zone | place: USA... | reverse complement strand
CCATGGTGGACAAAAACGCCTCGATGTACCTGGGCAGCCCGCGCATGGTCGAGATGGTGGTCAGGGAGAAGACCACGCTGGAGGAGATGGGCGGCGCCCGGATGCACTGCTCGGTGTCGGGCTGCGGCCACTACCTGGCGCCGGGCGAGCAGGACGCGATCGCCGCCGTGCGCAGGTTCCTGTCCTACCTGCCCGCCAGCTGGGAGGGGCGGCCACCCGCGGCCGCGGCGCGCGAGCCCAAGCCCGCCGACCTGCGGGCGCTCGTGCCGGTCAGCGAGCGGCAGGCCTTCGACATGCGCCGTTATGTGGCGGGCCTGGTGGACGAGGGGTCGTTCTTCGAGATCCACTCCCTGTGGGCGCGGGAACTTGTGATCGGGTTCGGGCGGCTGGCCGGTGAGGCCGTCGGCCTGGTGGCGAACAACCCGATGTTCAAGGGCGGCGTGCTCTTCGTGGACTCCGCCGACAAGGCGACCAGGTTCATCCAGCTCTGCGACGCGTTCAACATGCCGTTGCTGTTCCTCGCGGACGTTCCCGGGTTCATGGTGGGTACCGCGGTGGAAAGGCAGGGGATCATCAGGCACGGCGCCAAGATGATCAGCGCGGTGTCGGAGGCGACGGTGCCGAAGATCTGCGTGGTGGTGCGCAAGGCATACGGCGCCGGCCTGTACGCGATGGCCGGGCCGGGTTTCGAGCCAGACGCGACGCTGGCGCTGCCGACGGCGAAGATCGCGGTGATGGGCGCTGAGGCGGCTGTCAACGCGGTGTACTACAACAAGCTCGCCGCCCTGGGCAGCGAGGCCGAGCGCGAGCAGGAGACACAGCGGCTTCGCGCCTCCTACGAGCAGGACATCGACGTGCTCAGGCTGGCGGGCGAGCTTGTCGTCGACGACGTGGTCGAACCCGAGGACCTGCGGGACGAGCTGATCAAGCGCCTCGCCGCCGCACGCGGCAAAAGCAGGGACTTCTCCAGGCGCAGGCACGGCGTCACCCCGGTGTGAGCCGGCGCCTGCTGCGCCGTGCCGGCGCCACGTCGCGCAGCCGTTCTGGCGGTGCTGGCCCGGGGGGCGACCCCCCGGAGCGCCGTGCCGGCGCCACGGTGCGCAGCCGTTCGGGATGATGATCTCCCGCAGCCCTCCCTGGGCGATCCACGCCGGGTCAATTGGCACGCGGAATAGTATCTGGCCATGACATCCGTTCTGCTCGCCGAGGACGACACCTCAATTTCCGAGCCGCTCGCCCGCGCGCTTCGGCGTGAGGGGTACTACGTTGACGTCGCGCCCGATGGGCCGCACACGCTGGACCGGGCGCTCGGCGGCGGGATCGACCTGATCGTTCTCGACATTGGCCTGCCCGACCTGGACGGGCTGGAGGTATGCCGCCGGATCCGGGCCGAGGGCCACGGCGTGCCCGTGCTGATCCTGACCGCGCGGGCCGACGAGGTGGACACGGTGGTCGGCCTCGACGCCGGCGCGGACGACTACGTGACCAAGCCGTTCAGGCTGGCCGAGCTGCTGGCCCGGGTGCGTGCGCTGCTGCGCCGCGGCACCTCCGAGACACCGGTCGTGCAGGGAGTGCGTATCGACGCGGACTCCCGGCGGGCCTGGCTGGAGGGCGACGAGCTGCAGCTCACGACGAAGGAGTTCGACCTGCTCCGCGTGCTGGTCCGGGACGCGGGCAAGGTGATCACCCGCGAGCAGATCATGCGGGAGGTTTGGGACACCAACTGGTGGGGCTCGACCAAGACGCTCGACATGCACATCTCGTGGCTGCGCCGCAAGCTCGGTGACGACGCCAACGACCCGCACTTCATCACGACCGTGCGCGGCGTCGGCTTTCGTTTCGAACGTGGCGACTGATCCGCCGGAGAAGGTGAGCCATGCGGCGGCGCCTGCTGTTCTCCACGCTGGCCGTGGCGGCCACCGCGGTGCTGCTGCTCGGCCTGCCGCTCGCGGTGGTGCTCAGCCGCCTGGAGGTGAACGAGGCCGGTCAGCAGCTCGAGCGGGACGCGGTCATGGTCGCCAAGGGGATGCAGTACCGGCAGCAGGCGCACAAACCGACGGATCCGCAGGAGATCGCCAAGACCCTGCCGGACCGGTATGTGATCATCAGGCGCTCGGGTGGGGCACCCATCACGCTCGGCCAGAGACCCCCGAGCGGAAACACCATCAGATCGCGCGCCGTCACCGGAGATTTCGACGTCACGGTGGAGGCGGACGGCGCCGTCACCGGCAGCAGGCTGACCAAGGCGGTCGTCCTGATCGGCGCACTGGGCATGCTGGCGATCGGCGTGGCGGTCGGCCTCGCGTTCATTCAGGCACGCAAGCTGTCCATGCCGCTGGTGGAGCTCGCGGAAGCCGCCGAGCGGATCGGGTCGGGTGACGGCCGCCGGGTCGGCCACAGGTACGGCGTGCACGAACTTGACCAGGTCGCGGAGGGGCTGGACCGTTCGGTGCGGCGCGTCGCCGGGCTCCTGGCGGCCGAACGCGAGTTCGCCATGGACGCCTCACATCAGCTGCGTACGCCGCTGACCGCGCTGTCGATGCGGCTGGAGGAGATGATCGCAGCGGCAGACGACCCGGAGGTGGTCCGCGAGGAGGGGGCGGCGGCGCTCGCTCAGACGGAGCGGCTCGCCAAGGTGGTGAACCAGTTGCTCGGCCGCACGACCGCGAACGAGTCGGGCATGGCCGAAGAGACCGGCGTCGACGACGTCATCGCCCAGCAGGTAGCCGAATGGGAACCCGCGTTCCGCCATGCGAACCGCAAGCTCGAGGTCATCGGGACGAAGGGGCTGCATGCGCTCGCGACGCCGGGAAGCCTGGCCCAGGTGATCGCCACGCTGGTGGACAACGCGCTGGAGCACGGCGCGGGCACGGTCGCGATCCGGACCTGGCAGACGCCGAAGTCGGTGGTCGTGGAGATCAGGGACGAGGGCCGCGGCGTACCCGCCGAGCTCGCGCCGCGGATTTTCGAGCGCAACGTCAGCGGCCGCCCGGGCGGAACCGGCCTCGGGCTGGCGCTCGCGCGGGACATGGCGGCGGCAGACGGCGGGCACGTCGTTCTGGTCCGGCCGCGGCCAGCGGCGTTCGCGATCTTCCTGCGGCGCCCGGGTCCCGAGGGCGGCAACGGCGATCGCGCGGTCAGCGGACCCGCGTGAAGACACCCACCGGCTCGCCCGGGCCCGGGTCCTGGACGTCGGTGATCGCCGGGACAGTGGGGCCCCGCCCCGGATGCGCGGGCGGCCTGGTGCCTGGCATGCGGGCCAGCCTCCCGCGCGTGGACGCATGCGGGCGGGCGTGCGCCGGCCGCGGCATCGCGTGCGCCGGCGCCGGCGCCCGTGCGTTGAGGGGTGCCGGCGCGGCGGCGGGCGCCTCGGCCGGCAGGAAGACCCACTTCTTGTAGGCCCAGAACCTGAAGATGGTCCCGATCCCCGTGCCCGTCACCTGAGCGACGTTGTAGGCGAGCAGCCCATGCAGGCCGAGTGAGTACTCGGTGAAGCCGATCACAAGCAGCGCGATCAGCAGCCCGATCCCGTTCAGCACGAAGAAGATCAGGTACTGGCGCGCCAGCCCCGCGTTCGCCCGGTGCCTGAACGTCCACATGCGGTTCCCCGCGTAGGCGAACGTGGCCGCCACGATGGCGGAGAGGGTTTTGGCGACCAGCGGGCCGAGCCCGGCAGCGCCGTGCAGCGCCGCCGCGCCGCCCAGGTCGAGCATGGCCGCGGTCCCGCCGACCACGCCGAACTTGGCGAGCTCATGAATGAGTACCGCGAAGCGGCGATACAGGGGTGTGATCGGGCTCACGCAGAGGGAGTCTGCCATGGCGCGGCGCACATCCTGGCATAGACGGCATAACCCATGACCGTGTCTTTACTCACTCAACCGCGCCGCCCGGCGCCGCACCGGATTCATCCGGTGGGTGCCGGCGTCCTGCTTGGGCGGCGCAAAATGACGTAGAGCACGGCTGTGACCACGAATCCGACGGCGAAGGTGATGTCGCCGACCGCCGGGAAGTGCTTGGGGACGGGGCCGAGGTAGTCCGTCTGGTTGGAGAAGAGCCAGATCGACACGCCCATGCCCACCAGCATCGACACCGGGCCCGCCAGATTGCGGTAGCTGGTGTCGAACAGGAGTGGCTCCGGGTCGGTGCCGCGCCGCAGGACCTGGTCGGTGAGCACCACAGCCAGCCACGGCGCGATCCAGTAGGCGATCACCAGGAGGAAGTCCTCGTACTTGGTACCCGCGTTGTTCAGTCCGGAGAGTGCCACGAGGAAGCCGATAACGCCGAAGACGAGCGCCACGATGGCGCGCCTGAGTGCCAGCGGCAGCCTGACGCCCATGGCGACGAAGGAAAGCGCACCCGAGTAGATGTTGAGCACGTTCGCCGCGACCGCGCCGAGCGCGATGGCGAGAAGCGTGAGATCAGCGATCACGGTGGGCAGGTGGCCGGTGAATGCGCCGGTCGGCTGCCCAAGTGCGTTGCCTCCGGCGGTGACGGATGCGGCGCCGACGATCTCCAGGATGGCGCACGACAAGAACAGCCCGAGCCCCGCCCACAAGGCGATCGCGCGCTTGCTTGTCTGCGGCGGGAAGTACCTGGTGTAGTCGGAGGCGTACGGGTTCCAGCCGACCGCGTAACCGTAGGCGGCGCCCATGGTGAGCAGGAAGCCGCCGACGCCGCCGCCGTGGCTGCCGGTTCCCGGGTGCGACTTCGTGAGGATGATCACCGACGCGATGGCGAAGATGATGGCGAGCACGGGAAAGGCGTAGCGCTCGAAGGCGTGTACCAGGTTGTAGCCGAAGAACGCGATCACGACCTGCAGTGCGACGACGATGACCAGGCAGGCGGGCTTGGGCAGGTGGGTGAGGGTGTTCAGGGCAAACGCGCCGCTCACGCTGTTCACCGCGAACCAGCCGATGCCCGCGGTCACCGCGTTCAGCCCCGCCGGAAGCGCGTTGCCCCAGTAGCCGAACCCGAGCCTGCTGATCACCATCTGCGGCACGCCCATGGAGGGCCCGCGCGTCGACAGGATGCCTTGCGTGACCGAGCCCAGCGCGGTGCCCAGCGCGAGCGCCACGGCAGCTTGCCAGAAGCCGAGGCCGAAGACCGCGACCGCGAGCACGCCGACGAAGATCGTGGCGAACTCCAGGTTGGGCGACGTCCAGGTCCAGAAGAGCTGCACCGGGCGTCCATGCCGTTCGGAGAGCGGGATGAACTCGGCACCGCCTGGCTCGACCGCGACGACGCGGTCACCGTACTCGCCCTCACGGACGAGGACGCCGGCGGGTGCGTTCTGCTCACCCATGCCCGGTTCCTGCTGTGTCACCATCGGCGGGGCTCCTTCCGCGGCGGCATGGTCTGCGGGCGCCCGCCTGCGGCGCACGACGCCAGCGGCGCGCGGCACGCCGTGCGGGGCAGAAAATCCACGGCGCAGGCAAAATCATCGCATTGCCGTGTTTCCTGTGTGTAGACGCCGCGGGCGAAATGGCCGGGCGCGGGCGGTTAGGCTTGCTGGCCGTGACAGCACTGTCCGCGTCCTCGCCGGTCGTCGGCATGGTCGGCGGCGGCCAGCTCGCCAGGATGACCCACGAGGCGGCGTCCGGCCTCGGCGTCCGGCTCAAGGTCCTCGCCGCGTCCCCGGACGACAGCGCCGCGGCGGTCTGCCCCGGCGTCTCGGCCGGCGATCCCGCCTCCCTCGCCGACCTGCGGGACTTCGCCGCCACCTGTGATGTCCTCACCTTCGACCACGAGCACGTGCCCAGCGAGCACCTCGCCGCGCTCGAACGCGCGGGCGTGTGTGTCCGCCCGGGCTCGGTTGCGCTCCGGCACGCCCAGGACAAGCTCGTGATGCGCGAGCGGCTCGCCGCGCTCGGGCTGCCCTGCCCGCGTTACAGTCCGGTCCGCACCCTGGACGAGGTTCGGGAGTTCGCTGGCGCTGATCGCTGGCCAGTGGTGCTCAAGGCGGTCCGCGGCGGCTACGACGGCAGGGGCGTGTGGGTGTGCCGCGCACCGGGCGAGGCCGCCGAGGTGCTCGCCGCCATGCGGCAACGCGGCGGGGCGGTGATCGCGGAGGAACACGTGCCGTTCCGGCGGGAGCTCGCCGCCCTGGTCGCGCGCTCGCCGCACGGCCAGGCTGCCGCGTTTCCCGTCGTGCAGACGGTGCAGCGGGATGGCGTCTGCCGCGAAGTGCTCGGGCCTGCCCCTGGCCTCGATCCGGGCGACGCGGCCAGGGCGGCGCAGCTGGCGCTGCGAGTCGCGGCCGAACTCGGCGTGACCGGCCTGCTCGCGGTGGAACTCTTCGACACCGCGGCCGGGCTGCTGGTGAACGAGCTGGCGATGCGGCCCCACAACAGCGGGCACTGGACGATCGAGGGTGCCCGGACGTCCCAGTTCGAACAGCACCTGCGCGCCGTGCTCGACCTGCCGCTCGGCACGCCGCGGCTCGCCGCGCCGCAGGTCGCGATGGCGAACATCTTCGGTGCGGGCAAATGCGAGTCGGCCGCCGACGTGTTCGCCAGGTACGTGCACGTGATGGCCGCCGACCCGGGCGCCAAGATCCACCTTTACGGCAAGCAGCCGCGGCCCGGCCGCAAGATCGGCCACGTCACGGTGCCCGGTGACGCCGGCGACGACCTGGCCACCCTGCGCGCGCGGGCCCGCCGCGCCGCCAGCTACCTGGGCAGCGGACGTGAGAGCGACGACTGAGCATCTGGGGACAACCGGCGGGAGGCGCGGGGACGTGGGCGCTGTAGTGGGCATCGTCATGGGCAGTGATTCCGACTGGCCCGTCATGCGCGCGGCGGCCGAGGCCGTCACGGAGTTCGGGGTCGGCTGCGAGGTCGATGTGGTGTCGGCGCACCGGATGCCGCACGAGATGCTCGCGTACGGCGCCGGCGCCGCGGCGCGGGGCCTGCGGGTGATCGTCGCGGGCGCGGGCGGTGCGGCGCACCTGCCGGGCATGCTCGCCTCGGTGACCCCGCTGCCGGTGATCGGCGTGCCGGTGCCGCTGAAGAACCTCGGCGGGCTGGACTCGCTGCTTTCGATCGTGCAGATGCCGGCGGGCGTCCCGGTGGCGACCGTCGCCGTGGGCGGCGCGCGCAACGCCGGGCTGCTCGCGATCCGCATCCTCGCGGTGGCCGACGACGGGCTGCGCGAGCAGATGACCGCCTTCCAGGTGCGGCTGAGGGAACAGGCCATCGCCAAGGGCGCCGCGTTGCGCGCCGCGCACGAGGGCTCCGCCCGTGGGCCCTCAGATGGGCGCTGAGGGCCCACCGGCCCCCGGGCCGGGGCGCGCGGCCACCGGTGCGGAGGGTGATTTTCCTCAACGGCTGCGCGGCGAGTCGCATGCGGGCGCTGCGGCCGGCCGGGCGGCGCCCTGACGGGGCCTGCTCTCAGGGCCGGCCGAGGGCGCGGTAGTGCCAGCCGGCGGCCCGCCAGCGTGCCGGGTCCAGGGCGCCGCGGCCGTCCACGATGTTCCGCTCGGCGACCGCCTTCGCAAGCACCTCTGGATCGGCGTCGGCGAATTCGGGCCACTCCGTGAGCAGGAGCATTATGTGCGCGTCCCGCGCGGCGTCAAGCGCCGACGTCGCGTATTCAAGCTCCGGATGTGCCCGCCGCGCGTTCTGGATCGCGGCGGGATCGTAGACGGTGACCCGTGCGCCGAGCCCGTGGATGGTCTGTGCCACGTCGAGCGCGGGCGAGTCGCGGATGTCATCGGAGTTCGGCTTGAACGCGGCCCCGAGCACGCCGACGACGCGGCCCTCGAAAGAGCCGCCGGCGAGTTCTCTGGCAAGATCTACCATCCGGGCGCGGCGGCGCAGGTTGATCGCATCGACTTCGCGCAGGAAAGACAGCGCCTGGTCCACGCCGAGCTCCTCGGCGCGGGCCATGAACGCCCTGATGTCCTTGGGCAGGCAGCCGCCGCCGAAGCCCAGCCCGGCGCCGAGAAACTTGCCGCCGATTCTGTCGTCGTGGGAAAGCGCCTTGGACAGTGTTGTCACATCCGCCCCGGTGGCCTCGCATACTTCGGCCATCGCGTTGATGAAGGAGATCTTGGTTGCCAGGAACGCGTTCGCCGCGACCTTGACCAGCTCCGCCGTGGCGAAATCGGTGACGAGGAACGGGGTGCCCGCGGCTATCGGCCGGGCGTAGATCTCGCGCAGAACCGCCGGCGCGCGCCGTGACTGCGTCCCCACCACGATCCGGTCGGGCTGCAGCGTGTCCTGGACCGCGTGTCCTTCGCGGAGGAATTCGGGGTTCCACGCGAGCTCCACGCCCGTTTTGGCCGGCGACAGGCGCGCCAGCCGCCGCGAGACCGCCTGCGCCGTGCCGACCGGGACCGTGCACTTACCCACGACGAGGCAGGGCGAGCGCAGCAGCGGCGCGAGCGTGTCGATGCACGTGTGCAACTGCGACAGGTCGGCGGCGTTGCCATCGCCGCGCTGTGGCGTGCCGACACACACGAAATGCGTGCCGGAGAACGCGGCCGCCTCCGCGTAGGAGGTCGTGAAGCGGAGCCGCCCGCTGCGGCTGCAAGCGCGCAGCAGTTCTTCCAGGCCGGGCTCGAAGAACGGCAGCTCGCCCGCGGCCAGCCGGCCGATCCTGACCGGATCGCTGTCCAGGCCGAGGACCTCGAAGCCGAGTTCGGCCAGGCAGACGGCGTGCGTGGTGCCCAGATAACCGGTGCCGACAACTGTCAGGCGGCGGGCCACGGGGTCTCCTTTCGCGGTCGGCGCTGCGGCGTCACCGGCGGCAGGGAGCGCCTGGCCCTGCCCCGTGCGGCACTACTATCGGGGCCATGAGCCTCGAATTCCCGGCCTTCGCTCTCGCCGAGGAACATGTAATGCTCCGCGAGACAGTGCGCGCCCTCGCCGATGACAAGATCGCTCCCCGCGCCGCTGACGTCGATGAGACCGGGGAGTTCCCCTGGGACGTGTATGACGCGCTTGTCCACGCTGACCTGCACGCCGTGCATATCCCCGAGCGCTACGGGGGCGCTGGTGCTGACGCGATCGCCACCGCGATTGTCATCGAGGAGGTCGCCCGGGCTTGCGCCGCCTCGTCGCTCATCCCGGCCGTCAACAAGCTCGGCACGGTGCCGCTGCTGCTCGCGGGGTCGGATGAGCTTAAGCAACGGTACCTTCCCCAAGTGGCGCGGGGGGAGGGGATGTTCTCCTATGCGCTTTCCGAGCCCGAGGCCGGCAGCGACGCGGCGGCGATGCGTGCCCGGGCGACCGCGTCCGCCGGGGGATATGTGCTGAGCGGCACCAAGCGGTGGATCACCGGCGGCGGGACGTCGAAGTTCTACACGGTGATGGCGGTTACCACCCCGGACATAGGGCCGGACGGGATCTCGGCGTTCGTGCTGGAAAAGGGCGACCCGGGATTCTCCTTCGGGGCGCCCGAGCACAAGCTCGGGATCAGGGGCTCACAGACGTGTGAGCTCTACTTCGACAATTGTGAGATCGGCGCCGACCGGATGGTCGGCGCCGAGGGCACCGGCTTCAAGACGGCCCTGCGCACGCTTGACCACACGCGCGTGACCATTGCCGCGCAGGCGGTCGGGATCGCGCAGGGCGCCTTGGACTACGCCACGTCGTACGTGAAGCAACGCCAGCAGTTCGGCCGCGCGATCGCCGAATTCCAGGGCGTGCAGTTCATGCTCGCTGACATGGCGATGAAGCTGGAGGCGGCGCGGCAGCTCACCTATGCCGCGGCCGCCCGGTCGGAGCGTGCGATGACGAGCGGGGTGGCCGGGTCCGACCTGACCTTCTTCTCCTCCGCATGCAAGTGCTTCGCGTCCGACGTCGCGATGGAGATCACCACGGATGCGGTCCAGTTGCTCGGCGGGTACGGCTACGTGCAGGACTACCCGGTCGAGCGGATGATGCGAGACGCGAAGATCACCCAGATCTACGAGGGGACCAACCAGATCCAGCGCGTGGTGATGGCGCGGCAGCTCCTGAAGGGGTGATAACGGGGCGCTGAACTGCGGTTTCTCGAACCTATCTCGCGTGAAGCGGGCCGCCAGACCCACCGAGTCTGGCGGCCGCTCTCGTGCCTTGATTGTCCGATTGATGCCAGTTATTTCCCGTCGTTTCCGGGCCGCGTGCTGAATCGGTGCTGCCCCTTACGCACCATCCACGCCCGATTCCACTTGTTCGAGGGCGAAGTCAATGGGGACGTAGCCTGGGTCGGCTGGCCTGACGTTCGCTGCGGAGTGGAGCGTGCGTTCGTTCAACCTCAGCCCGAATCCGTCCGGTGGTTCGTGCGAGGTACACGCCAGGTGTACGGAAGGTACATGTGAGGTCCATCCTCTTCGCACCGGCTTACGCGTACCCGTCCTGCAGATACCGTGCCCGCCCCGTCTCCAGCGCTTCCATTGCGGCGCTCACTCTGCGCCAGGCCTCGGGGTCACGCTCGTACAGTTCGCCTTGCGGGCTCATAGTCCCTCCCAGCCTCCGTGCTGGTCATGTTGGTCTCCGGCGGTCAACTGGTAGAACGTCAGCCGGTCGCGGACCGTGGTCTTGGAGGGCAGTTTAGGAACTCGGCGACGGCCGCGCTGCCGGGGTGCCGTCGATGCGCAGGTGCACGCCGTCGGCGGCGGCGGAGGCGAACACGTCCGCCAGCGTGCGCACCCGCAGTCCGCTGGTGCCGGGGACGGCGAAGCCCCGCTGGGCGAGCAGGGGACGGATCTCGTGGACGGCCCGGGTGATGGCCGGGCGGCCGGCGCCGTAGAACAGGGCTACCGCGGCGTGCGGGAGCTGGAACCGGAGGATGACCAGGGTGGCGATGACGCGGTCGGTGAACACCAGGTCGTGGCCGGGGCCCGCGCCGGGAGCCCGCTGCCGGTCGTGGCCACGGCGATCCCGCAGCCGGGATTCCTGCGCAGCGGTCCACGGCGCGGCCAGCTCGGCGATCAGCTTGCCGAGCCGGCGGCGCGGGATACCGGTGCAGATACGATGCGATAAGGCCGCGCGGGCCCATGGT
>Ga0137377_10004498_pt1 | contig 10991 bp, 8 predicted proteins | sample SagtaG_22_FD_104815 | JGI IMG/M metagenome (GOLD analysis project Ga0137377, IMG submission 104815) | Vadose zone soil microbial communities from Sagehorn Ranch, Mendocino, California, USA - Sage2_L_40_16 metaG | ecosystem: Environmental > Terrestrial > Soil > Vadose zone | place: USA... | reverse complement strand
TCGCCGGGCTCGTTCGTGGCCTGGGATCTTCTCGCGCTGGGGGACGAAGACCTGCGCGAGGCCCCGCTCGCCGACCGGCGCGAGCGCCTCGAGCGGGTGTTGGCGGGCGTGGCGTCGCCGGTGCACCTGTCACCGGCGACGCGTGACCGCGCCCTCGCCACGGACTGGTTCCGTCGCTTCGAGGGCGCCGGGCTCGACGGTGTCATGGCCAAGCGTCTGGATGCGCCGGACCGGGCGGGCGAGCGCAGGGTGATCAAGGTCAAGCACACGCGCACAGGCGACTGCGGGGTCGCAGGCTTCCGCTGGCACAAGAACGGCGTGGGGGCGATGGTCGGCTCGCTCCTGCTGGGCCTCTACGACGACGGTGGCACACTGCACCACGTCGGCGTCACCGCGGCGTTCACCAACGTCGTGCGCAAGCAGCTCGTCGCCGAGCTGGCGCCGCTGCGGAGACACGCGCTCGAAGGCCATCCCTGGCGTGACTGGGCGGAGGCGCAGACGGAAGCGAACGCGAAGGAGCGGCGCCTGCCCGGGGCGAGCAGCCGCTGGAACCGCGGCAAGGACCTGCGCTGGGAGCCGCTTCGGCCCGAGCGCGTCTGCGAGGTCGCGTACGACCACATGCAGGGGACGCGCTTCCGGCATGCCGCGCAGTTCGTGCGCTGGCGACCCGACAAGCGACCGCAAGACTGCCGCTACGATCAGTTGGAGGTCACGCCCCCCTACGAGCTCGAGCGGGTCTTCGGCGCCCGCTCCCCGGGCCGCCCCGGCTCCGAGCCGCGCCAGGGATCGTAGTCGGGATCGGGCGGTTCCTCGGCAGAGCGCTCGCTTTCGGGGACATGGCGCAAGTTGATCCGGATCCGCGTCCACGTGGATGAGCGGCCGCGCATCGAGTCGACGAGCACGTCGTCGACCTGGAGCCGCGCCGCAGCCTCCGGATGGCGTGCCTTCCACCGTTCGAGGCCGGCGAGCGCGTCCTCTTTGTGCGCTGCCTTGGCGACCGTGATGAGGGGTTGGGTCGACTGCCGGTGGCCGCTCCCTTTCGTCTTGGCGTTCGCGCTCGCCCTGCGTGATGGAGCGACGCGCGGCGGCTCGCCGCGCTGCTTCGTGTAGTGCGGCGGCCAGGGCGCGTCGCCGAGGCCCGCGGCTTCCTGCGCGGCGGACAGCTCGAGCAGCGAGTCGAGCGATCCCGGGGTGGCGTCGATCGCTGCCGACGCGTCGCCGCGTTCGGCCAGACGCGCAGGGGCAGTGACCAACGTGAAGGCCGCGGGATCGCAGCCGGCCACCTCGTCCCATTCGAGGGGCGTGGACACGCGCGCGTCGGGCGTCGGCCGCACCGACCAGGCCGACGCCACGGTGCGGTCCTTGGCGTTCTGGTTGTAATCGAGGAAGACGCCGTGGCGTTCCTCTTTCCACCATTTGCTCGTCGCCTGCCCGGGCGCGCGCCGCTCCACCTCGCGGGCGAGGGCCAGCGTCGCGCGCCGCACCTGGTCGAAGCTCCAGCGCCGGTGGATGCGCACGTAGATGTGCATGCCCCGCGATCCCGACGTCTTGGGCCAGCCGCGCAGCCGGTGCTCGTCGAGCACGTCACGGACGATCAGGGCCACGCGCCGCACGTCGTCCCAGCTGGTGCCCGGGCCGGGGTCGAGGTCGACGCGCAGCTCGTCGGGGTGCTCGAGATCGTCGGCGCGCACCGGATGCGGGTTCAGGTCGATGCACCCGAGGTTGACGATCCACAGAAGCTGCGCCGCGTCGCGCACGACGACCTCTCGCGCCGTCCGGCCGGATGGAAAGCGCAGCTCCACCGTCTCGACCCACTCGGGACGCTGTTCGGGCGCCCGCTTCTGAAAGAAAGGCTCACGCTCCGCGCCGTTCACGTAGCGCTTGAGCACCAGCGGCCGCGCCGCGATCCCCCGCAACGCCGCCTCGGCCACCGCCGCGTAGTACTTCACGAGGTCGAGCTTCGTGTGGCCGGCCTGTGGAAAAATTACCTTGTCCGGGTTGGTGATCACCACCTCCCGACCGGCGACTCCCAGAACGGTCTGCCGCACCTGCCCCATGGGGACAGTGTTGTCAATTCACATTCGGCGCGCAAGGCGCCCGTAGTAGACTTCGAGACCTGAGAGGCGAGGTGTGACCATGGCGAAGAACGGCTTTCGTGTGCTCGATAGCGACATCCACATCATCGAGCCGCCGGACCTCTGGGAGCGCTACATCGACGCGCCCTTCAAGCACCAGGCGCCGCGCGGGTTCGCCGACTGGGTGCTCGACCTCCGCATCGAGATCGACGGTAAGCTCATGCCGGCCAACGTCAATTACTCGGCGGATGCCCGCGGCCGATCCGCCCAACGCGACCGTGAGCGGTTTCGCCCCTTCCACGAGCGCGGCTGGAGCCCCGAGGCGCAGCTCGACGCCATGGACCAGGAGGGCATCGACGTCGGCGTCGTCTATCCGACGCGCGGGCTCTTCGCCCAAGGGATCGACGGGATGGAGCCGAAGCTTGCGGCCGCGATCGCCCGCGCCTACAACAACTGGCTCTACGACTTCTGCGCGGTGAACCCGCAGCGCTTGATCGGCGCCGGCATGATCTCGCCGTTCGACATCGACGACGCCGTCGCCGAGACGCGGCGCTCCGTGAGGGAGCTGGGCTTCAAGGGCATCTTTCTCCGTCCGAACCCCGTCAACGGCCGGAACTGGCACGACGCGTACTACGGGCCGCTCTGGAGCGAGCTGGAGGCGCTCGACGTCCCTCTCGGCTTCCACGAGGGCCTGGGGGCCCACCTGCCACAGGTCGGCGACCGCTTCGGGCGGAACGTGATGCTCCGCCACACCGTCTGTCACCCCGGTGAGCAGATGCTCGCCGCCGTGAGCTTCTGCGGCGGCGGGATCCTCGAGCGCCATCCGCGGCTGCGCGTCGCGTTCCTCGAGGGCAACGCGAGCTGGGTACCGTTCCTTCTGTGGCGAATGGACGAACACTACGAGTGGCTCGGCGACGTCTTCGCGCGCGACCTGTCGAGGGAGCCGAGCGAGTACTTCAAGCGGCAGTGCTTCGTCTCCGTCGAGTGCGACGAGGAGCCGATCACAGGGGTCTTCGACCTGATGGGCGTCGCGAACATCGTGTTCTCGACCGACTTCCCCCACCCGGACTGCAAGTACCCGGGCGCGGTCGCGCGATTCCTCGAGCTCCCGCTGCCCGATGCCGCGAAGCGCGCGATCCTCTGGGACAACTGCGCGAGGTACTACGGCCTCGCCTGACCGCCGGGTGAGTCGCCGATCCGCAGCTGATCGCCGCGGGTCAGCGCCACTCGAGCCGGTGCCTGATCACGAATGGAGCGAACAGCCGCGTCACTTGGTGCTCGAGCGCGGCGCGGTCGATGTCCGGCGGCCCCTTCAGGGCGACCCTGGCGACGGTGCCGTGCACTGGGTCGGCTGCCACCTGCACCTCCGGTTCGACCCCGGCGTCGCGCAGCGGCGCGAGCAGGCTCGCGAAGACCCGCCGCGCCGCATCCCACCGCAGTTCGGGCTTGAAGACCTTGCCCACGAGCGTGAGGGGCATGGGATGGATGGGGTAGAGGTTCACCGGGACGGCGGCGCGTTCCGGCGTGCGCTCCCTCACGAAGCGTAAGAGCTCGCTCGCGTCCGCCTGCCGGCCCGGCTTGAGCTGCACGTAGGCCACCGGCAGCTCGCCGGCGTATGGATCCGGCTGGCCCACGACCGCGGCCAGCTCGACGGCCGGATGCTGATAGAGGATCTCCTCGACCGGTAAGGGATCGATGTTGTGCCCGCCGCGGATGATCAGGTCCTTGGCCCGCCCGGTGATCCAGAGGTAGCCGTCGCCGTCGAGTCGCCCGAGGTCGCCCGAGTTCACCCAGCCTTCCTCCACCCACGCGCCCCGGTTGTGTTGATCGCTCATGTACCCGGCGAACACACCGGGGCCGCTCATGGCGACCACGCCGATCTCGTCTACGGCGCAGTCCCGCTCGTACCGTCCCTCGCCGTCCAGCTTCACCACGCGCACCTTCGCATACGGCAGTGGATGGCCCACCGAGCCAAGCCGGACCTCCCGCCACGCGTAGCTCATCGTGTGCACGCTCGAGGTCTCGGTCATGCCGTACACCTCGAGCACGCGGGTGCCGGTGATCGCCTCGATCGCCTTGCCGACCTCCACGGGGATGGCCGAACCGCCGCCCGAGGCGTAGCGCACTGAGCTCAGATCGACGCCGTCGTGCGGCGCGTTGAGCACCGCGGCGAGCACCGTGGGGACCGCTCCCACGACGGCGGCCCGGTAGCGCTCGACGAGCCGCCAGTAGTTTCGGATCACGGCGGGGTTGCGATAGCCCGTCGGCGTCAGGATGACCAGCCGCTGGCCGCTACTGAGGGGCGCCAGCCCCTGCGTCAGCGCGCCACCCACATGGAACAGTGGCAACCCGCAGAGAATGGCGGACTGCGGCTCGGACTGGAACATCAGGGTCACGCCCCAGGCTTGGCTCACTTGGTTCTTGTGGGTGTGGCGCACGAGCTTGGGCAAGCCGGTCGTGCCACCGGTATGAAAGTAAGCCGCCAGCTCGCGGCCCTCGATCTGGCGCTTGCTCGTCAACCCTTCGGCCGGATACCTGTCGACCAGGGCATCGAAAGAGTACACACCGTCCCGTTCGTCCCCGGGCCCGAGCACCTGCAGCACACGCTCCAGCGAGGGCACCAGCTTTCGCACGTGCTGGCTCTTGTCCCAGATCTCGGTGCCCGGCATGGGTCCGAGCGTCACGAGGACCTTCGTCCCCGCGGCCTTCAGGATCTCGGCGATCTGCCCCACCTCGAGCATCGGGTTGACAGGGTTGACGATGCCCGCCGCCTCAGCGCCGAACAGCACCATGTAGCTCTGCGGTAGCAGCGGCAGCATGAACGAGACCACGTCACGCGCACCCACCCCCATGTCGTGGAGCAGGTTGGCCGTCTGCGAGACGCGGCCGAGGTACTGGCGATAGGTGAGCGTCAGCGGCTCCTCCTCGGGCTCGCCCCGAAGCAGGAAGTGGATGGCTGGCTCGTCCGGCGCGAGCGACGCGCCGACGCGCAACGCCTCGTAGGTGCTCTGGACGGCGATGCGCTCGTCGTAGGGGATGCGCTCGAAGGCGGCCACTGCCCGCGGATCTTCCAGGTCCGGGTAGGCGTCGCCGATGTACCGGTCCAGCGGATGTCCGTGGCTCATGCGTCCCCTCCCGAGTCGTGGTACGACGGGGTCACAGTATAGGGCAGACTCGGGTGCCCCCTTAACTCCTCCCCACTGGCCCCCCTCTCGTTCTCGTCGCCCGTGGCGCCGTGCTTCCGGGTGGAGTATCGTCTGTGATCTGGGCGCGGCCCGACGGGCTAGCGGGCGGCCCAGGACGAACCGGACAGCCATGAGCCAGCTCAACGCGAAGAAACGGTCGCAGTTGCCTAAGAGCGCCTTCGCGTACGTGGACTCCAAGGGACGACGGCGACTGCCGATCAACGATGAGCCACACGTCCGAAATGCACTTGCGCGCTTCAACCAGGTGGCGTTCGAGGATGACGCGGCCAGAGAGCGGGCGCGCAAGAGACTCCTCAGCGCCGCCAAGAAGTACGGGATCGTGCCCATCGGCTTCATGACCGGCCAGTTGCGGTCTCAGATGAGCGAGGCGGCGGCAGGTCGATTCGTAATCGAACTGGGACAGGTCGACACGCCGAGCGAGTTCGAACGGCGGCTGCGCACGGCCCTCCGTGACCCCTCGCTCTCGGTCTTGCACTGGTCCGATTCTGCCGGCGCTTATCTTGACGGCGCCGGTCAGCCAGCCGCCCTGCCGGCTGATGGAGAGAGCCGTGTCGTGACTCTCCTCGAGCGCCACGGCCAGCCAATGACCGCCCTCGTGCACGACCGCGCCGTCCTGGACAATCCGGACCTCGTGAAGACCGTGACCGCAGCGGTCAGGCTGGCTGTCGAGAACGAGCGACTTCGCGGCCAGGTCGAAGCCCGGGCCAGTGAAGTGCGAACGCTGCCGACCGGGTACGTGACGTTCCTCTTGACCGATATCGAAGGGTCAACCAACCTTCTCCAGCGACTCGGCGATCGGTACGCCGCCCTCTTGGCTGAGGTCCGCGCCATCATCCGGAGCTCCGTGCATCGGGTGGGTGGCCGCGAGGTCGACGCTCGCGCGGATGAGTTCTTCGCGGTCTTCGATCGCGCTCCAGCGGCGCTCGAGGCGGCCCTTGCGATCGAGCGGACCTTGCAGGGACGGGCCTGGCCCGATGGTGTCGATGTCAGGGTCCGAACCGGCATCCACAGCGGGCGCCCCACGCTGACCGACGCCGGCTACGTCGGTCTGGCGGTGCACGCCGTCGCCCGGATCTGCTCGGCTGCTCACGGCGGTCAGATCTTGCTCTCGGCCGCGACCCGGGATGCCGTGGGCCGGTCGCGGCCAGCCGGCATCCGCTTCCGGGGCCTGGGCTCGCATCGGTTCCGCGGCTTGCGCGAGGCGCAGGCTCTCTTCCAGGTAGAGGCCGCAGACCTGCCGGCCCACTTCCCGCCGCTCCAGACCCACGCTGCAGACACGGCGGGTAAGCGGTGAGGAGACCGCGTGACTACGTGCCGATATCTTCCGCCCACAGGGAAGGGTGGGCTCGAATGAACTGTGCCATCAGCTCGTGGCACCGAGGGTCTTGAAGCACTTCCACCGCCACCCCTCGGCTGCGAAGCAGGTCTTCCTCGCCCCGGAACGTTCGATTCTCGCCAACCACCACGCGCGGAATGCCATAAAGGAGAATCGCGCCGCTGCACATCGCGCATGGCGAGAGCGTGGTGTATATCGTGCAGCCGCGATAAATGCGGGCCGACTGACGACCGGCATTCTCGAGCGCGTCCATCTCACCGTGCAGAACGACACTGCCTCGCTGCACCCGCCGATTGTGGCCACGGCCGAGAATCTGCCCGTTGTGCACGACCACCGAGCCGATCGGGATGCCGCTCTCCGCGAAGCCCAGCTCCGCTTCTTGGATCGCCGCTCGTAAGAATTCGTCCATGGAGCGCTCCTGTCGGTGAGTGGCCTGACGCCATTTACCGGCGGGCGTCACCCATCGGTCGCGGGACAGCGGCGGCCACCACGCGCGTGCCGATGGCCAGGTAGACCGCCCCGGCGACGACGATTCCGACCAGCCAACTCAGGTCAGCTCCGCTGAGCAACCTGGTCGAGATGGGACCTTGCAGGGCGGGGACGAGGCCGTCTTCAACGGTCCACCCGGCGATCAGACCCACGAGGAAGGCCGCGATCGCGCCCCAGTTGATGTCGCCATATGCGCTGCGCTCCGGCGTCTGATAGAGTGCGCCGACGTCGATGTGACCCTTCCGCTTGATGAAGAAGTCGGCGAGAATCACCCCGGCCCAGGGGCTCATCCACAGGAGCAGGCTGATCATCCAGTTGTCAAAGGCCTTGGCGAACGAGGGCTGGAAGACGAAGTAGATCGTGACCAGATAGCCGACGACGCCTGCAATCAGGGCCACGGCCGTCCGGGAGAGGCGAAGGCCCATGCTCAGCGCGGCCAGCGCCGCCGAGTAGACGTTCAGGATATTCGTGGCGATGGGGCCGTGCAGGACCATCAAGAGCACCAGAATGCTCGTGATCCCGCCGAACACCGCGCTGACCATCTTGGCCGGATCGGTGTCCTTGGTCACACTGGCGACGGTCGCGCCGAGAATGGCGAGCCACACCGTGGGGACGAACATCCCCACGTAGCTGTACCAGAAGACGGCGGTCGAGGACACGGTTCGCGGGACGAAGCGGGAATAGTCCGAGGCCCAGGTGACCCAGGAGATCCCCCAGCCGACCCCGATCGCGGTCATGAGCAGGGTGATCATCGCCAGATGGGCTGCCGGCGGGAGCGTACTGGTGAGCCCCCAGTCGACCACCCCTGGCCGGGTCCAGGCGAGGATGCTCATCAGCACCATGATGGCGGCGGTCACGGGAACCGTGTACTTCTCGAAGGTGCGGATCGCGTAGAAGCCGTAGAGGCCGATGAGCACCTGGATCACCATCACGACGGTCACGACGATAAAATTGGTCAGCCAGGTGTCGCCGATCCCGAACTGACCGAGGATCGCGACCGCGATCTTGACGGGGAAGTAGGTGTTGACCCCGATCCAGCCCAGGGTCATGAGGAACATCAACGCGCTCGGCAGGTACGCCCCTCGGCGACCGAACGCGGAGCGACCGAGGACCATCTGATTGACGCCGGTCTTGTGGCCCATCACGGTGAAGGCCGCGAAGATCGCGCACCCCACGATGTTGCCCAGCACGATGACCGCGATGGTCTCCCAGAGTCCGAGCTTGAGGACGATGCCGAGCGCGCCGAGGGCCCAGTTGATCGGCGCGATGTTTGCCCCGGCCCAGATCCACATCTGCTGCAGTCCGGTGGAGTCCTTGTCCGCCTCTGGGATGGGTTCGATGTTGTGGACATCAACCCTGAGTTCGGCTCCGGCGTCGGTCGCCATGCTTGCCCCCCTGGCCTCCTGTGGGTGTCCGCTCGCGTCGCGTCGTCAGAACGGAGTCAAAGGCGGCGCGTCATCCCGCCTCGGAGCGCACGACATCACCATCACCGGCGCGATACTGCGCCGGTGATGGTGATGCTGTCAAGACGGGCAGTCCGGCGCTGACGGCGGAGCGTGGTCAGGGCGATAGGGCTGGCGACGTGCCGTACAGGCGGTCGCCGAAGTCGCCGAGGCCTGGCAGGATGTACTTGCGGTCGTTCAGGCACCCCAGGGCCGCCGTGAAGACCCCTTCGGGCGCCGCCACGATCGAGAGCAGGCGGACCTCTTGGCGCCGCCGAGCTCGATCGCCATGGCCGCCGACCCGCCCGTGGCCACCATCGGGTCGTGACGTCCCGCAAGGGCAGGTCGCGGGTGGCTTCAGCCACGAGGAGCAGCGCCACCCGGTGGGTGAGCCGGCGGAACTCCTCGGACGGCGTCGTCTTGTCGCGCAGCCGGGCGAGGACGTCTTCGACGAGAGGATGCTGGACGACGTGGACGGGCATGACGCCGCGAGGATACCCCAGCGGGGCAGACGTGTTGCACGGTTCCTCACGGCGACCCGATTCGCCGTATGATGGCGAGAGCAAGAGGAACCCTGCGGAGGCCTCAATCTTCGACGCGTTCAGCGTCCTGCGTCGGTGCATTGCAGTGGTCGGGTCGCTCGCCCTGGGCTACGGCGCGGCGATGGCCGAGCAAAGTCATCGGGTGTATTTGCCGCTGACGTTTGATACCGAGGCTCGGGCCATCCGGACGACCGCATGCCTGCAAGTCAACGAGCGTCTCTATCCCGACTCTGCCTGGTGGGAAGACGGGAGTGGCAATGCCGCCGCGCCTGATCGAGCTCTCAAGGCTGTGATCGCGGCCATGAAACGCAAGGATCGAACGGCCCTGTTTCAGCTCTCCGACCCGGGTGAGGGGAGAGATCCCAAGCGTTTCGACGAGCAAGCGGAAGCGTTTTTTCGACAGCTCGAGGTGATTCAACTGGTGGCGGTGCCGCGAGCGTATGAATTCGACGGATTAGTCGTCTTTTTCGGAAAGTTTCGCTCCAAGAGAGAGATGGCCTTCGTGCCCCTTGCGTTTGCGCACGAAGACGATGGATCGTTCGGATTCCTGCCCTATCGAACGGAACGGCTGACCTATCGCCTCGTGAACCACTGGTTCGACGCAACGTGGCGCCAGGCCGCAACGGCCAATCCGACGTACTGTACCGGGCAGGACGTCAAGCGCGCCACACACCGCATCTCGCTCGCGTCGTCCGCGGGCCCTCAGAAGCACGCGTGGTCTCCGAGCTCGTTGTTTCTCGCGGGTGCCTCCTTCGAACGGCCAGGGGAGCATACCGACCTCGTCGTCCGGGCCAAATCAGCGATCACGGAAATGAAGTCTCGGCTCGTCAACGACGACGTCGATGGCTTCGTCAAACACCTGACTCCCGAAGGTGGAGCACGCCTGAAACAGTGGTTTGCCTCGGCTGACCAGACCGACCGGAGCAGATACAGGGGAGCACTCACGGAGCAAGAGCCGTTCTTCCTGTTCGACGCGTCCCCCTTGGTGGTCGTGTATACCAGATCACCCCGTGGGATCGTCCAGGTGATGTATTTCACGCTCAACCCGACGAACCGGCTGCTGTGGACGAACTCGTCTCACCTCACGACGTCGGATCGCGTTTTCAAACAGGGTCCGTTGCACGACGCAGCCTTGCTGGATACGCCCTTCAAGAGCATTGCGATCAAGTGAGTGCAAGGACCCTGGAGCGCCTAGCCCACGATGACCGCCCGGGTCGCTTCGAGCTGCGACAGGTGTTCGAGGTCATGGTCGGCGAGGTAACGCGCGTAGTCCTCAATCGTCAGCGTGCCCCTGGTGGGCGTTGTCCCGATCCGCCGCCAGTCGTGCTGACCGAGACTTTTCAGGAACGCGATGGTCCGGCTTCGCACCTCGCGGAAGGCGCCGAGATCCTCGCCGAAGTCCCGCAGCGCGGGCGCCGCCGCGAAACCGGTTCGGCCGGTGGCTGAGGATGGAAACGTCGGCGCCCCCTCGAGGAGCATCCGCTGAAGCCGGGGGAAGATCACGTCCCGCTCACCCAGGAGCAAGTGAGTCAGAATCTCGGTCATGGACCACTCGCCCTCCCTGGGCCGGCGCGTCAGCCGAGTTGGCGACAGGCCGTGTGCAAGGCTCTTCACCCGGTCAGGCGTACCACCGAGCGTCTCCAGCAGTTCATGGTGGGTCATCGGCAGGCGCAGTTGGAGGGTATCACGCATGCCAAGCCCCCGTGGGCGCCTACGCCTCGTGGCCCAGGTAGGCGGTCTGTACCTGGGGGTGGTGCAGGAGCGTCGCGGCCGAGCCCTCGAGGATGACACGTCCGCGCTCGAGCACGTAGGCGCGGTCGGAGACTTCGAGGGCGAGGTGCGCGTTCTGCTCGACGAGGAGCGTCGTCACGCCCTCGGCCCCGAGCGTGATCGCGGTCTGG
>Ga0137377_10004493_pt1 | contig 10997 bp, 9 predicted proteins | sample SagtaG_22_FD_104815 | JGI IMG/M metagenome (GOLD analysis project Ga0137377, IMG submission 104815) | Vadose zone soil microbial communities from Sagehorn Ranch, Mendocino, California, USA - Sage2_L_40_16 metaG | ecosystem: Environmental > Terrestrial > Soil > Vadose zone | place: USA... | reverse complement strand
CCTTAGCGTTTACACGACAGAGGTTGCTTCGAGCGAGATCTGGTTGGACATCGGCTCACCTGATCTGTACTGGGAAGCCCAGTACTTGTCCCACAAACACTACTCCCACGAGCGAGTACCCTAGCTGGATCCCCAGGGGCCGGCGTCAGGATTGATGGACCCGATCATTAAGGAGGACGTCGATCAGGTCAAGAAATCCGTTGACCCCGAACCGTTTCGTGGGAAGAGCGTCCTGATATCCGGCGGATCCGGATTCTTAGGTAGCTGGATCTGTGACGCACTAAATCAGATAGCTTCGAGAATAGTCTGTGTAGACAATCTCTCGACAGGGGTCTTTGAGAACATTGAGCATCTAAAGGGAATGAAGGGTTTCGAATTCGAAAAAGCCGATGTCTGCACATACTCTAGAGACCCGAAGGTTGACATCGTCTTCCATCTAGCCAGTCGACCGGCTCCCGAGGATTACCAGAAACATCCTGTGGAGACCGCACTTGCTAACGCCACAGGCACTGATAAGATGCTGGACTTGGCTAGGCGGAGTGATGCACGGGTCTTCTACGCGTCCTCGAGCGAGGTGTATGGAGATCCTGAGGTCTTTCCGACCCCTGAGTCCTATGAAGGCAGAGTCAATCCGTTGGGCCCCCGTTCGTGCTATGAAGAAGGGAAGCGGTTTGGAGAAGCACTCTGCAAGGCGTATCATGACCAGTACGGTCTAGATGTTAGGATTGGACGACTCTTCAACAGCTACGGACCAAGGCTGAGACCTGATGGTCTCTATGGAAGAGTTGTGTCTCGCTTTCTCCTCCAGGCATTCAGAGGAGACAGTGTTTCCGTCTTCGGGGATGGATCCCAGACAAGATCGTTCTGCTATGTTGCAGACACAATTATCGGCCTTCTACGACTCGTGGTAAAAGAGGGTGTGTCGGGCGAAGCCGTCAATATTGGAAACACGGTTGAGACTAACATAATCGACTTGGCCCACAAGATCATCCGTATTTCCGCCTCGAAATCGAAGGTCGAATTTCGGCCTTTTCCACCCGGCGACCACCACAGGCGGCTTCCTGATGCTCGTAAGGCTAAGGCGAGTCTCGACTGGGCTCCAGTTGTCCGGCTCGAGGAGGGGCTGGAACGTACAGTACGATGGTTCAAGGTCCAGAAAATAGCCTGAAAGGTTTCCTCGCTCTACTGGATAAGATCCCTCCAAACTGTGATTCCGCACATTACTGTCTGGCCTCGTCGTACGGAGTTGTTCGAGAACGATTAAGGATCTAAATCAATAGTCTGGGAATGGACTTTCTCGTTGAAGTGGACGTAGGCAGGCGCCGATAACTTAGGTTTCTATTCGTACCGCAGTCGTTCTTTTCAAGGTCCTTTTCGGTTCGGATTCATTTTCTAAAAACTAAGACGACATCGAGAGTGTGGACATTGCAAAGGGTCTCTATTTCAAATAACCGCGGAAATTTCATGCACGTTGCTTTGGATCCAGTCCAAGGTTCTTCGTACCCCTTCCTTCCAGGGGACATTGGGGCTCCACCCAAGTAGTTTTTTCGCTTTTTCGTAGTTCGTGTAGTAGCACTTGTTGTCGCCTGGCCTCCAGCCTTTGAAAGTCAGACGCATTTTCGTATTCGTAATTGACTCTAGATAAGCGATTGTCTCAAGTAGGGAAACGACGTTTTCCTTCCCTCCACCTAGGTTAATCGCCTCACCCTTGACCTTGTCAATGTTTTGACAAGCAAGATCGAAAGCTTGCATCACGTCATCGACATATAACAGGTCTCGCACCTGCTTGCCATCTCCGTAGATGTTGAGCGGCTTCCCGAAGGCCGTCGCTATGCAGAACCAAGCAACCCAACCCTGTTCCTCTTTTCCCCATTGGTGCGGACCAAACATGCAACTACATCTGAAGGAGACTGATTTTACTCCATATTGTTCTGCGTAAGCATGCAAATACAAGTCGCCGGCTGCTTTGCTTACACCATATGGTTCCTCTCCTTTGACAGGAAAGGTCTCATCGACACCTTCGCTCAGGCCATCAAAATCGTACTGAAGTTCCCCTTCTCGCAACGGGATGTTCGGAATACCGTATATCTTGTTGCTAGAAGTGTACAACAGGACAGGATCAGCACTCGATCTTCGGGCGGTCTCTAGAACATTGAAAGTTCCAAGTGCATTGGAGTCGAAGTCCAAGCGAGGTTGGGATACGGATTCTGGAACAGATACTTGGGCAGCTGCATGCAGAATCAATTCGCAGTCCTCTGACGCCTCTAGCAGCGATTGAAGGGAACTCACTTCGCCCTTGACGAATTTCAATCTGCTTGAGTGTCGGTGTGTTCGGAGCCATTGAAGATTGTTCTCGCAACCCCTACCTCTTGCAAAATTGTCATAAACAACAACTTCGGCCCCTGAATCAAGCAAGTGGCCTGTGAAGTTGCTTCCCACAAAACCTGCTCCGCCCGTTACTAGGGCCTTCATGCGAAGAAGCTGGCTTACCATTGGTTTATTTCGTTTGGCTTCTACATGCGAATCATGTGGGTCGCAGACGCATTTCATCCGTGGGGATTGGTGGGAGAGTTGCCCCCCACGAGCGGATCGAGTGATCGCGACTCGTCGCGACTTTCCCTAAGAAAAATCCCTCATTTGCGGAGACGCGGGTATTTTTGCACTCTTCTCAGCAGTACTCTTGCTCGCCATATGCACTCATTGATGATTCGCAAACAAGCCTCTCTACATGATAGTTAAGGGTTATGAGAAGTCGCAGCAAGGGGACGGTTCCACAAGCGTTTGCGTCTACGTATCTTTCAATCTCGCACATCGATCCGCCAACTCCGACTTCAGCTGCGAGATGGATTATTGCGTCGACATTAGTGACAATATCACGAATTTGTTTCTCGCTTTGTACATCGCCTATGACGTAGGAGGCTCCTCCATTCTTGTGGATAGGTAAACGTTTGTTTGTCCCATGAACTCGGGGATCTAGATTGTCGAGAACCGTCACATCGCACTCCTCTTGAACAAGAACGTTAACTACGTGAGAGCCTATGAATTCTGCTCCACCGGTCGCAACTGTCGAGCCTGGCCTTTGCAATCATGCATGCTTCGACGTCAGGAGCCTTTTTCTAATGATGTACTTCGAATCTTCGTCTTCTCTTCAACGTGATTGGTGCTAGCATATAATCGTGCTAAGTCATTCGCTCAACCACTGTCTTCACCCTATTTTCGTACGTATGATCGCTGTAGGCCCTCTTTTGGGCTGCTCCGGCAATAGAGATTCTCTCTTCTTCAGATTTCAAGAATCTGTCAACCATAGGCGCGAGTTCCTCTGGCGATTGATAGCAAACGATTTCGCGATCCGGCAGAAATGATTCGTGAATCCCCTCTGGTTGGTCAGAGAGTTGAAATGCGCCGCAACCAGACGTTTCGAAAACCCTCATGTTTGTCTTGCCTAAGACGCCTAGGTCCGACGCATGATGAATGTTTATCGTTATCTTCGATCTGTTGAGGATCTCAATCAAGTTCTCCCCAAAGGAATCTGTCTTCATGACGCATTTCCTTAGCTCCCGTGGTATCCAAGGGAGATTCCAACGCGGCCCCCATATCCTAAGATTGAAGGAAGTCAGCTTCGACAGAACTCTGCACCTTTCTGGATAGTAGCTACCGACAAACGTCACGTCAAAGGTCTTGGCTCTCTCAAGGCTTCGATGAAAACTTGGATCACAAGCGAAGGGCAAATGAAGTATTTCCCGAACACCCAATTCTTGAAGCGCCTGAATGCTTGACTTTGCCGACGAAATTACTAGCTCAAAGGATGAAGCGATTTTGGATAATAAGGAATTGACAAATCTCGGATCATCTGGGAACCAAAGCGCAGTCCTGACTCCGAGGTCTCGACTAATTCTTGTAGCCATCTTCGGAGGGAATAGTTCGCCTTTGAAGACCAATAGCAAGTCTGGCTTCTGCCTCTGGATTCTGGAGTAAATTCTTTCATTGATTCGCGAGAGAAAGTCTACGGCTTTGTGTGACCTAAATGATCGGGTTACGACAAAACGCAGATATGATTGGAGTTCTCTCACCGGGAGAATCTCTTCGTAAATATTGAACCGCGAAACTCGCCAGCCAATTTGTGAAAATCCGTTGGAAACGAATGCTTCCAGGTTGTATTGGCCAGCCTGGCCGACAATCAGCACCTTTCCTTCTACGTTCAAGGCGCGCCTCGACTCATACTAACGTAATGTCTGGTAAACACTTGAGCTTCGGTTTCCGGACGTTGCATCTACTGATCCTCTAAGATCTCAACGGGTCCTTGCCGGAACTTAAGAATCGCCAAGAGGACTCCGATCAACAGGAAATAATACGCAAATATCGCGATAATATTACTAACATCTGGGTATCCGACCCAGTTCCATATTGTCGAGACGAAAAGTAGCTCGATTCCAAAGATTATCCCATTCTCGTAGGAGATCCTAAGAAACCAGAAGACCATTCCCAGGATAACAAGGAGAGCCACGATTGCCAGTTCGACATATGCGCCCAACGTCACAGACCATTTTTCGATTTGCCAATTTGGGTCTGGCTCGTCATGTAGAGCTGTGGTTCAGAGGTATAAATCTGGTCGGTCAACCCTTTCCAGATTCCGATAAAGATTGACCTCAAGAGGTCGAGTCTTCCCTTAAAGTTTGCAGGCTGGACCACCGCTACAAAGGAGTAGTATAGAATGAGACGAAAGGTCAGAAATATTCTCATGCGCTTGTTTGAGAGGTTATGTTTGCGTAGGAATATGAATCGATTGCGACACAACAGTTCGATCTTGTATTTCGAATATCTTCTCAATTGTCCCCATGTGTTGGGCGGAATGCTGTGGAATGCTCTGGCGCCAGGAATTATCGCGCTCAAGCCGCCAGAGTCTTGGATTCTGAATTGTAGATCCGCCTCTTCATAAATGGTTCGAAAATTCTTGTAGTCGTACAAACCTGTCTTCTGCAAACACGTTCTTCTTAAGATGTATATGTCGTCGAATACTAGCTCGGAGGAGACTTTCAAACGCTCCTCATGGTATTCAAGTTCGGTGTCCGTGGCTTGCCGATTTATTCGGCCAGTGCGCCTGTCAAGTCTCGCACCCGCATGGGTCAGTCGCATTGGTTCGGTCTTGTAGTAGACATAACAGCCTCCGACTCCAATTTCAGGATTAGCCGCTACGACGTCAATCCATTTCGAGAGTAGTTGTGAATCGATGACGATGTCTGGATCGGTAATGACCAAGAATTCCCCCATAGATGAGTCAATTCCCTGATTCAGGGACCAAGATTTTCCCATGTTTCTTGTGTTTTGTATTATCTTTGCCCAGGGAAACTCAGTTCTAACTAATTCTATTCCATTATCCGTTGATGAATCATCGATGACAACCGTCTCTATGTGTCGATAGTCGCAGTTTCGGATGCTGTTCAAGAGTTCCCGAATGTTGTTTTCCGCGTTGTAAAGTGGAACGATGATTGATACAAGCGGGATCTGGGAGGCGCCGATGGTTTTCATCCCTGCAAATACCTACTCTCAGTATCCGCCTAATTTCACCAGGATTCCGAAAAATGCTCTTGCAGCTACGCCGAAATTCACTAGGTCTTTTCGGGGGAAGATCCTATCACCGCTGGGTTTTCTCTTCGCTTACTGGCATTTCGCCTTAGGATCTCTCCAACAACAGTTATGGCCAATAAACCTGAGATTGATACCAGCGAAACGTAAGCAGCAACTATGAAACTGTTGAGAGCTCCGAAGTGAACCACGATTTTGAAGTTTCCTTGACGAGAGATGATCCAGCCATTAGCGAAACCATCCACGACAAGATGAGTTGGGGTAACCGTTTGTCCTTCAAACGTGAGCTGCCACAGCGAATCAAAACTCTCTCCCAACACTAAGATGAATGGAGATGTGGCGTTGATTATCTTCACATCGTATTCTACGGGGCTAACCTTGTCATAGGAGATTTTCACTTTTGTATTAGGGTACGTACTCTGGTTCCACACAGTACCAGCATAATCGGCTATTGCGTACGAGGTTGGGTCGCGATTATTTGCTGCCACCGTTCTGATGTAGTCGCGAGGCAAACCAAGAAATGACTCGAAGGTGAGTCTCTGAATCGCTACTGTAGCATTGAAGCGAGATGACGTGTTGGGCGAATTGGTGACATATATCTCGAGGTTCCTAATGGTTCCAGGGATGGATGAAATATCATAAGTGATCGTGGTAGGTGAAATGCTTGAGTAATGGTTTCCGTCAAAGATCTGTGAAATGCCGGTTTCAACTGCAGTAACCCAAACACTCGATTGGTTTTCCAGTTCGACGCGCAGTAATAGGGCCGCGTTGGAACTTGTGTAGAATCTGACATTAACATAGGGGAACGCTAAAATGGAAATGTTCAGATCTTCGGATGTCGCGACGGACCCATAAGCGTATGTTCCCTGAGGAGACACACTCAGAGAAATTTCCGACGCATTTTGCGCAAATTTCGCCGACGCTAGATCCCATCCGCCTTTGTAGTTGCTGATGTTCCAGCCGATCCTATTCGCACTGCTGGGTTGTATTATTTCATAGCTCGCGAACATTTCTGCGTCTGCTGTTGGCATTGTATTTTCAAAGAAAAACAACGAGCCAAACTGTTTCGCGAGAATGAGGCCCGGCTGAGATTCCAAGTAGGACTGGACAAAAGTTATGTTTGCATAATGCGTGACCGCAGGATAGAATCCCGCGTCGGTTCTTAGCAGGACAAACCTCACGCTCAACAACCCCAAGAGTCGGGTTAGGTTTCCTCCACCATTGTAGATGTATTGGTAAAGGCCGTGTTGGAAGTCAGTCAAGTTCGGGATCTGTGGATCCGTAGAGATGATCGAAGCGCCGGTAAGAAATCGTAGAATGTCCTGTCCGGCGTACCCAGAACTCCAATTGCTGCTCTGCAGAATCTGGTCCTGTGGAAGCGAAAGTACTCGGAAATTGCCAATTTGGGACCTGAGCCACGAAGAAGCATCGTGGTAGTATTGGGGAATCTGAACTCTACCGGAGGGAACAAATGTAGATGCATCCGGGATCACGTCTCCGGTGAGCATTGGCCAAGCATATACGGGACCTATGAGGAGTGTTAGAAGCGACAACGGAACGATCCAACCCCCAGGTGATCGCGGAAAGGTCAGTTTTCCAAACTTATGGTTTGAAGACTGGATTCTTTCGATGATTCTAGCTAGAATCGTACAAGCGGCACCCGTCAGAAAGGCATAGCCGAAGGGAAGCCAGAAACCAAATTTCTGATAGGGGTCTCGGAAAAGCGTCGAGAGAGCGGGTGCAGCAATCGAAATCTGCTCGAAGACTGTCCCGAACGGGGGTTGAATTCCCGACACGATAGGAGCAACACCAAGCACGCAGAGGGCGGCAAACAGAATTGAGGCTCTAGAAACTGTTGAGCCCTTGTTAACTAGGGCAATGAAAGCGGTTAGGACAAGTCCTAGAGAGACGAGGGTCAAAGGGACAAATGACGCTTGATAGACCCATGAGAACTGGTAGTGCGGATACACATCGGTCCGGTAGAACGCCGGCATGCCAACCATGCGCAGTACGTTGAAGTAATTCGAGTTCATACTGTTCGACAAGAGATCGCCGAGCCCCGCCGCGTACGATAAGCTTCCTCCGTTTCGAACTAGTTGACTTTCAAAGAGGAGAGATTCGGGGTAGATCCACCATAGGTTAGCTGCGAATGCAGCAAGACCGCAAAGTCCAACAAAACGGAGAGATCCTCTTCGTTTCCCGGAAGATCGAGGGTCAAGCAGCCACAAGAGGTACAGTACTAGTAGTCCTATCAAGAGAGCAATAGAAAACGATGGTATGCCGAGTGCGGGCGAAGCGAGGACTGAGACGACGGCTACTGAGAAAATTGCTGTGATTTCGCCTTTTATGTTTGAGGAGTAAAGTCCCTTTTGAAAGAACACCAATAATAGAGGCAGTGAAGCGTACAGAAACGCCTCTTCCGAGAAGATCTGCCAGGCGTAGATCATCCAATACGGATTAAACATGTAAATCGTTGCCGCTACCACCCCTCCAAATCTGAGCATCGTTGTGCTCGCAAGATTAGCACGTTTTTGACTTACGAAGAAATAGTACATCGAGACGCCACCTGTCCCGAACAGAGTGTAGTAGAGAGCCATTTGAGATTCTACCAAAGATAGGCCCAGAATGTCATGAAACACAAAGACCAAGCCAACGAATGACATGTCCTTGCTGCTTACCAGGGGCACCCCCGTGCTAACTAGGTCAGACCAAGGCCAGAAATACGACCGAGCTACCGCGATTGGGTTGAACGGAAAAGTCTCATCCCATTGATACAGAATGTATCCACGGAACCAAACGAAGACTATTGCACTGCCCAGCAGGATAGCCGCTAATGGAATTAGATGCGACTTGAGGCGGCCGAGACTCTCTCTTAGAGACAAGATTTTCGTCCATATTCAACTCGCAGGTGCAGCACTTGAACTCTGAAGTAATTCACGTATCTAGAGTGCCAGTGGATTAGGTGATTGAATCAATGATCTTGCCAAACTGCTCAGCCGCAGCATCCCATGAGTGACTTCTAGCCCAATCAATTGCGGCCTTAGACATTTGTGTGAATCCTTGGAAATCGGATAGAACCTTCACAATTGAATCTGCTAAGAATTGGATGTTACCAAATGGAACCTTGAATCCGGTCGTTCCGTCGATTATCGAATCCTGAACCCCAGCTACCGACCATCCAATTGCTGGAGTCCCGCAAGCATTCGCTTCGATAACTACTATTCCGTACCCTTCACGAACAGATGGTATCAAGAGGAGACGAGATCTAGAGAGCATAGTCATCTTCTCGGCGTTCCAACTGTTTGGCGCACGCTCCAGAACCCGTATCGATCCTGCATAATCTGTCCGAGAGACCTCCTCGTTCAGTTCTGTCGGGTCGCCGTTTCCGACGATAATTAGTTTGGCTCTCGGAATCTTCACAAGAACGAGCCTCATCGCCTTTACGGCATAACTGAGTCCTTTGTAACGTCGAAATCTGCTGATGCACATTATTGTTGGGTCTTCGAATTTCAACCCATTTGGTTCGTAATTTCGGAAAGATTCATCGATTCCGGGTGTAATCACAGACACTCTGTCCCCCGCAAGTCCTAGTCGCATAAGATCGTTCTTTGTGCTGGGAGAGCAGGTCACTACATCGCTATTTCTATATGTGCGGTAGATCTTGGGCTCCAACCTGACTGCGACCTCTGATAGCGGTCGCGCGAGTTCATGACTGAATATGCTTCCGGCAACTTGGTATATTATCGCAATTCTGGGAACCTTCGCATAGAACGGAGTCAGCCAGGGTATTCCCACGTCTGAATTGTCGATTAGCAAATCAGTCTTTCGGGCAAATTTCGTAATATAACGGACAGGGAGCAGCATTCGGTGAAGCGCCCCCGGAAAATGTCGGTATGTTATGCCGTCAATCTCCTCAACAGATTTACTACTAGGCCCGCCTTGGGCGAGTACGGTGATCGAATAGCGAGTCGTGAGGCGGCGAAATATTTCGTGAACATATCGGCCCGCCCCACCGGAGAGTGGGTGGGTTATGTCTCGCCTGCTTAGGACAACTATCCTTGTCATTCCCGTCTTTGCTTCTTGACGAGAGTCGATTGGCTATGGCCCACGCTTTTCCCTGAACCATTATTTTGTCGCATCGACTCGAACGGAGCGTGAGCGAGCAGGTTCAGGAGCATTATTGAGTGGTATGTAATATCTCGAATATTCCTTGAGCCTCCGAGGAATTGTCCGTCTTGGAAGTACTTCGACTCTCCGTTCTTTCTCTCATGCAACATTACGGGGACCTCGGTCGATTCGAATCCCCTAATCTTCAAGAGAGGTACAATCAGAGGAAGGCCATAGTTAAAAATCGTATCTGTTGCAGCTTTTCTTTTCAAGACCTTTATTCCACAATTCGAATCTCTGAGATCCAGATGAAATAGGAATCGTACGACTCTGTTGTAGAGTCGAGAGAATGCCGTTCTGGAAATACCGTACCCATTGTAGTCCCTGGTTCCATTCACGAAGTCATGACCCTCATCCAATCGGCTGATCATTGTGACGAGATCCTTTGGGGTATACTGCAAATCGGCATCGAAGAAAGCAACAATGTCGCCTCTGGTCCTACGGACCCCTTCTTTTAGGGCGATAGCTTTTCCACAGTTCTCTCCGAGGTCAATAACACGGACGGACGAATTGGACATTGTGAGAGAATGAGCCCGCGCCAGAGTGTCGTCCGAACTCCCATCGTTCACGACAAGGATCTCGTATGGAATCTGTGCGGCCCAGAGCACCTTTGCTATCTGGTCTACGCAGTTTTGGATATTGTCCTGTTCGTTGAAGCACGGCACGACGACTGATACACGTGGGTTAGTCCCGTTCATTTCACCAATCTCGGTAATGCCCATCCGGCATCGCCTATTTTTCGATAGTCGATGCCCTTTTGATGGAAGAAGTCTCTGTAACTCTGCCAGGCACCCTCTGCGTCCAGCACGAAGGTACCTGGCTTGATGCATTTCAAGAGTGCTGGAACAGGGGTCTCAGTATATTCAAGATGAGGAACAGATATGACCACAGAATCGAATTTTAGTAAGTCCTCCGGGTAACTAAAAGTGCTAACTCCGGCTATGTCCTCTATCTCTTTCGCAGAATAGAAGGGGTCTTGGATTACAACTTGCTTTCTCGCTTTCTTGAGAACCTCGGCGAGCATTATCGTCGGCGAGAGAACGTGGACCTTCAGATTCCGCTTATAGCTAAGGCCAAGGATGCCAACGGAGCTTCCGGACAGGCTCTTAGCAATGAGTTCTCCAACGAATCTGGTCTGGGACCTGTTGACTTCGTTGATCTGTAACAGCAGGTCCGTGTGTTCCCCTTTGCTCCTTGACCCTGCAATCAGATACTCAGGAGCGAGCGGGATACAGTATCCTCCAGTG
>Ga0137377_10004492_pt1 | contig 10997 bp, 8 predicted proteins | sample SagtaG_22_FD_104815 | JGI IMG/M metagenome (GOLD analysis project Ga0137377, IMG submission 104815) | Vadose zone soil microbial communities from Sagehorn Ranch, Mendocino, California, USA - Sage2_L_40_16 metaG | ecosystem: Environmental > Terrestrial > Soil > Vadose zone | place: USA... | reverse complement strand
CCTTTATGGCCTATTAGGCCTTTATATACACCGTTTGGTGGGACTGAAGGAGGCTGAAGCAGAGGTGTATTTCATCCTCCATCACGCCTCACAAGTAGTCATTTATAAAACTCATCAATTAAATGGTAATTTGCGTCACTTCTTGAACAAAAGCGAGCGAGGGAAAGGGAATCGTTCAAAGATTCGTGCAAGAAATTTTTGCACGAATCTTTGAACGAAATGAGCGGATTTTCGTGGTTAGCATCATTCATCATACATCCTGTAAGGGCAGGTTTGTGCTGGACAATCAAAGGTCAGCCACTTGAGGGATCTCCACGGCAACGGCCCTGCATAGACCATCACATCACGGGGAGAATAGTTGCCGTTCACTAACAAGTAAATGAGCATACTGAGCGAAGACCCCTTCTCGATGAAGTCATGCGTCATGACCTTTTCTTCCTTTTCCTCTGCATCATCAAGAAGAAGGTGTCTGGCACTTGCAAGCAGTGCTGGAGTTCCTCTTGTAAAGAAAAACTCATAAAATGAGAGATATTTCTGTTCAAGTTCCACGCGTGATGGATCTGCTGGGCGGTGGGCAAGCTTCTCCCAATGGAGACCGCATTTGTAACATGTAAAGGGCTGTGCTCGGGGGTGAAAAACCTGCAAAGCAGCTCCACACGTACACCTATCCTGTAACATCACCTGGTGCTCAAGGCAGCAGGTGATGTTGAGAAGGACCAGCGTACGCGAGAGCATCCGGTGTTGAGCAAGACACTCAGGACACAGGCGAAACGAATGCGAGAGGCCGAGGTGTTGAGAGGGCGACTGCGAGCTACTGAAGATGCGAACCAGTTCAGACTGATAGGTCGTGGCAACAATGGCGCGCAGGGAAACCGCGAGCAAATCAGAAAGGTGATCCAGACGCAACACGGAGGGCACGACGAGATGGCTCATATCCGTCAGGAGCTTCTTGTGAGAGATATCGTGATGGGGATGAAGAATCTGAGAGAACGTGGTTTCGCTCCCCCAGTGATTGGCTTCATCGCAGCGTAACAACACACCAGGAAGCCACTCGTCTTGCCGTGGGACCACCCGATGCGGAAACGTCAGATGCCAGGCTGGCTGTGCCAGGCGAACTCGATTGATCATCCGACCTCCGTGGCTTCAAAAGACGGCTGGGAGGAAGTGCCATCAATGGCCGTGATCTCATCCCGGCGTAAGATCATGAACTCGGCACGCCCCTGAAGGACCTTTTCATTGACGGACGTTTCGCCCTGCTCGTACGAATGACGCAAAGCGCTGATCACCAGTCGGGTTAAGTGATCCATGGTGACCCGTCCTGTGGCATCAGGATCAAGGCTCTGGTGTGTCAGCCAGGTAAAGATGGGTTTTGCGAAGGCTCGCAGTTTGAGATCTGGGAGTTGGCTCCGGTAGATATCCTCAAAAGTGGTGAGAATATCTCGGACTTCTTCCATGGTGTGGCCCAGAACCACACAGAACGGGCGCTCTGTATCCAGCCGACGACGAAATTGTCGCCAGAGGATCTCAGGGTCGGCAAAGGTTTCTTTGAAGGGAACGACATTCCCGCCATTGGCTGCCACCAGACAAAGACCAATCTGCCGCTGATAGGGTGGAGCTGCCAGATTGTCCGTCAGTTCTTTGAGGAAAGCCAGGTGAGGAAGCGTCAGATCTTGAGCATCATCGATGATCAGGCACTCGACCTGGGTTGAGGCCATGACCCTGGCGAGCCAGACACGACGAAGTTGCCAGTCCATGGGTGGAACCACCCCAAAGCTCGCCGACAGAGCCATGCCAAGCGCTTGCTCTTGTTTGGCATTCTTTGGGGCGCGAACGGCAAGAACAGGGAGGGAGGTTGTCCCATTGGCGTCTTTACGTGCCCCGCTGTTGACGATCACATCATTGATGCCTAGCGATTTCCCACTCCCTGGCACCGCAGCGATGACATGCCAGGAACGTGCCTGCCAGGCATGGCGTAAGAGGGTTTGAAAGCGTTGCTCAAAGGCTGTTTCGATAAAGCTCTCCTGGACCTGAAAAGGAGAACGACCATCTTGAGAGAGGTGGTTAGTCATCATCTCTCCTCAACTTTCTGACTTTCAGGTGGACGACAACGCGATCTTCAGGATCGTCTTCGGGAATGGCTGGCGGAAGCAGTCCTGATCTTTGCACAGGTGGGGGCGCCTGCTGCTCTTTGAGAGCCTGTAACGTCGCCTGAACGTGGGAAGGATGAATATCCTGCCGCTGGAGATCCAGTTGTCGCTGCTTTTCCAATCGCTTCGTTTCCAGCGTGTGGAGACGACGACCTTGCAATGCCTCTTGTTGAATACGTTGACGACTCTCCAGGCTGATCCCTGATGCTGCTTGTGCTGCCCTTGCATCGGCGCGGCGCTCCGCCTGTGCCTCCCACACACTGACCCGGCGGTCCAGAAACTCCGTGCAGAATGCTTCGCCCACCAGGACGCCTTCCAGGAAGAGATAAATCACCGAGATATCCCGTCTGTCGTAGTAGATGTCGATTTCTCGACCGCGTAAGCGGTCGAGCAAGCCGGGGCTGACGTAGCGACGACCCAGAAAGGAAAGACTCCCTTGCCGAATGGCGTAGCGACCGCTCGCGGGGTTTTTGCGATTCACCGCTTTCATGAGCAGGAGTTTTAACTCATCTTGAGACCTCATGAAGCGGGGAACGCCCTTCTCTTGGACCGCATGCTCCCAGAGCGCTATCCTGGTTTGCCGCCGTAGCTTGTCCCATTCCTGCATGTAGCCGTCTACAATGGCTTGGATGAAGAGTTTTTCTAAGACATCGAGTGTCATACCAGCTTTTTCCGCCTCACGCGCACTGTCATAGATGCCGCGTTCTTTCGGGGTGGACTTCGTTGTTCCGGGCAGGCGATGGGAGAACTTGCGCGTCACCCAGGTAAACAAGGCTTCGACGGTCCCTTTTGCTGAGGGAGTGTAGGGAGGAGCCTGCTGAGTCGTGATGCCGAGCCGATCCACCAGTACCTGGGTTGCTCGCTTCGAGGTAAAGATTTTGCCTCGATCGTGAAAAATGACCGCTGGCTTGCCAGAACAGGGCCAAGCATGTTGGCATTCGTAGAGGATGGTCAATCGATCCTTTGGTTCAAGGGCCTGTTTCACTAGTCGCATGTAGTCTTCTTCCTTCAACGTATCCAGCGATATGACGGCTCCCAGAATGGCCGCTGTTTTCACGCAAATGAGCACTGCTGCATGCACGCAGCGAGTGATCACCGTGCCATCTGGTGTCACCACGAGCTGGTCCAGGGTATGTTCGTCCACCTGACAGATCTGCGCTGGATAGGGAATGGAGAGCACAAAGGAGTGGGGAGAGGTCCGTTCTCGTAGAGGATGTTTGAGACCAGATCGCGCCTGGACCACTGATTCTTCCTGGGCGATGCTCTGGAGGAAGCGGTAGACCTGCCAGTAGGTTGGCACGAGAACGAGAGATCCCTCACGCGAAGAGAGGTCCTCGGCAAGTTTCTTGAGTCGGACATCTTCGCAGACCGCCATGATGCTGGGGCGAAGCGGCTGGGTGTACAGTTTCCGAATCACGTGCTCAAACTCTGGTCGAAGCGTGCGATTGCGGTGGTAGGTGCCATAGGGAACACAAGCCAGTTGCCCAAATGCTCTAGTGCGCTTGACCAGATAGGAGAGCATATTTGAGCGCATCTCATATGCCTTGGCAACGGCTCCCAGACTCTTCCCGCTCAATACCTCGGTGACCGCCGCCAGGTTACGATGAAAGTGTGCTTGTTGTTCTGCGGTTTCCAGAATGGAGGCATCAAAAGGCGGCCCAGGAACCACCCCTTGCGGATCAAGGACCTGGTCATCTTCTTGTTCAGATGACGCAGGCAGCACACCCTCATCATCCTTCCTCCCTTCAAGGGTCGAAGGCAATGGATCAGGGAGAATGGGGGGAGCATTGGGATCAAGGAAGGCAACAGAGGTGAAACGCGAAAGCTCTACCTCGCTCAGATCGATCAACAGCTGCCCCTGCGCCGCCCCATCCCCGATGAGCTTCCACATGGCTGCTTCTACCTCCATCTCTGACCAGCGACTCCCAAAGCGTTGGGTACACTCGTTCACACTGCGCATATCACCCCAGGCCCAATTCGCCAGCAGTGTTGCCGCAATCTCATCGTAGGTCGGAAAGGATTGACGGCGTGCATGCAAATACAGCAAATTATGATAGCGGCGTTCAGAAAGATTCTCCTCCGTCGCAATCCAGTAGACTCCCCCTTTGAGTTGTGCCAATCGTTGTGCTGCCTCAGCTTTCGCCAAGGGCTGCGCCTTGCGCTTTTCCTCCGCCCGTCCTGCTTCAGCAATGAGCAAACCGCCGTCGCAGAGCGTGCCGACGAAATCCGGGAGGTAGTCATGTGACTTCCCTTCGTAGAGATACGAGATCCGGTAGGGGGTGCCCAGCGGGGTGAACAGGTCATAGGCAGTGGCGAAAGTGGGGCTCATATCCCCACGCTGATAGGAACGGACATGGGGATGGTATTCGAGGGACAGCGCTAATTTCAGTTCTAAGGTCGTGGTGTAGGGCATCCGCACATGCCCGCTGTCACCTGTTTTGAAGCTCGACAAGAACCCTGAAATCGAGCGCCCTGCAATCTTAAAGACATCCAATCCTCTTGTCCCTGGGCGCGTTGTTGATGAGACTGATGGAGTATCCATAGGTGCCTCTCTCCAGTGATTCCACAAGCGATCCGCAAACGATATTTCCTCATCTCCAACATCATGATACACAAGATGCAAAAGGAGCATTGATATATGTGATACTCTATCACATAGAGAGGAGAATGCCAAAGGGAGAGAGATGGCTATGAAGATCGGATATATTCGCGTGTCCAAACATGAACAACACGAGGCGCTCCAGACAGAAGCGCTGAAAAAAGCAGGCTGCGAAGAACTCTTTCTCGACAAGAGCACCAAACCCGCGTCTAAACGTCAAGGGTTAGAGGAAGCGCTGCTGTTTGCTCGTCCGGGAGATACATTGGTCGTGTGGAAACTCGACTGTTTCAGCTATTCCCTGAAACACCTTATCAAAACGCTCAACATCCTCAAAGAGCGGAGTATTCACTTTATCAGTCTGACCGAGAAGATCGATACCACGATGTCCGATGGCCAAGGGACGTTTCACCTGATAGGGCTTCTTGCCGAATTTGATCATGATCTGAGTCGCGCACGCACCGACCCTGGCCTGGCTGTTGCACGGGCAAGAGGGCGTAAGGGTGGTAGACCAAAGAAACTCCTGGCACCCGACAAAGTCCTGCTTGCCCAGCACATGTATGCCGACAAGAGTCTTTCGATTCAGGAAATTTGTTCGGCGCTTGGGATCTCCCGCTCGACATTCTATCGCTATGTAGAGAAAACAGGGGCGCAGGATGCTTCTCTGTCCTGAAGACCCCCTGCTTTCCTGGAGCTTCATGCCCCTTTCACCGTTTGTTTGTTCAAAGATTCCCACAGGCATTCAAGACTTCGTGCAAAAAGCATTCAAAGATTCGCGCAAGATACCAAGCACCCCCTCCACGAGCGTGAGGTACTCCCTTGCCGAATCTCAAAACTTATCTCATAATCAGAATCTCATAAGGTTGGACATTCGACGGGAAACCTGAGACAAAAGGAAGAGATTATGAAGATTGGTTACGTCCGTATTTCCAAACAGGAGCAAAACGAGGCACTCCAGATTGACGCCCTGAAAGAAGCAGGCTGTGAGAAATGGTTTGTTGATAAGATTACCGGATCAAAAGCGGAACGAAAAGGACTGAGCGAAGCGCTGGCATATCTACGCCCAGGGGATACGTTCATGGTGTGGAAATTGGATCGGGCGGGACGCTCATTGAAGCATCTGATCGAACTGCTCAAGGATCTCCAGGGGCGGGGCATCGAGTTCGTGAGCATCACGGAGCAGATTGACACCACCACTCCGGGTGGCAAGCTGATGTTTCAACAAGTTAATGCTAGTAGCCAAGCATAGACATAGTACCTCTTTCCTGTTTCGTTTACAACATCCCTTTCCAGGTGTATTCTTCACTAAAGAATGATGTGGTGAATATGTGGTAAGTGAAAGAAAAAAACATGCAAACAACGACCTCTCCAACACAACAGGTGGATACTCCCTCACAGGTTCGTCGGGTTCGTGGCCAACCGGGAGACCTCTACGATCTCATCTTTCGCGATCAACAGGATCGGATCATTGTTCCGCTCACAGAATGGCATCGCTTGCGGAAGGACCAGGGGCCAATGAGCACGAGAAAGACGTACCTCGCTTGCCTCCAGTCCTACTTCGCGTTCCTCGCAGAAAGCGGGTGTCCCTGGAATGCCCCTCCAGAGCGGTTGCGTCAAACGTTGATTGCATTCCATCGCGACCGTCTCAAGTGCCAGATCCGTCCTCAAAGAGACTCGGATACCGTTGAGATTACCTTGACCCGTGAAACGCCACTGCGAGAGAGTACGCTCAAAGTCATGCGCGCGGCCCTGCGCGATTTTTACCTGGTCATGAAAGAGGCTGGTCTGTATGCTTTTGCGAACCCCCTCTCCTCGGACGTGCTCGTTGCGCTCAAACGCGAACAGGAACGCACACTGGCGAACAAAGGCGCTCCCGATCAAGCTGGAATACGGGAAGAGACCTACGCCCAATCCCGACGGCGACCGACAGCCTTTCTTCGTCAACATCAGCCCCAGGGGTGGAAGCCCGAGATACGCAAAGAGTTGGCTGATGTGCGCGAAGGCATCCACAAACTCATCAATGCCATGCTCGAGAGCGAGTCGGTTTCCACTCGTGAGAAAGCAGTGCTCCACCTCCTGCAATCAACTGGAGCCAGGATTCATGAAGTTGCTCTCATGACGGTGGGTGGCTACCAAAACAAAGGGATTGCTGGCCAGGCGCAGGTCATGAACAAAGGGAGCTATGGCCGCGAGGTCAAAACCATCTACTTTGCTCACAATCCTTGCGTTCAGGAGGCACTCAACGTGTATCTTGAGCAGATGAGGCCGCTCCATGATCCAGAGGGCCGACGCCGGCTCATCGACATTGAGCCTTCCTCCCCGCTTTTCCTCACAGAACGAGGGACCCCATACTCTCCGAAAGCGTTTTACTGGCACTGGTATCGCCACTACACGTCACTCCAGACGCTTTGTCCGGTTCGTTTCGCTCCACATGACCTGAGACATCTTTTCGTGACAGAGTATCTGATCAAGCTCAAACTGGCCTGTGGAGCTGGTACTGAATATTTTGATTCGGAAAAATATCGAAGCTCACGAGAGGCTTTCGGCAAGACTATTATGGTCTGGCGGAGTATCCACACCATTGATATCTACGATCAGAGCCGTGAAGGAGAAGCGGTTTGTTCCGTGCTGGCTGGCTACCAGCAGGATCTTTCACAGCGGCGCTACGCCAGTGAACGGCTCATGGCGACACCACCTCCTGCAAAGAGTGAAACTCCTGAGGAACATGAACAACAAGCACTGTCCCTCAATCAAGAAACAGAACCCCTGTGGATGCATGACCAAGAAACACTGGACTGGATCAAGAGCATGGAGAGACAGACCAAACACCAATCGTAGGCGTGTAGAAAGAAGGATGGAGAGGGAAGTAGAAATGAAGTCTACTACAAAAGACCATACGGGAACGACAGCAACAGAGCAACACGATCACGTCACACGTTTGAATTTTAGCAATCCGAAGCTTCGAGATGAGCATATCCATGCCTTTCTGGAGTGGCTCCCACAAGTGCTGCATGAAGCGCCTAGTATTCATTGGGAAGACATGCCAAGTCGAGTCATGTGCTATCTCATTCGAAGTGTTGCTGACCATCCTGACGCGATTACGATTACACTGGCGACTGGTTGTGCCATGGGAATGAAAAGGAATGCCTTGTACCATCATTGCAACGCGCTCGCAAAGCTCCTGGGGCATTTACGCCATCACTATGGCATGACAATGCTCGCTGAACTAGGCAGACGTTCCATCTGGGAGCACTTTGTCAATGATCGATTGATCTCCCCTGGGGAACTGACCCAACTGAAATATTATGATTCGTTGGCTTCCACCTATCTGCCGCTGTTTGTTGAAGGACTCACGGAACGGCAACAGGTGTTGTGGAAGCCCTATCTCCTGCCACGACTCCCTCCAGGGTTTCTGAACAACCACGCGCAGCAAAAAGCGATTCTCAAAGCCTCCGAAGAGAGGCGTAAGGAGCAATCGGACGTGCTTCTTCCCCTCTTTCCCTTGCTCGTGGAAATTGCCCAGCTTCGCAAACAGGCAACAGAACGCCTGATTAAGGAGTATCGCCGACAGCGAGATCGTGCCATCGCAGGAGAGATTGTATTACCCTATCGGTATCAGTACAGAGATCGTCAATTTTTTGTCTCTGAACAGGCAATGACACTTGCTCAAGTCCAATTGGTGGAACGGGAGGTCGTGCTCTCGTTCACGCTTTGGAACCGAACGAGTTGGGTCAAAGAACACCTCGACCAGTGCAGTTGGCAGGTCCGCTCGGACTGGGAGGAGCAAGGAAGAGCTTATGCGCCTCTTCGCAATGGCTACTTTTTGCAGTACGAAGGAGTTGCCAGCGACCTGCTCTGGTTTGGTGATCTTATCGAGCAGCAACTCCTGGGAAAGCGTGATCGAGCAAAGGGGTTTACTGTCAACCGTTCAGGACTGCTGTCTCCCGCTAACAGCGATGCGAGATGGTTAGAGTGGGCCAGGAAGATCTCTGGAACCATGCTCTTTGAGCCTGAGTCGTTGTACAGAGGAGTATTGTTTGCTGCGGCTCTCGCTACGCTTTCTCTTACCAATGGAAGCCGCGTTATGGAGTTGCTCCAGGTCAGTGCCTCCCGTTTTGAAACCATTGTGGTGGATGAACTCAAAAACCAGCAGCCGACGGGACGGAAAATTGGCATTCTGGTGCAGAAGCTCTTGCCTAAGGGGTACAGACACGACAGTGAACGGCAGTTTTTTCTCATCAGTGATATGGCGGTACGCCTTTTGAAAGAGATCGCGGAGTTGCTTCAAGCAACGCATGGGGGAAGCATTCCTGTTGTTCATCCAAATCCGTACATGACGAAGGCCGAAGACCTGTTGCCTGAACAGTACTTCTTTCAGTGGGCAACATCCGATGAGGGGCGGCTCGGTCACCTCTCCACTGCAGACGTCTCACACCTCCTCCGTTTCCTCTTTCATGGTCTGACCCTCACGACAAGAACTGGTGAACCCATCCGTGTGGCTCCCCCTCTCCTCCGGCATGTCCTCGCTACCCATGCAAGAACGGTCCAAAAAATCCCAGCAGAGGCGGTCGCCTATCTCTTACACCATCGGGTAACACTCCCTGATTCATCATATGCGCTCACCATCTCTGAAGCCACCGCCTATTACAGTCGCCTGCCTGTCAGTCACCTCCTTGCTCTCCTCTTTGAGGTCCAATCAATGATCGTTTCAGGGCAAGGACGTTCCTACCTCCAAGCCCCCTCTCCGCAAACCTTAGAGCAGATGGACGAGGTGCTGCGCAAGAAATTTGAACAAGTCGGGATGATTGGGCCAACAGTCCTTGGGTTCTGTAGTGCAGGTGTCTGCGTTCGCCCTGACAACCGAGGGATCTGCGCAAATTGTCCCCATCTGGTTCCCCATTACAGCAATCTGCGTCACGCTAAAATCTGGCGGAAGCTCTATGAACTGCAAGCCAAGATGCACGATGACCAGGGACATGCTGTTGATGCAGAGCAGGCCCGCAAGATGGTTCAATACTTTGATGACACGATTCGGATCATGGAGATTCAAATCCAAACGCGTCAGGATGGCGGCTATCTCCCGTTTGCAGACGCCCTTCTCTCTACACAAGAAGATGAAGGCGCAGAACAATGACAGGACAAACCTCCTCTCCCGGCGATCAGTACGCACATCTGCGCGCCAACGCCGCTGCACAAAAACGGGCAACAGTGGATCGTCTCAGCCAGGCTATTACGCAGCTTGAGGCCGAGGGCCGTCCGGTCAATACCTTTACCATTAAAGAGGTGAGCGGCCTGGACTACATGGCCTATTACCGCAATCGAGACGCCTTCCAATTGTTCCAGGAGCACAGCACCCATCTGCGCAAAGAACGCGAGCAGAAACAGGCGAAGCACCAGGAGGCCCTCCGAAGAGACTCGCGAAAAACAGGAAGAGGTCAGACTGCTTCTCACACGGTCAAGGTGCCACCGCGCGACCCGCTGCTCGACTACAAGCGCCCGCGCCTGGTCGAACTCTTGCACCAGGCTCGCGCTGAACGCGACGAAGCCCGACAACAGTTACGAACGGAACGGGTGAAGGCAGAGCAACACGTACAGGCCGAACAAGCTGAGTTAGAACAGCGCTATCACAAGCTCCTACAAGAACATCTGAGTTGTGGCATCACCATTGCAAAACTGGAGGCCCAGGTCGCTGAGTATCTTGCCTTTCTGGAGCGCTTCCGATCCTCACTCCAACGGGAGGAGCACAGCTAAAAGCTGCCATGAACATCCACCTGGTCAACCTTCTCAGGTGGCTTTATGAGGTCCGTTTGATCGCACGCTCAACGGCGCTGGGCAGACGCGTCTCAAAGTCCAGGATGCCAACCCAGTCTGGATGGATGAAGATGCGCGTCATGCGAGGATAGAGGCGAGCGGCTTCCTTGAGCAAAGCCTCCGCGTCTTCCTGGCTCATCGTCCGATGAATCATGGCCGTATACTCCGGTGCGATGCCCTCAACTGTGTCGACACGTACCGTCCCGCGAATGAGGAGGATCTTAGAGGCCGAAAAGTCACGGTCGATACTCACAGCCACCTTTGAGCCATTGGTGAGCACCTTTGTTTTGGGGGCATCCACAGCTGTCGCCATCACGATCTCCTCTCCGTTCCAGTGGAACCCGATGGGGACGACGCGGGGCGTGCCGTCGCGCCAGTTGTAGGCCAGATGGGCAGGCCCCTTCGCCTGCAACAATTGCTGGGCAACCGGATCTTGAAGCAGG
>Ga0137377_10004482_pt1 | contig 11003 bp, 13 predicted proteins | sample SagtaG_22_FD_104815 | JGI IMG/M metagenome (GOLD analysis project Ga0137377, IMG submission 104815) | Vadose zone soil microbial communities from Sagehorn Ranch, Mendocino, California, USA - Sage2_L_40_16 metaG | ecosystem: Environmental > Terrestrial > Soil > Vadose zone | place: USA... | reverse complement strand
CAGGTCAGGTCTCGCTCGTTGACGGCTCAATGGGTTCGCCATGATGGTCTGTCGGTGAGGTCGTGAGCCCGCACGACGGTGTGCCAGACCGTCTATTCAGGCAAGAGGCAAATTTCCTGAATCCACAAAACTGCCACAAGCCCATAAAACTGCGTTAAACAAGCTCTCGTAGTCTGACGTATTGCGCAGCGACGACAAACGTTCTCCGGTACGACCGCGCCTGCTTTGACCACTTGACAGTGGAAAGCGCGTTGCCTTTATTGAGGGGCATGGGGAATGCGATCTCCCCACGAGGCGACATGCCGAAGAATCGCGTCCGGCGCCACGCAAGGACGCACCATGTCTCCTGTTTCAGTATCCACGTCTCCTGTTTCAGTATCCACAACTGAACTCTACGCGCGTCTCGGCACCGCCTCGGCGCCGATGCTGGTGGATGTTCGTCGCCAGGACGCCTTCGACACCGATGATAAGCAGATCATCGGCGCGGTCCGTCATGCTCCAGGAGAAATCGACCGCTGGTCGAGGGAGTTGCCCGCGGGCGGCACGGTGGTGCTCTATTGCAGCCATGGTGGAGACGTCAGCCAAGGCGCCGCTTCTATGACGCGCTTTACCTGGTGTCGCAAAGCGCTCGGTGCGGCAGCAGCGCAGCCTCTCAAGGCCCAAGCACGAACGACGACCGCACTCAGACACGCGATTTCCTTTGACCCCGTAGGACAGCGGTGATGCCGTACAGCGTCAAGCCTCTTGGATGCGACCCAGCTAAGGTCAAGGGCATGTCGGAACGCTTGATCATCAGCCATTACGAGAACAACTACGGCGGTGCCGTAAAGCGACTGAATCTGATAGAAGAGAAGCTCGCTGAGCTCGATTATGCGATTGCGCCGGGCTTCCTAATCAATGGACTCAAACGGGAAGAACTCATCGCAATGAACTCGATGATTCTTCACGAGCTGTTCTTTGACGGCCTGGGGGACGAGAGCGAGCCAGGGTCGCATCTCAAGAGCGCGATTGCCGGCGATTTTAGCTCGTACGAACGGTGGCGTTCCGAGTTCGTGGCCATGGGCAAGGCGCTTGGCGGCGGCTCCGGTTGGGTATTGCTGTCGTGGTCTCAGCGCGATCGAAAGCTCGTCAATCAATGGGCGGCGGACCACTGCCATACGCTGGCGGGCGGCGTTCCCATCCTTGCGCTCGATATGTACGAGCATTCCTACCACATCGACTTCGGCGCCAAGGCGGCGAGCTACGTCGATACTTTTATGGGTGCGGTTCGCTGGAGCAATGCGGATCGGCTTTTCTCCGAAGTGGCGCGGGACAATAGGATATGAAGCTTTCGGGGCATTAAAGGAAACCGCCGGAGACGATCGTGATGAAGAGCAGGGCTATGGCAGCTACGGCGATCGTCGGGTTGCTCGTTTCCAGCGCGGTCAGCTTCGCCGCGGAAAAATTCCAAAAGCTTGGTGGTTCACAGATCCGCGCCAAATTCGCGGGCATGGAGATGACTGACAATGTGCACTGGGCCGACGTCTTTGGTCCAAACGGCAGCCTCAAGAGCTATTCGATGGGCCGCAAGAAGGATGGCAAATGGTGGATCGAAAAGGATGAGCTGTGCGTCGACCGCGGCAAGGATGACGGCGGCTGCTACCAGGTGTGGCTGTCCGGGAAGAATGTCGAACTCAGAAGGGCAGGCTTGCCGGCTGCATCCGAAGGAGTTTTGCAGCCGCCCGCTGCGCGAAATTGATTCGGATGGGTTTAGACGCTTGCTCGTCGCCGGTATTTCAGACCTCGGTCGGGAAGGACGCCTTATATGACCACCCAAGCGCCTCCCACTCGCGGCCGCATCCGCGAACTCACAGTCTACTTTCTCCGCCTGGGCTTGCTTGGCTTTGGCGGACCGGTCGCTCTTGTCGGGCAGATGGAGCGGGAGCTGGTCGCGGAGCGTGGATGGCTGTCGAACGAGAAGATGCGTGAATCCATCGCCATCTGTCAATCGCTGCCTGGGCCGCTTGCCATCCAGGTGGGCATCTACATCTCCTACCTGCGCGGCGGTTTCTGGGGAGCATGGGCCGGCGGGTGGGCTTTCATTTTCCCGAATTTCGTGATCGTTGCGGCGTTGGGTGCGCTCTACGTTTTCCTCGGCGATCTCCAGCCGGTGACCGCGATCTTTTACGGCGTGAGCCCGGCGGTGATCGCATTGATCCTGCACTCCTGCTACCGGCTCGCCAAGCTAGGCATGGAAGACCCGGTGCAGTGGGCGATTGCGGCGGTCTGTCTCGTCGTCACCGTGATTCTCAATGCCGAGGTAGCGCTGTTGTTCATCGGCGCCGGCGTCATCGGCATTCTCTACTATGGCAACATCCTTCGGCGTAAGCCACCGATCCTGCTGCAGCTCAGCGCCGCCCCGGTGCTGGCACAGCTCGCTCCAGTCACATCCGCATCGACCCTGAGTAAACTCCTTCTGTTTTTCCTCAAGGCCGGCTCGTTGACCTTCGGCAGTGGCCTCGTGATCGTTCCGTTTCTTGAGCAGGGGCTGGTGACGCAATATGGCTGGCTGGATCAGAGGCAGTTCCTGATCGCGGTTGCGGTCGGAATGATCAGCCCCGGTCCCGTCGTTATCACCGCCACCTTTGTCGGCTACCTCGTTGCCGGATTCTGGGGCTCGTTGATCTCAACCATCGGCATCTTCCTGCCGTCCTTCATTCTGGTCCTGGTTGCCGCGCCGCTGCTCGCTAGATATCGCGCCAACCCAAATGTCCAGGGCTTCGTGAAAGGCGCTTACGCGGCTGCGATCGGCACGATTCTCGGCGCCTGCATCCTGCTCGGCCGCATCGCGATCGGCGATTGGTTGACCGTCCTCATCGCTGTTGCCTCACTCGCGGTGTTGTTTCGTTGGAAAGTCAGCAATCCGCTTCTTATTGCAGCAACCGCAGTCGTCGGCCTGATTGCCTTCCCGTTGCTGCAACCCGATTGGGTCATGGTCAAGTAATCAAGGACACGAAATGGTGAAAACTAAAGGAGGAGGCAGGAATGCTATCGAGTTTGAAAGTGCGATCGGCTGCACGTGTGGAACTGCGTCGCGGTATACGAACCGCCATTCTGACGGTTGCCGCCATTGCTTTGACCTGGTCAATCGCGGCGCTTGCGCAAAGTGAAGACAAAGTGAAAGCTGGCCTTGCGGCGTGGCGGAACAGCGGATGTGCCGATTGTCATGGCGCCTTTGCGAATGGTGAAAAGGAACGCGATGAATCGCCGACCGGAGCTGACTTACGGCGAGCCAGGCTCAATACGGAGGAACTCAAGCTCGCAATCCGTTGCGGGCGCCCGGGCACTGGAATGCCGTCCTTTGAGGATGGTGCACGTGGGTGCCCCGGTGGCGGTGGAGAACTCTACCCGGCCCCGACCAAGCTCACCGCCGAGCAGATCGAAAATGTGGTGGCCTACCTTCAGGCGCGCATAATTGGTCGCGGTAAGATTACGAAACAGGAATGTTTACTTTATTATACGGATAAACCCGACTGGTGCGAAGATTATAACTAGTTGCGTGCAGTACGTAACTGAAAGCAGACTCGAACAGGAGACCAGTCCATGAGTGGAGGGAGGTTGCTATTATTTGGCGCTCTCAGTATCAGCGTAGCCATGCTTGGCGCAGCTGCGGCCCAGCCGCGCGATTTACCGGCGGGGCCTAATCGCGACCTCGTGTCCCGCGCCTGCCAAGCCTGTCACGACCTGAGCATGGTCGTCGCCGCGACTGGATTGACCCGCGAGGGTTGGGACGGCACCATCGAGGAGATGATCAGCTATGGCATGAAGGTCGACAAGGAAGACCGGGCAAAGATTCTCGATTACCTCTCGACCTATCTCGGATCGCGATAGCTGATCTCGGCAGGCGTCGTCGTTGTTGCCGCGGGGCGCCGGAACGCGAATCGTCGAGATCGCCAGCCAAGTGTCATCGCCAGAAGGCCGCAACGATCCTGAGCCCATCTGCCGCGCACCGTGCAAGTCTCTCGCTGACAAGCACGATCAGGATCTCCGCGATACAGCTGTCACGTGGCTTGCACGCGCCGGCGCCACGCTGCCCGAGATCGCGGCCATCACGGGCCACAGGCTCGGGTCAATACACACAATCATGAAACTTATCTCGCCATCTCGCCGGAGCTCGGCGATACCGGGATCGAAAAGCTGATTGCATGGATGGCGCGCGAAGGGATCAAGGTCGCGTGAGACAAAAGTCTCACGTGAGACTTTCCTTGATGTCTCATATTCCCCTTTCGTGCTATTGGTTCTTTTCTTAACTCTTTGATTGGATTACTGGATTTGGCGCGCTCGGAGAGATTCGAACTCCCGACCCTCAGATTCGAAGTCTGATGCTCTATCCGGCTGAGCTACGAGCGCGCGCAGGTCTGGTGTGACCGCCTACTCGGAGGCGACCTGAGCGGCTTCCTCTCGGTACGCCTGAGTGGCGGCATCCTGCCGGCAACCGTATAACGCATCTTGCCGTCGCGGCGCCAGCGCTCTTGCGCAGAAATTGCTTGCCTGGACCTCTTCTGGCGCACAAATCCTGCATGGAGATCGCGCGGTTGCACGCCGCGATCCGCTGCCTCAATGGGCCGACACAGGCGATGCAGACCGTTTGACTTTAAGCATGATCTCTTCTTGAAGCCGCACGTTTGCGGATGCCTGGTCGCGGCGATACGGGATCCGCCGGTTGGGGGCGCAAGCCGGCCGTGCGCGGGCTGACGAAATGAGCCGTCGAGGCGCCGCCGAGCGAGGACCAGCGCGCGGCCCGGACGTGCGGAAACACCCGTCAAGCAACGAAATACAATCCACAGGCACGATCTAGGGTATTGACTTACAATATAGGACTATACCTATACTCGCTCTCGATTTTATCGCGATTCCGCGCCGGGTCATCTGTATAGCTTCTAAGCTATGCAGTCACGGACTGAAAGGATAGACAAGATGGATCGCGCCTTCAGTCGGCTGGTATCCTCATTGCCGCGGCAGCGCAGCGGCAAGCGCCATCACGAGCTCAAGCAGGAGGTCAAAAGCCTGCGCGAACTGCGCCTGATCGCCGGCAAGGCCCAGGCCGATGTCGCAACCGCACTGCAGATCAAGCAACCGTCGGTATCGAAGATCGAGACACAAGTCGATATGTATCTGTCCACCTTGCGCGCCTACGTGGAGGCGATCGGCGGTGAGTTGGAATTGGTGGTCCGGCTGCGGGAGCGACCTGCATTGCGGCTCTACCGGCTGGGCGATGCGCTTGGGCGTACCTCGCGACCTCCGCCGCGACGCGGGCCTCGACGCCGTCCGACGACGACGCCCTAAGAGCATGATCCCGAAAAGCGGGAGCCGGTTCACTCCAACAATAACCTAGTCTGCGAAGCCCAATCCCGCATGCCTGTGCCTGCGCTGATGCGCCGCGCTTTCGCGAGGTATGTGAGCTGTCCCCAGTTGACGAGGGCCCGTGCGGGCATCGCCTTTGCAATTGGCCCCGGGGTGGCGCACCGGGGCCAATTGCGATCAGTACCCGCGAGGGGATAGGCGACTTCGGGGAAGCGTGTACCGATCTCAAAAAGCATACAATCGGGGCCGATAGGCTGTCTGTCCGAATTCCGACTCATGAAGCAGAAGCAGACTCGTCAGGATCCATCATGGCAGGTCTGAACGGGAACTTTGCAGGTCTGAACGGGAACTTTCGGGCGGTAGCTCGCGTTATTCGGTCGTGCCGTATCAGGACCGACGCACTCCGTGTCGGCCCTGACCATCGGAGAAGCCCAATGGCTCACGACAAAATTGCTCCATTGACTGTGCAGGAAATGAGCGCGCTCGCGAACCGATTCGCGGCGAGGGCCGAAAGCGTGCTCCTGCGAGACCAACCGCAGCTACAGTCCGACATGCGGCTCGCCGCAAGATTGATCTACGAGTTGACCGGGAATGCCCCGAAAACCGAAGGCCAGTCGCGTTTGCGTGTCGGGTAGACCCTGAGGTCAGAAGCGTCGGCGGAAAGAGGCCAGCGCCTGAGCCGTAGCGTGTGCGCACATTCTTCCTTCCCGGTCCGGCAGCTGCCCGGCAGCGTCTAGGCCGCATAACCAATCCAGCGGCGCTCCAGCCCCATCATTGCGGCCAGTCTTCGGCATTTTTGCGGAACCGAATTCCGCACGCAGAGTTACGTCTTGGACGGGCAATATCTTTGCACGCGGGTTAACGGACGCCCTTATCAAGGGTGTCGGCTAAATGGGCGTCATGCTCCCGGCTAACGTTTGTCGAGCCGAAATTCCCACCCCGCCACTATCTGACAACATGTGACGAAGAACAAAGCCGAGGCATCATGGAATTCCAAGAAGACAAGATCAGAAACGTAGAAGACACTCGCGGGTCGATCGCGGCGGGCAGAATGGCAGAAGACCTATCGTCACTGGGCAAGAAAGCGAAATCGAACATTGCCGAGGCCACAGACTCGGCAAAAGCCGAGGCGCGCCGAATTGCCAATCAGCAGAAGGAGGCGGGCGCCGATAGGCTCCGTGAAGTGGCCGGCGCCGTCCACGGGGCGGCGAGCACACTGGAAGCTGGAATGCCACAGATGGCAAGCTACGTCCACGGCGCCGCCGCCCAGCTCGAAGACGCTGCAAAGACGCTGCGGCATCGCAGCGTTGACGAGCTCATCGACGGGATTGGCAGCTTTGCGCGCGCGCAGCCCGCGGTATTCTTCGGAGGAGCAATGCTCGCGGGTTTCGCACTGACCCGATTTCTGAGGAGTTCGGGGCACATCGCCGACAACAGGTTGAGGCAGACTGACGTAATAAGAGGGCAGTGATGGCGCTCGCCAACAACACTCGAACCATTCCGGAACTGTTTACTTCGGTGGTGAGTCAACTCGCGGACCTGATGCGCACAGAGGGACTGCTCGCCCGCGCCGAGATTTCCGAAAAAATGACGCTGGTCGCAGCCGGACTGGGGTTGATCGTCGGCGGCGCGATTCTGTTGATGCCGGCGCTGGTCGTGCTGCTGGAGGCGGCCGTAGCGGCACTCGTGGACAATGGATACGCTCCATACTGGTCCGCACTCATCGTCGGTGGAGCGTGCCTCTTGCTCGGCCTTATTCTCCTGCTGATCGGAGTGAGGAGGCTGAGGGCCGGCAGGCTCATTCCCGACAAAACCATCCATCAGCTTCAACGCGACGCCGCAACGGCGCGGAGTCAGGTGAGAACCGACAATGTTGAAAAGCGAGCTGCTTGAGCGCGAAGCCGAAGCCAGGCGAGCCCAACTGGCGGAGACGTTTGATGAGCTTCGAGCGCGCGTGACGCCAGGGCATGTGCTTGACCGGCTGGTCGATTACGCGACGGATTCGGGAGGCGCCGACTTCTTTCGCAACCTGCGAGATCAAACCGTCGCCAATCCGCTCGCGCTAGGGATCGTTGGAGCCGGGCTGGCCTGGCTCATGCTTTCCAATGGGAGGGAAACACGCCGCCCGCCGGGACCGGCCTACCGGCGACGCATGAGCAGTTACTTCGGCGATGCACGCGAGCGCGCCGGAAATGCCATGAGCGACGCCGCAGCGGGGGCTCGCGACCGCGTCGCGGGGGCCGCGCATAGAGCATCCGAGGCAGCTGGTTCCTTCGGAGCGACGGCTAAGGACGCCGCGCTCGAAACCGCGTCTCAATGGCGTGAAGCTGCCGGCTCGGCCGCTTCCTCACTCCGCGACACCACCTCTTCAGCCTATGAGCAAGCCAAGGCCCGTGCGAGCGAGACGAGGGCCGCCCTTGGCGGCGCCGCCTCTACGGTTTATGGGGGCGTTGCGCAATCCGCGGGCTGGACCGCGGAAGGCATGAAGACTCTCGCGACGGGCGCCGCCACGACGAGCCGCGACATGTTCGACTTTTGCCGCGATCAACCGCTCGTTCTGGCCGGGCTGGGCGTTGCGCTCGGTGCGGCCGTCGGTGCGGCGTTCCCATCGACGGACACGGAACACCAGTTGATGGGCGAAGCCAGCGATGAGCTCAAGGAGCGCACCCGGGCGTTCGCGCAGGAGCATTACGAAAAATCCAGATCGACGGCTGAGGCCGCCCTCGACAAGGTTCAACAAAAGGTCAAGGAAGGCGGCCAGTCTCTGATGGCTCACCCAAGCATCGTTCCTTCCGGCGCGGAAGGAGAGATTAGGGAAATCGAGGAACCGGTCCGTCCGGAACGGATAGGGCTGCGCGACGGGCGGAGTTGAGGTATCGCTGCGGCCTCGCCGCAACGATACAGACCGCATCCAGTGATTTTGATCGAACTGATGAACGACGGCGCTGATGAACGACGGTGCCTTCGGTCGTATTGAACCATTTGTTTTCTCAAATCCTGAAAATTCAGTATAGGAAAATTCAGTATAGTAAGTAGATTTTGGATTAAGGCTCATCCGCAAATTAATGCGGTGTTCGAGTATTGCGACACCCATCAATACGTGAATTCAGAGAACGATGCGACCGAATGCTCGCGGAAGCCTTTAACCTGTGCGATCGCTAAAGCTCTCGATTGAGCGGGGATAAAATCAATGACCGCCGTCGGGACGGACTGCGCTGCCTTCCGGTCAGCTGACGAGTTCCTCTGCGTATTACGCAGTAACGCTAACGGCGAAAAACATCTGCTGACAGCTTACCTCGGGAGACTGCGTCAATTTTGATCTTCAAAACGTCCCAATTTAGCGGTAAGTTAATTTTTAAGTTGGTGCGGGTCGATGCTTCGAAAAACTTCAGCGCAGGTCGCGGATTGCTACGAACGTGCCGGCGAAAGCCGGGCGAGGGCCGCCGTCGCCGCCAACGAGATCGAAAAAACGGAATACCTCAATATCGAGCGCCGCTGGATCATGCTGGCGAGAAGCTACGAATTGAGCGAACGCGTCAAGGGTTTCAATGAGGAAGTTAGGCGACGGCTCCGCGTGCTTATTCCGCCTGAGCCACCTCACCCTGCCGTGCCGCGCGCTACCTGCGCCGAATGCGGTGGAAAAATGCGGCTCACCCACATTGAGCCGGGTCTGAAGGAAGGACACGGCGTAAACACATCAACATTTACCTGCAAATGCGGCTTTATCTGCCGGCAGGCAGGGGATCGGTGAGCGCAAAGTCATCGCGCTCCAAGGACTTCCTGCAATCCTCTCTCACGTAAGAAAAAGCCAGAACCGCCGGCGCGAGTTCTGGCTTGAATCGGAGTTGGGGGCTCGTTCAAAGACAAGTGAATCACCTCGGTGTCATGCCCCGCGAAAGCGGGGCATCGAGCAACCACCGGGCCATGGCTGTGCCACAATCGAAGACACGTGGTTACTGGATCGCCCGCCTTCGCGCGGGCGATGACACTCATTTGAAGCATTTATTCATGGATGGGGTTCTAAATGCCGGTGGCGCCAAGCGATTGGCGCCACTGGAAATGAGTTGCGCGGGCCGAACTCAGCCCGATCGCTGCTGGGTGTGACCGAAGATTACGCCTTTGCCCGTGACTACCCCCGTGACCCCAGCTGAAAGTCAGGGAGGCCAGGATTGTTGTAGTACCGCGGCGGCGGTGCGTCAGGAGCATACATCGGGGTCTCACGGAAGCCGGGGGCGCCCGGCGGAGGCAGGGGATAGACCCTCTCTGGGCCCAAATACCTCTGGGCGCCGGCAGAAGTTGCGGTCGCGAGTACACCCGCCGCAACGATGACGCTCACAAGAAAAGCCAAGGTCCTATTCATTATCCGGGTCCTCTTGTTCTCCCCCGCCGCTTTAACCTCTGGGCGTGAAACAGGTTTCACGCGGCCCGGCGACAAAGTTTGGAACATGCCGCATGGACGTCACGAGGGATCGGCCCGTGCATCACCATCTTAGGGAAGTCTCGGGGAGCAGGGGCTTCTCTTCAGCTACGGGATCGAGCGCTGCCGCAACGGCTTGTTCGACGCGCTCCAACCAGACGAACTCCACCTGTTTGCGGACCTCTTCCGGTATATCGTCGAAATCCTTTCGGTTACGCGCCGGCAGCATGACCCGTCGGATGCCGGCGCCGTGCGCGGCCACCACCTTCTCCTTGATGCCGCCGACCGGGAGCACCAACCCGCGCAGGCTGATCTCGCCCGTCATGGCGGTGTCGCTGCGCACCGTCCGCTCGGTCATCAGCGAGACCAGGGCCATGAACATGGCGACGCCGGCGCTCGGGCCATCCTTCGGCGTCGCTCCCGCCGGCACGTGGATATGGATGTCGATGCGGTCGAAACGGGCGGCCTCGATGTCGAACGTTGCCGCGCCGTTCTTGACGATGCTCAGCGCGGCTTGCGCGCTTTCCTTCATCACCTCGCCGAGCTGGCCGGTAAGGATGAGTTTGCCGCTGCCTGGAATCCGCGTCGCCTCGATGAACAGAATATCGCCGCCAACCGGCGTCCAGGCGAGCCCGGTGGCGACGCCCGGCACGCTGGTGCGCATCGCCAGCTCGCTCTCGAACGGCGGCGCCCCCAGGATGGCAACGAGGTCGTCGCGATCGATGCGGATCGGCCCACGCTCGCCCTCCGCAACCCGCACCGCGGCGTGACGCAGCGCCTTGCCGATCTCCCGCTCCAGATTGCGGACGCCGGCCTCCCGGGTGTAGCTCACGATGATCTCGCTGAGAGCCGCGTCAGTGATCTCGACTTCATCTGCCTTGAGTCCGTTGGCCTCCATCTGCCGGCGCACCAGATAGCGCCGCGCGATCTCGCGCTTTTCCGTCACCGTGTACCCGGCAAGGCCGATGATCTCCATGCGGTCGCGCAGCGGCCCCGGTACGGTGTCGAGCAGGTTGGCCGTGGTGATGAACACCACGCGGCTGAGATCGAACGGGACGCCGAGGTAATTGTCCCGGAAGCTGTTGTTCTGCTCGGGGTCGAGCACTTCGAGGAGCGCGGCGGAAGGATCGCCCTGGATGCCGGCGCCAAGCTTGTCGATCTCGTCGAGCATCATGACGCAATTGCGCGAGCCGGCCTTGCGGATCGCCTGGATGACGTTGCCAGGAAGCGCGCCGATATAGGT
>Ga0137377_10004481_pt1 | contig 11007 bp, 9 predicted proteins | sample SagtaG_22_FD_104815 | JGI IMG/M metagenome (GOLD analysis project Ga0137377, IMG submission 104815) | Vadose zone soil microbial communities from Sagehorn Ranch, Mendocino, California, USA - Sage2_L_40_16 metaG | ecosystem: Environmental > Terrestrial > Soil > Vadose zone | place: USA... | reverse complement strand
TTGACTTACCGCGCAATGCTGACTTTTACATTTGCGGCCCGTCGACGTTCATGAGCGACTTGACCGCCGGCCTCGCCGCACTTGGTGTCTCACCGAGTCAGATCCACACCGAGCTGTTCGGCGCCGGTCCATCCATCACGCCAGGCATTGCAGCCTCGCCGCGCCGGCAGCCGCATCTGCCGGCAGGGGCCGCCGCAACGGGACCGCTGGTTTCGTTTGCCCGTAGCGGCCTCGATGTCCGCTGGGGGCCATCGTTCCAGAGCCTGCTCGAGCTAGCCGAGGCTTGCGACGTGCCCGTGCGGTTTGCGTGTCGAACCGGTGTCTGCCACACCTGCGAAAGCGGACTTGTGGCCGGAACGGTCGGTTATCGGCCGGATCCGGTCGATGCAGCGGCAGAGGGTAACGTGCTGATCTGCTGTGCACAGCCGGCAGGTGACGTCGTGATCGATTTGTGAACGTGCCGCGTGAGTTCGCGAAACCCCGGAGAAGATCAAATGCGATCCGACATAACGCAAGGCGCTGTCTTTCCCGACTATGAGCTTAGCGACCACACCGGAAAGCATCGCAAGCTCTCCGAGTTGCAGGAGCAGGATCCGATGGTGGTCGTGCTTGGCCGCGGCGGCTTCTGTCCCAAGGACCGCCGTCAGGCCGAAGGCCTACTCGAACTCCATCGTGAGATGGAGGTCGGCTATTGCCGGCTGGTCACGATCACCACCGACAATATCACCCAGACGAACGAATATCGCAGCGGAGTGGGAGCGCACTGGACCTTTCTTTCCGACTCCCGGCGCATTGTTCAGAAGGATCTCGACATCTCCGAATACACCGATCCCGTTCACAACCCGATGATTCCGCATGTGATTGTGCTGGAACCCGGCCTTGTCATACACAAGATCTACAATGGCTACTGGTTCTTCGGGCGTCCTACCGTCGAGGAACTCCGGCTGGACCTGCGCGCCGTGACCATGAAATACCGGCCGGACTGGGACATTGAGACACCCGAACTCAAGGCGGCATGGCAACAGGGCCGCAAGGAGCGCTTCTATCCCTACGGCAAGACTTACGCTCAAACTCTCGGTGACGAGCCCAGAAGCGGATAAAGATACCGGCCCCTTATCCGGGTTTCTACGGGTCTGGCCGGCAAATACAACAGGGCATAACAACGCTTAACGGGCGAACGAGGGCGTTTGGGGTTACGTCAGTGGGGAAAGGCACCCCATGCAAGAGGTAACCGCCGATGATTCCATTATTGGCAGATGCGATCGAGGCCCATGGCGGCTTGCGCCAGTGGAAGGCCCACAAACATCTCTCGGCTACGATCCGGTGCGGCGGAGATTTGTGGGCACTGAAGGAAATCGAACAGGATCAAACGCCGCGAACGATGCGGATCGATCTGCATCGCGAGTGGGCATCCATCGCGCCGTTCGGAAGGCCTGGCCAGCGCATGGACTTCACGCCCGGGCACATCGCCATTGTCGCCGAAGACGAGCGCGTCATCGCGGAGCGAAACAGCCCGCGTGCGTCATTTGCGCAGCATGATATGCGCACGCATTGGGATCCACTGCACCGCGGCTATTTCAACGGCTACGCCCTCTGGACCTGCCTGACCACGCCTTTCCTGCTTGCGATGGACGGATTTCAGCTCCGGGAGATCGAACAATGGCGCGAAGGTGCGGAGATCTGGCGCGGACTTCGAGCGACCTTCCCTGCCACGATCGCAAGCCACAGCACCGAGCAGGATTTCTATTTCGGCCCCGACATGCTCATTCGGCGGCATGACTACAGCGTGGAAATCGCCGGGAATTTTTCGGCTGCCCAATACATCTCAGATCCAGTAAGCATCGACGGCATCAAGATTCCGACCAGGCGGAGAGTTTACCTGCGCGATGAGAATTTGATGCCGATGCTCGATACCTTGATGGTGTCGATCGATCTCTCAGGCTTTCGCTTCGGCTGAGCCGCCGCTATCGCGCAGGCGTCTCATCCAGCATGAGCCGCGCGGCTTTCAGATCGGCGGTCTCAGAGCCTTCGGAGAACCGGGCATAGGTTTCAGCCACACCCGCCAGTGCATCCGGGAGGCCTTTCCGACGCCGGAGCCGGGCAAGCGACATCTCTGTTCGCAGCCGCCAGGACAATGCCCCCTGCCGTTCGGCCAGCGCGATCGATGCTGCAAAACTTGCTTCCGCCGCTTCAAGGTCGTCGCTGCGCGCCTCGAGCTCGCCACGCAAGCGCAGCAGCTCGGGCATGTCAAAGGCCGCCCCCTCCGGCTCGATGCGCGCGATGGTCTCGTTCAGCACCTTGAGGGCTTCCGGTAGCCGCCCCAATGCCGCGAGCCCCTGCGACAGCTCGGCAACGAAAGCGGATGCATAGAGTTCGTAGCGGTCGGCATGCAGGCGCGGCAGCGAGGACTGCAGCAGCTCAATGCCGGCCTTCAGCTCTCCGCGGGCAATCATGATCTGCCCGCGAAAGCCAGCAGCAACGGCCTGGTACGGAGTCAGTCCGTGGATGCCGGCATGCGCGGACAGCCGGCCGGCGAGCGATTCGACCGCCTCCCAGTCGCCGACCCATCCGTACAGAGATGCCGACCAGCACAGCGCGATACTGTGCATCACGACGTCACGCGGGGTAGCTGCGCCCGTAAGCGGTCGAACGCATTCGACCGCCCGGTCCGGAAAGCCGCGCAACCACAGGACTCGCGCGAGCGGAATCTGCGGCGTTCTGGCGTAGGCAAAATGCCCCGGCTGTGCGCTGCGTAGCGCCGCATCTCCCTGCACGCCCTCATCCAGGTGGATCTGCGCTTCCGTCTGGTTGCCGACCAGGTGGTAGGAAACCCCGACAAGGGCCTTGGCGCCCGCGAGCCCGGCAGGGTCGCCGATCACCCGCGCAACCCTCTCGGCCTCAAGGGCGACCGGCAGCAGGCGCTGATACTCGCCGGTCCGGCGATAGAACATGTTCAGCCGTGCCAGCAGTCTGAACTTGTGGGACAAATCATCGAGACCTTCCGCAATCTCGAGACCACGACGGAGCGCCCCTTCGGCCTGCTCGCTGTTGCGCTCGGTGAACATGAAGGCATGACCCAGCGTCGACTGGAGCTCAAGCTCCCATGCGGTCCCGCTATTCCTGTCATCGAGGGCCGCGAGCGCGCGACTGCACCAGATACGTCCCTCGTTCAGCAGATTGAGTTCGACAAACAATCTGGCGCAAGCCCCGGCCAACGGCACGCGCAGGTCGGCGCCGACATCATTGGCATAGACCCAAGTCAACGCGGCCCGGGCATCGGCGAGCAGGCTTGCACGCTCCTGCGCACCGGGGGCCTGACCGGCTCCGCTCGCTTCGGCCGCCATAGTCGTCTCGAGCACCTGTTGAACGTAGCCGGCATGCCGGCGGGCCGTGTCCGGCGCTTCGCCGCAATCGACCAGCTTCTGCATGGCATAGGCCTTGGTGGTGTCGAGCAGGCGATAGCGTGTCGAGGCACCATCCGGCCGCGCCGAAACCAGCGACTTGGCGACGAGTTGTCCGAGTGCATCGACAGCTTGATCGGCCGGCGCACGCTCATCGCCCGCCACCGCAAGCGCGCCTTGCAGCGTGAACGGACCGGCGAAAATGGCTAGGCGCCGCAGCGCAGTCCGCTCGCTCTCGTCGATCAGACCATAGCTCCAGTCCAGTGTGGCGCCGAGCGTCTGATGCCGCGGCGGCGCGGTTCGCCGTCCGCGCCATTCCAGCTTCAGGCGGCCGTCGAGCAGCGCTGCGACCTCCCGCAATCCGTGGACACCGACACGCACCGCGGCGAGCTCGATCGCCAAGGCAATGCCATCAAGCTTGCCGCAAATCTCGGCCAGCACGTCTACGTCGTCATCGGAAAGATCGGCGCGATGACCTGCGGCCGTGGCCCGCTCCACGAACAGCCGCACCGCGGGATAACTCAGCGCCTCGCTCACACTCAGCCCCGTTCTCCGGGGTGGTGCTTGCAGAGGCACAAGCTCAAAAATCTGCTCACCCTGCACCAGCAGCGACTCCCTGCTGGTCGCAAGGATGCTGACGTTGGGTGCCCGCTGGTGGATATTTTCCGCAAGCGCCGCGACGACGTCGATCACGTGCTCGCAGCTGTCGAGGACGAGAAGGAGACGACGATCGCGCAAAAAGGCGATGATGCTGTCGGTGGGATCGGCGTGATGAACCACAAGGCCGAGCGCCGCAGCGACGCTGCTGGCCACGAGTGTCGCGTCCCTTAGAGGTCCAAGATCAAGAAAGTACACATGGCCTTCGAACGCTGTCAGCATGTCGTGGGCCAATGCGACAGCGACGGTCGTCTTGCCAATTCCGCCTGGACCTCTCAGCGTGACGAAGCGATCGCTCAGCAGCCGCGCCGACAAATCCTTGAGGGTATCCTCCCTTCCGACCATCCGCTCCAGCCGGTGCGGCAGCGAAACCGGCGCGGACTTCTCTGGGGCTGTGTTCGCCGATGGCCTGGGGAGCGGTGCCGGGGTCGGCATCGGCACGCTGCGCTGGACCGGAGCGACGAAGCAATATCCCCGGCTCGGAACATTGGTGATGTAGCGTGCGCCGTCCTTTCCATCACCGAGCGCCTTGCGCAGCTCCGCAATATGGACCCGCAGGCTGATTTCCTCGACGACAAGGCCTGCCCACGCGTAGGCCAGAATTTCTTCCTTTGGAATCACCTCTCCCGCGCGGCTCAGCAGCAGCCGTAAGATATCCGTTGCCCGGCCACCCAACTTGACGGGCGCGCCGTCCTTCTCGAGCAGCCGCGTTCTGAGCGAGAATGGACCAAAGGAGACGGTCTCGAGTTCGTGAGTTGCCGCTGCGCGAGCGCTCACTGGATGCCTGCTATCCGTACCCGACATCCACGACCTGCGCCTCTTTGCGGGAAAACTATTCCGGGAAATTCGCTTTACAGATTAATCGCTTAGGGATTGGTTGGCAACCGGCGCCGCCGCCGCTGATCCGTATCGACGAGTCCGCGGCATTGCTCGCGGGATCGCCGCCATAACACAATCTTCCATCGTCTAACGCGCCCGGCGGAGGCCGCTTTCGGCCTGCTCATCACGGCCACGCAAGAACTAACGATCCATAACAAGCCATAACGAGCAAATTACGGTCGTCTGCACCATCATTCGTTCAGGACGAGCGACCGGTCGATCTCGACGGACAAACGTCACCAACAAGCGGAGGGCCTGCGGATGCGTCGGCGGGTCACCGAACGAGGCCGTGGCGCCTCGAACATGTCAGCGACGCGCAGAACAAGGAGACCAAGAGATGACCACCAACCAGATCGTCGATTCCAGCTTCACCGCCATCATCAACGCACCGATCCAGAAGATCGATATTCCAACCTGGTGCTTCAATCTGTCCGAGACGGAATATCAGGGCTGTTCGCCAGCGCACATCGCTGCCGGCTTCACGACCGCGCCGGACGGCAAGCGGATGTCCATCAACGTCGAGACGATCGGCGGCAGCCTGATGGTACAGCACTACGTGGAAACGCTCGGTGAAAGAGACCACCTGATCCTCGATTCGACCTCGGACGTTTTCACGCCGACCGGCAGGACCACAATCCATGTGACGTGGGAATTGAGCGCCAGGGAGATCGAGCCCGGGAAATGCGAATTCACCAACAGGGTCCGGTCCCATGCGACGGATGAATTTTTGACGTTCATCGGCAAGCAGGGCATTCCGTTCGACCTGTTTCGCGCCCAGCGTCAACCCGCCTCGATTGCCCACAATCAGAGCGAGACGCCCCTCTTCGCCGCCAGCATCGAGCGGGCCGCCCTCCAGAGCAACTAAACCGTCAACCGCGGCTGCGTCGTTGTCACGCGCAGCCGCAATGGAGAGTTCCATGACCTACCTTTCCTATGACAAGGCCGTCACCGCTCTGCTGGTGGTCGATCCCTACAACGACTTCATTTCCGAGGGCGGCAAGATCTGGCCGCGGATCAAGGCCGTTGCAGAAGCCAACAATTGCGTTCCGCACATGGCGCAGGTCCTGCAAACGGCACGCAAGGCGGACCTACGGGTCTTCTACGCCATGCATCACCGGTATCGTGCCGGTGACTACGGCTCCTGGAAGTACATCGCTCCCGTCCAGAGAGCCGCGTGGAGAAACCGGAGTTTTGAGTTCGGAACCTGGGGCGGCGAATTTCGGGCCGAGTTCGTGCCGGCGCCCGGCGAGATCGTTGCCAGCGAGCACTGGTGCTCCAGCGGCTTCGCCAACACCGACCTTGATTTGCAGCTTAAACGGCACGGCATCCAGCGACTCATCGTCGTCGGGTTGATCGCGCATACCTGTATCGAAGCGACCGTCCGTTTTGCTGCCGAGCTCGGATATGACGTTACGGTCGTCAAGGACGCGGTTGCCGATTTCTCGGATGAGATGATGCACGCCGCGCTCGAAATCAACATGCCGAACTACGCCAGCGCCATCGTGACCACGAGGGAGATCGTCGAAGCGCTATCGACGGAATCCTTGGCCGCCTTTGATCCGGCAGGCGTGGACTGACCATCGCGGGTCGGAAAGGCCTGCAGGCGGGAGCATGATCATGGCGGCAGTTGAGCGAAGACTTGCAGCGGTACTGGCGGCTGATGTCGCCGGTTACTCGCGCCTCATGGGAGCCGACGAGGTCGGAACACTGTCCGCCCTCAAGGTGATACGGTGCGAACTGGTCGATCCGGAAATCGGCGCGCACAAAGGCCGGCTTGTCAAAACGACCGGCGACGGCATTTTGGTCGAATTCGCAAGCTCCGTCGATGCGGTGACCTGCGCAATTGCGATCCAGCAGAAAATGGCAGAGCGGATGCCAGGTACAGTCGATCCGCAACTACAATACCGGATCGGAATCAATATTGGCGATATCATCATTGATGCCGATGACATCTTTGGGGACGGCGTCAATGTCGCAGCGCGGCTGGAAAGCATCGCCGAACCCGGCGGAATCTGTATTTCCTCGTCGACCTTTGAACAGGTGCGAGACAAGGTGGATGTCGGCTTCGTCGATTTGGGCGATCTCAATCTGAAGAACATTTGCCGGCCGACCCGGGCTTACGCCGTCAATCGACATGCAGTCTCCGAACGGAAGATTTCGGCATCATCTTACGCTCCTCCCCGGGTTTCCATCGTCGTTTTGCCATTTACGAACTTTGGCGACGATCCTGCACACGAGCACTTCGTCGACGGTCTCACCGAAACTCTGACCACGGATTTGTCACGCATCAATGGTTCACTCGTCATTGCGCGTAACACCGCGTTCACCTTCAAGGGAAAGCCTGTCGACGTAAGGGCATTGGGGCGTGAGCTGAATGTCCGCTACGCACTCGAAGGCTCGGTGCAACCCGGCGGCAGCCGCCTTCGGGTGAACGTGCAGTTGATCGACGCAACGACCGGGAATCATATTTGGGCCGAACGGTTCGACAAGCCCGTCACAGGTCTGTTTGAGATGCAGGACGAAATCGTCGCACGGCTAGCCAACGCCTTGGGTGCTCAGCTGATTGCAGTCGAAGCGCGGCGTGCAGAGAGTGCAATGCATCCGGACGTGCTGGACCTGTATTTTCAGGGGGCCGCCTGGCACAACCGAGGCCCTACCCCCGAGCATCTAAAATCGGCGAAGGGCTTTTTCGAGAAGGCTTTGGCGCTTGAGCCTGACAATGTAGAGGCGCTCGTTGGGCATGCCTATGTCGACGCAATAAGCGCCGGCTCCTTCGTAACAGACGACCGCGATAGAGCTTTTTCGATTGCCGAGACGACATTAATCAAAGCCCTGTCTCTCGTTCCGGAGCATGCACACGCCCATATGCTGCTGGGCTTTGTGCAAATTTCGACGCACCGCGCGGCACAAGGCATTGCCGAATGCGAACAGGCATTATCGCTCGACCGAAACCTGGCGGCGGCGCACGGGTGGATCGGTATCGCCAAAGTTTACATGGGGCGGGCGGAGGAAACCGAGGTTCACATCCGGGAAGCGCTTCGGCTTTCGCCTCGAGATACCCTGGCTTTTCGGTGGGCACATTTTGTCGGGGTTGCAAAAATGCACCTCAACGCCGACTCCGAGGCGGTCACCTGGCTGCGTCGCGGCGTGGAGCTCAATCGCAACTATGCCATAGGGCATTTCCGCATCGCTGCCGCCCTGACTCGCCTTGGTCTGTCGAACCAGGCGCAAACCGCCGCGCAGGCCGGCCTGGCACTCGATCCGAACTTCACCATTCGTCGTTTTCGCTCCCACTGGACGAGTGACAATCCGGCTTACCTTTCCGGATGCGAACGCGCCTGCGAGGGCATGCGGATGGCAGGCATACCTGAGGGATAGGCGGCATTCCAGCCAAAGGCGGAGAGACAGACCAACGTTCCTTTGACACACAGGAGATTACGATGGCCCAGATCACGATAAATAAACCGTCCTCAAGCTGGTGGATAGCAACTTTCAGCAACCCGCCGATCAACCTGATTGATCCAGATACGATCGGCGAGTTGCAGGACCTGGTGACAGCGCTCGAAAATGATGCCGAGGTCAAGGTTGTGGTGTTCCGAAGCGCGGACCCCGACTTCTTCATGGCGCACTGGGACGTACTCGCCGACAAGGCGAAAGTCGCGGCAATGCCGCCCGGCCCAACGGGCATGCACCCATGGGGCGACGTTCTGGTGCGACTGGCCCGTGCGCCGGTTGCTTCCATCGCTGAGATTCGCGGCCGTGCGCGGGGCGCGGGAAGCGAACTCGCGCTCGCCTGCGATATGCGGTTCGCGAGCCGCGAGCGAGCAATCCTGGGACAGTTCGAAGTCGGCATGGGCGCAATCCCCGGCGGAAATCCCATGGCGCGGCTTGCCGGTCTGATGGGCCGCGGTCGCGGGCTGGAAGTGATCCTTGGCGCCAACGATTTTTCGGCAGACCTCGCCGAACGCTATGGCTACATCAACCACGCCCTGCCTGACTATGAAATCGAGGCATTTGTGGATTCCCTCGCTGGCCGACTGGCATCGTTCGAAAAGCATGCGCTGGTTGGCGCCAAGGCGCTGATGAACGAAGTCACCTTGCCGCCAGACACGGTCTTTCAACACGCGCTGTCAGCGTTCTTTGCTTCCACGGTTCACCCTGGTACCCGAGCGCGCGGCTCCGCACTAATCAAACGCGGATTGCAGCGCCGGTCCGACTTAGAATTGAATCTCGGCCGAGCGGTGGCGGAGCATCCGTGACATGATCTAAGATATGTCCCCGCCGACGGACGCCGCGGCGCATATTGAAACTGTCTTTCAAACGCCTCTTGGTGAAACGCGGCTTCAGAGCTGCATCCGCCCGGAACTTGCGGGCATCGCGTACTGGCCGCCGCATCTGCCCCGTCATGTCCGTAGCTTCGACAATTCGCGAAGTGAATCTTGGCGAGCCAACCGACGCAATTGGACATCTGGCTGTCATTCGGCCTGCAATATTTGAACGCCGATTGACAATGCGTTCCCCGGATAGTTGGCGCAAATCTCTGAAGGGACGGCATCCTCGTGGCCCCTCGATCGCTGCACGTTTCGAGACCCGGCGGGCTCCTCCAGCGTCACCGGTTGTCAGCGCCTCGCGACAATCGCGGCAGATGAGGCCGACGCGGCCAGTCCAGCAAATCAAATCCACTTGACTCGAAACGATCATCCACCGTGAGAGTGGCCGGCCGACGGAAAATGCAGGCGCGGCGTCACGGCTTCATCCGGGACGATCCGATCGGTTTCACGGCGCATGATGCGGTAACATTCGCAGGTAGCTTCCTCGAGCCGAGCCCTGTCAATTTGGATCAAGCCCCGCCGATCGGATCTGATAGCACCAACGGCACGGAGTTTGGCAACCACCAGTGTCACGGTGGTTCGTCGCACTCCAAGCAACTGCGAAAGCGTCTCCTGCGTGACTGACATGATGTTGCCCTCGGTTCGATCGTGCAGTTCAAGCAGCCAGCGGGCCAGGCGGGCCTCGACCGGGTGCAGCCCATTACAGGCTGCGACGTGCTGGAGCTGCATAAGAATCGACCCCGTGTGCGCCTGAACCACGTCTCTGATGGCGCTGCTCCCCATGTGGGCAGCATGAAATCGCGATACGGAAATCTGTGATGCGGTGCCGCCTACCCGCACGACCGCGGTCACGGAAGATCGGGAGGGTCCCAGGACCGATAGAGCGCCAAGAGCTCCCTCGCGCCCGATCACCGCGGTTGCAATCGTTGCTCCGTTCGGCATGTCGAGCATGAAGGAAATGGCCCCGCTGTGGGGAAAGTAAACATGCTCGCGTCGATCTCCCGATCTCACGACCACGGCATCCTGTTCAAGCGAGACCTTCTGGAGATGAGGGCTGAGCAACGCGAGGTCCGCCGGCGGCAACGCAGCTAGGAGACGATTACCGCCGTTGGCAGGACGCCCCATCACGTGAGACTTCTTCCCTCAGCGGGACGCGCAGCTCTCCCGCAATGTCTTTGGCGGCTGCGTCTTCTGTGCTGCGCCGATACCAACTCGATCTTCATTGTGATGCTGCCCGCTTGAACGCAATATTCACTCACTACCGCAACCCGCTGGGCCGGTAAAGGTCGCCATGGCGGTCATCTTTCGGGGACTAAGAAGCAGGTTGCCGGTTACGATAAGAATAGTTGGCCTCGGCTCTGAGTGGAGTTGGGGAACCTACGGGAACAGGCAGCACTCTGGCCGCGTCTTACAGCGCGACACTGGGGTGCCAGGTAGTCATGATGTGCTTCCAGGCGCCACTGCGACGCCCACTCGCCCTACAAAGTAGCTCGGCAAGACGGGCGATGGCGGATGGTTGGTTGTGAGCCTCGAAGTGGCCTTGCGCTCACGGTGGTAGCTGATCAGTTCATCCGAGACGTCGGGCGCCTATTCTGAGAATGTCCGTTCACCGGGGTAGACCGGAGTGCGCCGGGAGACCGGCAAGGAGTAGATGGTGCAAGTCCATCACGATGAAGGAGTAGCGAACCGCATCGACCCCGAGTCATGCGCAGATACCCGTGAGGGTATTGGCGAAGCGT
>Ga0137377_10004480_pt1 | contig 11009 bp, 7 predicted proteins | sample SagtaG_22_FD_104815 | JGI IMG/M metagenome (GOLD analysis project Ga0137377, IMG submission 104815) | Vadose zone soil microbial communities from Sagehorn Ranch, Mendocino, California, USA - Sage2_L_40_16 metaG | ecosystem: Environmental > Terrestrial > Soil > Vadose zone | place: USA... | reverse complement strand
GGCGTGTATCAGTTCAAAGCCATCGGCTTCCGCAATTTCTTTCGCAACGAGAAGCGTTTCCCGTGCGACAGCGTTGATGGCTTCATGGGCTTCGATTTTGCCAAAACGCGCGTTCTTGTAGCCGGTATATCCGAAGCAACAGACAAGAAGCCACTTCATTGAATCGCGCTGCAATTTCATCCTGAGCGCCATATCGGGCGGCGTTGTCTTTAGGAGCTTCTTGAGTTCGCATCGCTTGGCGATAAGCCGTTCGACCACGCGGCTCGTGATCCCTCTTCGCTTCTGGCAAATGCGGTAGCCGAGTTCGGGAATGCGCGGAGCGTCGGGACAGCACGGGCAATTTACGGTTTCGGGGGAGATATTGAATCGTGTCATGATGCTTGGGAACTGGCTCACGAAATCCAGTTCCGCGACATTGGGTGTGAAGCCGAGTTTCGGTACGAAGACGAGGCCGCCGCGGTCGGCTACCAATAGTTCGTCGGGCCGCTTGGGATCTTCCGGTTCCGCTTTCTGCTCAGGAATGAGCACGCCATCGCGGTGGGCGAGTTCCATCTGCATGTAGGAAATGCCAGTACCGGTCGTCGTCCGCGCTGCGTATTGAATGGGAAGCTTGGTGAGGCGAGCCAGTTCCCAGAGGCCGGCGAAGTCGCACTTCTCCGAAATGAACGAGTTTTGCTTGTCCACGTGGATGCGACCGAAGAGCGTGATGGAACTGGCCTTGAAGAGAATCCTTCCGTAACTCGTGTAGCTGCGGCCGCGGGATTGCTGGACGACCGCGGATTCGTCACGATTGAGCGGCAAAGAAGTCCGCAAGCGTTCGGCCTGTTGCCGAAGTAACGGAAGAATCGTCGAGTCGCCCCACTCGGAAAGAATCACGTCGGGGTCGTGGCGTTTGAGCAACCCCGCAAATTGAATCGCCGGAGGCTCGCCCGTTTCGTCGAGCTCCCAGCAAGTACCATCCATTTCGATTTCGAGTGCCGCGCGACGACCGTGCGTGGGATCGATCCGCGCAAGGCCGGATAACCGAATCTGCATGATTTTGAGCGGCGGCATTTCATAATCTAGCGCCCATTCATCATCGCGGCACGCGATGGAGAGAACTTTTCCTTCGTCGTCGGCTTCGACTTCCACAAAGGAAAGCGGAAACAACCGCTTCTCCCAGCAATACAGCGACGCCACCATGAGGTCGCTGTTGTAGAGCTGCAATTTGGAGTCGAGCTTGTGTACCCATCGTCCCCAGCCGATGAAATTGGAGGGACGGAGAACGGAGACTTCGAGGACCTGGCGGGCCGCATTCAGCCAGAGGTCGGTGCGCTCGGTAAATCGCGTGCGAAGCTCTGTGGTTTTGCGTTGTGCGGCGTCCCGCAACTGAATGAGACGCTCCTCCGGGCCCGAAACATAGAAGGCCGGCGCGAAGCTATCGGTCAAACGGTAGTGCGACTGGTTGCGATCGATCAGCCACAGCGTCATCCCGCGTTGATTGGGGTAGAGGTCGAGAATCCATCCTTGAAGCGATTTCACAAAGCACCCCTGCGTTCTGAAGAACCTTCTCGACGGTGTCGAGACGCTTTTCCTGGTCGAGGGCGATGGAAAGAAGGATGGCTTCCATCGGATTGTCGTGGGCCTGATAGGTGGCCGCCTGGGTGTAGCGGCGCACTCGCGTGAAAAGGCGGTCGAAATGAGGCTGGTCCTCCCTTCTCAATGCGCGCCGGAACTTTTTCCAGTGCTCGGCGGCCTCTTGAATCAATTGGACGAAAGTAGGGACGGTTCTCCCCATAGTGCACCTCGGTCTTCCGGTCAAGCCGGAAGCAGCGGAGTATTTTTCTCGCGGGTAAAGGAAAGTTTGTTTTCGGGAGTGGATTCCACCTTCACGACGTGGTCGGCTTGAGTGCGAAGTCGCTGAAAGAAATCGCGCCGTTTGGTCTTGAACGATGTGGCGTCGGAAAAGACGGCGATGGAAAGGGAGAGCGGCGCGACGTTGCGCAGACCTTCGAGTGCATGTTCAAATGAAGCGCGCGCTTCCCTATCCCGAACATCCTCATCGAAATATAGATCCGGCAAAGCTGTGACGATCACTACATCGACGGAAAACCTCGCAAGCACTTTAGGAACGCGGCGGATGAGCTCCGTTAATTGAAAACAGGTAAAGGCGCGCGCGATGCGAATGCGGTTATTGAACACGGAAGGTTCGAAACCACGCCCCCTGGCGAAGCGGGCGATGAGGAGCGGGCTGATCTGGTTAGCGCCGTCCAGATACAAAACGCTATTCTGGTGGAGCAGAATCCTCGGTAGGAAGTAGTGCGAGAGCCGGGGCATTTCGGGACAGCCATAAAAGACGGTTAAAGCCCGGGCGGATAAGACCCAGGGGTTCGGAGTTGTGGGTTGTTCTGTTTTCGTGGATGCAATGGGTAAACTCATGACGACGAGGTGTCGGCCCCCAACTTCATACTAGGCGAACAAAAAGCGAAATGTCAAGCGGCCTGTTTGGGGCTTCGTGGGCCAGTTTCCGATTGGCCGATTATTACCAGCCAGCAAGTCCACTTGCCCGGCTATCCGACTAACTAGGACTTGAGATTTTGGAATGTCCAATGACCCGTCAATGAGCGATCAATCCGGCGGATAGAGTCTTGAACGGAATTCCTCACGTGAGCCGGCACACTTCACGTCATCGCGGGCGCTGGTCATTAAGCCGATACTCGCCGAGGAGATCAGCGAGAATCCATGCTGCTCCGGCAATCCCGAAGGTCTCGGCGTTTTCGCGGTCGATGAGGGTTATGGGGATTTGTCGCCAACTACGGGGTAACTTCCCTTAGCCAATCTGCGGAATAAACGGCGAATATCCGACAATTGCCTGGCTCGGTTTGGTTGAAAGTCCCGCTCGCGACCTTCCCCGTAAGCGTCATCAAAGGATGCCAATAGGCAATGGTCATTCGTGCGAATTTCCGTTAGAGAAGTAGGGCCAATGGATAGTTCCCTGACTGGTTTCAAACTGGCTCGAACGGGGTGGCTTTCCCTTGCGAACTTGCATGGCGACACTCTATTCGAGTGTCACTGATCATTCTGAACGGGAACACAGGCCAGCCCTACCAGCGTTTTCGCGCGTCTACTTTTTCTGTGGGTCCTTCACTCGTGGAATGGTGGCCCCGAAAATTGCGTGGAGAGCGTCGAGACGGGATTTCTCCAGTTGGGCCCAGCGCTTTGACGCAACACGCCTGATTGCCGGCGCGTTTTCGGGGCGTGCGGGCAGCACGGTCAACTGTACCGCGGGCCCGATCTGCACTAAGTGGCCATGCGGAACCGGTTTGGGGGGCGCGACCGCCAGGAACGCTGCCCGCTGCTTCGGCGTCATTTTTTCCAGCAACCCCGGCACCGCACTCTCGGGTGCGTTGTCGTGCTTCCCTTTCCTGAATATTACTGGCGGCGTACTCGTCGCAGCGTTAGCGTTATTGACCAACCCGCCCGACCACCTTATCGTCAGTTCTCCCTCGGTTACGGTCCCATCCTCATCGGGTTCATCGCCGGGTTGATTGAGCTTAAACGTCAACAGCACCCCCGAGGCGCCGGCGTAAGTCACGGAAACGTTGTTTGGCAGATTCGAGTCCGGGGGATTCACGATATTGAATTCACCTGTAAGTCCGTCGATCTTCGTCGCCCCGGCCCTCCACGGGATCAATATGGAGATCTTGTCCGTGGCCAGGGTCCACTGTGTCCCGTCCGCGCAGTAGCCCTCGTCGCCCCAGTTCCGCGCCATGAACATCCAAGTCTCGTTTGCGACATCGGTCCGGACCCCTGAATCGTCCTTTACACGGGCCGCCATCGCCCAGATCGGATGAATCTCGGTTTCTCCCCCAACGTCGTCGGGTGCTCCGGGCGGTTCATGGCCTGTGTCCATTCCGAGCAGCCCTGTGACGATGGCCGTGCGGGAAGTCAGCATGTCGAACGGTGTAGGCACTCGGTCGCTGTGGTCCACGGCATCATGGAATGCGTTCCACCACGGCGTCTCCGGCTCTAAGCGATTCCCCACTTCTGAGACGTTGTACTCCACATGGATGTGATCTTCGTTCAACTGAAGGCCGGCGCCATTCGGGCCGCCAGTCAGGCTCATCGGCACAAGGTTGAATGAGTAATCGTCGTCGTTAATAGGCCAGGCGTAGCTGTGGCTCTCCCAGGTAAGCATCCCTGTGTAAGTGGCCGCCCGCAGGCGCCCGCCAGAATCAAGCCAGTTCTCGTGGCTGCAAGCTAAGCCGGCAAATGAATCGCTGCTGGTGGATCCGATGTCCCAGTCGGTTCGCGAAGGACTCCAGGGTTCATTCGGAGAACCCTCCGGCTTTGGGCCAGGTCCCGGCGTATTGCCGTGCAGCCCGTTAAACTGTTCGCCCCACAATGGATTCAGCATCAACCCGTTTGCATCGGCCCCATCGGTGGAGAAGATCAGGTTGTAGGGTTTTACCTTGGTGGTGCTGCAGCCGTTCCAAACCGCTGTGCACATTGCCAAGGAGACGAAAAAACAGACAAGCACCGGTCTCCGCATGCCTAAGCCTCCAATTCTCCCGAGCCGCTTCTTCTCGCGAGGTATTGTGTAGGGCCGTTTGAAACCTTTCTTCTGGTTCTGTGGTGGCTCCAGATCATCCAAGGCTCTCCTTTCGGACCGATATGCCGAAGTGCTAGGAAGCTATCGCACGTATTATAGAGAATATCGCTGGAGTGCGATAGCAGCATGGCTATTTTCGTTTAGCCAATACGCATTGGGGGGCCTAATCACTGCATCGCCGCTCTTGCCGCCCCGCGCCTGGATGACGGGAAACCGGAAACTGACCCACTGCCGCTAGGTGAAAAGATCCGGCTGAGCAGATGTATCCTCTGGGTCGCAAAAGTTGCTCAGGCCGACGCCAACCAGGCGAAATCGCTGGTGCGGGCTGAGGCCGATACGTTTTAACAGTGATAGGGCAACATTTGTCAGCTCCTCACAAGAAGCAGGTGGAGAACCTGGGGTGTGGCAGCGAGTGACAATCTTGAATTCGCTGGTTTTCAGTTTCAGTACAACGGTGCGCGCGATTCGTGATTCCTTGCGCGAGGCAGCCCATGTGTGCTCCGCAAGTTTGCGGATCATCGGTTCCGTCTCGGCCAGCAAGACATCCTGTTCAAAGGTGTCCTCGGCGGATATGGATTTTGTTGGCCTGTCAGGGACTACTTCGCTGTTGTCGATTCCCCGAGCCAACTCGTAAAGACGCACCCCGTAGCGGCCGAGGCGCCCCTCCAGTGTTGCCAAATCGATTCGCCGCAGGTTGGCGATTGTTTGTACCTCAAGGTGCTTCAGTTTTTCTTCCGTGACTCTGCCTACTCCGGGCAGACGTTCCACAGGCAGCGGCAATAAAAACGAATCTATTTGTTCCGGTTGTATGACGAAGAGCCCATCCGGTTTTTTCCAGTCCGAAGCAATTTTCGCCAGGAATTTGTTCGGTGCTACGCCTGCCGATGCCGTCAAGCTCAGCTCCGAGCGAATCTGTTCGCGAATCGTGCGTGCCACTGCGGCGAGGGAATTTTTGAGCGTAATGGGGATGTTTCGCCAACTCAGACGTTCTCGGACTTTGATAACCTCCCGCGTGTTCATTGACTTAACCTATTTCTTCGCCGTCGCGCAGGCGAAATTCTCGGCACGATTTGGATCACCGCTGCCCTTGTAGTGCGCTTGTTGCGGATACGGGCACAGGGGCCGGGTCATGATCACAGATTCAACGGTCGCGGGAGCCGCGCCCTCAATCTTGCTGGCGATGATCACGCCGGGCGCAGTCCCTTTCTCCACCCAGTTTTCCAGCGCCGTTCGAACGTTTCGCTGCGGATCAGAAGTCCCAGGGGTGGCCGGAGACTGCCCGAAGCTGTCCGCGCCGGGTCCTGCGAAACAGTGTTGCATGCCGGGAACCATGTAGAGGCGAACAAATGAATCGGCGTTTGCCCGGCCTGCCGAGCCAATCACTTCTTCGTAGTAGTTGACCGTGTTCAAGGCGAGAATGGCAGGATCATTCCATCCGTGGTAGAGGATCAGCTTGCCGCCATGGGAGCGGAAGGCCGACAAATCAGGATTCACTGCATCGAGCGCCGCAGCCGTCTTTTGGCGAGCGATGGGCAGGTCTCGGTCCACGCTGAAAGTCTTCACGTCCCAGTCGGTCTTGTCGAAGACCATGTCGGAGAAATAACCAATTGCGAACGACGATATAGCGCTCTCCCCTGGTGCCGGCCCCGTGATCCAGGCTTCCCATCCGCCAAACCCGCCTTTTGTTCCCTGTTCCGCACCGGGTAGATAGCCCGGGTGAACCAGCTGGCCCTTCGCGTCACGCAGCCCAGCATATATGACCTTCAGCGCCGTCACTTGCGGCCCGGTGAGGCATTTGTCCGTGTCCTCGCCCCCTTTGCACTGGATGGACACGGGATCGAATTTGCATTGCCGGGGGTCGTTCAGAATGCCGTCGCGGACCCCATCGATCTCGTCGCAAGCGGCCGTTACGGCATGCTCGATGGTGGGGATCTTGGACTGCGGAATGAACGCGCCCGGAGGCACGATCAGCGCGTCCGTGTCGGCGGCCCACATGGACACCATCCCTGTCACATTGTTGGCCGGCGCGCCGGCCAGGATGCCGTCGTAATCGGCGGGATAGCGCTGCGCCTCCATCAGCGCCTCGCGCCCGCCATCCGAACACCCCGCAAAGTATGAGTGCCTGGGCGCGGAGCCGTAAAACCGCTCCACGATCATCTTGGCAACGCGGGTCATTTCATGGATCCCGCGATGACCGAAATCGATGATCTTCTCGGGATGACCGAGCGCCCATGTGGCTTCAATCGGCCCGCCGGTATGGCCGGCATCGGTGGCCGTGGCGGCGTAGCCCTTGGCCATGGCTGCGCCCAATTCTTCGGTTACAATCTGGCCCGCGAAGCCTCCGTTGCCGAGGCCAAGGAGGCGTCCGTTCCATCCCGCGGGTGGCATCCACACCTCGATGGTGATGTTGGAGTCGGATGTGGGTGTGGCCACGGCGACGACGCGGCAGAAGGCGGGCAGCTTCTTGTAGAGATCGCTCTCGTCGGCCCCCGTGAACGGGTTCGGCGCTCCGACGAACATGCCTGCGGCATACGTCTTCGCCGTTGTGATGCTTGCATTCGGCACGTTGAGGCCGGTCAGTTGAGCGCACTTGTCGCTGGAACCGGTGCTCGGGGCAGAACGGGAATTCTGCGCGGCGGCCGGAATTCCCGCGAAAGCCAATCCGCATGAAGCAAGAAGCAATGGAACGATTCGCATGGTCATGTTCCTTTTGCTGAATTGACGGCACGGACACTCTAATCCGGACGCACCGCGAGGACCGTCACACGAGGAGGTCGGCACACGAGGGTATCACGGAAACTAGCTCCGCTGACTCGAGTACGAGGTAGATAGTTACCATGCCGGAAAACCCAACACACGCGTGTAAATTCCGTGACTATTGAAAACAGACGATTACACTCATCGTGGGAACCAGTCCTCTTTTTGAGCGTATTACGAGCAACTCGGAAACAATAGCTCTTCAAGGTCGGGCCTATCGTGGTCACACGTGTGCTCGACCATCGGCCGTCCGAACTTCAACCTTCTTCAGAATTTCTGGGCTGAAGCATCTCGAATTCATTACTACATTGTCGATCTATTGTGCTGGAAGGGCCGTGACTTGACACGCCTTCCACTGATCGAACGGCGGGCGCTCTTGAAGGCACTCGTTGTTGCGCGCGACAAGAGAACCAGGCGTGCGGAGTACGTTGAGGCAGCGCCAACGGATCTGCTAGCTGCGGTGCGCGAGCGGGGGCTTGAAGGAATCATCGGGAAACAAAAGGACAGCCACTACCAATCGGGAAAACGAAGCGGCGCGTGGATTAAGTGCCGCGTGAATCGAGGGCAAGAGTTCGTCATCGGCGGCTATTTTCCTGGACCGCATGGGTTTGACTCATTGATCGTCGGCTACTATGACGGAGAGAAGCTGATGTATGTGGCAAGAACGCGGAACGGATTTGTCCCGGCTTCTCGGCGACAAGTGTTTTCGAAATTGAAACATCTCGTGACGCCCGCGTGCCCATTCGCGAATTTACCGGAAACGCGGCGATCACGATTTGGGGAAGAACTCAACGCTGAAAAGATGAAGAAGGCAGTGTGGTTGAGGCCAGAAGCGGTCGCGCAGATCGAGTTCCTGGAATGGACTGGTGCGGACCATCTACGGCATTCGAAGTTTGCGGGGCTACGAGAGGACAAGGACGCACGCACGGTGATCAAAGAACATGGTGGCGAGGGTTGAGGATTGCTGACCGTCGCAAAACCTCCACGTTGCGCCTACTAGTTCAAGTTACCGGTTTCCCGTTTACCAAGCACAATCGAACAAAGTGGATTTAGCAGCTTTGACAACACACAGTTCCAATCACGCTAATTCGCAGCACTTTGCAATTCGGACAGAAAGGCTTCCGCCGAATCATGGCGATCTGAGAGTTCACGAGCAAAGCTGTGTTCAAACAGCCCCTGCAATTTCTTGGCCGCTCCCGGCACGTACATGGCTATGGGAGTAAACGGAACCACTGGTCCGGCTGACAGCCAATCAAAAGAGCTATCTTCAAACGGATAACAGCCCGTCAACATTTCGTAAGTCATTACCGCAAGCGCCCAGAGGTCCCACGCCTGATGCGCTGCCTGCCCGCCCCTCTGCTCGGGAGACATGTACCGCAAGGTGCCCAGAACGGCGCCAATCGCCGTGTCTACTGTTCCTTGCTCAGTGTAAGCGGAAATAAACTTAGCAACCCCGAAATCTAGTACCTTGGCAATCTCGCTCGACTCAGTACTCACGAGAAAAATGTTTTCGGGTTTGAGATCGCGATGAACTAAATGACGCCGGTGCGCCGCGGTGAGTGCAGCGCAAACATCGCGAGAGATACCTAATAGGCGAGCCGTTGGCAATCGCTTCTGGGATCGTAATTTTTCTCGCAGAGTCAAGCCCTCTAACATTTCCATTACCAGGAAGGCGCGCGTTCCGGACGCTACACCGAAATCGTGCACCGTAACGACATTCGGATGGGCAAAGCTCGCTGCCGCACGCGCTTCTCGGCGAAAACGCTCCGCGGCTTCGGCGCTGCCGACAAGGTCTTCACGAATGACCTTCACGGCCACCAGACGTTCGAGTAGCTTGTCTGACGCACAATACACTGTACCCATCCCGCCTCGGCCCAGGCGACGCTCCAGGTTGTATCGCCCTTCGAGGAGCCGCGGCAGGATTACCGGCACAAGGCGAGCGCCCTCCCTCTTGCATTGGGTCGAATCGCTGTCGTAGCACAAGCCGCACTGTGGGCACTCCTCAAGAATGTCCGCTCGCGGCAAAGTTGCCCTTGCAGCCGTTTTCTCCAGCAGGATCGCTAAACTGGCTGCAATCGCGACGAGCAGGTGCTGATCTTCACCGGAGTAGGGGCTCTTCCGATCGTTTGACTCCAAGGACCATAAGCACCTCGGTGCGTTGCGGATCCGTCGCCACAGGTACCAGCAGGTCAATGCGCCCGTGGCGCAGAAATTCTGTCTCTTCGTGCGGAAGTTGTTGCTGAAGCCACCCTGATTCTGTTTGTGGAACTTCGACGGGCTTGCCAAGCAAGCGAATGAGTGACAACAGCTTGCCCTCCTTCTTTAAGGCTGGCGGACCTGTTCCCGACGGCACGGCGATGAGTGTGCGATAGAATTGTTCTCGCGGTTCACTTAGCAGGAATGCCACAAACTCAGGATGCAGAGCCGATTCGATGCGAGTTGCAACTCTGGGCGCCTCCTCCTCGAAATTTCGCGCAACGCCCACTTCTTCGACGACATCACAGAGGAGTCGGCGAGCGTCATACTGCTCCCGAAAGAACCGACGGTCCAACGTTTCTAGCCAGTTTTGCCGTTTCGTATAGGCAAATGCCGCCAATGTTGCAAGGGCCCCGTAAATCCAACCACGCCCGCGGAGCACCGCGAGAATAGGTTGGTCGCCGTGCAGGAGCAGATCAGCGGTGAAGATCGCTGCCAAAATTGGCACGGCTGAAACAAGCGCCCCTCGGGCCAGTGCGTACTGCAAGCCCCTGCGAACGATTAGGCGCAGGTCAAACACGCGGTGGCGAAGTACTGCATACGCCATGGCCAGCGGGAACGCCGCGTAAAGAGCGAATGAAAAGACGAAAATGGGGTCCGCGGTCGAGACGGAGCCGGAAAGAAACGAAACCATAATTGCCGAAACTGCTAGGCAACCCACGGAACCTCCGGCAAATATGACGCGCATTCGGCGCCGCTCGTTGGGGTCCTTGAGACTGCGATACTGGATTGTCCACGCTATAGGAATCGCGAACACATAAAAGAGGGTGAGCCAATTGTCGACCGCTGGAACATTAACCAGAAAAAACTCCGTCGGGGTTTGTCTGGGTCGATAGACCATTTCGAGCGAGATGACAGTTTGCAGAGATCCAACAATTAGTTCCGGCAACCAAATCAACACCCAGAACAGTCGATTACGGATCAGCACCCGCGGAAAGACGATAGGGAACGTGAGGCCGATTGCGGCTGACAAGCTAGTACTTATTATGCTGGGCCACAGGAGCAGTCCTAATACCAGAGGCAGGTGCCTCACGTAAGAGGTCCAACCAGCACCAATAACGAGTACGATGTCCATTGCGAAACTCGCCAGGAACCAGGCACAGATCCTAGCCGCGGGTTCTCGAGGTCGGCGAACGCCAATGATCAGAGCCAGTCCGAAGGTGAGTATCGCGGTCGCTGACGCCTCCCAGTCAATCCAGCTCAAACCTCCGAGAGAGCCTGGTTGCAGAGTCATCGTGAGCTCGGCAGGTTTGCCGTCGCGTTCGATTTTTATCGCTATCGGTCGTCCGGATTCAAAATCGCCCTTCGCAAGCTGGTAATCAAGAGCTCCTCGCATGGGTATGCCGTCTACATTCAAAATGCGATCTCCGGCGCGCATGCCTGCGCGGCCAGCGGGTTTGTCTAG
>Ga0137377_10004473_pt1 | contig 11021 bp, 7 predicted proteins | sample SagtaG_22_FD_104815 | JGI IMG/M metagenome (GOLD analysis project Ga0137377, IMG submission 104815) | Vadose zone soil microbial communities from Sagehorn Ranch, Mendocino, California, USA - Sage2_L_40_16 metaG | ecosystem: Environmental > Terrestrial > Soil > Vadose zone | place: USA... | reverse complement strand
CCCACAGCAGGCAATCGAACGGGCCCAGACGCCGGCCGTCGCGCGCGGCGAGCTCGAGTGCGCCGTCGGCGCCGCGCGCCAGCGCGGCGGGCGAGGCGTGCAGGACGATGTCCACGCCCTCCTCGCGCAGCATGGTGAGCGTCGATTCTCCGAGCATGTCGTCGAAGGTCTTCAGCGCCGTGTCGCCGCGCAGCACCAGGGTGGTGTCGGCCCCGAGGCCGGCGAAAATGCCGGCGAGCTCGAGGGCGATGTAACTGCTGCCCACCACCGCGACGCGCTGCGGACGCTGGCTGAGCTCGAAGAAGCCGTCGGAGGTGATGCCGAGCTCGGCGCCGGGGATCAGCGGCCGGCGCGCTTGCCCGCCGGTGGCGATGATGATGTGCCCGGCCGAGAGCCTCCGCCCTGCGGCATTGACGGCGCCGGCATCGACAAAACTCGCCCGGGCGCGCACCAGCTCGACCTTGTGCCGCGCGAGGTTCGCGGCGTACAGCTCGTTCAGCCGCAGGATGTAAGCGTCGCGCCCGTGCTTCAGCGCCTCCCAGTCGTGCCCCGCGACCTGCAGCTGGAAACCGTAGTCCGTGGCATCCTGCAGCGCGCCGCCGAGATCGGCCGCGTTCCAGGTGATCTTCTTCGGCACGCAGCCGAGGTTGACGCAGGTTCCCCCGAGGCGGCCGGATTCCACCAGCGCCACCCGGGCGCCGTATTCGGCGGCGCGCTGGGCTGCGGCCAGCCCGCCGCTGCCGCCCCCGATCACCACCAGGTCGAATATGTCGCTCATACACCCTCGGGCGCTTAGCCGACCGCATGTTATATGAGGACGCGGGCTGCGGTTCCATCCCGCAGCGCCGGCGCTGACGAAGGCCGCTACAATGGCGTTCAGCTCACGCCACGAGACCGCATGGAAAACCCGCTCCTCGGCCAGGAACCCCTGCCGCAGTTCCTCAAGATCCGTCCCGAGCACGTCGAACCGGCGGTGCGGGAAGTGCTGACGGAGAACCGCGCGCGCATCGAGGAGCTCGCCTCGCTCCCGATACCCACCTTCGCGACGCTCATCGAGCCGCTGGAGGAGCTGCAGCACCGCGTTTCGCGCACCTGGTCGCCGGTGAATCACCTGAACGCGGTGCTGAATTCCGATGCCCTGCGCAGCGGGTACAACGCCTGCCTGCCGCTGCTGTCCGCCTACCAGACCGACCTGGCGCAGAGCGAGCCGCTGTTCCGGGCCTATCGCACCATCGCCGACCAGGAGGGCGCCGCGCTCGCGCCGGTGCAGCGCCAGGTGATCGAGCATGCGAAGCGGGACTTCCGCCTCGCGGGGGTGGGCCTGCCGGCGGACCGCAAGGAGCGCTTCAAGTCCGCGATGCTCGAGCTCACGCAGCTGCAGGCAAAGTTCGAAGAGAACGTGCTGGATGCCACCAACGCCTGGAGCCGGCACGTCGAGGATCCGCAGCAGCTGCGCGGACTGAACGACATGCTGATCGAGCAGGCGCGGCGCAGGGCGCACGAGCGCGGGGTGGCGGGCTGGATCCTCACCCTCGACCAGCCGACCTACGTCGCGGTGCTCACCGACGCCGAGTCCGAAGCCCTGCGCCGCGCCTTCTACGAGGCGTGGATGACGCGCGCCTCGGATTGCGGCCCGAGCGCCGGCCGCTGGGACAACTCGGGGGTGATGGAGGACATCCTGCGGCGGCGCCACCAGGCGGCGCGGCTGCTGGACTTTCGCAATTACGCGGAGTACGCGCTCGCGACCCGCATGGCGCACAGCGTCGATGAAGTGCTCGAGTTCCTGCACGAGCTGTCGCGCGCGGCCCGCCCCGCGGCGCTCGCCGAATTCGTCGAGCTCGAAGCGTTCGCCGGCCGCAAGCTCGCCGCCTGGGACCTCGGCTTCTATGCCGAGCGGCTGCAGCGTGAGCGTTTCTCGGTGTCCCAGGAGGAATTGCGGCCGTACTTCCCGCTGCCGCGGGTGCTCACCGGGCTGTTCGAGGTCGCCGGGCGGCTGTTCGGCGTGGCGGTGCGCGAGCGCGCCGGTGCGCCGGTGTGGCACCCGGACGTGCGCTTCTTCGACATCACCGGCGCCGCCGGTGAGGCGGTCGGCAGCTTTTATCTGGACGCCTACGCGCGCCCCAACAAGCGCAGCGGCGCGTGGATGGACGAGTGCGTCGGCCGCAAGCGCCTGCGCACCGGGGCGGCGCTGCCGGTTGCCTACCTGGTGTGCAATTTCCTGCCGCCCGCACCCGGGCGGCCGGCGCTGCTCACGCACGACGACGTGCTCACCCTGTTCCACGAGTTCGGCCACGGCCTGCACCACCTGCTGACGCGCGTCGACTATCCGAGCCTCGCCGGCATCAACGGCGTGGCCTGGGACGCGGTGGAGCTGCCGAGCCAGTTTCTGGAGAACTACGCCTGGCACCCGGAGGTTCTGCAGCGCATCTCCGGGCACTTCGAGGGCGGCGCGCCGCTGCCCGCGGCGACCCGGTCGCGCCTCATCGCGACGCGCAGCTTCCACGCGGGGCTCTCGATGATGCGGCAGCTGGAATTCGCCCTGTTCGATTTCCGCATCCACACCGAGTATTCGCCCGAGCGCGGCGGGTGTGTGCAGCAGATCCTGCGCGAGGTGCGGGGCGAGGTCGCGGTCGTGCCGGTGCCGCAGTGGAACCGCTTTCCGAACAGCTTCGGCCACATTTTCGCCGGCGGCTACGCCGCCGGCTACTACAGCTACAAGTGGGCGGAGGTGCTGGCGGCGGACGCCTTTGCCGCGTTCGAGGAAAGCGGGGTGTTCGACCGCGCGACCGCCCAGCGCTTCCTCGACGCGATCCTCAGCCGCGGCGGCAGCCGCGACGCCCTCGAAGCGTTCATCGAGTTTCGCGGCCGCCGGCCGGATGTGGCGGCGCTGCTGAGGCAGCACGGCATTGTTGCGCCAGGCGAGCTCGCCGCGTGAGGCCGAAGCTCACCGCGCGCGCGCTGCCGGCGCCGTTGCTGCTGCTGTGCGCCCTGGCCGCGCCCGCGGCGCGCGCCGAAACGCTGTACGTCATCGAGCAACTGGTGGTCAGTGTCAACAGTGCGCCCGACAGCGGCGGCGAGCGTATCGCCTCGGTCAGGAGCGGCGATGCGCTGGAGGTCCTGGAGCGCTCGGGCGATGAGGTCCACGTGCGCACGGCGCGCGGCACGGAGGGCTGGATCAGGGCGGGCTACCTGTCGGCCGATGAGCCGCTGCGGCCGCGGCTCGCGGAACGCACCGCGGAAGTGGCGCGGCTCAAGGAGGATGTGAGTCGCCTGCAGGCACAGCTCGACACGGCGCGCACCGGCGCGGCGCCCGGCGGCGGTGCCGTCATCTCGGCATCCGTCGCGCCGGCGCCCGCGGCCTCCGCGGAGGACTCCGCCAGCCCGCCGCCGCGGGGGCTGTTTGCCGGCGCGGAGCAGGAGAATCCCCGGCGTGTGTGGCCGTGGGCGCTCGGTGCGGCGCTGCCGGCCCTGGCCGTCGGCTTTGCGCTCGGGGCCCTGGCGCTCGACCGGCGCATCCGCCGCAAGTACGGCGGCCTGCGCATCTACTAGATAGCTAAAGTAAGCTAAGCTGGTTGCACGGGCGCACCAGCGGCGGGCCCCGCGGGCGGGGTGGGACTCCCAAAGTGTGCGCCGCGTCGCGGTGCCAGGGTGCCGGAACTGCCTAGACTGGGGTTTAAGGCACCGGTCAGGCCTGTCAGGGGGACGGCCGCCGTGTCGCCTCCGTCCACCATGACCAGTACCCGGCGCAGCGATTTCGACGTTACCAACAGCGTGCAGGTGAGCTCACCAGCCGCCGTGTTGGCTGCGGTCGAGGCGCTCTACCGGCCGACGTGGCCGGGGCTGTCCATGGACCCCGTGGCGCGCGCCTTCGAGCATTTCGAGCGCCTGTTTGCCGGCAAGGTGGCCGGATACCACGGCGTCGACACCGTGTACCACGACCGGCAGCACACGCTCGACATCACACTCGCGCTCGCGCGCCTCATCGTGGGCTACGAACGCCAGCAGGAGGAGTCCTCCCGCCTGGGAGGCGCACGCGCCGTGGTCGGGCTCGTGACCGGCCTGTTTCACGACGTGGGCTATCTGCGCCGCACCGACGAGAAGGACTCGCGCAACGGCGCCGAGTTCACCCGCACGCATGTGTCTCGCGGGGCGCGCTTCCTGCAGGAATACCTGCCGGTGCTGGGCTTCCGCTCCTGGGTGCCGGTGGCCTCGGACATCATTCACTTCACCGGTTACGAAGTGCCGTTCGCGCGCATCGAGGAGTCGGTTTCCGATCCGCGTGACATCACGGTGGGCCATCTGCTCGGCACGGCGGACATGATCGCCCAGATGGCCGACCGCTGCTATCTGGAGAAATGCCGTGACCGGCTGTATGCCGAGTTCGTGCTCGGCGGCGTCGCCCTGCACTTCAGCCAGGGCAACCCGCGGGTGAAGTACGCCTCGGGGCTGGACCTGCTGCGCCAGACACCGGAGTTCGTGGCGGAGGTGCGGGCTAAGCGGCTCGATGGGGATTTCCATGCAGCCTACCGCTACCTGGAAATCCTCTACGGCGGGCGCAACCCGTACATGGAGGCCATCGAGCGCAACATCGAGTACCTGCGCCAGGTTCTGCGCAGCGAGAGCTGGCAGCTGCTGCGGCGCCGGCCGCCCATCTTCGCGGCCAGCAACGATCCCATGGCCACGATGCGTGGCCTGATGCTCGGGCATATAAAAAGAGTCTGGTCCGGCAGCTGAAGGCGCCTAGCCTTCAGTCCCAAGCGGCGGTTAATATGAATCCCCAAATACGGGGGATAACCGCCTCAGGTCCACGCAGCCTGCGGCGGGCGTTTACGTACGTGACTGCCGCCAGCTTCAAGTTCAAGTACGCAGGAGCCGCCTTCCTGGTGGTGGTGCTCGCCGCGGCTGCGGTGGGAACCGTGCTGCTCGTGCGCCACCAGGCCGACACGCGCACCCTGAGCGCCCTCGCCGAAAGTGCCGCGCGCGAACGCGTCGATCCGGAGCTGCAGGCGCGGGCGCGCAGCATCGCCACGCACGCCGCGGACTCGATCGCCGGCGCCGTGCGCGCCGGGGACGGCGGCGGTGTGGTGCGCAGGCTCCAGCCCTTCATCGACGATCCCACGGTGGCCGCCGTCACCGTGACGTCCCGCTCGGGAAAGCGGATTTTCTACTGGCAGCGCAGCGCCGGCACGACTCCGGGCGCGCTCAGCGCCGAGGTCGCCGTTGCGGTACGCACCTTCGTCGAGCGCATCCCCGGCGCCGCGACGCCCGAGACCCTCGCCTCCCTCACCGTGGTGCTCCAGCAGGCCGCGCCCGTGCCCGCGGTGAGCTTGAGCGGACGGCTGCAGGCGGTGAGCGCCGCACGCTCGCGGCTCACCTGGCTCCTGGGCTTCGTGCTCGCGGCGAGCGGCGGGGTCGCGGGCGCCGCGCTCGCCTGGCGCCTCACCCGCCAGCTGCAGCGGCCGGTGGACTCGCTCATCAAGAGCGCCGAGCGTATCGGCCAGGGCGATTACACCCGCCCGGTCGAGGTGCGCAGGCACGAGGCGCTCGCGGACCTGCAGCAGGCGCTCGAGCGCATGCGTGGGCGCTTGCGCCAGTCGACCATCAACAAGAACTACCTGAACAGCGTGCTCAACAGCATGACCGATGCGGTGTTCGTCACCTCCCCGGACGGAGTCATCAAGATGGCCAACTCCGCGGCCTGCAAGCTGCTGAGTTTCGGCGAAGAGGAGCTCCTCGGGCGCAGCATCCTCGCGGTGCTCGATGAGCGCGAGCGCCCCGGCTTCGATCTGCTGCAGGCGGCGCAGGAGACGCGCGAGACGGTGGTGCGCACGCGCAGCGGTCAGACGATCCCGGTGTCGTTCACCGGCTCGCGCATCGACAGCGACGACCCGCAGTTCCAGGGCAACATCTTCGTGGCGCGCAACATCACCGACCGCAAGCGCGCCGAACGCCGCATACGCTATCTGGCGCGCTACGACGCGCTCACCAAGATCCCGAACCGCATGCAGTTCCACCACCTGCTGCAGCAGACCATCGCGCGCGCGCTGCGCGCGGGGCAGGTGGTGGCGGTGCTGTACCTGGACATGGACCGCTTCAAGGAAGTCAACGACACCTTCGGTCACGGCGCCGGCGATCGTACGCTGGAAGTGCTGGCCGAGCGCCTGACGCGCTCGCTGCCGAAGGAAACGGTGGTGGGACGGCTCGCCGGGGATGAGTTCGCGCTGTTCGTGGAGGGCCTGCCGGCGGATGCCGACAACCGCGGACCGATTGCGCAGCTGGCACGCGCGCTCCTGACCGAGGTGTGCCGCCCGATGCAGCTGAACCAGCACGAGGTGTTCCTCACCGCGAGCATCGGCATCGCCTTCTGCCCGCGCGATGCCGAAAACGTCATCGACCTGATCCGCAACGCCGACGCGGCGATGTACTACTCGAAGCAGAACGGCGGCAACACCTTCGCCTTTTACTCCCCGGAAATGAACGCCGCCGCGGTCGAGCGGCTGATGTTGAAGAGCAAACTGCGGCGCGCGCTGGAGCGCGACGAGCTGGAGATCCGCTACCAGCCCAAGGTCGACCTGCGCACCGGGCGCATCATCGGCGCCGAGGCGCTGTTGCGCTGGCGCCTGCCGGGGCACGGCGACATTCCGCCCTCGCATTTCATCCCGCTGGCCGAGGAGACCAACCTCATCCTCGATATCGGCGAGTGGGTGCTGAACCGCGTGTGCCTCGATTACCGCCAGATGCAGAGCAAGGTCGGGGACCCGGGACGCATCTCGCTCAACCTGTCGCTCAAGCAGCTGCGCCAGGCGAGTTTCATCCTGCGCTGCCGCTCGGTATTCCGCCGCCACCAGGTGTCCCCGACGGCGTTCGAGCTGGAGATCACCGAAACCACCCTGATGGCGGATCCGCAGCGCACCGTGCGGCTGCTCGATGAGCTGTACGCCATGGGCCTGCACCTGTCGATCGATGACTTCGGCACCGGCTACTCCTCGCTGTCGGCGCTGCAACAGTTCCCGATCGGCACGCTCAAGATCGACCAGTCCTTCGTGCGCGACGCAGCCGACGATGCCGGCGATGCCACCATCGTGCGCACCATCATCGAGATGGGACGCAGTCTCGGCATGGAGGTGATCGCCGAGGGCGTCGAGTCGCAGCGGCAGCTGGAATTCCTGCGCAGCAACGCCTGCCACTTCGGACAGGGGCGGCTGTTCGGCGAGCCGTGCACCGCGCAGGACCTGCTGGCGCTGCTCACGCGCCAGGCTGCCGGCGCCGCACCCTTCGCGCACCTGCTGCACCGCGTCGAGGCGGCGACATCCCGTTCGGCCTGAAGGCGGCGCTTCTGCAGCGGCCGCCGCGGCGCCTGCTCGCCGATCCGGCGCGGTCGGACTACTGGCTCTGCCGGCCGACGGGGTGTGTGGGCCCGTCCTCGTTCTGAGCGGCACGCTCCGCGGCGCGCACCGCCTGCTGCGCCTGCTCCGACAGCACCCCGAGAGCCGCGCCCATGGCCTGCTCGAAGGCGGAGACCACCTCGCTCAGGCGGTTGGCGGTGGCGAGCGCGGCGCCGGAAGCGACGAACGTCGCCACCACATCGCGCCCTTCGCGCCGGCCGATGATGCAGTCGAGCGTCACGTGCACCTCGGGAACCGCTCCCCCGGCGGTGTAGTCGGCCTCGAAGCGGCGCACCGCAACCTGCAGCAGGTAGTCGGACGGGAACGGGCTGGTGGAATCCTCCACCGACCTCCACCCGCCCGAGGCGCGCAGTGTTTCCACCGCGAGCGCTTCGATCACGTCCGCAGCCGGAGCCGGCCAGCGGCTGCCGGCGTAGAAGTTCATGCGATGATCCGCCTGCACCAGCATGATGTGCGAGCTGTCGAGCCCGGGGTCCGCCAGCGGATGACCGACCCGCAGTGAGGCCGCCACCCCCGGGGGCGCGCCCGGGGCGCCGCGAGCCGCGCCCGGCGCGCCCTCGCCCGCCGCGGCCGCCGGCGGGCGCAGGTAGTACGTCTGCTCGGGGTGCGCGGTGCTGTGGAACAGCCCCGAGCAGCCGAGGATCAGCATCGTGCACAGCAGCGGCAGGGCGCGCGCCGGCCGTAGCGCAATTCTCACCGTGGGATCTCCACACCGCGCTCCTGCGGCTGATAGATGAGCTGCGCGGGATTCTCCCGCAGGCTGTTCGAGAGCGCGCGGATGTCCTCGGCCGCCTCCCGGCCCTCACGCGCAAAGCGCTCGAGCTCCGGCAGGCCGTCGCGCGTGAACGAGCGCACGTCCTCGCGGTTTTCGGCGATCAGCTTGTCGAGCTGCTCGCTCGCGCTCGCCAGATGCTCGGCAATGGCATGCATGCGCCGCGCGGCCGCCTCCAGTTCCGGCCCGGCGGTATCGATCAGCGCATGGGCGCTGCGCGCGGATGCGGTCAGTTCGGCGCTGGCGCCGCGCAGCTCCCCGACCAGGGCGTTGAGGTCGCGCAGGGTCTGCGGGAGCTTGCCGCTGGCCTCCTCGAGGCTGCGCAGCGTGCTGGAAACGGCGTGCAGATTCACGTCACTCAGCAGCAGGCTGGCCCGCTGCACCACGGTGCCGGCCGCCGCCACCACTTCCGGGAGACTCGCCAGGAACACATCGAAACCCGACGGCGCCGAACGGATCACCGGGAATTTGAGTCCCGCCACCGTCTGCGGCGGGCGCTTGTCGCTGCGATCCTCGCGCAGGTCGATGTACAGCAGCCCCGTGATTCCCTGCAGCTGCAGCTCCGCGACGGTATGCGCCGATATCGGTGTGGTCGCGTCGATGTCGACGATCACCTCGACGCGGCTGGAATCGCGCGGGTCGATGCGCATCTCGACCACGCGCCCGACACCGACACCGAGGTAACGCACCGCTGCGCCCCGGTCGAGGCCGCTGACGCTGCCGGTGAAGTAGATCTCGTAGCGGTTGTAGTCGCGATGCTCGCGGGTGTCGGAATACCAGTAGACGAACAGCACTCCCAGCAGTGCCGCCAGCAGCACGAACGCGCCGACCGCGGCGTAGTTCGCCTCACGTTCCATGCGCGGCTCCCAGGCGTGCGCGCGCGCGCTCGCCGTGGAAATAGGCCCTGATCCACGGGTGCGGGTGGTCGACGATGCGTTGCAGCGTATCCGATTCCATGCGCCCGTCCACGATCACCCCGACACGATTGCAGGTACGGAAGATGGTGTCCAGATCATGGGTGATCATGACGACGGTGAGCCGCAGCTGTTTGTGCAGGTACAGCACCAACTCATCGAACGCGGCCGCACTCACCGGATCGAGGCCCGAGGTGGGCTCATCGAGAAACAACAGGCGCGGATCGAGCGCCAGGGCGCGGGCCAGGGCCGCGCGCTTCACCATGCCCCCGGAGAGCTCGGCCGGGTACTTGCGGGCCGCCTCGGCGGGCAGCCCGACGAGGCGGATTCTGAGCAGCGCCAGCTCCTGCAGCGCCGCGCGCTCGAGCCCGAGGTGCTCGATCATGGGCAGCTGCACGTTCTGCAGCACCGTGAGTCCGGTGTACAGGGCGCCGGCCTGGAAGGTGACGCCGTAGTGCGCCTTCACCGAGCGCAACTGCGCCTCGCTCATGCGCGTGATATCGCCGCCGTCGATGCGCACCACCCCGGCGAGCGGGCGCTGCAGCCCGAGGATGGTCCGCAGCAGCACCGACTTGCCGGCGCCGGAGCCGCCGACGATGCCGAACACCTCGTCGGCGCGCACTTCCATGTCGAGCCCGTCGTGAACCACCTGGGTCCCGAAGCGGTTCACCAGCCCCTGCACCTGAAGGACCGGGTACAGCCTCACACGTCCATCTCCATGAACAGCACCGCGAACAGCGCATCCGCGAGTATCACGCAGAAGATCGCCTGCACGACCGCGACGGTGACCAGGCGGCCGAGCTCGCGCGCCGAGCTGCGGACCTGCAGGCCGCGATAACAACCGGCCACGGCGATGAGCACCGCGAACACCGGGGCCTTGATGAGGCCGACCCAGAAGGTGGTGGAGGAGATCGCCTCGTTGACGCGGCTCGCGTACTGGGTGAGAGGCATGTCGAGCAGATAGCGGCACAGCAGCGCCCCGCCGGTGAGTCCGGTCAGATCGGCGATGATGGTGAGCAGCGGCAGCGCGATGGTGAGTCCCAGCACCCGCGGCAGCACCAGCACCTCGAACGGATCGACGCCGGTCGCGATGAGCGCATCCACCTCCTCGTTGAGCCTCATGGAGCCGAGCTCGGCGGCAAACGCGCTCCCCGAACGGCCGGCGACGATGATGGAGGTCAGCAGCACTCCCAGCTCGCGCAGCACCCCGATGGCGACCAGGTCGACCACGTAGATGTCCGCGCCCAGCCCGCGCAGCTGCCGCGCGCTCATGTAGGCGATGATCACGCTGATGAGGAACGCGATCAGCGCCACGATGGGCACGGCGGTAAGACCCGTGTCATACAGGTGGCGGGCGATCGAAATCGGCCGCAGGCGCCGCGGGCGCGCCAGGCCACGCAGGAACGTGGTGCTCGCGCGGCCGACGAAGGCCAGTCCGTGGAGCAGGTCGCGACCGGCGACCACCGCATTGCGTCCGATCGCGGCGAGCGGCTCCGGGGCGTGCGGGCCGGAGGCCGCCGGCGCGCCTGCGACCCCCGGGTCGCCGAGAATCTCGTCCAGCAGGCGCAGCTGATCCGGCGGTGTGCCCCGGAACCTCACCGCGACGCCGGCGGCGCGCGCGCGGTTCACGAGCCGGCGCAGCGCCCAGGCGCCCGAGAGATCGAGCGCGCCGAGGCGCTGCGTCGCAATCGACAGCTGCCGCGCCGCGGCCAGATCGACCGCGGCCAACCCGCTCTCGATGACCGTCACCCGCTGTGCAACCCACTCGCCCACTTCCTTCGTTCCCAAAGACCCACCCACATCGGGCGTCGTCTTCTTCTGCCGGATTGCCTCCAATACCGCCGCCTCGATCTTGGCCGCTTCGCCGGTCAGGCCTAGATGCGCCAGCAGCATTGCCGAGGTCAAAATCGCGCCCATCGGGTTCGCAAT
>Ga0137377_10004469_pt1 | contig 11022 bp, 18 predicted proteins | sample SagtaG_22_FD_104815 | JGI IMG/M metagenome (GOLD analysis project Ga0137377, IMG submission 104815) | Vadose zone soil microbial communities from Sagehorn Ranch, Mendocino, California, USA - Sage2_L_40_16 metaG | ecosystem: Environmental > Terrestrial > Soil > Vadose zone | place: USA... | reverse complement strand
GAACTGAAGACTGTCAATAGGGGGGGATGTACACTTTATTATTTTCCTATAAGCCTATAAGCAAGAATGGGATTATAGTAGGAAATTATGGGATATTTCCTCTACTTCTGTCTGAGCCTACTATTGTACATAGTGGCAATGGCTGTTTCTGCGTTAACTATAGCGTATCAAACATGGGCATTCTACTTTGGATTCTTGGGGTTGTTCAGCTTGGGAATCTACATAAAGTTCAGAGAGAAGGGGAAATCAAAACAGAGAGAAGGATGGTACAAGAAGGAGAAGGAGGTGGAAGAATGATTGGGAAAATAGTATTGATACTGATAATAGCATCAGCAACAGCATACTTTGCAACACCACATCAAACTGAGACTGTGAAACCAGTAGCTCAAGGACCTATCTACATTTGGGATGGAGCACATTATCTGTTGTGCTACAATTCAGGAATGTGTACTATAATTGGTGGTGGTGGACATGCAGTAGAAGTCTAAGAGAGTCTTTTCTGCTCTCTATTCTTTTTCTAACCCTGAATAGGAAGAATATCATATGTTGGAGCATTAACAATGTAAGTGAAGATGCAGGAGTCTCTCATGTTGAGAACTGGAGTAACTGCATCTACTTGGATAATTTCTGCAATGCCTTTACAGGATAAATTGGTCATATCACCAATTGTGATGATTTCAAGCTGTTCCATGTATGGATCATTGTTGAAGTATGTGAAAGGAGTAGCTCCAGCAGTTAAGGGTCCACGAATTGTTAAGGGAACACCACTGTTTGCAGAGATAAGCCATGAAGCTAAAGGAGTTACTGCAATGTTGATTGGAATACCTGAGCTTGTTCTACCAAGAGAGTTTCCAGTAATTGTAAGATTGGAGTATTGAGTAGAGATGATATTGATGTCATATTTTTGTGTAGGAGAAGCTTGTGTATCTTTGATGGTGTTTCCAGTAATTGCAACAGAATCCCATGATGGTCTTGTTCCTCTAATCATGATGCCAGGACAATGACCACTGTTACAGATTACATCATTGTTAGGCTCCAAAGCATTGTCAGTAATAGTGTTACCTGATATTACAGCAGGGCCAGCAGCAACAGAAGATACTGCTGATGTGGTCAATAATACTCCTGCTGCATAGTTATTGTGAATTGTGTTACCTGAAATTGTGAGGAATTTACCCCATGTAGAAGAGACTCCGAAAGAGTTAGCGAAAAGATCGTTTCCTGTAATACTGATGAAACTTGCTCCATTGCTCGATTGAATGGCTGAAGTATCAGTATAGTTAAATCTTGAGATGGAATTCTTATCTATGCGTACACCTTTTGTTGTGCTTCCCATTAGGATACCATAGTTTGTTGTGAATGCAGGTGGGATAGGTCCTTGCAATGTTGATAGTGTAATAATGTAGTTTGAACCTTGAATGTTGACAGCATCACTTGTTGAGTTTTGGACTGTCAAACTATCAATGAGAACACTACTTGATGTTGGAGTACCATAGATACTGTCTCCAGTATTCAGAGTACCTACTCTACTGGCATCATCAATAGTGAATCCTCTCAGAACAGTATTAGTTGAAGAGAGAGCAAAAGCGGCCTTGTTAAGAGAAGCATTCCAACCAGTAACATTCTGTGGTCTAACTATTGCTGATGTTGAACCATCAAATGATATTTTTGGCATGTTGATAAGAGTTGTCTGAGTCTCATTGTAGATTCCATCATTGAGATGGATACTGCATCCTATACTACAGGCTTTGGATGTAAAGATGTCATTGTTTATCAGAAATGTGAAGTTTGATTCTGTGAAGATTGGAGAACCACTACCGCCACTAACAAATGCTTGGTAAGTATTGAGAGATGGAGCTTTGACAAGATAGGTTGTAGCTAAAGGGAATGGAGAAGGAATTTCGCCAGTAGAGATTACTGAAGGAAGAATCAGAGAGAGAGCCATTGCTTCAAGAAAAGCAATCTTGAAGATTAGAGTGATAAGCTCTCTCCGAGTCTTAGGAACTTCCTCAGACAATGTACTCTATCCATTTTGACTTGTCTTTTTCATCACTTAGCTTGTTCATCTTGTAAAGGTCAATTAATGCAGAAGATATGATTACAGCAGCAGTAAGAACAAAGAGAATAGCCATTGCATTCTGAATATTACCAGGAAATGTAGAAGAAACAACAGTAGGTACAGATGTCAAATCAGAGACATAAAATTGTGGAGAGAGAACAAGAGGTAATCCGAAGAAGCAGAATCCGATAGCTACAATCTTTCTCATGACTCCACTATCAAAGCCGAAGTATAGAGCAACAATAAGAAGAATGATTTCAACGGTGAAGGATACAGCTATTAGAGCCATTATGGAGCTACCAACTGTTTGTGAAGTACTGGAATATTTATGGATTCACTTGTTTGGTTAGAAGGACGAATCTGTACTTCAGTGTTGTAGAGCTTGTGAAGCTTCTCAAGGAAGGGTCTATTGTAAGTCCACCATTTAGGAGAACCAGTAGAGTCTCTATGTATGACTCCAAGCTTCACATACTGAGCAGGTGGCCAATCATGATACTTTCCATCTTTGTCATACCATACTTTCATCAAAGGTGGATAACGAATATGGTGAATGTACCAATCAGAGAACTGTCTAACTGTTTTGTCAAGTCTCTGATGACGAAGAGAGTCATACCACCATTCAACACCTGCTTTCTTAGCTTGACCTGCAAAGTAGCCTACTTCTCTTGTGCGAACTGCTAAAGCAGTACGAGAATCAAGACCTGAAGATTCTGTTTGATCTGTGACAATGCAGCAGTTGTACACTTCTATCTGACCGAAAGAAGGGTCTAATGGAGACAGATGTTCATGTGGAAAGTTGAGTATGCAACGGGTCTTGGGACAGTTACAGTAAACTGTCATGCCTCTCTTGTAGGCTTTGTAAGCTTCCCAAGCATTGAAAGCTGTTTTGTAGGAGCGATTGTCTCCCCATCTCTGGTACATCATTCACTGAAGATGCTCCATACGTTCACTTGCAGGTGGAACACGGGTCATCTGAAAATGTTCTCCCCTTGACTCATGTTGTTGAAGACACTTCTTGCAGATGATTTCTCTATCAGGAAGTGGTCTCCCACAGTCCATACAGTGAAAGCCTTTCTTTGTTCCTTTGAACATTTAGAGCTTCTCCATTCTTTCTGAAGCTGTTCTTCTGAAGTCTCTGTTGAGATTTCTGTCATCAATTGTAAGTTGACCTTTCTCTCCTTTCAGAATTATGTATCTTATTGGTTTTCCAAATTCTTTTCCTTCTCTGATACTTTCAACAGTGAAAACTTGTTGCTTTAACATTGAACCTTTACGTGGAATTGGTTCAATTTTATCTCCAACTTGAAGAGTCATTAGACTCTCTCCATTCTGTTGACAGCAGGAACCTTGTAGCCTCTGTCTCTTGCAATCTCCAGAGCAATAGCAACAGCCTGTCTTTGAGGATAGCCTTCATCTCTCAACTTACGAATCTTGTTACTGACAAACTTCTGAGCTTCTTTGGTTGTCATCTGAGTCTCTCCATCCTTTGAAATGCAGGAGCACGAGCCACAGCAATATCAGACTTGATTTTGAGAATTTCAAGCTCTCTATCAAGTCTTCTGTAGCTCTTCGGGTCTCTTACCTTCAAGTCTTGAAGGTTCTCTACTAACTGTGGAGCAGTTACTAAATCAGTCATATTTGACCATTCCTTGCTTTTCCTCTATTCACTTTACGTTGCTTCTTGGGATAAGTCTTACGAGCCATTGTTAAATCCTCAACAGGAAGGCTAATCCTGCAACTGTAGCAATGAAGACTACAAAGAGAATGACAAGTGTACGAAGTCTGTTTGAGCCTTTGACTTTCTTCTCCTTTCCGACTTTGAGGAAGTCAAGTACTGATTCATCATGATACATCTTCTCAAGAGACTCTGCACTAATCATGGGATTAGCAGCCATTGTAAGAAGAGGAATGGGGAAGGGATTATCAGGATAGTAATACTGTGACATTCTACCATTGTGCTTTGTCTGATTTGATTTATCGAGATAGTATCTTCCTATAGCGTTGGCAAAGCCTTTGTATTCAAAGTATGGTGGAAGATTAGGGTCTCCAACTTTGATGATGGAAGATCGTAAGGGAAAGCGTCTTGGAGTGTTCTCTGCATCAATGAAGATTGGACTGAAGTATTTGACTCTGAAGATACGATAGAATCCTTCTGGCCATCCACCGAGCTTCACAAACAGAATAAGTGGAAAGGTTAGTAGTATGACGAAGATTTGTACTCCAATGAAGAGGAAGATTAGAGAAGAAGAATCTGTCATAGTCCACTCATCTTGATTGTCTGTTCCTGCTTTGGTCTCATGTATCTTAATGCTTCAGCTACAGTATCTACACTGTGAAACTTTGTTGACATACGAGTCATTGCCAGATCAACAATAGCCTTCTTTAACCAAGGCATAGCCCATCTCTTGTCAGTTTCATCTTTGATTACAAGACCGAGACCAAACTTTGCTCTACGAAGACATCTGACAATGACCATACATTCTTCAGCTTCAAAGTTGGTTCTCATGATGACTGAGAGAATATCTTTGTAGTCTCCACCAAGTAGTAGAGAGAGAATGTCAGAAGGTGTCTTTCCTTCATTGCCAGCTTCCCACATAGGTGGCCCATCTGTAGGAACATCTGCAAATGGGTCTTTGAAATCAGGTTGGTTGCTCAACTATCAATCTCCTGATGTACTCGTTCTTGATCTGCTGATACCGGATAAGGATTACCATGAGAAGAATCAAGCTGAAAAACATTGGGAAGAAATACACATAGTAATCGAGCCATGTTGGCCAGATGAAGTGATAAGGTGGTGGACATCCAGGAGTCTCTATTCCACTGTTGTAGTAGAATGTGCATTCTGACATTCAACTCATTCCACTCCCACCAGGCTTAAGCATTGAGATGCCGTACATTATGTAGAAGATGATGAAGCTAAGGAAGATGTATTGTAGGAAGGGAATGTTGAAGTCAGTTGACATGATTGAAGTGATTGCAAGAATTAGGAAGAATGCTTGAATTAGCTTGTTGAAGAAGACGTACATGAAGTTGCCAAAGTATTCAATGCCATAGGCTATCTGAGAGAATCCATTCCAAACTGATTGTGCTGTAGTAGTAGAGCCTGTTACTGCTCCAGTGACAGAAGCAGCAACACATGGAAGAGAAAATATGCATCTCCACCAAGGAGTCTCATTAAGTGCAACAGTCACATTTGTTGGAGTAGGTGGAAGATATTGTGGATAGGTACAAGTAGCTTGAGGGATACCATTGACATCACAGTTGACAGGCCCTTGAATCTGTGTAGAAATTGTTGGAACTGAGACACCTATAGCAACAATTAAACCAGAAGAGATGATTAGAAACATTGTAAGGAAGAGAAATATCTGACTACTCATGCTGTTGCTCCACCTTTGTGTGTACCACTTGCAATACCAACAACTGATGAAGTGAAGAAGTATGCTACTACTAAAATTTCCAGTATGATGAAGAATAATGCTCCTACAGCTAATGCCCATATTGTCATCCAACTCATGAAGATTAGAATGTAGATTCCACCTGGAAGACCCATCTGCATCTTCAACTCGAAGAGTACAATCTCAAGGAAGAAGATAGTTGTGATAGCATAAACTAATCCCCAGATCATGGCTCCTATCACACAGTTTGATGGAGTAAGTCCACAAGCTGCTTGAACCATTGTACATATCAAGTCAAGATTAGCATTGCAGATTGATGTAGAAGGAATGATTCCACCACCAATGACTGTGTTTCCAACAGCCCAAGCATAGACTTCTGCTTTAGATGTTCCTTGAGAAGCAACATTGCTTAGGGTAGCAGGGAATCCAAAAGTGTTGAAGATAGCAACAGCAGTATTGGTATCATTGATCTGGAGACCACTTCTTGAGCCTGAGAATCCTAATGCTATCCACTGACCAGTGAAGACTCCATAGTTAACGTTGAATGTGAACTTTCCTTTTGAAGGACTTACTACTTGAGTAGAAGATACAAGTTGTGCGGGACAAGTAGGAGTGAAAGGAACTGCTCCGAAACACTGTGTTTGTGTGGCCCATATTCCAAGTGTCAATGTTTCAGCAAATGGGCATTGTGAAGTACCATAGCTACAAGCTATCTGAGCAGTCATGTTGACTATGAGAGCAGGGAAGGTTATCTGATTCTCATAGAAGTATGTCTGTGTGATATTGAAGTTAATGCTCTTAGTAGAGTTGGTGTTTGTTGTTGTTACTGCTGGAGTACCACAATTACCATAACAGTTAGAGACCTGAGTAACTGATCCACCACTTGCAAGAAGCTCTATTGTCAAGTGGAAAAAGAAGCTACTGCTTGCTGATGCACTCCAAGCAGCAGTTGATGGAGTAGAACCACCATTAGCATATTGTCTATCCATCACTATTCCATTGATTATGTTTCCACCTGCTTGAGCACAAGCAAAAGTATCTCTAATTGTTTGTCCACTTGAGCCTGAATCAACAGGACAATTAGAGTTACCATTGTTAGCAGCAAGTGTTTCATATATGAAGCTGTTTGGTTGAATTATCATTATCAGAGTGTCACTTCCTGAGCCTGAACCTACTGTTCCAAAGTTCTTGTTTGTCACTCCTATCCCAGTGACAAAGCTGTAGATGTCAACAGAGAAGGAGAACTGATTACTGAATGCACTTGTACATCCACCTTTGTTAACTGTAACTATGTCACTTCCACCGGATGATGTTCCAGTCTGAATAGTGTATGATGTGAAGCCTGTCTGTGCAAGTGTAAGAGAGTTAGCAATAGTGAATGTTGTGCTAAGTGTATCTGTAGTTGTTCCTATGCTTCCAGTTGATGACCAACAGTGTATTGTGACTATGATTAGGTCTCCGGCATTTGTAGAGAGAGAAGAAGAAGCACATGATGAAGCATTGCAATCTACCTTTGAGCTTCTATCATATACTGGAATAGTAGCATGAGCTTGAGGAATTAGGATGCTTAATGCAAGGACAAGTAAAAAGAGGGGATAGACAATTCTTCTTCGTGTCATCATTGTCTAACTCGCTTCCGAGCTTACGATCTTGCCAAATACAGCAATGAAGACTATTGGTACGAGTACAATGACCACTACAAACAGTAGTGTTAGTTGTGCTGTCACTGAGTTAGCTGCTCCTGTCAAGTTACCGTTCTTGAGTGCTCCACCAACTGCTGTAGCAACTGGCCCAATCAACTGAACACCAATCAGTGTCGTGATCATGGCAAGTATTGCAGCAATTAGAACTTCTACTGCAATGTTGACATATACTGAAGCTCCTGTAGCATTGGAGAAGTTGCTTAGTGGTAGTCTAATCAATGGTTGGCTGTTGTGTAGCTTCACTCTCCGAGTGTGATAGTTGAGCCAAAATGAAGCAATGAAGGCTGTGAGAAAGCTGTACCTTCTTCCGCTGTATTGAAGGCTTGGTTGTCCAAGCATTTTTCAACCCTAAGTGAAGAGGAAGTGACTCATGAATCTACATATCGAAAGTCTTAATAATGATGGTTATCATGATTACCAAAATAACCTTGGTAGAAGCAAAAGGGAATGGCTATACAACTATTCCTCTCAAATTTGAGACTAAACAGAAGCTTGCTCTGTTGATGCCAAAAGGATGGGATTGGGACAGAGCAATTATTGAGTTAACAGAGATGTGGGAAACAGCAAGAGAAGGTAAGGCAATCAGAACTGGAAAACCTACTCAGGATAATCAAACAGGTTGAGTCAACACATTCAGGAGTTGGAGTCCCACTAAGCTTCAACCTTCTGAGTGTGTTAGCTAACCAGTCAGTCTTCAATGTAGCTTCGAGTGGAAGATGCAAGACTCATATGATTTTCAGTATCACAGAAGAGATGAAGAAGATTCCTGATTTAGTAATCAACAACTGGAACAGTGTGACATACTATGAGCTTGTACAGAAGATTTCTCTCTTAGTCGGTAAGAGACTCCTTTGGACTGTTGAAGAGTGGAGTATGCTTACTGATTATCATAGAGAGCTTCTAATGGCTGTAGCTTCGAAGGTTCAGACTGACAGGAAGTTTGAGAGAATGGTATCTGCTCAAGGAGTGCCTGTAACTATCAGCATCCAAGATTGTGATCTTGTTCTTCTCATTGCTATTCAGCCTTTCAAGTTCAGAAAGTTGATGCGTGAATCTGAGAACTGGAACAGTCTTGCTAATGACAGATTCATCAAACTGATGCTGATTAATCCTCTACAGAAAGATACTAAGAAGATTCCACCACACTTCTCTCTTCCTCTACTGACTCAACCTTTACCACACTTTGTACCTAACAGAGACATCATGGAACTGCTTGAGCAACACTTAACTCGAAGCAGAGCAGAATTAGCTACCATCAGATACATGAATGCTTGGTGTTCTCTGAATGGTGGAGTACAATTTACTGAAGCTGATGGACTTGCTTTCAAAGTGCTCTATGGCCCATATCTTGAGTTGTACAATATGATGATACTGTCAAGTGACCCTGATAGAGAAGAATCATTCCATACAGGCCCATTTCGCATCATTGAATACTTCACAAACAGATGGAATGACGAAGTGACAATCTATGACTTGGAGAAACACTTCCATATGTCATCTGAAGAGCTTCGAGATGTATCTCAATCCTCATTATACAGACATCTCCGTCTTTTGAAAGGCAAAGGAATCATTCGAAATAATTCTCCTACTTGGTCTCTTGCTCCAAAGTACAGAGACTACTTTGAGAGATACAAGGAGAACTGGAGTTGAAGCAACTCATAATTAGAATCCCCATCTTTGGGAGAACCTTGGCCCTTCAAATCAGAACTTGGATAGCCAAGATTTCAACTCATTATGGAGTAACAAATCAGACTCCAGATGGTTACTTCATCCCTATGTGGGACTTTGCTGAAGATAGACACCTTGAAGATATTATGAATAGTCTCTCCAAAGTTCAAGATGAATTTGGACTCTCCACTATCTATGTTCTACAGACTTTCCCTACTGAGTCTTACAGAGCAGTATGCTTTGACAAGTTGATATTCACCAAGTCAATGGGAATCATCTGCATGACTGATAACATTGACCATCAGTATCTTAGGTTCAGTTGGATTAGATTAAGGTGTGTCCTTCGTCTTAGTAAGAAGATTGGTAGAGAAGAGAGATTGGTAGGCACTCTCCCATCCTTCAATGACAAATATGAAAAGTCAGTTGACCATCAGTCTATCTTCGCCAAGTTCTATGAAGGCATTCCTTCACCTAATCCTTCTCCTTTAAAGGTTAGAGTATCACTAAGCAAGTATGAGAGCTTCCGCTAATGGCAAAGCTTGAGCCTGATTGGGAGAATTATAATCTCTGTGATTGTTTAGAATGTGACTGTATATGGAGAAATCAGTGTAATCATGAATGTTGTAAAGGAGATTGTTGGGAATGAGCTTTGATCAGAGTCACTACTTCTTCGTACTTCATCAGATAGAGATAGACCTTGACATCTTCCATGATGAACTGCTTGAAGCTCCAAAGGAGAGGTTAGATGTTTGGATTGAAGAGTGGTTCAAGAGAAGAGGAAATGTTACAGGCAACCAAAGGAAGGTCTCTGAGGACTTCAAACGCGGAGTTTTTTCATGGAAGGAAGTAGAGAGAGAGCTTGAATCAGAATAGCATCATCTCCAAATTCATTGAAAAATGCGGAGAGCTTGACCCTAAGCCAAACTATCACTATGCTGAAGGCTCCACTCGAAGAAGATATGGCCTTACTACTGAACCAGGAATAGTCTTACAATTCTGGAGAGAGAGATTCTACAGAGACCATCAGAAGTATCCTAACATCAAAGTCTCTGCTCCTTCTGAAGTATTACCAAGGATTCATCAAGAGTATGACAAGTGGTTCTACGAGTTTGATGAAAAAGACCTTCTCCAAGCTATGAGATTCCTTCAAAACTCTCCCTTCTCAAAGATTCAAGTAGTACACTCTCCAGAACCTTTACCTATGATATTTACTCGAAAAGATGTTGATGTAGCTATTCTGTTGGCTCCCATGATGTTAGAGCTTCCCAAGGTCGAAGACCAAGCTATTCAGAAGTCTCATTTCAAAGGTAATCCTTGGAGAGAAGGCAAACCAAGCTATTATTGGATTCAACAACTTCCCAACTCTACATTCTGGATTGTTGAGTTTCCTACCTTCTCTGATACTTCAGTCAGTGGATTCATGTATGGCTATCCCATTGGAAGGATGGTGAAGTGTCGAAACTGTATGACAGAGATGACCATCAATGACTGGAGTAACAAGCTTCTCAACATGAATCATCCTGAGTGTCAATGTAGCTGTGATACTTATGATGACTTTTGTGGATGTAGAAGGAGAAGAGAGATGGCCCAGTTTGACAGAATCCGGAGACAGTCTACTATTCGTAAGCACTTCATGAGAAACCATTGGGATATGGCTTGACAAGACCAAGTGGACATCCAAAAGAATCTAATTACTTAAGATTCAGAATCATGTATCTTGACAAGAATAATAAAGTCTACCTTAGATGGGTCACTGGAAGAAGTATTCATAAATATAGAGAAGAAAGGAGAAGGAGACATGCATCAAAATAGACCATTTCACAAAGTCAAATTCAAAGATGGTAAAGTGATGTATGTCTGTGATCTATGTGGTGGATGGTATACCAATGAGAAGCAAGCTTCAAAGATTCACTTCTGCAAGTCGAGACCCAAATGAGCAGAAACAAATCCTTCTGTAACCAATGTTCAGAGACTACAATTCATGAATATGAGTATCAGAGATACGAAGGTGGGGCCTTGGTTACTGTTACTTGTTTGAAGTGTGGCCATTCAACAGAGAGCTTCAGGAAGTACCAAAATTGATTCAGAGACCAGGTAATTGTCCAAGATGTGGATATTGGGATTCATTTCATGCATCTTGGTATTCTCCAGAAACAGAAGTTGCAGAAGCAAGATGGTTACTTGAGAATGATCCTTCACT
>Ga0137377_10004468_pt1 | contig 11023 bp, 11 predicted proteins | sample SagtaG_22_FD_104815 | JGI IMG/M metagenome (GOLD analysis project Ga0137377, IMG submission 104815) | Vadose zone soil microbial communities from Sagehorn Ranch, Mendocino, California, USA - Sage2_L_40_16 metaG | ecosystem: Environmental > Terrestrial > Soil > Vadose zone | place: USA... | reverse complement strand
GCTCTGCGCGCTCATCGTCCCCGGCCTCCGGCCCCGGTTTCCGGACGCAAGCGTGCCCGCCTGCCAGGCGACAAGAACCGGCCGGAGGTCCTGCGGGAACGGGCTGTTAGACCCTGCAGGCATATATCTGTCGAGGGTACGCAGGAGCATGGAAGATATACCCCCTTAGGGTATATACGGAAGTGCGGGCAAGGGAGATGAGCGCCATGGAAATGGCGATCCGAGCCGAAGGGCTCTCCAAGCGTTTCGGCGATATCGAGGCCCTGGCCGGCCTTGATCTGGAAGTGGCCCAGGGCGAGGTGTTCGGGTACCTGGGGCCGAACGGGGCGGGCAAGACCACGACCATCCGGCTGCTGCTGGGGATGTTCCGGCCGACGTCCGGCCGGGCCGAGGTCTTCGGGCTGGACGTCCAGCGGGACACGGTGGCAGCCCACCGCCGGCTTGCCTACGTCGGCGGGGAGACCAGCCTGTGGCCGTCGCTGACCGGCCAGGAGACACTGCACCTGCTGGGCCGCGTGCAGGGCCGGGTCGATCCGGCCTACCGGGACGAACTGGTCGAGCGGTTTGCCCTTGACCCGTCCAAGAAGGTGCGCAGCTATTCGAAGGGCAACCGGCAGAAGGTCGGCCTGATCGCGGGGCTGATGAGCCGCGCTGATGTGCTGCTGCTGGATGAGCCGACCAGCGGCCTGGACCCGCTGATGGAGCGCGAGTTCCGCCAGTGCGTGCTTGAGGCCAATGCCGCGGGCCAGACCGTGTTCCTGTCCTCGCACATCCTCAGCGAGGTCGAGGCGCTGTGCGACCGGGTCGCGATCCTGCGGGCCGGCCGGCTCGTCGAGGCCGGCACGCTCGCCGACCTGCGCCACCTGTCGGCGCTGTCGGTCGAGGCGACCTTCACCTCGGCGCCGCCGGACCTGTCGCTGGTGCCGGGCGTGACCGATGTCGAGGTGGACGGCAACCGGGTGCGGTTGCAGGTGCACGGCTCGGTCGAGCCGCTGCTGGAGCGGCTGGCGGCGGCGCGGGTCACTCAGCTGCTCAGCCGGGAGCCTTCGCTGGAGGAGCTGTTCCTGGCCCAGTACGGCAGCGAACCGGAGATAACGAGGGACCGGGAGGTGGCCTCCGATGTCCGCTGAGACGATCAAGATCACTAGCCGCCGCGCGGTGCGCACCGGCCGCTACCCTGGCCTGGTATCCGTTCGCGTTACCGCCCGCCGGGCGATGCGGGGCGCCCTGATCTGGGGTGCGGTCTTCGGTCTGATGGTGTGGGTGCTCGTCAGCCAGTTCAGCAAGGAGTACCCCACTGCGGCCGCCCGGGCTCGGCTGACCCAGACCATGGGTTCCGACGTCGGCCTGCAGGCGATCTTCGGCCCGGCGCACCACCTGGCCACGGTTGCCGGTTACACGGCTTACCACGCCATCGGCGTGCTCGGCATCATCGGCGCGGTGTGGGGGCTGCTGGCCGGCACCCGCCTGCTGCGCGGGGAAGAGGAAGCCGGCCGGTGGGAGCTGCTGCTAGGCGGCCAGACGACGAGGCGGCGCGCCGCAGCTGGCGCGATGGCCGGCCTGGGCATCGGGCTGCTCACGCTGTGGGCAGTGACCGCCGCTATCACCGTCGCGGCCGGCCAGAGTCCCAGCGCACGCTTCCCGGTAACCGCCAGCTTGTTCATGGCCGTCGCGGCGGTGGCGGGGGCGGCGATGTTCCTGGCCGTGGGGGCGCTGTGCAGTCAGCTCGCCGCCAGCCGCCGTCAGGCGGCTGGACTGGCCGCGGCTATCTTCGGGATCGCCTACCTGATCCGGCTCGTCGCCTACACCAGCACCTCGCTGCGGTGGCTTCGCTGGGCCAGCCCGCTCGGCTGGATCGACGAGCTGCGTCCCCTCACCGGCAGCCGCCCCCTGCTGCTGATACCCATCGCCGCGGCAATTGCGGCCCTGGCCGCTGCGACGATCATCCTCGCCGGCGCGCGTGACCTAGGGGCCGGCCTCATGCCCGCAAACGACACGGCAGCACCCAGAACCCGGCTGCTCAACGGCCCGCTCGCCCTGGCGGCCCGTCTCGCCCGGCGCACGGCCCTGGGCTGGCTCGCTGGTCTCGCGGCCGGGGGCCTCATCCTGGGGCTGACCGCAAAGGCGACCGCGGACGTGTGGGCGAACCAGTCCGGCGGGGTCATCGCCAAGCTCGGCGGGACAGCAGGAGGCACGGCCTACCTCGGCATCGCCTTCCTCATCGTCACGCTCGTGGTCGCGATGGCCGCCGCCGGGCAGGTAGCCGCCACCCGCGACGAGGAGGCCGAAGGCAGCCTCGACAACCTGCTCGCCCGGCCGGTGTCCCGGCTGCCGTGGCTGGCGGGCCGTTTCGCCGTATCAGCTGCGCTTGTCACCGGCGCCGGCGTGGTCATCGGCCTGTTCACCTGGGCAGGCGCAGCGGCCACCGGCGCGGGGCTGAGCTTGGCGACCCTGATCGCCGCGGGCGTCAACGTCGTCCCTGCCGGCATCTTCGTGCTCGGGATCGGGACGCTCGTCTACGGGCTGGCACCCCGTTTCGCCGCGGCCATCGCCTACGGCGTCGTGGCCTGGTCGTTCCTTGTCGAGATCATCGGGGCCGGAATCGGCGCCAGCCGCTGGCTGCTCGACACCTCGGTCCTGCACCACATCGCCCGCGCACCGGCAGCCCCGGTGCGCTGGGACAGCGCCGCCATCCTGATCGCCATCGGGATCGCCGCCGCCATCGCCGGAGCGCTGGCGTTCGCCCGCCGCGACCTCCAGGGCGCCTGAACGCGGGTGCGCTCGGTGCGCGGGGGGAGCGGTGCGCAGCTCGCGAGTGCCTGACCGGGCGGCCGTCCGTCCGCCCGGTCAGGGCGGCGGCCGCTCAGCAACCGCAGAGACCCTCATCGCCTGCCGGCTTGAGGCGCGGGGCGCTCATGCGCGCGGCCGGGCCGGCCGGGGGCAGCCGGGGGTTGCATGGCGGGCATCCCTTGCCGATTGTTCCGTGAGGTGTCATCAACACTCCCCGTGTGGCAGGCGGCAATCACGGACGAAAGTCCCGGTCGGTACGGCCATAAGACCATTACCCCGTATGGGTATCTTGCGGGAGTGTTGCGCAGGGAATGTCCGAGGAGATAGTGGACATGCACGTATGTGGCGAGGATGAGCCGGGCAGCCAGGCGCGAAACGGCCGCTGCCGCCACGCTGGTCCATGCGCTGGGAGCGCAACGGGGAATCGCAGTGCTGAGCACGGGGGACACGCGCATCGCGCGGTCGAATCGTCAGCCGTAGCCGATGGACGGGCCGCGCTGCGCCTGGAATACGGACCGGCGCTCGTGGAGACGCGCCAGCTAGAGCGTTCACCGGGGCAGGCTGCCGCTGCGCTGGGCATCCCGTTCGCACGGCGCGATCTCGCACCGATTGCGCACTTCGTGCTCTCAAGCGGGCAGAGGAAATGGGGGTCGCCTGATGATGGCCGGATGTGATGATGTCCGGGACGCGCTAGGTGTGTACGTCCTCGGGGCGATCGACCCCGCCGAACGAGCATTGGTCGACCAGCACCTGGCCGTCTGCCGGGAGTGCCGGGACGAGCTTGCCGGGCTTGCTGGCCTGCCTGGCTTGCTGGGCAGGGTCACCCCCGGTGAGGTGGAACGCGCTTCCACGAACCCGCCACCTGCCGCGCCGCCACCTGATCGGTTGCTGAATTCGATGCTCAACGAGGTGGCCAGGCAGCACCGAAGCCGACGCCGGGCTCCACTTGCCGGGTCGCGAGCGCAACGGCCGTCGTGACGCTGGCCGGAGCGGGTGCAGGTACCGGACCTGTGATCGGCGGACCTCCGCTCTCATCGCGAGTGAGCGCACCGGGATGCGCACTGTCTCATTCGCCTGACGGCACAAGGAGCGCTGGCGTGGCCGCCAGGACTTGGCCATCGCCATCAGCTGCTTGCTGAAGAGGGCCCTGATGATGCGCGGTATGAGCCACGTGCCGGTCTCACGCTCGGGCGCCAGCTACGAGGGCTCCGCATCCGCCATCGTGACGATGGGCCCGCGGCACCCCGGGTCTGCGCGGGCATGGCGTGGCTATCGCATGGCCGCGATGAGGATGTCGGCGAGCAGGGCCGTGGCGGTGGCGGCGATGGTGACCGGACGGGCCAGGGCCCATCGGCGCGGCTCGGCTCGCAGCGCGAGGAGCGCCTGGCGGGCGAGTGTGTAGGCGGCCAGGGCCCCGATGAACACCGCGCCGCCTGCCGGGCGCCCGAACCGGAGGAAGGCGACCAGTGCCGCGGCGCCGATCAGCAGGCACACCAGCGATTCCAGTTGCTGGGCGGGGATGCGCCGGGCGCCGATGCGCCCGTCGGAGGACCAGATTCCCCACCGGGACCCGGTCGGCCGCCCCGCGCAGCATCCGGTGAAAAAGCACCCCTGGCGGCCGATCGCCATCGCGAAGAACACGCCGGGGGCTGCCGCGTCGAAGAACGTGCCGACCGGGATCCCGGCCAGCAGCAGGCCGGGGATCCCGGCCACCACGGCGCCCGCGATGAATCCCTGGATGCACAGGCCCCGGGTCGGCAGCCCGCTGACCTTGCCGCGTTGCAGCATCACGTACCAGCCGCGGGCGCCGGCCGCCCCGGCCAGGCTCGCCACCACAGCGACCACCAGCACGCTGCCGCCGCCCACGCCTACGCCGGAGAGCAGCGCCACGAGCACCGCCAGCGCCACCGCTACCCCGGCGGCGACCAGCCCTGCCCAGGAGCCGGTGATGATCCCGGGCGCGGTGGCCAGCGCGGCCAGCCGGGACGGGGCGCGCGTGCCGGGACCCGACGGCGCCACCGGGTTCCCCTTCGGCCACAAGACTCTCATACCCCGCCGCGAGCGCGCGCCGTCCAGCAGGCGATCGGGGTCTATTGCCCGCGCCCGGCCGTGCCGGTCTGCCGGGCGGGCTTTGACCAGCCATTCACCCGCGTTAACGTCCGCCACCCGGGTCGTGACGGCGACCGGCCCGCTGCCGGGGACGAGGCGGACCGTTTCCTCATGCTCGAAACGATCCGAGGGCGATGGCTTGCCGGTGACTCCCGCCCGCCGCCCGGAGAACCTGATCACCGACTCATACGGCACCCCGTGCTCCCCTGGGTCAATCCAGTAGGTCGCGGTCACCACCGGCCGGAGCACCTCATGCTCGAAACCGTCAGCACTGCCACCGCCCGCCGAGGGCGGGACCGGGCTGGCAGGCCCGGGCACCTCAACGCGACCGTGCGCCGCGGGTCCGGCCGGCAGCGACATGACGCGCGGCGCGGCCAGCCCGGGCGCGGCTGCCTTTGATGTGGGTGCTCTCAGTGTCGTGCCTGGTCCCGGCGCGTCGTGGCCGGCCTCGGCCTTGCCGGCCGTGGTGCGGCCTTCCGTTTGCGCGCGGTTCGTGCGGCCATCACGCCTCCCGTGTTACGCGGTATCGGCCGGTCATGGCTCTGCCCGCCGGCCGGTGCGTGCTATCCCACGGGCGGGGTGCCGCAGGGCGGCGGGGATGAATGCCGGCGTGCGGGCGGCGTAGGCGGCCCAGGTGTCACCGAGCCGGCCGGCGACCTCCCGCTCTTCCGAGCGCGCCAGCCGCAGGTAGACGATCACCAGGACCGGGAACATGGCCAGGGTGGGGATGGTGGGCCACTGCACCAGGAACCCGGTCATTATCAGCAGCAGCCCGCCGTACTGGGGGTGGCGGACATGCCCGTATGGGCCCGTGCTCGCCAGCCGGCCCGCCTGGGCGGCTTCGTGCAGCACCCGCCAGGCGGCGGCGATCAGCCAGAACCCGGCGCCGATCAGCACGTAGCTGGCCAGGTGGAACGGGCTCAGGTGCGGGTCATACTTCCAGCCGATCAGGTCGTTCCACAGGTGCCCGCCGGCGTGCGTGGCGCGCAGCGCCGGGAACCGTGAGCCCAGCCAGGATCCCAGCAGGTAGACGGTCAGCGGGGCGCCGTACATCTCGGTGAACAGCGCCACCAGGAACCCGGTGAACGCGCCCATCGCCCGCCAGTCCCGCCCGGTCCGCGGGTGAAAGAAACTGGCCGCGAACACCGCGAACAGCACGGTGTTCACCACCACCAGCGGCCACAGCCCGTAGGCGGAGTCTGCCATCACGCCTCCCTAATGTCTTTCAGGTCATCTCTCCCAGCGCGGTCAGGCCCTGGGGACAGGGCCGGTGACGTCGCCGCCGACGCGCAGCGCCGCCACGCGCATCCCGTGGGCATCTCCCGCGGTCGTGCTGCTGACGGGACTGCTCAGGAGCTGCCGCCGCCGTGGCCCATGCCGCGCATCATCAGGGCCATCATCAGCGTGCAGCCGACGGCGACGACCAGGAAAGCCGGGCTGGCGACCCCGGTGGCGACCAGGACGCCGGCGATCGCCAGCATCGGGATGCAGCAGGCGATCATCATCCATCCGTGGCCGCCGTGACCGTGGCCGTGGCCGCCGGCCTGTCCCGAGCCGGGGTCGCGGGCGGCGGGATCGTGCTGGGTTGTCATCGGGGGCTCCGCAGTGACTTCGGCAGGTAGCCGAGCTTGGCGTACAGCGGGCAGTGCCCGAGCGCGCCGGTGACCGCTAGGTCCAGCCCGGCCGCGACGAGCAGCGCCTCCAGCACCACGGCCAGCGCCGACCCGGCGCCGGCGAGCAGGATAATCCCGGCGATGATGGCCGCCAGGCCCACGGCGATGCGGCCGGCGCGCTCGGCGGCGGTGATGTTCACTGTGCGCCACGCCGGGCGGTCCTTGCCCGAAGGCCTGTCCAGGACCGCTGGGCCTGACCCGGTCGAGTGGTTCATGGTTTCCCTCTCTTCTTCGTGTTTACCGGCTGGTACACGATTGAGCCTGCCCCCGGGCGGGTGCGGGGGCAGGGGCCGCAAGTCCCCTGCCACCCGGCGAAGGGCCCTACCCTAGGGGGGTATACCGTGGGAGCCTGACAGGAGATTGCCGGCGTGGAGGGGCTTGCCGGCCGGGTTGCCGCAGGTTCGGCCGTGACCACCGGCCGCTGCGAAGTGGAAGGGACTCCAATGACAGAAACCCTCAAGGGCCGCAGCAGCGCGGTGCCCGGCGCGCGCAGGTTGGGGCGGGCTCCGGAGCAGAATGCGGCCACGGCCGTTCCGGGCCGCAGGACGGCACGCGGGGACGGTCACCACCGCCGCCACCGCCGGTCCCTCGGTCCCATGCCGGGCCTGCCGTCCATCCGGCCTCCTGTCATCGCTGCCAGTCTCGGCGGGCATCCGTGCCTGATCCCTGGCAAAACGATGACGTTCCGGTGAAGACCGCCAGCCGCGTCGCCAGCCCGGCGGCCTGGCGTTCCATTGGCGAGATCGTGGCGGTGGCCTGACATGGACCCGGCGAACGCAGGCGAGGGTCCGCCTCGCCGAGGGAGTAAGGGGGAAGACATGGCGGATCACGGGCACGGGTACGACACTCACGCCGGGACGCGCCATGAGATGCCCGCCGGCAAGGTGGCCACGGCGGTCCTGCACGTGGGCGGCCTGAATTGGGCAAGCGAGAAAGCTGTGGTGGAGCAGGTCCTGGGTCGCCGGCCCGGGGTCCGGGCCGTGGAAGCCAACCCCGTGTCGCAGACCGCACGGTCGCCTTCGACACCGCCCGGACGTCAGTCGCCGAGCTGAGACGGTGGGTTGAGGAATGCGGCTATCACTGCGCCGGGCAGTCGGTGCCGGAGCACGTGTGCGACCCGATGGCGGAGCCTGACCCAGTGGACGGGCATCACGCGCTGCCCGCCGGGCACGCGGAGGCAGCCGCCGCGGCACCGGAAGCCCCTCCCAGCCGCAAGGCCCTGCCCGTGCAGGCTGGACCGCAGCTGGCGGCCGCGGAGCAGGCTGGGCATGAGATGGCAGCCGGGGAGGGCATGCCGTCCGCGCACGAGATGATGGGCCACGGCGGCGCTGTCGGCATGTCGATGGAGGCGATGGTCGCCGACATGCGGAACCGGTTCCTGGTGGCGGCGCTGCTGTCGGTGCCGATCCTGCTGTGGTCCTCGATCGGCCGCAGCGTGCTGGGCTTTACTGTCGCGGCGCCGTTCGGCCTGCGCGACGACGTCTGGCTGCTGCTGCTGAGCCTGCCGGTGATCTTCTACTCCGCCTGGATCTTCTTCGACGGCGCGGTGCGGGCACTGCGGGCCCGCACGCTGGACATGATGGTGCTGGTCGCCGTCGCCGTCGGCGCTGGGTGGCTGTACTCGCTGGTAGTGACCCTCACCGGCGGCGGCGACACCTTCTACGAGGCCGCCACGGTGCTGACCGCGTTCGTCCTGCTCGGTCACTGGTTCGAGATGCGGGCCCGGGGCGGCGCCAACGACGCCATCCGGACCCTGCTCGACCTGGCCCCGCCCAAGGCCACCGTGATCCGGGGCGGCCAGCCCGTCGAGGTCACCACCGCGGAGGTGGTGGTAGGAGACCTGCTGCTGGTGCGGCCCGGCGACAAGATCGCGGTGGACGGCGTGGTGGAGGAGGGGCAGAGCGAGGTCGACGAATCGGTGGTGACCGGGGAGAGCCTGCCGGTGTCCAAGGCGCCCGGCTCGCCGGTCATCGGCGCCACCATCAACAAGAACGGGACGCTGCGGGTGCGGGCTCTCAAGGTCGGCGCCGACACCGCGCTGGCCCAGATCGTCAAGCTGGTGCAGGAGGCGCAGAACTCCAAGGCCCCCGGACAGCGGCTGGCCGACCGGGCGGCGTTCTGGCTGGTGCTGGTGGCCCTGATCGGCGGCGGGGCGACACTGCTGGCCTAGCTGCTGGCCGGGCGGACGCTGGCGACGGCGATGCTGTTCGCGATCACCGTGGTGGTGATCACCTGCCCCGACGCGCTGGGTCTGGCCACTCCCACCGCGATCATGGTGGGGACCGGGCTGGGGGCCAAAAGGGGCATCCTGGTCAAGAACGCGCTGGCGCTGGAAACCTCGGCCCGGATCCAGGCCGTGGTGATGGACAAGACCGGGACGCTCACCAAGGGCGAGCCTGAGGTCACCGACGTGGTGCTGGCTGGCGCCATGCCGGAGCGGGAGGTCCTGCGGCTGGCGGCCGCGGTGGAACGGGAATCCGAGCACCCGCTGGCCGGGGCCGTCGTGACCCGGCGGCCTGGGTGTTCCCGCCGCCCGCGCCGAGGGATTCCAGAACGTCCCGGGCCACGGTGCCCTGGCCCAGGTGGACGGCCGGAAGGTGGCCGTCGGGAACACCCGCCTGCTGGACCGGGAAAGCATCGATCCCGGAGAGCTCGCGAGCCGGCGGGAGGAGATGACCTCGGCCGGGCGGACCGTCGTGTGGGTGGCCGTCGACGGGCGTGCGGTCGCGCTGATCGGCATCGCCGACGCCCCCCGGCCCACCTCGGCCGCCGCCGTCACGGCGCTGCGGGAAGCCGGAATCGAGGTGGTCATGCTGACCGGGGACAACGAAGCCACTGCCCGGCGGATCGCCGGGCAGCTCGGGGTGCGGACGGTGATCGCCGAGGTGCTGCCCGGCGAGAAGGCCAGCGAGAAGGCCAGCAAGATAGCCGGGCTGCAGCAGTCAGGGACGAAGGTGGCCATGGTCGGCGACGGCGTGAACGACGCACCTGCCCTGGCGCAGGCCGACCTCGGGATCGCCATCGGTGCGGGCACCGACGTGGCCATAGAGACCGCCGACGTGATGCTGATGCGCTCCGACCCGCTGACACGACCGCGCACTGAACCGGCGGGGCAGGCCGTCATCGCCGCGGCCGCATCCGGCTGTCCGGCGTGCACGCAGCGCGATTGCTGGCCTTACCGCAAGTACGCTAGGGGGGTATAGTAGGTCGCGCCTGGAATCGATGCGCTGGCGCTCCGCGAGCCGCGCGGGCACTGCCACTGCGGTTGCGGGCAGTCAGGATCCGCGCGGGAGATGACGCATGACGTGGAGGGGACCGCCGGGCACCGGGCGACTGGACTTCGGGCCCGTTCTCACCACCGTGACCGGCACCGCGCTTGCGGGGAGAGCTGGCCCGCGTGCCCGCAGCGGCAGGCAGGGCGGTAAGCAGGCGCATCTCCCATTTGTACTATGCGGGGGCATGCTAAATATCGCGCGCGGGAAAGCGATGGCGGCGGGAGGGCTGCGTGTACGGATACAGCGGGAACAAGGATGACTACCTCGGGCGGCTGCGCCGGATCGAGGGCCAGGTCCGCGGGCTGCAGCGGATGATCGAGGAGGACAAGTACTGCATCGATATCCTCACCCAGGTCGCCGCGGCGACCAGGGCGCTGCAGTCGGTGGCCCTGGGCCTGCTGGATGAGCACCTAAGCCATTGCGTCACCCAGGCGGCTGCCGAGGGCGGTGACACCGCGGCCGCGAAGGTCCGCGAGGCCTCCGACGCGATCGCCCGGCTGGTCCGGTCCTGAGCCGGGCACGAGATCACGGGAAGGCGCGGCATGCGAGCGACGACGTACCCGGTGACGCGATGACCTGCGAGCACTGCCTGTGCGGTGACGGGGGAACTGGCCTGGCTCGGCAGGGCCACCAAGGTAACGGTCGACCTGGTCCCGGGCCAGTCCGGGTAACCGCGGACAGCGATGCGCCGCTACCGGAGCAGGCGGTCGCCGCGGCGCTGGACCAAGCCGGCGGCTACCGCCTCGCCGGCGCCTGAACACGGCGGCGCATGACGTCCTGATTGCCTGGGCTAGGTGCCCCGCCTGGCGCGGAGGAAGGGAGCAACGATCCGTTGAGCGCGATCATCAGTGACCGAACCGATGCCGCACGGCAGCCGGCCATGTGCAGCGCGGGGCCTTCTATCGGCGGGATGACTTGCGCGTTGTGCGCGGCGCGGATCGAGAAGGAGCTCGGCCGGCTCGATGGGGTCACCGCGACGGTGAACTTCGCTACCGCGAAGGTGCGGGGGAGCTTCCCCGGCACCGGCTGCGCCGGTTCCAGCCCGCGATGACAGGCGTGCGCACCAACTGATCGGCGGAGAGCCTCATGCTGATGAACCGGATCGAGACCGCGGTGGTGAACAGCCCCGCCCGCCGTGGCCTGCAGCGTTTCTACGAGGTGCCGCTGCTGGCCCGG
>Ga0137377_10004465_pt1 | contig 11028 bp, 12 predicted proteins | sample SagtaG_22_FD_104815 | JGI IMG/M metagenome (GOLD analysis project Ga0137377, IMG submission 104815) | Vadose zone soil microbial communities from Sagehorn Ranch, Mendocino, California, USA - Sage2_L_40_16 metaG | ecosystem: Environmental > Terrestrial > Soil > Vadose zone | place: USA... | reverse complement strand
GAGCCCGAAGATTGTTCGGTCCTCCTGTGACGTGTCGTTGCCGAGGCCATAGAACGGCCGTTGCGGCCGATCCCAGTGTTTCGCGGTGAAGGTGAATTGGGGGGACCTGCCATTCTCGACATACCCTGCGAACAATGTCTGCAGCCGGGCCCCGGCCTCCCAGAAGCCGTTCTCAGAGCCACGAGCCTCGAAGTTCGTGGCGAAACGCCCGTACGCCGGGGCCCGTTCGTTCCAGTCGAGGTTCAGCGCGAGGCCGGCCGCGGGCCCACTGCCCGGCACGACGATGCCCGCCGTCGGATGCAAGCCGCGGCCGACCAACACGTCCACCAGCAACTCCTGCGCGTTGGGCCACGGGTGGTCCCACTCCCGGACCTTGCACCAATCTTGCGCGAGGAGGGCCCACTCGGTGACGACACTCCGGACGAGAAGGTTCGAGCTGCTCGAAATGTTCCGCGAAGGACACGGAATCGAGGGACTGGAACTTGGTACCGGGGGGTCGAGCGTCTGCGCGTGCCCGGCGGGCGCCAGGCCCAACATCAGGCACACAACGACAACCCCAGCCTTACGCACGCCCGCGGCCCGGGTCGAGTACGGCCATGGCGCGGCCGAGGAACACCGCCACCTGTGGCGTGGTCCTCAGCGATGTGGGATCGTACAGGCGCGCGATGTCGGGGTGGTCCTGGGCGAGCACCGCGTGGACCTCGCGCACGTGTTCCAGCTGAAAGCCGGAGGCGGGCCCATTCAGCGGTCGGGCGGGCGCGAGCGGGAATGCGCCCTTGAAGCGCGGCCAGTCCATCCGAGGGGAAATGGGGGCGAGCAGGTCCAACAGGGTGTTGGCGTTCTTCTCCCGCAAGAAGGGGGCGTGGTCGCGACGGGGTCCGATGAACTGCTCCGTGACCGTGGCCGGGATGGCGGCGTGCTCGAACAGGGTGTGATCGACTCCGGGATTCACGTAGGGCGAAACGACGATCGCCCCCACGCGGACCCCGAGGCGGCGGAAGTCGAAGGGGGGCGCGGTGATCTCGAACGGTATCTCAGGCGTGCCATCACCATACGGGAGTCTGGGCGGGGGCACATGGTCGAAGATCCCGCCGTGCTCGTCCCACGCGATGAGCAGCACGGTGGACCGCCAGACGTCATCGTTCGATCGAATTGCCCGGTACACGTCCCAGATGAACCGATCCCCGGCGAGCACGGAATGATCGGGGTGCTGATCCGCGGCGACCGTGCGATCCGCCTGGTCGTTGTACGGCGGCTCGACGAACGCGTACTCCGGCAGCCTTCCGCTCCGACAATCGGCGACGAAATCGCCATAAAGGCCGAAGTACTTCGATCCCAGGAAGGTCATCCCGAAGGTGCCGCTCTCTCTGAAGTAGTAGATCTTGCCCTGGCGTCCGGCCACGTCGAGCCGACCGTAGATGCCCTTCCCGTGGCCGAGCCAGATGATGCCGGACTTGACCTGTCCGAAGGACGTCCCGAAGTGCGCGAATTGCCGGTTCGGAGCGGTCGGGCCGGGCACGGACGAGAACCAGTTGTCGCAGACCAGATAGTGCTTCGCGAGAGCGGTCAAGGCCGGAAGCTGCTCGGGACGGAAGCAGCGCATGACACTCGCGGGGTTGCCGCCGTTCCGCTGGTAACTCAGGGCAAAGCCGCCCATGGAGGGGACGGCCAGTTCGGACTCGGCGAGCTGGTCGTGGACGTTCTCGAACTCGTGCGGTGGATCGACGGGGAACTGCCCCTGGTATTCCGCGCCGTCGGTGACGTAGAACCGGGTCCCGTCCTTCCCGTTGTTGAAGTAGTCGCCGGGGCTGACTCCCCGCAGGTCCGGGATGTCCCGCATCAACAGCCCGAGCATGTGGTCGAACGAGCGATTCTCGAGCATCAAGACCACGATGTGTTTGATCCGGGGGTCGGCAGCATACCGAGTCGGCTGCGCCTCGACCGCTCGCACCCGGGCGCCCGCGGCCAACACCGTGCCGCGGGCCATCAACGAGAGCCATGCCCGTCGGCCGAATGCCATGTTGATCTCCAGGTCGCGACTTGCTCGGATCCGAGGCAGGCGTCATTACAGCACATTTCCCGTCCCGTTGCTCCCTCTCGCTGGCGGCACTAGGCTTCTGCGGGGCGACTTATATCACCGGCTGGCGCGTGAAGTCGGAGATTCTGACGCGGCAGTGGGCTCACGTCGACTTCCACAGCGGCTGGCTGCGGCTGGAGCCGGGTGAGACCAAGAACGCGGAGGGGCGCCAGTTCCCGCTCACGCCCCGCCCTGCGGTCCGTGCTGGAGCGCCAGCGCGAGCGCACCCTGGTGGTCGAGAAAGCGACGCGCACGATCATCCCGGGCTGTTCCACCGCACCGGCCGGCCCACGCGCCCGCCGCCCCGTTATCCCGCTGACCCAGGCCACTCGAACGAAGCGCGTCAGTCCGAGTACCGTCCGAGTCGGCCGTGCGCGGCGGCGGCGCAGTGACCGAGCCGCGCGCGCTAAGTCGTTGCCGGCAGGCGAGAAAACAATGGTGGGCTGGGACGGGATTGAACCGCCGACACGAGGATTTTCAGACCTAGGCCCGTGTTCGTGTAAGCTCGCGTAACTGCTTGCCGCTGCAACAGAAGCTGCCAACGGCCTCGTGCGCTGGAGTGCGCTGGAGTGATCAGGAATGGGCTCGAGTTAGGCACAAATTTGGCACACTCTCAGGGCACGCTACTGCCAAGTCATCCCGAGCTGGATCAACACCTGGCTCACCTCCACGAGACTCGCCCCGAGCGCCCCGAGGAGGGCTTGCCATTGAGCAGCAGTCAGGTGTCCCGCTGCTTCAATTCCGCGAAGCCCAAGCTCCTGGAGTACTGCCCGGAACCTCGTCGGGTTGCTGTCCCCGAGCCTGGCGAGGATCAACTGCGCCCGCTCGGCCCGCGTCGTGGATTGCTGATACTTCGGATCGGCCCACACTGTCTCGAGGTTAAGGGTCATAGTCGTCCCCCTCGTTGCCTTCGGCCTCCCGAGAGTCTACCGGCGGATCAGGTAGAACCCTCTGGATACGACTCACCCCCTCGCCGTATTAGTCCCCTTCTCGCCACGTCGCCCACCGCCCCTCCGACACCGACGCTCAGGCCAACGGCCTCATGGAGGACGAGGACGCCTGCGGAAGGCTGATCGCTTCCCGGCCTGACGAAGTACGCGAATGACCGCGCCCCATCTTCTGCGTCCATCCAGCAGCCGTTGGCACTCTGCACCATCATTCTCATTCCAACGCGTTGACAACGGTGGCGTGATCGCGCTACGGTGACGCCCGCCGGCTTCGCTGGTACGCCAGAAGTATACAAGATGCTCGGCGTGCACGGATATGATCGAGGCAGGCCTGAGAGCGGGCAACCCTGGCCCTCGACCACCATCTTCAGACGCGTGAGGCCTCCTATGAGTCTGAGCGACCCGACCACGAAAGCTCTCAGCCAAATCGACCAGGACGCCGTGACGAAGCTGGCGGTGGATCTTGTCAGCATTCCGAGTCCGACCGGATCCGAGCGCGACGTAGCGACCTTCCTGGCCGAGTGCATGGCAGCCGGCGGCCTCGAGGTCACCTTGCAAGAGGTCGGACCCAATCGCGCGAACGCGGTCGGGATTCTTCGAGGTGAAGGCGACGGGCCCCGTCTCATGTTCAATGGGCATCTCGATACTTCGATCACGGGCATCGAGGAGGAGGACTACCCGATGACCGGGCCCCACGGGCTCGCGTCCCGGGCGAAAGGATTCGTGCAGGACGGACACGTGCTGGGCTGTGGGGCCTACAACATGAAGGGCGGCGTTGCAGCGATGGTCAGCGCGGCGTTGGCCATCAAGGCCGCGGGGGTGCGCCTCCGGGGTGATGTGGTGGTTGCCGCGGTTGCCGGTGAGATCGAAAAGGCGCCCGTCAAGGGCCTGCTCCGCACCTACGCCGGCGAGGCCTACAACGGCGGGGGCGTGGGCACGCGCCATCTCCTGAGTCGGGGCCACGTGACGGACTATGCGCTGGTCCCCGAGCCCACGCACATGGGCGTGCTCCGGAGTCGCCTCGGACTCCTGTTCATCAAGCTGACCACGCGCGGGGACATGGTGCGTGCTTGTTTCGCCGACAAAGGCCGGACTGCCATGGCCAAGATGTTCGACGTCATGACCGCGTTAGAGCGCGACTTCAATCGCCGGATTGCCCGATACACCCGCGTCCAGGAGGACTCGGTGTATACGCCGGGCTTCTCGATCGGCGCCGTCGAAGCAGGCTGGCCCTACAAGCCGTGGGCATCACCGGCCGTCTGTTGTGCCTATGTCGACTTCCGCATGCCCCTCGGACACACGGTCCTCGGCGCTGAGCGTGAGGTGCGTGGGTTCCTTGACGAACTCCAGGCGCGTGACCCGGAGTTGCACGTTGAAATGGAAGTCTTCCTCTCAAAGGCGTCCAACACGACCCCGGCTGACTCGCCCATCTACAGCTCGTGTCGCCAGCATTTCGAGGCCATCATCGGCCCGTACGAGCGCTGCACTCACCCGCTCGCCAGCTACAGCGACGACACGTGCATCATGCGCGAGCAAGCGATGGAGGCGGTCGTCTTCGGGCCCGGAGGCCTCCGTTACCGCGGTCAGGAGGATAGCCGTGGTCTCGGCATCGGTGGGGAGGCCGTGAGCATCGCCGATATGCTCAACGTGGCGCGGGTGTTCACCGCCACCGCCGTGGACACGTGCTCCAAAACGCGCGACGTCCTGAAGCTGCGAGATCAGTGGTCGGAAGCGCCTTCGTGATCGCAGATCTGAGCGGGCCCCGCGGTTCGCATGTTGTCTGCTCGTCTCACCCTCCAGCGCTGGCGATATCCCTGGTGGCGGCACTCTACGGCCACTCCCGCCGGAGTCGGACATGTCGGGCGCTTCGCAGCGTCTTGCCCGGCCGCCACGATATCTGCGCGAGTCGGGCGGCCGAGGTCTGAATTGCCAGGGGATCATTCGGGGCCGCCAAGCAACTGATGGGCGCTCGCCGGTGGAGCGCACCATGGCCGCGCTCCCAATTCAGCACGTGGATCCCTATGAGGACGAGAGAATTTCTCGGGGTACTGATAGCTAAAACGCGCGGGATTGGACGTCCTCAATCCCCGCCCGCAAGACCTAAGCTTTGGCTTGGGGATGTTTCGTGATCGCGACGTCGTGGTCAGCCTGACTCGAATGACTGCGGTGCTGGTCGACGCGAGCCTGCGCGTAGTCGAGAGGCTCGTAGCTGCCCAGCCGGCCGCACAACCGGCACCGAACAACGTAGTACGTCCTCGCGTGCTCCCCTGCCTTTCGTTTCACTCTGTCCATTGCGCCCGTCTTAGAGAAATCGATGTCGCGACTCGTCTGGCGGAACCGCCGTCCAGAGCATCCGCCCTGAGGACACCGGCGGGATCGCCCAACACTTCCCATGCTACCGGACGCGTATTTATTTATCCCCGCGTCGGGTCGAGTTCGCGTGACGGCCCACCCGTCCTATCGTATCGGGCCTGGCAGAGACCTTGGGAGTGCGCGGTCGCAAGGTTCACGCGTATCCCTCTCCGCGGTTTCAGCGTGGGCCATTATGGTCAGCCTATGGGGCTCCCGTGTCACAATTTGCTGTCACACACGGGTCCTTCGCCCCTAACAAGTGAGCCATGCCACGCAGTTGGACCACACCAGGCCCAGGATTGGAAATCCTATATCCGTCCGGGAACGACTAGTAATCTTAGTGCTCTTTCCGAAGCGACGAAATGAGGCGGAGGCGAAGGATGAGCCTGCCTCACCTTCACGCTCAAGGCAAATATCCGCGGGCTAGAGCCTGAGCGAGAAGAAACCCGAAAGCACGGGCGTGCCAGACTGAGCTCTTCGCCATCTGTCCGACCGTTCTCGGACTCCGAGCCGTTGGGAGCCCGCAGAATACTGCTTCGGACCGGAACTTCCTACCCGGTCATCTCTACCGGTCGCGCGAGCCGACTAAGATGTAACGCATGCAACTCAAGCCACTTGACTCCTGGCATAGCTAGTGCCAGTAGAGCAAACCAGACCGACACCTAGACGGAGGCGCGGCCATGGCAGCGAGGGTTCTCATCGTCGATGACGAGGTGGACAGCTGTTGGTTGGCGGCGTTCGTCCTGCGGCGAGACCCCAACCTGGCGCTGGCTGGTGAAGCGACCGATGGCGAAATGGCCGTCTCGCTCGTCCGCCAGGAACGGCCTGATGTCGTTCTCATGGACGTCATGATGCCCCGCCTCGACGGGCTCGAAGCGATCCGCCGGATCAAGCGCGAGTGGCCCGACACGAAGGTGCTGGTCCTCACCCACCTGACCGATGACGACACCCGGCGCGAGGCGTTCGAGAAGGGCGCAGATGCCTTCCTCGACAAGCGCGACATCGCATCGGGCTTGGTCCCCGCGATCTGGGACGCATGCGAGCCCGGACGGCCGCGCCCCGGATCCGCCCGAAGGTGATGAGCCGACCTCGAGTGGCTTCCCCTTAGGGTTCACTACGCCCTGTTGTCCGCCGCTGCACGGCGCGCAACCGACTCCTCGCGCCATAGCACGTAGCACGCCTCGTGCGCGATCAGGATGACGTCTACGGCATCGAGTTCGCGCTCGACTTCGGTCGGCTCTATTGCCCGGCGGCGATTCTCGGCCAACCGAGGGCAACTGTCTGACATCCCTCACGTCCCGCTCTCCTTCACCGAGCGGGCGGCCGCGATCAACTCCCGGCACGCGGGACACGTGACGAGGATGGCATGGACGATGAGGCGCTTGCCCCTGTAGCTCTCGGCGCTGATGTACGGGTGGCAGGCGGCGTAGACGCGGCCGCCTTCGTCGAGACGGAAGTGGACCATCACGCGCCTCCCGCCGCAGTCGACCCCGCGTGGGCGACGAGCGCACCCCAGATCTCGGCGCACATCGCGTGCAAGCGGACCGTCGGGAACGCGTCGAACGTGATTTCGTATTCGACCTGAGTGTCGACGATCGGCTCGTCACAGCCGTCGCAAGGCTGGCCGGCGCCGAACCCGGCCCAGTACTTAACGGGCGGGCGATTCGGTAGACCTCCTGCTGCCAACTTCCGCTCGATGATATTGTTCATCGGGCGCCCTGCCTTCCTCTTCTCCCTTAACAGCGGAAGCGCATCCTACGCGGCGCGCTGGGGCGATGTCAAGTGACCCGAACGCCGGCTATCGGTCTACCTCTCGCGGAACGGCGGCTTTTTGAGCGGAGGCGTGGCGATTCAGCGGCGACGCTTGGGCCGTCTTGGGAGGATCAGCCCGAGCGCCTGGCGGAGACCGGCCTGCTGGGCCCTGATCGGCCCGGCGGACTAGTCCTCACCGGGAAGGGCCAATCAATGAATTCCGGTTGACTTCGGTCAGGTGAATTAGGTATACCGAACACGCTCCGTAATACACACCTAACCTTCGAAGGAGGACAGCGCCGTTGACCGCGGGGACGACGGTTCCCGCCGCACGCAGCCAGCCATCCCTGCCGGTTCGTGGGCAAGCCAGCCAGATCACCTTGATCCACCCGCGTGGATTCGCAAGGGAGGTTGGCCATGCGCTTCGTCCGCACGTTCCCGACCGACATAGTGGCTGCCGTGATGGTCCTGAGTCTCGCTGCCGGGCCGGCTCGGGCTGAGGACCCGCCCTCCAATCAGGCGCTCTTGGACAAAATGAAGGCGATGGAGGATCGGATCCAGACGCTGGAGCGGCAGCTCGAACAGAAGAACGCCACCTCTCCAGCGGGATCGAGCGCGGCGACGAGCGGCGCCCCCGCCGGAGCGACCCCGGCGAGCGCGCCCCCGGCGGCTCCAGGCCCCATGGTGCAGACGGGCTCTGGCTCCTACCCGCAGTCGGCCGCGCCGAACAAGGATCTTTTCGGCATCCTCCCGTCCCCGATCACGGGGCTCAAGCTCGGGGCGTACGGCGAGTTGAAGTTTGGGAGTCGCCAGAATCCGGACCACAACGGCCAGTGGCAGAACGGGTTCGACGCGGCCCGCTTCGTGCTGCTGCCGACCTTCCAGTTCACCGACGATATTATCTTCAACGCGGAGATCGAGTTCGAGCATGCCGGCTCGGGCTTCGATGAGGACGACAAGCTCCACGGGACCGCGGAGATCGAACAGCTCTATATCGACTTCAAGATCTCCCCGTACTTCACCTTCCGTTCGCCCGGAATCGACCTGGTGCCCGTTGGCTACATCAACCAGCATCACGAGCCCACCCTCTTCTATAGCGTCAACCGCCCGGAGCTGGCCAACCGTCTGATCCCCACCACCTGGGCGGTGCCAGCCGTGGGCTTCTATGGCAAGATCGTGGACGGCCTCAGCTATCAGTTCCAGGTCAGCACCAGCCTCGAGGACTTCGGCAGCGGCTTCGATGCGCGGACCGACGGCAACAGCCCGGCGCCCTTCCCGACCGGCTACGCGCCGGGGCTCAGCGGCAAGGATGGGATCAGGTTCGCACGCCCGCCGCGGGGCGACTTCCGCCAGCTGAGCAACAACCTCGCCTACGCCTTGCGGTTGGACTACGCGCCGTCGTTTATCCCCGGGCTCGCTGGCAGCACGAGCGTGTATTTCACGCCCAACACGACGCCGCGCGACGCCTACTCGGATACCGGAGCCCCGCTCCGTCAGTCGAGCCTCACGCTGGTCGACAGCGAGCTCCGCTACCGGCTGCCGGGCACCGGCTTCGAAGCCCGCGGTGAGTACGCCCAGGTCTTCTTCGGGCGTCCCAGCAGCCTGCGCGCCAACAATGACACCGACCCCACCAACAACGTCGGGCGCACCATGTATGGGCTCTCCGGGGAGGTCGCCTACCACTTTCCGATCGGGACCCACCTGGGCAGCGCATGGCAGGCGGTGCCCTTCTACCGCTACACCTACGAGGATCTGCAGACGAAGGGGTTCAGCGGCAGCGACGTGAATTCCCCGACGGGGTCCGGCAAGCTCCAGTTCCACACCGCCGGGGTCGCGGTGTTCCCAACGCCGCAACTCGTCCTCAAGCTCACCTATGAGAAGGTGCTCAGCCGCGAGCATGGCGGGCCCAAGTCGGACTCGGTCCTGGGCGGCGTCGGCTTTCACTTCTAGGACTGATCGACCATGGAGCACTGGGTGAGGTGGGCCGCGCCATCCGCGATCATGATCTCGATCGCGGTGCCGTCCCACGCAACCCAGTATCTGACCCTCGAGCAGGCGCAGCAGCTGGCCTTCCCGGACGCCAGCCGCTTTGTCGAGGCCCACGTCATGTTCCAGCCGTCGGACGTGGCGGCCATCGAACGGCGCTCGGGCGAGAAGGTACGCACCCGCGGCCAGCAAGTGTGGCGGGCTCTCGCCGGCGATCGGCCGGTCGGCTTCTTCATCGTCGACTACGTGATTGGCAAGCACCTCGTGATCGACTACGTGGTGGCCCTGGAGCCGGACGGGCGCGTCCGGCGAGTCGAGATCCTGGAGTACCGAGAGTCCTACGGCGGCGAGATCACGAATCACAGCTGGCTCGAGCAGTTCGTCGGCAAGGGCTCGCGCGATCCGCTCATGGTCGATCGAGACATCCGGAACATCTCGGGGGCCACCCTATCCTCCCACCACGTCACCGAAGGGATCAGGCGGGTGCTCGCCTTCTATGAGACCTGCCTTCGTTAGCGCGCGGCGGGCCCGGGCCCAACTGGGCACCTTCGTCGAGATCACGGCCGGTGGCGCGACCCCGCCTGCGGTGCACGCCGCGATCGACGCGGCCTTCGACGGCGTGGCCGATGTGCATCGTCTGATGAGCTTCCATGACCCCGGGAGCGATCTCAGTCGCCTCAACCGGGACGCCCTGACGCGTCCGGTCACCGTCCATCCGTGGACGCATGCGGTCCTGCGCGCCGCGCTCGAGCTGCACGATGCCTCCGGGGGCATCTTCGACGTGACGGTGGCCCCTGTGCTTCAGGGCCTGGGACGGCTCCCCGGCCAGGCCGAGGCCCGCGTGCCCCACCCTCATCTGGACGCCGGGCCTGGGATCGAAGTGCTCGCAGCTCGGCGCGTCCGGTTCCGACACCCTGGCGTGGCCGTCGATCTGGGCGGCATCGCGAAGGGCTTTGCGGTCGATCGGGCCCTCGACATCTTGCGCGAGCGAGGGATGACGCGGGGGCTGGTGAACGCCGGCGGTGACTTGGCCGCGTTCGGCCGGCCGGGTGAGTGCATCTCGATCCGAGACCCCCGCCAGCGCGGGGCGTCGCTCGGTTGTGTCCGAGTCGAGGACACGGCGCTCGCATCGAGTGGTGGAGGCGAGGCCGTCGTTGTCGACCCGCGACGAGGTGAGCCGGCCGGCGGTGTCCTCGGCGCCACCGTGACCGCCCGGTCGTGCCTCCTGGCGGACGCGCTCACGAAGGTCGTCATGGTCGCGGGGGAGGGAGCGGGCCCGCTTCTCGCCCGTTACGGCGCGGCGGCGCTGTTCCTGTCGGTCCACGGCGCGGTGCACGTCACACGCGGGTGGTCGGCGGTCGTGTGCCGTGCGTCTTAGCGTCCGATTCCAGACCACGCTGTACCTGGTGGTCGCGATGCTGCTCATCACGGGGGTCGCGTGGCTCGCGGTGGATCGCGCGGTCTGGCCCGAAAGCGCGACCTATCTCCTGCGCCTGCACGGCGGGGCGGCCATGGCGATGCTCGTAGTGCTCGGTGCGCTGCTGCCCCTGCACGTCCGTATAGGGTGGCGACGCGGGAGGAACCTCGCCAGTGGAATCGCCATGCTCGCGTCGAACGGCATTCTCGTGGTGACAGCGTTCGGACTTTACTACGCGGGTTCGGACGCCCTACGCTACTGGGCGAGCGAGCTGCACGTGGTCACTGGCCTCGCCCTGCCGGTCTTGGTCGGCGGCCACGTGGCCCTTGGTTGGCGGAGCCGGAGGACGGCAGCGCGTGAACGTGTCGCGGCGGCCACCCGGGGGCGGCTGGAGCAGACGGAACGGGCCCCGCGTTAACCCGCGCGCGGAACCACGCGCCGAGAGCCGCCTAGGGCAGGTCCGCAGACGGCCCGATCGCCAATCAGGCACAAGCCGG
>Ga0137377_10004459_pt1 | contig 11034 bp, 10 predicted proteins | sample SagtaG_22_FD_104815 | JGI IMG/M metagenome (GOLD analysis project Ga0137377, IMG submission 104815) | Vadose zone soil microbial communities from Sagehorn Ranch, Mendocino, California, USA - Sage2_L_40_16 metaG | ecosystem: Environmental > Terrestrial > Soil > Vadose zone | place: USA... | reverse complement strand
CGCAAAACCGCTTTCGCTTCGTTGACATTGAGCTGGTACACGGGCAACCAGAAAGTGGCGATGCCGCCGTCCTTCAATCGATCGCCCATCAGTGAGAAAAATTGTTTGGTGTAGAGATTCACCGACCCGAGCACTTTCGGCGGCGGCGGTTCGCCGGTGATGATGTCGTAGCGGCGCGGACTGGCTTGGAGAAAAAATCGGCCGTCCTGCACAATCCCGGTGACGCGAGGATCGCGCAGTGAATTCGAGTAACCGGCGCCGCGGTAATCGTCCGCCAGATCGAACGCTTCCTTTGAAATATCGACAATGTCGATGCGTTCAAGATCGACATCGTGCGTAAGCGCGTCCGCGGTCACGCCGCAACCGAAGGCAATGAGAAGCGCGTCTTGCGGTTGCGGGTGCAGCATCAGCGGCAGGTAAGCGAACAGACGCATGTAACGCTGATTGGGCGGATTGGTTGCGGACATTGAGAATCCGTCCGTCATCAACCGGTAGTAATAAGGCAGGCCAAAGAGATCGCGCCGCAGCAGCTGCCATGTTCCAGTTGTGCCCTCGATTTTTGTGACGAGATGCTGTTCTTCGGATTCGAACAATTTTCGCGCATTAGCGAAATGCATTTCGTCGCGGTGAAAAGGAAACACCGCGACGATTGCAAGAAACAGAACGCTCAGTCCAAGCAGTGCCAATCCGGTTGGACGTTTAGGCGACCAATTATCTTTTCGACTGATCGCCAGGCAAAGGAGGCCATACCCGGCTGCGCAGATGATCAGGCTGGATTGGAAACCGAGCTTTGGCAGTAGAGCAAAACCGGCCAGCAATGGACCGATTGCGGCGCCGGCTGTGTTAAACAATGTCGTAATGCCAAGGCTGTTCATCCGGCTCGGCACACCTTCTTGTACGCGCGCAGCGATCGCTGGAAACAGAACGCCCGATAGAAACGCGACCGGAAACATCAGCGCGCATGAGAGCAACGCGATCTGCGGCCACGATTCCAAATAAAAATTCATCTCACCCTCTCCAAGCTTCGGAACTGGGAAAAGAACGTAGCAAAGCAGCGTCAGGATCGCGGCGATGATCAGTAAAATCGGCAGAAACGTTTGCTGCTTCGACATCCGCTTTAGGATCGCGCCGGATAACACGCCGCCGAGCCCGATTCCGGCTAGGACGATTGCGAGCATGAGACTGAACGCGGTGGCCGAAGACGCGACATACAATCGAAGGAAACGGAACCAAACCACTTCCAGTGCCAAGAGAATGCAGCCGGCGCCGAAACTAATAATGAGTGGTCGCCACGGGAGAGAATAATTTATTGCGAAGTTGAACCGTCGCGCCGGTGTTTCGGTAGTAGATGCTGTTAGCATCCCGCTCGCTGCGGCGTCTTCGAACAATCCATTCCTCTTGGTCAGGAACAGCGCAATCGCCGCGGCAATACAATTCAAGAGACCCGCGGCCAGACTCGTGCCCCACAATCCAAAAGCCTTGACGAGAAAAAGTTCGCTGACCAATGCGCCGCCGACTGCACCGAGCGTGTTGAAACCGTAGAGCAAACCGAGCGCACGACCGAAGTCGGCGCGCTCGAGAACGCGATCTTCCAGCACGACCGGTAAAGTTAGTCCCATCGCCGTCGTTGGAATTAAAAGCAGGGTGAATGAAAACAGAACGCGCAACGCGAGAAGAATTGTCTGATGAGTCCAAAGTGTTTGAAAAACCGGACGCAGCAGTTCACCGATGATCGGCAAAGCGAACACGATCGTGCAACCGAACAACGCGACCGCGATTTCGAGCGCGGCGTAAAGTTTCAGGGGGCGGATTCGGAATTTCGCGGAAGCCGCGATCGCCGTTCCGAGCGCGAGACCTGCCATGAAGCTGGAAAGAATCAGCGCCGCCGCCCAAATGGAATTACCGAAGGCGAGGCCGCTCAATCGCAACCAGAGCGTTTCAAAAATCAGCGCGCTGATTCCAGAAAGAAACAGAACGCCGGAAAGAATCGCCAGTCGCACGGCGCGATAATAACGCGCCCAAGGACGATGTCATCCAGGTTAGCGATTTTCTATTTCTGAAAATCTGTACTTGTCACGCTGCCACTGTGCACGAAGCGAACCGGAGTGACTGCCAAACTGATAATCTAAAATCAAAATAGTGTCATCGTTAGATTCCCTCTTGGGCGAAAGCCTCCAGTTGCGGCCCGGACTTCCATACACTGCTGATAGATACTCCTTCGCTTGGAACGATGCTTTGAGTGGACTAGGACCTCCAAAGGGAAACCCTGCCTCGCAAAGGAATATGGTCCCAAATAACAAGAAGCCAGCTCCCACAATCCGCATGGTTATTGGCGCCCTTTGTTCAGAATAAAACCGAGCCATATCAGTCTTGCCGAATGTCAGCATTCTTCAGTTTGCCTTGCCCAAGGGACAAAAAGGCGACGCCGATCGGTTTCGCCAAAATGAGCATTACAGCTCCGATGACTACCGGAAGATAGATGTTGAACATCATTTTGTGCCTAACCAGAAGTATTGATCATTCGGCGAGATCCACTAACCACTTTAAACTATAAACTACCGAGCGCTCGGTCGAGAACTTCGAGGAGAAAGTCGGCGTCTTGTTCGTTGACGCACATTGGCGGCGAAAAACGGATTGTTTGTCCCCAGAGTCCGCCCTTGCCGAGAAGGAGTCCCATGTCTTTGCAGGTTTCCATGACCTGCCCGCATTCTTCTCTCGCCGGCTCCTTCGATTGTCGATCTTTCACCAGCTCGATCCCGAGCAATAACCCTTTGCCCCGTACGTCGCCGATAATGTTGTGTTTGCTTTTCAGTTTACCGAGACCGCCGAGAATTCGGTTACCGATCTTCAACGAATTCGCTTGTAGCTTTTCGCGGTCGATCACGTCCAGGACCGCGCTGCCTTGAGCGCAGACAACGGGATTGCCACCGAACGTGTTGAAGTGTGTTCGCTGAGCGAGCGCGGCCGCGATTTTCGGCGTCGTCACAACCGCGCCGAGCGGGCAACCGTTTCCGATTCCTTTGGCCATCGTCACGATATCGGGAATCACATCTTGGGTTTCGAATCCCCAATAATGTGCGCCGGTGCGACCGAATCCGGCCTGCACTTCATCGGCGATGCATAAACCGCCGGCCGCGCGCACGTGCTCGTAGGCATGTTTCAAATAACCATCCGGAAAAACGACGCAGCCGCCGACGCCTTGAATCGATTCAGCGATGAACGCAGCAACCTGACCGGACGTGGCGAAATCGATCAGGTTCTTCACGTCGGCCGCGTATTTTTTTCCCGCATCGACATCGTCGTGTCCCCACAGTCCTCGGTAAGGATCGGGCGTGATAGCGTGATGGACGCCGAAACTGTGCGGCACATTAAATTTCCAGCCGCGATTGCCGGTCGTTCCCTTCGTGATCGTGCTCCCGCCGTGATACGCGTTGCGCAGCGCGATTACGTCGTAGTTGCCGGTGTAAGCGCGCGCCATCAACAGCGCGAGATCGTTCGCTTCCGAGCCGGAGTTCACGAAGTAACAGACCTTGAGATCGCCCGGTATTTTCGCGGCCAACTTCTGCGCGTACTGAGCGACGTTCGGATGCAGATAAATCGTGGTCGAATGTTGCAGCGTCTCGTTCTGCTTTCGCACAACATCGACAATGTCCGGGTGACAATGTCCCACGTTGACAGTCACGATTCCGCCGAGCGCGTCGAGATATCTGCGGCCGTGCTCGTCCCACAGGTATTGCATTTTTCCTTCCACGAACATCATCGGCTTTTTGTAGTAGAGAAAAATTCCCGGATTCAGGAATTGTTTGCGCAGATGCAAGACTTCATCAGCCGACGGGCCGCTGTATTTCTTCGGTTCGTGATCAAATGGCGGAAGCTCGGGAAGTTTCATGTCGATATTGCGGCTGATGGCAACGAAGCGTCTATCGGCGATTGCTCGCCTGCAAAACTTCCGTTTCCCATTCTCTTCGGCTGGTGCGCGTCTCTGCGTGTGCGCAACGGATGACTCTGTTTTGCCGGTCGAGCACGGCAATCTGTGGCCGATGTGTCTTTGCTTCTTCGGCGGTCAAGCGCGCGAAACTCATGATAGTAAGCAGATGGCCGATTTTTCCCAAGTGCGCCGTTGCTCCGTTCAACTCGATCAAACCTTTTCCCGGCGCGCCATATATGACGTAGGTCTCGAAGCGTTCACCGTTTTGAAGATTCCCGACAAGAATCTTCTCGTAAGTCAGCAGTCCTACTGTTTGCGCAATGTCAGCGGAGACGGTGAGACTGCCTTCATAATCCAAGCTTGCGCCGGTCACAGTTGCCCGATGGATTTTGGATTTTAACAGCATCAGCTGCACGGAAGTACGATTAAGGGAGCGTAGACCGAGTGCGTTTGCAATCGCTTTCAGGGCGTAGCGAGCCGCCGAATTTGGCTCCAGAGGTAGGATTCGAACCTACGACCAATCGGTTAACAGCCGACCGCTCTACCACTGAGCTACTCTGGATCGTTCGCGCTCGTTGAGCCGTGTGAAATTTGCGCACACGCGTCGACGCGGCAAGTGATTTGGTTGCGGGGGCTGCCCCGCCGCGGCGGGGAGCGATCTTAACGCCTAGGCAAGCCGGTCAACCGGTAAAATCCATCGCCTCCTTTTTGTCGCTTGAGCAGAAGTTCAAGTTTCCGAGCATCTGACAAGTTTGTGCATTCACTTTGCCAGACAATCGTCCACGTCCTCTCGTCCAATGTGACCTCCCAGAATTGTGCTGTGCCAGCCTCTGCGAGATGTCGTCACTGAGGCCAATATAGAATTTGCCCTCATTATTCCGAACGACGTACACGCGATAAATTGCCGGCACCGGGGGGATTTGGTTGCGGGGGCTGGATTTGAACCAGCGACCTTCAGGTTATGAGCCTGACGAGCTACCAGGCTGCTCCACCCCGCGGCGACATTATTGGCGAGATGCGGTTCGGAATCAAATCAAACTGAACGTAGATTAGTGGTGCTGGCGGAGAGAAACCGCGGTCAATCAAGCGATTAGGCAGAAATTTTGATTTTTCAATAAATCCCAAGACTCTGGCATAAAAAGTTCTGCAAAGAACGCTCTCAATCTATGCGCGTCCTAATTGCCGATGATCAGCCGGGTGTCGGCAACACGGTGGCTTTGTTGGTCAATGCTGCCAAACATCACGTGGTCAAAGTGGTTACTTCCGGTGCGCAGGCGATCCGCGCTTATCATATCTATCGCCCGGACGTTGTGCTGATGGATTATTCCATGAACAGACTGAACGGAGCAACAGCTTGTCGATATATTCTTACCGAAGATCCCGGCGCTCGTATTGTCTTTGTTTCCAGGCGGCCGGCGAACGCCCTCGCGGACATCGGAGCCGTTGCCATCCTGCAGAAGCCGGTGGACCTCGAGGAACTCGAAGAACTGCTCAATGACATGGACGCGCAACTGCTCTTCGATTACGCGCGATACAGGTAAGCGGAGGAACGTAGTTGGCTCGCAGTCGTCGAACGCGATGGAAATTTGCGTTCTGCAGCTGAGGCGGTTCCCTTAATGAGTGACCGCAACGAGCGCTGCAAAGAAAAATGGCGGTAGAATTCTTGTCGGCACCGCGAGCTGGACAGATCCCGGATTTGTCGAGCGGTGGTATCCAAAGAAAATGGCGGCGCACGAACGACTCGCCTGGTACGCGCAGCATTTCGGCATGGTCGAAGTCAATTCGACTTTCTATTCGGTCCCGGACACGCGAACGGTAGAGCGATGGTGCGCGACGACGCCGGACGATTTCGTTTTCGATGTAAAGCTGCATCAACTCTTTTCGTTTCACTCCACGCCGCGTAAATTGTTGCCGCAAGAATTGCAACGGCTTGTGCTGACCGACGCAAAAGGGAAGGTGAGCGCTTCACCGACGTTGCGCCAGGCGCTACTCCAATTTTTTCTGCGGCCGATGTCGATCTTGCAGTCCGCTGGAAAACTTGGCGTATTTCTGCTGCAACTTTCGCCGGCGTTTTCGCCGCGGAAACATGAGCTGAGCGAGCTCGAACCTTTGATCGAGGGGCTCGCCGATTATCCATTGGCGCTTGAGTTCCGAAACCGCAACTGGGTTGTGGGCGATCAGTTAAGCTCGACAATCGATTTTCTGCGCAAACGTAAAGTCGGGTTTGTGAACGTTGACGCGCCGGCCTCCGATCATTTCTCGGTCGTGCCTTCGGAGCTAAATGAGATCACGAATCCGAACTTCAGTTATCTGCGTCTGCACGGCCGCGACGCCAAAGCGTATCTAACGGGTAAAACCGTCGCCTTGCGTTTTAATTACGATTACTCCGACAACGAAATCGCCGATGTCAGCGACCGGAGCCGGAAACTCGCGCGGGAAACGAAAGACCTGCACGTCGTGTTCAACAACAACAATCTCGATTATGCGCCGCGGGCCGCTGCGCGGCTGAGGAGAGCGCTCGGTCAATCGGTCGCGCTGCCCTCGTCCCAGACACCGGAATTGTTTTAGGTTAGACTCGCGCTCGTGCCAGAGTCGCCATCAGTTGGAGAGCGCAGTGCCGGACCGCGTTTGCCGGACTTCCTGGCGCGAAAAAAACGCTGGCTGGCCGATCACCACATGACGCTAGTAACGATGGCGGACACGCCGCACTCGATCGCGCTCGGGTCAGCCATCGGAATATTTTTTGGCTTCACGCCGCTTTGGAGCCTAAAGACATTGCTCTCAATCGCTGTGGCGTGGGTGTGTCGATGTAACAAGGTCGCCGCCGCAATCGCGGTGACAGTTCACGATGTCCTAATTTTCGTAATGCCGGCCATCTACTTTGCCGAATACAAGATCGGCTGCTGGACGCTCAACCGACCGACTCCGGCTCATCGAATCCGGTTCCACTTCGGGTTGCACGATTATCTGAACTGGGACGTGTTCCAGAGATTAGTCTGGCCGGCAGGTATTGGCTCGTTGTTTCTGGCAATCCCTTCCGCGGTCATCGTTTATTTTGTAATGCGAATGCTGATCAGTCGGGCACGGGCGCCCAAAGTGGAGGGCTAGCACGCGGATTGGGCGTCCCGAGGCGTTTTTCTCTTCCGAACGGCACGGGAGTTGCATCACAAGTCGCGAAACGGTTCGCCTTGTGCCCTAGACAGGCCCGACGCGGCCAGGACTAAATCATATGAAATCTGTTATCGTTATCGCTTCAAGCATCCTGCTTTGTTCATGCGCGGATATGTACGTGACCAGGACCGAGGTGGCTACCCCCGGCGGACGAACCGCCGGCGCTATCGACGCCAAGGATTACGGCTCAAAGGGCGTCCATATGATTACGAATTGCGGGGTAGGGGCGAGCGGCCCGAGCGCCATCTATATTAGACCGTTCTGCATCGACACGGCTGTCTTCAAAGGCGACGAGGCCTTGAGCGACGGTGAAATGCCAATTCGTAAAGCCAATACGCCAGTGGAGTTTGCGAACGATTTAAAAGAGCAACTGGAAAAAATTGCGCCAGCGAGAATTTTGAAAGACACGGAAACGCCGCGCACCGGATGGCTGGTTGTGGGCCACTTTCAATTGGTGGATGGTGGGAGCCCGCTCGGTCGTTTCTTTTTCGGTAGTTTGGGCGTCGGTCGGTCCTTCTTAGCACTTCATGTCCGGATCACCGATGTCGATCGAGCCACAGTCGTTTATGAATTCGACATGGCCGGCGGCAGTCGTTTCCAAGGCAGACATGGAACGGTCCGGGCCAGCGGGCTCGGTCGGGCGACACACTTCGATCTCGTGAACGCGGCGGAGCGCATCTATCTGACTTTAAGCGCGAATCCGTATCGTTACGGCGAGCGCGCCAACGTCAGTCTGCCCGAATAAATCGGCGTTCGCGTTTTCGCGGGTTGCCAACTCAACGGCGGCGATTAACTGTAGCGGCGGCCGTGTCGGCCGCATTGTGATTGAGAATTGCAGGCGACACGCCTGCCACTACAGTTTCATCCCGTGATTTTTCCACGCCACTTCGCTGTCATCGTTGCCGCGCTTCTTTTTGGCGCACTTCGCTCGGCTTCTGCGGCTCAAGCGTCCATCATCGTTGACGCCCAAACGGGATTCGTTTTACAGGAACACGAATCGAAGCAGAAACGCCAGATTGGCAGTTTGACGAAAATCGCCACTGCGATGGTGATTCTGGATTGGGCGGAGCATAGAGGCGGCGATCTCAACCAGACCGTTACGATGCTGCCGCCAGCGTTTGTCGGGACCTTGGAAAACAACATCGGTTTTCAACCGGGCGATGAAATTGCGTTACGCGATTTGCTTTATGCGGCGTTGGTGCAGTCGGACAACATTGCCGCTTACACGCTGGCGAGTTACGTTGGATCGACAATTCAGGGACCGGCTTCCGCTGGACAGAAATCGAAGCTGACGGCGATCGACGCGTTCGTTACTCAAATGAACGCGCTGGCCAAGCAATTGAAAATGGAACGAACCCGTTTTGTGAATCCGCACGGCGTCGACCAAAACGTCAAGCCGCTACCGTACTCTACCGCCGAAGATCTCGCTCGTCTTACCCGTTACGCTCTGAACAAGGCGAGTTTTCGCTTTTATATCTCGCAAAAAGAACGACAGATCTCATTTCGGCGCGGAGGCAAAGAGCAGCGCTACTCCTTGCGGAACACGAATGAACTGCTAGGCACGCAGGGGATCGATGGCGTGAAAACCGGCCGAACTGCACGCGCTGGCGAATGTTTGGTTCTGTCAGCAGCCCGCGAATCGGAAATCGTTAAACAAGGACAAGGCGTGACAATTTTTCCGCGTCGCATCATCGTTGTCCTGCTCGGCAGCAACAGTCGATTTGCCGAAGGCGCTCAACTTATCGGCCAAGGCTGGCAGCTCTACGATCAGTGGGCGGCCGGCGGACGGCTTGTCGATCCGAAAAAAATGCTTTGATTGTGTCTTCGTCATGAAGACCCGTATTGGCGTTCTCACCAGCGGCGGGGATTGCCCGGGGCTCAACGCGGTTCTTCGCGGTGTCGTGCTCGCCGGCGAAAAACTTGGCTGGGAGGTAATCGGATTCCGCGACGGCTTCGAAGGTCTGTTGCCGCCCGGCGGCTATGTCGTGCTCGATCGCAAAAGCACGGAAGGCATCATGGCTCTCGGCGGAACAATCATCGGGACAACCAACCGCGGTCATTTTATCGCAAAAGTAGGCGCCGGTGATCGCGCGGTCGTTGCCAGCGAAGTGATCGCGCGCGCGAAGAAAGTTTTAGACGAGCTCCATGTCAAAGCGCTGGTCATCGTCGGAGGCGACGGTTCGATGACGACGGCGATGCAAATGCAGGAAGCGGGCATCAATTGCATCGGCGTCCCGAAAACGATCGATAACGACATCGAAGCGACGGCAATGACGTTCGGGTTCGATTCGGCCGTCGCGGAAGTAATGGACGCGCTTGATCGTTTGCACACCACGGCAACGAGCCACAAACGGGTGATGGTCGTCGAAGTGATGGGTCGTCACGCGGGGTGGATCGCGCTTCATGGCGGCATTGCGGGCGGCGCCGATATTATTCTGATTCCCGAAATCCCATTCGATTACGACAAAATTGCTGCGGCGATTAAGCAACGCGAAGCCGCTGGCAGGCTTGGCTCGCTCGTTGTCGTAGCGGAAGGCGCGCGGCCAAAAGACGGTCTGCAAATCAAGCGCGACATCGAAGGTGGCGAATTTCGTCTTGGCGGAATCGGCGAGGTGGTCGCGCGCGAAATCGCCGAACGAACCGGAAAAGAAACGCGCTCTTGCGTGCTCGGACATTTGCAGCGCGGCGGTGCACCGACGACACTTGATCGCATTCTTGCTACACGCTTCGGAGTCAAAGCCGTGCAATTGGCAAACGAAGGTCACTTCGGGTCCATGGTCAGCTACCAGAATTATCAAGTGCGACACGTTCCAATCGCCGATGCGGTGAATCGCTTGCGACTTGTCCCACCGCATGGCGAAATGGTGCAAACCGCCCGCGACGTCGACATTTCGTTTGGCGATTAGATCCCGCACAGATCAACTCCTCGCCTCTGTCTTCTCCTCGTTCGAGGAGGAGAGGATATTGTGCCGCCCAGTTCTAATGCTCGCGGCGTTCGCCTCTCCTTTTAAGAAAGGGAGAGAATGGAGCGGTTGGGAACCGCGACATGGCCGGCAGAGCCGCAAGGATAGCGGTCGAGCGCTGCGGGACGCAGTCGAGATACAATTAAGGTGAGGGATTGCAATCAAACCTCTAACATCGAAGATCAAACATTCGTGAAGATCGTTCTGGCTTATTCCGGCGGCCTCGACACCTCGGTCATTCTTCGCTGGCTCAAAGATAACTACGACGCGCACATCATCGCCTTCTGCGCCGACATCGGTCAGGAAGAAGAACCGGCCGGCCTCGAGGAAAAAGCGCTGAAGACCGGTGCTTCCAAATGCATCATCGAGGATCTTCAGGAAGAATTCGCGCGCGATTTCATTTTCCCGATGTTTCAGGCGGGGGCGCTCTACGAGAACCAATATTTTCTTGGAACCAGCATCGCGCGACCGCTCATCGCCAAGCGAATGGTCGAAATCGCGCGCGCTGAAAAAGCCGACGCAATTGCCCACGGCGCGACCGGGAAGGGGAACGATCAAGTGCGCTTTGAATTAACCGCAGCAGCGCTCGCGCCCGAGCTGAAGGTGATCGCTCCGTGGCGTGAAGAACGTTTTAGAGAAAAGTTTGCCGGCCGCGCCGAGATGATCGCATTCGCGAAGGCAAACAAAATTCCGGTCGGAGCGAGCGCCGAAAAATCGTACTCGACGGATCGCAATCTTCTCCACATCAGCTTCGAGAGCGGCGTGCTGGAAGATCCGTGGTTCGACGCGAGCGCAAAGGAAATGCGCGACATGTACAAACTGAGCGTCGCGCCAGAAGACGCGCCGAACAAACCGGAATTCGTCACGCTCGATTTCGTGAAGGGCAATTGCGTCGCCGTGAACGGCAAGAAGCTGAACCCGCTCGGCGTGATGAAGATGTTGAACAAACTCGGTGGCAAACACGGCGTCGGG
>Ga0137377_10004451_pt1 | contig 11040 bp, 11 predicted proteins | sample SagtaG_22_FD_104815 | JGI IMG/M metagenome (GOLD analysis project Ga0137377, IMG submission 104815) | Vadose zone soil microbial communities from Sagehorn Ranch, Mendocino, California, USA - Sage2_L_40_16 metaG | ecosystem: Environmental > Terrestrial > Soil > Vadose zone | place: USA... | reverse complement strand
GAGCCACATCGAGATCACAAACGGCCGGGCGTTCCCGATGTGGATCCGCTGGTAGACGGTCGGACCGCAGACGTACATCCCGACCGGCCCCGGCGGCGGGGGAAGCTCCTCGAGGCCGCGGGTGTAGGTGTTATAGAGCTGCATCGACCCTCCGGAGGGCTTCCTCTGGCGAGAGGGCGGCCACGACCGCCCAGAGCTCCGGACCGCGCTCGCGGCCCGTCAGGGCGAGCCTGAGGGCGCGGAGGTCGCCGCCGACGGCCTTGAGCTCTCGCACGAGCTCTCGCGGGTCCTCGGTCCCGTTCGAGCGCTGGAGCAGCTCCCTGAAACGCTCGAGCGTCTCCGGCGATTCGCTCGTGACGCCGGTCGGCGGTTCGAGGATCGTGCGCGCATACTCGCGGGCCTCGTTCAGGTCTCGAGCGCCTCGCAGCGCCGGCACGAGCTCGAGCGGCGCATCGGCCCGCGCAGCGAGCTCCTCGTCGGGCATTCCGGCGATCGCCTCGATCGCGAGCCGGCGGATGCGCGGCAGGTCGTAATGGATGTCGTGCTTGGGCGTCCCGAGCTCTTCTAGGTAGCGCCGGACGGCTTCCGCCGGGATCCCGTCCTCGCGCAGCGAGGCGACTGTCGCTCCCGGCGCACGCTTGGCGAGCTTGCGCCCGTCCTCGCCCAGGATCAGCCCGTGGTGGATGTACTCGGGCGGCGAGGCGCCGAGCGCTTCGGTAAGCCTCCGGTGGAGTGCTTCGTTAGGGCGGTGGTCGTTCCCGCGGATCACGTGGGTGATCCCGAAGTCGATGTCGTCGACCACGCTTGCCAGGTGATACGTGGGGGAGCCGTCCTCGCGCACGAGCGTGACCCCGTCGAACCTCGGCGCGAGGTGCTCGGCGAGTTCGACGATGTAGCGCTCCTCTCGCTCGCTCTGCCGGACCGGCCCCTCCTCCCACTCGATCCCGAGCCACTCCAGGTCGCGCAGGATCTCCTCCTCGCCGCCGGGGATGTTGCGCTGCGGGTCGGTGTCGTCGATCCGCAGCAGCATCCAGTCGCCGAAAGTGCGATTGGCGACCGCGCTGAGCGCGTTCCCGACGTGGAGCGAGCCGGTGGGGCTCGGCGCGAAGCGAACTCTGGTCATTCCGAGCTTCCCCTACGCGTGGCGATCGAGGAACCCGAGTACACGCTCCCAGGCGTCTGCCGAAGCCTGGGCGAACTCGTCGTGGCGGCGGTCGAAGAAGCTATGTGGCGCGCCGTCGTACGTCACGAGCTCGTACTCCACTCCGGCGGCGGTCAACGCCTCCTCGAACGCCGCGTTGTGTTCCGGGGTGATGTGCTGGTCGTCGCCGGCCTGCAGGGCGAGGATCGGCGCGTCGATCTCCTCCGCACGTTGTGTCGGCCCTGCGACGCCGTCGCGCTCGCCGGGCATCCCGTAGAACCCGATCGCTCCTGCGAGTCCATGGCCTTCGGCAGCCGCGAGCCACGATTGCCGCGCTCCGAAGCAAAAGCCGATGGTGAACACGGAGCGGCAACCCTCCGCGCGTAGCCGTTCGACCGCGGCGGCGATGTCGGCCTCGATCCCTTCCGGTGTCGTTCGGGACCGATGTTCCATATAGGGGAAATCGTCATCGCGCTTGGCCACGCCCGCGGTCCGGCCGAAGTAGTCGATCGCGATCGCTGTATACCCGCGCTCTGCGAATCGCAGCGCGAGCTCCTCGTAGAAGCGATAGAGGCCGCGGACGTCGGGCAGAATCACCACTCCGATGCCCTTCGGGTCGTCCGGTGTCGCGAGGAAGGCCGCGAACCGATTGCCGTCGCGCGACTCGAGCACGAGGTCGTCGTGCGAGACGGACGCGCCCGAGATCGGCGGGATCGGCGGAAGGGAGTCGAGCTCAAAGCACATGGTCCGAGCCGGAGTCTAGGGTGCGCCCGGTGAAGCGGGCACTCCTCGAATGGTTTGCCGGGCACGGGCGCGACCTGCCTTGGCGGAGAACCCGCGATCCGTACGCGATCCTCGTCTCGGAGGTGATGCTCCAGCAGACGCAGGTCGAGCGGGTCATGCCCAGGTATCTCGAGTGGCTCGAGCGCTGGCCGACAGCGCAGGCGCTTGCGGCCGCCTCGCCCGCGGAGGTGATCCGCGCCTGGCAGGGCCTTGGGTACAACCGGCGCGCGGTCAACCTACACCGAGCGGCACAGCAGATCGCTGCTCACGGCTGGCCTGAGCACCTGACCGAACTACCCGGCGTCGGGCGTTACACCGCCGACGCGGTTGCGTGCTTTGCCTTCGGCGTCGACGTGCTCCCAATCGACACGAACGTGCGTCGCGTGCAGGAGCGGACGGGCCGATGCTTCGATGCGCGCTGCGGCCAGGCGCTGATGGATCTCGGCGCGACCGTCTGCCTGGCACGGATTCCCCGCTGCGGCTCCTGCCCGCTGGCCGCCGCCTGTCCCTCGCGTGCCCGCCGCTACGAGCCGCTGAGGAAGCAGAGCCGCTTCGAGGGCTCGTTCCGGCAGAGGCGCGCCGAGACGCTGCGCCTGGTCGCCGAGCGGCCGCGGAGGCTTTCCAAGCTCGATCCCACTGTGGCCGAGTCGCTCGTACGCGATGGGCTCGTACGAGTCGAGAATGGCCTAGCCGCGCTGCCGGAGTAAGGCAACCGCCTGGGCGGCGAGGCCCTCGCCGCGGCCGGTGAAGCCGAGCTTGTCCGTCGTCGTCGCCCGGACGGACACGCGGTGCCAGTCGACCTCCAGCGCTCCGGCAAGCGCGTTTCGCATCTCTTCCCGGTGCTCGGCGATCCGCGGCTCCTCTCCGACGAGCACGCAGTCCGCGTTCACGAGCTCCCAGCCCTGCGTCCAGACCGCCGCATAGGCACGGCGCAGCAGATCGAGCGACAAAGCGCCTTCCCATTGCGGCTCTCCCGCGGGGAACATCGCCCCGATGTCGCCGAGACCCGCGGGGCCGAGCAGTGCGTCGATCAGCGCGTGCGTGATCACGTCGCCGTCCGAGTGTCCGGCGAGGCCGCGCGGCGACTCGAGCTCGACGCCCGCCAGGCGCAGCGAAACGCCGTCTTCGAACGCATGCGCGTCCACGCCGATCCCGACCCGCAGCTCGCTCATCCGAGTGGCTCCTGGCGGCGCTGGCGCCGATCGAAGACCGTGACCGTCTCGTACCCGGCAGAACGGGCCAGCTCCACAGCGCGGTCGAGGTCGCGTCCGACGTCGTCGGGCTCATGGGCGTCGGAGGCAAGCGTGATCGGGGTGCCGCGCCCGTGGAAGGCCCGCAAGAGCTCGGGCGCCGGATAGAGCTCCCGGACCGGAACGCGCAGGCCCTTGGTCGAGATCTCGACACAGACGCCGGCCGCGTCGACGGCGTCGGCCGTCTCCTCGTAGACGAAATGGGTCGCCTCCCCCTCGGACCGCACACCGAAGAACTTGACCAGATCCGGATGCGAGAGCACGTCGAAGAGGCCGCTGCGCGCGGCATTTCGCAGCCAGACGAAGTAGCGCCGCCAGGCCTCGGCCGGTGAGAGCTTGTCGGTCAGAGCGGGCTCCTGGTCGACGGCGAAGCCGTCCACGAAGTGCACCGACCCGAGCAGGTAGTCCCAGTCGTACCGAGCCAGCAGCTCGGCGAGCCGCGGTTCGGTTCCGGGGAAATAGTCGACTTCGAGCCCGAGCTTGACGGGCAGGCCCTGGCGCCTCGCCTCGTCCACGGTCGCCACATATTCGTCCAGGTCGTCTGTGCACCGCTCGAGCATCCACGGAATCTCCCACAGCGGGCGGGTCTCGCGGAAGTGGTAGACGTGCTCGGTGAAGCCGACCTCGTCGACCCCGGCGCGAGCGGCTTGCTCGACGTAGCGCTCGAGGTAGTCGAAGCGGTAGCGGCCGCCCGGCGCCTCCCCGCCGCGATCGCGAAGGTGCATGTGGTAGTCGACGATCACAGCAGGCTCTCGACGAGCCCTAGGTCGGCGGCGTCGGTGACCTTGAGGAGCCGCCGGTCTCCCGGGACGACCTTGATCCGGCCTCCGTTTCGCTCGACGAGCGCCGCGCAATCCGTCGCCGCCGCCACGTCTCCGGCGAGAGCCGAGCGAAGCGCCGGTGCCACGAAGGCCTGCGGCGTCTGAACCGCCACGAGCCCCGAGCGGTCGAGCGTCTCCGCGACCTGCTCGCCCTCGACCCGCTTGACCGTGTCCGTGAGCGGCAACCCCGGGACCGCGCCGTCCCAACCTTCGCCGAGCGGCGCCAGCACGCGCTCGATCACCTCGAGCGGCAGCGCCGGCCGCGCCGCGTCATGGACGAGGACCGCGGCCGCATCCTGGGGCAGCTCGGCGAGCGCGATTCGAACCGACTCCGAGCGGCTCTCGCCACCTGTCACGCAGGCGCTGACCTTGCCGCAGCTGAGCTCTTCGGCGAGCAGGATCGACGGCTCTTCCCACTCGGGGGGAGCCGCGATCACGATCGCATCGACCCACTCGGAGGCCTCGAGCCTCTCGAGGCTCTCGGCCAGGAGCGGCCTCCCTCGCAGGGGCGCAAAGGCCTTCGGGCGGCGGAGGCCCAGCCGCTCGCCGCGACCGGCCGCGGCGACGACGGCCCAGGTGCTCACTTATGCGTTTGCGGCGACCTTCGTCTTCTTCTTGCTCGAGCCCACGTCGGAGAGGACGTCGTCGAGCCAGAGAGCAGCCTCTTCCTCGTCCATCTCCTTCGCGTACATGAGCTCGCTGACGAGGATCTTCTTCGCCTTGACGAACATCTGCTTCTCACCGGTGGAAAGACCCTTCTCGTGGTCGCGGAGCGACAGGTTCCGCACGACCTCGGAGAGCTCGAAGATGTCGCCTGTCTTCATCTTGTCGCGGTTGTGCTTGAAACGACGGTTCCAGTTCTTCGGCATCACCGTTCCGTTGCCGGTGAGCGCTTTCAGGACCTTCGAGACGAGATCCTCGTCGATCACCTTTCGCAGGCCGACCTGGTCGGCGTTCTCACTCGGGACGTTGACTGTCATGTCGTTGTGCAGGATCTTGATGGTCAGGTATTCGCGCTTCTGACCCAGGATCTCGCGCGACTCCTTCTTCACGACCGTGCCTGCCCCGTGGTGTGGATACACCACTTTGTCGCCGACCTTGTACAAGCCGGAACCTCCCCTTCTACGGTTGGATTCGCCACAACACGACCGTAGCCATGCCGCCGGCGGAGCAGTCAACTATAGCGAAAACCGCTTAAAACCGCCACTTTTCCAGGGATTTCCCGCGTCTACAAAAAAGCCCTGCTCAGAGCGGACTACAGCTTCAGGTAGCGGTCCACGAGATTGTGCTCTTGGAGCCGCCTGAGACCCTCACGGATCTCGCGCGCGCGAACCGCCCCCACGCCCTCGACCGACTCGAGCTCACGCTGAGAGGCCCGCACGATCGTCTCCAGCGCGCCGAGGTCGGTGACGACCTGCTTGATCACGCTCTCCGGGATCCGCGGGATGTGCGAGAGCACGCGGTAGCCGCGCGGTGTGACCCCGTAGTCGAGGGGATTGACCGTCGCGGGATACCCGAGCACGGCAAGGAGCTCGAACTCGAGCAGCTGCGGGTACGGGAGGCCGGCGAGAGCCTCGAGCCCTTCCCGCGTGCGCTCGGCGCCGCCGTCGGCGTGGTAGTCGTAGAGGACGGCGGCCTTCTCGCCCGGGACGTCGCCGACGAGCTCCTCCAGCTGCATCCGGATCAGCCGGCCCTCGGCCCCGAGCTCGACGCACCCGCGCTCGATCTCCTCCGCCATTCGCGTCGTCAACTCCGCGCGCTGAAGGACGACGAGGACGTCGTCGAGCATGACCGCGTTCTGGAACTCGAGCGCGGTCAACCGCGTCAGCACCTGCTGGAGCCGCTGCCGGTACGTCTCGAGCGTAGCGAGCCCCTGGTTCGTCTTGGACAGGAGCTCCCCGATCGGGTCGAGCTGGTAGCGGCTCGGACCGAGGAACAGCGTGACTGTCTCGCGCTGCTGCGAGATCGAGATCACGAGCGAGTCGGTTTGCTTCGCCACGCGCTCGGCGGTGCGGTGGCGCGTGCCGGTCTCCGCGGAGGGGATCGTCGGGTCCGGCATCAGCTGCACGTTGGCGCACGCCAGCCGCGACAGCGCCTTGTCGATGATGATCGCGCCGTCCATCTTCGCGAGCTCGTAAAGCAGCTGAGGCGTGAAGGGTTGATTGAGCTGAATACCTCCTGAGAAAAGGAACGAAAGCTCGGACGGCTCTCCGATCACGATCAGCGCTCCCTCGTGCGAGCGGATGATGTCGTCGATCGCCTGGCGGAGGTGGGTTCCCGGCGCGATGCGCGCGATCGCGCTCAGAAGTTGTGGGTCGGCGCGCGGATCGTCTTCGGAGGGAGTGCGCGTGAAACCGAGCCGCCCAGGCGGTCTGTCCTCGCGCCTATGCTCGCTCGGTCCGGTCTGCATGCAGGCCGCCCTTGATCGCCTGTCGAAGCGTCTCGGCTTCGTATATATGCAGTTTGCCACGAGCGGACGTTCCGGGTGGGGCGACAACGAGCTCGAGGCCCAGCTTGCGGCATTCCTCGAGGCGGCGCTCCCCCTGGCTGGCGGCGCGCAGGCGCCCCGTGAGGCCGATCTCTCCGAAGGCAGCTGAACGTGGGACGGCAGGCACGCCGCGCGCGGCCGAGGCGATCGCAAGCGCGACGGCAAGATCGGCGCCCGGCTCGTCGATTCGCACCCCGCCCGCGACGTTGACGAAGACGTCGGCCTGGCCGAGAGAGAGGCCCGCGTGGCGCGAGCAGACGGCAACGATCATCGCCAGCCGCTTTGGATCGACACCGGTGGCGACGCGGCGCGGCATCGCAAGATCGGTCGGCGCGACAAGAGCCTGAATCTCGAGGAGGATCGGCCGTGTCCCCTCCAGCGCACAGCCAACGGCCGCGCCGACCTCCGACCCCTCGCTGCGTCCGAAGAGCTCGGAGGGATCCGGCACGCCGACCAGGCCTGCGCCGGTCATCTCGAAGACGCCGAGCTCGTTCGTCGAGCCGAAGCGGTTCTTCGTCGCGCGCAGGATGCGGTGCGCGTGGTAGCGGTCGCCCTCGAACTGGAGCACGCAGTCGACGAGGTGCTCGAGCACGCGCGGGCCCGCAACGGTTCCGTCCTTGGTCACGTGACCGACGAGGAACGTCGCCACACCGGCCTCTTTGGCCACGCGCAACAAGCGCCCGGCGGCCTCGCGCACCTGGCCGACCGAGCCCGGTGCGGAGCCCAGCTCCGACGCGTAGAGCGTCTGGACGGAGTCGATCACGCAGACGTCGGGCCGCTCGCGCTCCAGCGTGGCGCAGACCGTGTCGAGCTCGGTCTCGGCGAGGATCTCGACCCTGTCCGCCCCGCCCAGGCGCGCGGCGCGAAGCTTCACCTGCGCCGTCGACTCCTCGCCCGTGACGAGGAGAGCGCGCCGGTCGCGCGAGATCGCTCCCAGCGCGGTCAGGAGCAACGTCGACTTGCCGACGCCCGGCTCGCCGCCGACGAGGACGAGCGAAGCGGGCACGAGCCCGCCGCCGAGCACGCGATCGAGCTCGGGAACGCCGGTCGAGATCCGCCCTGCCTCTTCCGCCTCGACGTCGACCAGACGCAGGAGCGGTTTGGCGGCAGTGGCCTTACGGCCGGTGGGCGGTTCCTCGACCAGCGTCCCGAACGCGGCACAGCCGGAGCACTTCCCGAACCACCGGCCCGAGGTGTGCCCGCATTTGGTGCACGCGTGCTGTAGAGCCGCTTTCGCCATGCGGCGACTCTAGCGCCCGGTCCCGACGGCCTTTGCGCCGGCTTTGTGACTTCGCGCGCGGTTTGCTAGCGCTGGCAGCGGCGGAACGCTGCGCCGAGCGAACGGCCGTGATCCCTCCGCTGCAGCTGTGGAGCCCGTTCGGCCGCTGAAGTAACGACGGCGTGCCGAAATCGTGACGTCTCGCCCCGCGACCCTTCCGACGGTCGTCTGTTGCCTCTACCGTCAACAGCATCATGACAGCAAGACGACGTACTCAGTTTGTCCTTGGCTTGGCGGCCACGGTCGTGCTCATCCTGGCCGGGCTCGTGCTCGACGCAAACAAGGCGCCCGGTGGCCACCTGCGCAGCGGGCCGATCCGCCTGGCTCAAGGGCTCGGCGCGCCACCCGAGTCGTACGTCCGCGGCGCTTCGCTTTACAGGCAAGGGCGACAGCGCGTGACACTTGGCGCTGCCGTTCAGGCGCCGCTCGTCGGGCCGCTCGCGCCCGTCGCCGTGCGCTCCGGCGAGAGCCGTCTTCTCGCCTACAACACCTGGGACGACGTGCGCACCCTTGACCCAGACCTCTCTCTGAGCAAGCAAGGGATCGCGCCCGGCGAACCCGTCGGGACGCCGTCGGTACGCGTCTACGACGAGACGCTCGGTCGCGATATCGTCCTCGAGCGCGGCGCCTACTCCCCGGCCTGGCGAGGCGACGGCGGAATCGCCTACGCGCGCGGCCTTAGCGATGCCTTCCGCCCCGGACGTCCCTATCTCACCCAGGTGGTCGTGCGGGCGTCGTTGCGGGCTCCTTCAGTCGCGTGGACCGACGTGCCTGCTCACTACGTCGTCTACGGATGGGCGGGTGCCCGGTTGCTCGTCTATCGGGTCGGTGACGACGAACAGATCGAGACGCTGGTCTTGGACGGGCCCGGCCGGCTACGCCTCCTCAGCGAAGGAAGCGTCGTCGCGATCAGCCCCGATGGCGAGAGGGTTTTCGTGCTTGGCTCGGACAACCGGCACGTGCGTGTGCTGCGCATCGCCGATGGCAGCGAGGTCGCCGCGCTCGATCCGGCTACCGCTGACCCGTCGCTCGACTGGATCGCCTACTCGGGGTCGTGGGTCGGCGAACGCGTCGTCGCCTCGGCTAGCCCCGGGCTCGTCGTCTTCCGAGCCGTAGGGAGCTCCATCTCCGTCGAGCAGGTGCTGACGTTCGATCACAACGCCATTCCCGCCGGTGCGCAGGAGCCCTCGTTCACCGATGCGTCCGCAACCGACGTGGTCGCAACAGCCGATTTGCCGCCGCAGAGCGGCCGGCCGGCCGAGACGGTCTTCCTCGAGTGCGACCGCGTTACGCGCGCTTGCCTGCGCGGCGAGCCGGTGCCCGCACGCGACTGGCTGCGCTTCGTCCAGAACCCGAGCCGCCCCGACGGAGGGCCCAGGTGAGGCGCGCAACGCTTGTCTCCGCGGTGGCTGCGCTTCTCTTCGGGGTGTCTCCGGCTCGTGCCTACTACACGTGGTTCGAGTTCCAACGCCAGTCGAACGCGAACTCGAGGCTGACTATGACGTGGGAGCCAAGCCCTGGTCACTTCTTCTCCACGAGCTGGAGGGCAGGCTCAGGGACGTCGACCGACGCGTGCTGGGTCGCGCACGGCTGGCTGCCCTCGGGTCACTACGATCTCTGGGGCCAGTACGACCATTTCGACGGCAGCGCGATCAAGGGGCGGGTGTTCCGAATCCAGGACAAGCAGTGCTGGAACGGCACGTGGCGGACCGCGCTCTTCGTCCATTCGGAAGAGACGGCGGCCAACACGCAGTACTGCCCGACGAGCTACGACGATCCGTTCTGCTGGGAGGGCGATTCGGACTACTACTCGAACGGTTGCATCAAGCTCTCTCGGGCCGGCAACCCCAGCGACCTGGCCCTAGCTCACGAGGGATGGCACCAGCGGAGTCTCGATTCGCGGCACGGCGCCTTCACGATCGGCAATTGGCTCTATGTCTACTGAGTGCGGCGAATACGGGGGCTTGCGGCCGCGGACGAAGAAAGGATCGCCCGCCGGCCTCGCTACGGATACGGCAGGACTCGAGTGACGGACACGTAGAGGCCATCCGGCAGCCGTCTCCGCAGCGGCGGGAGGTCGGTCAGATGCTCGGCCTCGTAGCTCGAGGCCCCGGCGGTCAAGCGCCGCTCGGAGCCCTCGAAGGCAATCGGCGCCTTCAAGGCGAGTGACCTCGTCGTCTTACGACTCGGCGGTGCGACGATGAAGCTCGATGTCCTGGCGTGAAAACGAGTCTCGTTCGTCCATCGCTCCCGGGAGGAAACGCGGAGCTCTAGTCCTCGGTCTCCCCGGACTCGCCGTCGCCCTCGTCGGGCGGGACAGTGACCTTCTCGGGTGTGATCTCGCCGGGGATCACCGACAGGTCGACCTCGTCCTCGTTCTTGCGCTCGACGAGGATCGTCGACCCCGGCTCGAGCGAGCGCCCAAGCACGAAGTCGGCGAGCGGATCCTCGATGAAACGCTGGATCGCGCGGCGCAGAGGCCTCGCGCCCATCGCCGGGTCGTAGCCCTTGTCGACCAGCAGGTCTTTCGCGGCGTCGGTGAGCTCGATCGCCACCTCGTGCTCGCCCATCTGGTCGCGAAGCCGCTTGAGGACGAGATCGACGATCGTCTTGATCTCTTCCTTCGTGAGCTTGTGGAAGACGATCACTTCGTCGATTCGGTTGAGGAGCTCGGGCCGGAAGACCTTCTTGAGCTCGCCCATGATTCGGTCCTTCATGTCCTCGTAGGACAAGCCGCTCTCGTCCCCGACCGAAAAGCCGAGCGTCTGGTTCTTCGAGATCGTCCCGGCGCCGATGTTCGAGGTCATGATCACGATCGTGTTGCGGAAGTCGACCTTGCGCCCCTGGGCGTCGGTCAACTTCCCGTCCTCCAGGATCTGGAGCAGGATGTTGAAGACGTCGGGGTGCGCTTTCTCGATCTCGTCGAGCAGGACGACCGAGTACGGCTTGCGCCGCACGGCCTCGGTCAGCTGCCCGCCTTCGTCGTAGCCGATGTAGCCGGGCGGTGAGCCGACAAGCCGCGACACGGAATGCTTCTCCATGTACTCCGACATGTCGACCTGGATCATCGCGTCCTCGTCGCCGAAGAGGAACTCGGCGAGCGTGCGGGCGAGCTCCGTCTTCCCCACGCCCGAGGGCCCGAGGAAGATGAACGAGCCGGTCGGCCGCTTGGGATCCTTGATCCCTGCTCGGGCGCGGCGGATCGACTTGGAGACGGCGACGATCGCCTCCTCCTGTCCGATCACGCGCTTGTGCAGCTCGTCCTCCATCCGGATCAG
>Ga0137377_10004446_pt1 | contig 11046 bp, 8 predicted proteins | sample SagtaG_22_FD_104815 | JGI IMG/M metagenome (GOLD analysis project Ga0137377, IMG submission 104815) | Vadose zone soil microbial communities from Sagehorn Ranch, Mendocino, California, USA - Sage2_L_40_16 metaG | ecosystem: Environmental > Terrestrial > Soil > Vadose zone | place: USA... | reverse complement strand
GTTTTTGTATATGCCGTATCGTCGTGGATTTGCTACTATTATTGGCCACTAGATACGAGTTCCCCCTACTGTTTGTTAAGAGGCGGTCAGTTCAATCTGATTAGCACGAACCGGGAGGATACCTTATGTCGGAAAATGAATTTAGACGACCTATCTCTGTCGATGGTGTTCCTCGCGGAAGTCGTTGTGAGTGGTGTGGGAAGCCCGCAGAGGTACAATTAACAGCTATCGGCGGCCTTTCTCACAATGAAAGTGGACTTTTCTGCCGTTCATGTGGCGAGGATTTTACTCGCGCCGTTATCAACGCAGCAAGTATAACACCGTCGATCGATACAACATTGCAATCGCTTTAAGTAGAAACCAGCCAAGCAGCATCACAGGGGCAAGGTTTCCCTAACCTTGCCCCTGTGATGCTGCTTGAGGTTTTGCTTACCCCATTTCAAGCTTGATGATGAATCAGGCATACCGTACCATATACCGGTTGATATCGAACTCTTTCGCCTGCTGTACCAAATTGTGCGCTGCTTGATCCATCGTTTGTCGCTCTTCCTGGTAGAAGAGACCAACGTACGGCTTCTCCGTTTCCATCGCTAACTCCATTGCCTTTGAGCGATTCTGTGTTTCATGATCGGCAGGAATCGGTGTAACATTGGCTTTCCACACGTCCATCGTATTGTAGAACGTTGGACATGGACTAAGTACATGGATAAACGAAAAGCCGTGATGCTTAATGCCCTGCTCGATCAGGGCGGCGAGATCCTTTGGTTTAGAGGAAAAACCCCGCGCCACGAAACTGACGTTTAGGGACAGCGCCGTCGCGATGGGATTGAATTGTGAAGCCAGTAGACCATAGGGAGTTGACTTCGTCGTATGACCGGCTGGGGAAGTCGGTGAAGTCTGGCCTTTCGTCAAACCATAGGTCTCGTTATCCATAACAACTACCGTGATATCAATGTTGCGTAAAGCTGCATGGATGAGATGTCCTGCCCCAATACTGAAAAGGTCGCCATCACCGCCGACTGCTATCACGGTCAGGTCGGGACGAGCCATCTTCATGCCCTGGGCCACAGGTAAAGCGCGTCCATGCAGGCTATGAAAGCCAAATGTTTCCACAAAGTGTGGAAGGCGACTCGAGCAGCCAATGCCGGACACCACTACCGTTTGTTCTGGCGATAATTTGAGGCTGGCCATGCTGTTATAGATGGCGTTAAGCACGCCGAAGTCACCGCATCCTGGACACCAGGTCGGCTTTACCTCGCTTTTATAGTCTTTTGGCGTGAGAGTTACAGTTGTTTGCGTCACGATTAGCTAACCTCCTCAATTGCTCGCAAAATTTCGCCAGCGGTAAATGGGATACCCCCAAATTTGTTCACACGAATCGCCTGTAAACCATATTTAGCGCCCAACAAATTAGCGAGTTGGCCGGAGTAGTTACACTCAGGTACGATTACCGTCTCGACTGAGCGAATGAAATCTCGAATGGCGCGGTCAGGCAGCGGCGAGAGTATCTTTGGGTGGAGCGCCGCAACTTTGTATCCTTTCGCTCGTGCGCGATCGACGGCCTCCTGAATCGTGCCCTCCGTCGATCCCCATCCGATGATACCCACAGTAGCGTCCTCGTCGCCGTATCGTTGGGGCTTGGGAAGTTCTTCAGCCGCAGTTGCGAGCTTGCGATACCTTTTCTCCATCATGGCTATATGGTTTTCTGGTTCGTAATTTGGATGTCCCCGGTCGTCATGTTCCAGGCCAGTTGCGACATAGGTGTACGCGCCTGGTCCAGGAGCTGTAATGGGAGAGATGCCGCTGGCAGTGTAGGTGTAGCGCGCGTAGCTATGCTCTGCTGCCCCCGCGCCAACGGTGACAGCTTCGCTATGTCCATTGGCGCCATTCGTGCTCTGTCCGTTGAATTGCAGACGTCCGTGGATTTCCACCGGTTTGAAGACGCTGCGATCGACACTCTCCACACGGGCCGTTAAGGACTGGTCGCTGAGGAAGATGACAGGCATCTGGTAGCGTTCTGCCATATCGAAAGCCTGGATTATGAGGGTGTAGCAGTCGGCAACATCAGCGGGAGCTACAATCATGCGCGGGGTATCACCGTGGCTGGCATTGAGGGCGAAACTCAGGTCGGATTGTTCCATCTTGGTTGGCATACCTGTGCTGGGACCGGCGCGCTGGGCATCTACGATCACAACAGGTATCTCTGCCATTGAGGCGTAGCCGATCAGTTCAGTCATCAGCGAGAAGCCGGGGCCAGAGGTAGCTGTCATCGCGCGCACGCCACTAAAGGAAGCTCCCACTACTGCGGCCAGCGCGGCTATCTCGTCCTCTGCTTGCAGGAAGGTTCCACCAACCTGGGGCAGTTCTTTTGCTAATCCCTCCATGATGTCGCTTGCTGGTGTAATCGGGTACCCTGCAAAGAAGCCGCAGTGGGCAGCCAGCGCGCCTGCGACAACCGCCTGGTTGCCATTGAGCACGACGCGATCAGCCTTCTCTACCGTCCCCAATTGGTAAGAATCACGTTTAGAAAATTGCTCAGTAACATACTTCTTTGCAATCTCTAAGGCCAGCATATTCTTTTCCATCAGAATAGGATTAGCTTTACGTGATCTGGAGAGCTTGGACTCAACCACCTGGACGATAGCCTCCAGTGGTGGACCAAACAAGCCCGAAATCGCGCCCAGCATCACCATATTCTTTGTCTGGTAAAGCTGAACCTCTTTACGAGCTAATTCATTAAACGGGATGGCATAGGTTATAAAATCGCCGGCCTCTGGTGTAAAATCGGAGGGATCATAGATCAGAACGCCGCCATGACGTAAGTCACTTATGCTACGGTCATACGCCTCTTGATTTAAGCAAACGAGGACATCGGCATAGTCGCCCATCGATTTGACGGGCTGGTCACTTATACGTACTTGAAAAAGACAAGGGCCGCCGAGAATTTCGGCGGGGAAGGTGCGGAAGGTATAGACATGATACCCCCAGCGAGCGGCGGCCAGGGCGAGAATATCACCACCAGAAATGGTTCCCTCTCCCGATTCGCCGCCAATACGAATCGTTATTTCATTCACCATCGAATGCCCCCTGGGAAAAATTTGTGACCGCGCCCAATGCTCAACGCGTGGCGCGGCCCTTTAATTGTGAGTGTTTCTTGTTCTGTGAACATCTTAAAATATCTTTTAGGAATAGCCACTTTTCTCAACCGTCATTTCGTCTCTGCTCCTGGGCGTCCTCAATGGCCTGGACTATTCCTGTGCGAAACGGGAGGAACAGAACTATTTCGTAGAACATCCTCTATTATATCACACTTCACAGAGGATAAAACATTTGTGACCACGAATTTCCCGTGGTGCTAAATTCTGAGAGCTTAGCATGATAATGCTACAATCTATCTATAGCAATTATTTCTAAGGGTAATTTAGTAGTTGAGTTCTGTATAAGAAGCAAAGGGAAGGTGGCCCCAGGAGAATAGAGAGCAGCATGAAAAGAAAGTTCTGGATCATTCTTGCAGCTATGCTGGTCGGTAGTCTACTGTTGGCAGCATGTCAGATTCAAATCGGCGGACCAGCGCAGCAACCAGAGGCGTCCCCACCACCTGCTGGATTGCGCACGGGAATGGTGCTCGGTATCCAGGGAGATGCCACTATCTCCGGTTCTTTTCCAGGTATTCCCTGGGTACGTCTGAGCTATCCAACATGTGTCTCGAGCAATTTGAGTGGTCAAGTGCTCAAGGACACCATTAGCAGTTACCATAAGCAAGGTATTCGTGTTCTGCTCACATATTGTCAAACAAGCGGTGATAGCCTCTTTGATACGAATCCACTCAACGATGTTGCGCAAGCAGGAGCAGATGCAGTACAGTGCGGCAACGAGCAGATGAAGCAGAGCGCTACTACTCTGTATGTCACTCCAGATCGGTTTGCCAGATTTTTTGATCTTTGCCAGCGTATCATACATGCAGCGCGCCCTAATATTCCTATTATTCTTGGAGCCATGGATCCTCTCGTGGTTCCTGACGACGATGCAAAATTGATGAACCAGGTTCATTATCTCGATGCGATGCAGTCTGCTATGAACTCTTCGGTGCATCCTGGGGGCAATTGGGACTGGCACTCACAGACCCTGGGCCTGATTGATAGCTGGCACAACGGCTATCCCGACTCAAATACAAATAATCTCTACCAGTTGTATGCATTCTGGGCGCAGCAGCTCCATATTGCCATCAATAGCGGTGATTTAGGCAAACACCTGTGGGTAATAGAGGGCACGGGTTGTGTGAACGGCTGTGGCATTGACGCCAGCAATGCACGTGATGTGGCTATCTCGCACATCCTGACGCTGATCACCGACGTGCAGACCACGTTAAAGTACATTGTGCCTTTCTTTTACTTTAGTGGCAAAGACTTCTATACCGCTCAAATCGGCTGGATATATGGCGTTCTCGATGCAAATGGTCATTCTAAGCCACTGCGCCAGGACCTCCAGATGGGAACGGTCAAGTTGGAGATGTCCTGCTCCTCTGGAAAGGTTGTTGTGGCCGATCAAGAGCAGTTGTTGGCAAAGCTCTACAGTGGTTGCACGCTGCCGGCTGACTATACCAGTACGCTGGAAAGCTGAAATGGGGAGCGCAGATACTTTCGGATGCTCGCTTCATCGCAGTTACCCAGAATGATTCTAGCAAGCCAGGTGTTGTCATATAGGGAGGAAGCGATAAGATAGCCTACTTTCTTATGTGCCAGCTGAAAATAAGCCAAAAGCCTGAGAAAAGAGTCTTCCCAAGTAGAAGCAGGTATGGTACAATACGTTCCGCGAGGGCCCATAGCTCAGTGGTTAGAGCTGCCGGCTCATAAGAGCGCCCATGCGCCTTTACACACCAAGCCTACAGAGGTAGGCGGCACTGAGGTTAACGTGTCTAAAGCAGGGTCTTACCTGGATGGGAAACCTGAAAGGGACAATAGCATGACCTGCAAAAGTCTGGTCAAAATAAGAGGCCAGGCAGCTACGCTGTATATGGTTAAGGCTGAATTGCTTGAATCCCAGTCTATGCAGTGTGGAGTTAGCAAGTGTGGTTATGAGGCTTGCTAAAGACCTCCTCCACAGCAGAGAGGACGAACGGGGAACCTACGTACAGACGTGGTGTGTAAGGGAACCTGGGGATCGCCTAAACGTTGGGAGACGCATGGCGACGGAGTGTCCGTAGTACTCAAATGATCGGGGTAATGCCTGATACACGGGGAAGGGACACAGGGGAAGGCGGATGGTCAGTACCAAAACCGCATCCCTGGAGAGCCGTGTGCGCTGAAAGGTGCATGCACGGTTCGGAGAGAGGTAATTGGAAGCGTGTCAAAGTGACGCGCCGATTATCTACTCTACCTGGTAGGTCGCTGGTTCGATCCCAGCTGGGCCCATTTAAAGCTCGTAATTATGCCTCTAGCTTTAGTGGTCTGGCGACATACTGCTGGCGATGTTTGTCGCATAGCCACAGAATGTTGCCATCGGGAGTTAGTGTCTTATCTAATCCTCCCCATAGCTGACTGGGATCAGCTTCGTTGAGAAAGCTATGCAGGGCGCGCAGAGCAGGGCCAACTGTCCGCTGGTATTGGTCTGTTTGCGTTTGCTCATCCACATCTTTCATGGAATCGTAAGAGACGGACTCAGGCAGATCCTGTGCAATCACCTCTAATAAATCAATATGAGCCTGGATTTGCTTTATATCTGGCAGTATGTCTACTGCTTCCACGACAACACCAACGGCTTTTCCCATCGGTACAGCAAACTTCAGGAAATTGATTAGATGGTTGAGCCAGGGCCCAACCGTGGTCCACCATTCCTTCGCTTTCCGTAAGTAGTAACTATCTCCCACCCGGTGAGGGCCAGGAGGATGCTGGCAGACGAGGCATAAGCGGTAATCCCGGCTCACCCAATTTTTGGGGTCGAATGGTTTGTTTTCGCCTGGCATCAAGATAAAGGTGTTCGGGCATTCAGCCTCCATCTTTTTCATCTCCAGATTCCACTGGCGGGTAAAATTACGCGCAATAAGTTCTGATTGTTGATTCAACTTCCCCAAAATGACATCTAATTTTTCCAACTTTTTGAGACTTTGCTTTATTTCTTGCTGACCTTGTTGGATATCTTCCATCACCTGTTGATCTGTACTGATATGGATGCCGTACAGGAGCGTTGGTACGGATACCTCATTGAAAGACTCGGGGCATTCAACTTTGTAGCGCCTGGCTTGCATGCGGCGAACAAGTTCTTCGTAGCGATAAAAATGTGGACAGGGTTCAGTTTCTTCACGCTGCCAGTGACAGTTGCAGGGTATTTCGCGTCGAACTTTTAAGCCCTCGAAACGAGCTAAGATAACATCCATCGTATTCATGAGAATAGTAAAGAAGTTCTGCGGCAGTGGCCCCTGTACGAGCAGCCGCAGTTCCCGTTGCATGGGATTGAGTTCAGCTCGGGCCTGGTGACCTTCGTATGCCAGGAGGACGCCCTCTCGCCAGTGCAAGTTCTGGCTGAAGCGATGCGTGCGTACAATAAACCAGCTCATAATGCCAGAAGGCAAGAAGTCAAAGCGGTACACCATTTCTACCTGTGTTTGACCTGCTGGCGGGCTTTTTGGCCAGGCGGGGAGGCTGATTGGAGGTTGATAAGGTAGCGATTGAGGGATCAAACTGCTGGTGGAGTGATCACCCGGTGAATCTGCTTCTATCTGATAGCTCAAATAAAAACGTTCCATCAGACGCAAAAAGATGGGATAGAGGTGCGATTCGTATGGCTGACCATCCTCATCGACAGCCCAGATACGGGGCAGGTCAGAGTGGAGTAGAATACCTTGCTTTCTACTGGTTGCTTCGTCATCTAGAATACGGCTGATGGCTTTGGTGACCCAGTTGGGTTTCAGGACAATCAGGTTGCTCAGCACATAATCGTCGCGAAAGTAGAGGATTTTGCCGAGGTCATGCAGGTAGTTTCCTAATGAGCCTTTCGCTATATCCGCTTCAACCTCGCAGGTTGAACAGCAACGAACATATGTATCTGCATCAATATGATGCTCTGGGCGAGCCGATAGGACATTCTCGGCATGTAACCACTTCTCAGGCCATGGCTGTCCCATGAGGGGTAGTCGTAGCGCCTGGTCAGCCAGCAGCGTTTTCAGTTCAGTGATTCCCTCCCTATTTTTATTACTTACGCCCAGGTGTCCAACTATTTGTGGGTACACATCTTTGTACAACTGGTAGTTTAGATCGGGCATGCGCTCATCGATATACGTGGCTACCAGTAATACTGGTGCATCGGGAGCATGAGCTTTGATGGTTTCTAGCCAGTAGTCGAGCCGACCTTGTTCTACACCAAGGCGGGCGTTCCAGGCAACAATGTACAGTGAGCGTTTCGTAAGGAAGAACTGATGGGTTGCATGATAAATTTGCTGCCCTCCGAAGTCCCACGTATTGAGGATAATCTCATGTTGGGGAGAAGGTAACTGCAAGCGATCTACCTCAATGCCATGTGTCGTGGAGAGGTTAGAATCAAACGTATCGCCGCGTAATGTGCGCAGTAGAGATGATTTACCAGTTCCTCCTTCCCCCACGATCAAGAGCTTAGACTCGTAACGGGTCATGCTACTTTCTCGCAATTCACGAAGGAAGGTGAGTATATCCGCTGTTCCCCGTGCGACAATTTCAGGGGGTGGTGATTGTAATGTGGGAACATCAGCGACATTGAGCGTTTGCAGGCTGGTTAACTGGCTGATTTCAGTGGGGAGTTGGTTGAACAGATTGTCGCTTAGATCAAATATCTGCAAGTTAGTCAATTGTCCAATCTTTGGGGATACCAGTCTCAACTTGTTGCTGCCCAGATAGAGCTCTTTTAATTGGGTTAACTGCCAGATCTCAGCAGGCACTTGGCTTAACTGATTATTGGTCAACCAAATTGTCTGCAAGTTGGTCAGTCGCCATAGTTCAGGAGGCACTTCGCTCAATTGGTTCTGATGTAAGTAAAGCTTTTGTAAGTTAGTCAACTGCCCGATTTCAGAGGGTACTTCGCTCAACTGATTGCTACCTAGATTTAGCTCTTGCAAGTTGGTCAGTTGCCTGATCTCAGGAGGGATTTGGCTCAGTTGGTTGCGGTTCAACCAAAGCTCTTGCAAGTTGATTAGTTGCCATAGTTCAGGAGGTACTTCGCTCAACTGGTTCTGATGTAAGTAAAGCTTTTGTAAGTTAGTTAACTGCCCGATTTCTGGGGGCACTTCGCTCAACTGGTTCTGATATAAGTAAAGCTCCTGCAGGTTAGTTAACTGCCCGATTTCTGGGGGCATTTCGCTCAACTGGTTTTTATTCAGCCAGAGTATTTGCAAATCGGTCAATTGGAATAGTTCAGGGGGCACTTTGTTCAGTTGATTGTTGTCAAACCAAAGGAACTTCAAGTTGGTCAGCTGCCCAATCTCTGGAGGGATTTGACTGAGTTGGTTGTTACCTAGGCTAAGCCTCTGCAAATTAATCAATTGCCATAGTTCTATAGGAAGTTGGCTCAAATAATTATGGTTCATCCAAAGCATCTGCAAGTTGATCAGTCGTCCAATCTCGGGAGACAACTGGCCTAGTTGATTATTGATCAGCCAAAGGAATTTCAAGTTGGTCAGCTGCCCAATCTCTGGAGGGATTTGACTGAGTTGGTTGTTACCTAGGCTAAGCCTCTGCAAGTTGGTCAGCTGCCCAATCTCCAGAGGGATTTGGCTCAGTTGGTTGTTATTCAGCATAAGTGTCTTCAAGTTAGTAACCTGGAATAGTTCAAGAGGAAATTCACTCAGTTGGTTGTTACCTAGGCTAAGCGTCTGCAAGTTGACGAGTTGCCCGATCTCAGGGGGGAGTTGGCTCAGTTTGTTCTCGTCCAATCTAAGGTTTTGCAAATTGGTTATTTGTCCGATTTCAGGAGGGAGCTGACTCAACTGGTTCTTATTGAGGGAAAGTTCCTGAAAGTTGATCAGTTGCCACAGTTCAGATGGGAGTTGGCTCAGTTTGTTCTCGTCCAACCAAAGCATTTGCAGGTTGGTTAACTGGCCGATCTCTGGAGGGAGCTGGCTCAACTGGTTGTTATCAAGATAAAGTTCCTGTAAATTGGTCAATTGCCAAAGCTCAGGGGGGAGTTGTGATAGAGCTAATCCAGAAAGCCCCAGTTTGATTAGTCTGTTGTCGTCATCATATGTTAGTGCAGTTGGGGCAGCACCAATCTTTTTAGTGATGATAGCAACGATTTCTTGATCGCTTTGTAGAGTTGGCATACCTTCGGCTCGCTTAAGCTCTTCATTCGTTTTATAAGTTGGCTCTTCAATTTCATTAGTCTAATGGATAAGGAGAGTTATTACAAGATAGTTGGTGCTGTTATTTTTATATTTCCTTGGTGTTTCCTTGTGAGAGGGTGGAAGAACGGCATTTTGGCATAGTTGTGGCAATATGGTATGGTGTGAAGGCACAAATAAGCAGTGGTAAGTACAAAATACAATGATGGAGGGAACTATGTCGACAGAAGTACACGTGAAGACTGTCGTTTTGCCTGGGGGCAAAATAGAAATAAGCACACCGGAGCTTATCCCGGGACGACGCGCAACGGTTGTTATCACGATTGAAGACAATGAGACAATCGAACAACGTCACGTCATTGATATCCTTAAGACACTACCTGGTCATCGACTTTATCAAAGTGCTGAGGAAGTGGATGCCTATATACGCGAGGAGCGGGATGCATGGGAGCACTAGCACTGCCAGCAAATGGCACTGTGTACCTGGATGCAAAATGATAGTGCCTTCCGTCGAGTAACAGACTTGAATGTAACGGTGCTTAGTGAACTGGTCATGTGACAAACAGCTTATTACGCCCTATTAGGCCCGCCGACGAAATTTACAACACTAAGCGCTTGAAATGTACTGGTATTTCCTCGCGCTGGTCATGCGCTGCCTGATCCGCTCATCGGCGAGCCACCGCTCGTTCACCAGGGGCAATGGCATTGATCCGAATGTGCTGCCTGGCGTACTCGAGCGCCGCAGCTTTTGTCAGATCAACGACCCCATGTTTGCTGGCGATGTAGGGAGCGATGCAGGCTCCGCGAAAGCTTCGTCATCGTCAAGAGGACGATACCCAGCAGCAGGGCGGCGTCACGCGTGCGCTCTCATCAGTGGCGTGCGCATGCCCGGCGCTACGCCGTCAGCAGGCCGATGCCCAGCGACACTACCCCCAGGGCCAGCGACGCCACGCCCACGTAGAGCAGCACGATGAAGCGATTGGGCGAGGTCGCGCCTTTCCCAGCCGCGGAAAAGAAGAATCCGGCGGGCATGAGGATCGCCGCGGCCCAGATGCCGTTGCGCGCAAGGACGGTGAGGATGCCGCTCATCTGCACGGCACCAGCCAGGATCTGGCCTACCAGGGCCAGGGTCACCAACACGCCAGCGTGTGCATGGCCGGCCCGGAAAAACGCCTGCTGAAAGGACGTCACGGGCTGGCGGCCCCGCACGATGCGGAGCATGAACCACCCACCGTATTCGATGCCCACAATCGTGAGCAGGAGGACCCCTGCGGTTATCCTGGAATCGGCTGACAGCACTAATGTCGTGTTCATATGAAGCTCCTTCTCTCCGTTACTCAGCAACAACCGGTGTGGGTGGTGAAGCCACAGCAGGCTCATTCTCACCGCCCAGACGACGGCGGGCCGTCTCACGACGCCCGACGGCTGGCACATGCCTGGTGGCCGCAGCCAGGCCGAAGACAGGCATATTTCCGTAGACTACCTCGTACTGTCCTGCCTTGACGAGATAGGTCTCATGCCAGAAGCCTACACTGCCATCCGAGCCAATGGCCTGGTTATAGCGCCGCCAGGCAGCCAGGTGTGGCTCTTCCCGATTTCTAGCAAACGTTTCGAGATCTTCAAAGGAACGCCAGTACTGGACAAGGGCGATGCCTCGCCAGTAGAAGAATATCTGCCCTCCCAGAAACCCCTTCTCAGGATGCTGGAACAGCGTGCGCAACATCGGCACCATCGCCCTCACCGTC
>Ga0137377_10004438_pt1 | contig 11053 bp, 16 predicted proteins | sample SagtaG_22_FD_104815 | JGI IMG/M metagenome (GOLD analysis project Ga0137377, IMG submission 104815) | Vadose zone soil microbial communities from Sagehorn Ranch, Mendocino, California, USA - Sage2_L_40_16 metaG | ecosystem: Environmental > Terrestrial > Soil > Vadose zone | place: USA... | reverse complement strand
TGCTCGTAGTAGTGGACATCGGAACCACAGACGCCGACAGCCTTGATCTCGATCAAGACTTCTCTCATCCCTGGGGTGGGAACAGGTCGTTCTTCGATACGAATGTCGTGGGGCGCATAGAGCACCGCTGCTTGATTCTTCACCTTCTTCATCTCCTTTGGGAACAGATACGAGAGTAGCTTCCAGAGCAGTATATCATTACCTGGTGCCGTTCTGGGTGGTGAGCAGGCGAGCGGTGGATAGTACTCATATTTCGTCTTCCTGATCTCTGCAGAGAGACGTAAACTCTTTGAAACTGTTGGCGCTTCCAAGGCCGATTAAACAGTTTTGAATGTTTAGCTACTCATGCAGAGATCAATAGATGCATAGACGTGAGCGCGGCGCGAGACCCTGCTGACGTACCTTACTCTGTGCCAGCAGGTTCTGCTGGTACGTCGGGCGGGGGCGGTTCTGCTGGTACAGTGGGCGGGGGCGGTTCTGCTGGCACAGTGGAAGCCCTGGTTTCTGGGCGAACACCGGGCTCTGGCGTTCCTGAAGGAACGGTCGGTTGAGCCGTTCTCAGCCGAGCACTGATGTCATAGGCCCCGTTCTGACGTAGGATGGCAAGAGCTTGCTCCAGGTAGCCAGGTGCGTTGACAAGCACGAGGCAGTGCCCCGCCTGCAGTTCGCTCTGATAGAAGCTCGCATCCTGCTCCGACACGCCCAGACTCCTCAAATCCTCTACCGTAAGGGCCCTCCTGGTTTCCATGCCGGTAAACCACCCCTTGAGACTGTCGAAAAAACCGGCTCCGCGTTCCACCAACCTGATCTGGCCATAGCTCATGCCAGCACGCCGCAGTTCATCGATCGCCCGATCCGCCTGTCCGCGGTCTGCCAAGACGGCGATCAAAGTGGCCCGTTCAGTGGTTGTCATGTGTTTCCTCCTTTCAGAAGACCTGGTAACGGAGAGAGAACCGCTTGCTGCTTCCTCTCGCCCGCCTGGTCAGTCTATCCTTGACAACGATGCCGGTCTGCGCCGTGTCGCGCCCTCCCTTTCGAGCCAAGCAGAAGGAGAGACTCCCTCCCCTGTTGCTCGTCCAGGTTGGCACGCTACACGCAGTCAGCACCAGGGAACATCGCTTGCATGCCCTACCTGTATCACGAGGTAGAAGCCCAACGAGTTTTAAGTCTTCTTCCGGGAGGAGAGCAGTCAGCCCTCTAGAGACGAGTTGGATAACTTAGCTGACCTCTCTCAAGCTCGCAGAAGACGAGTGAAAGCCAAAATGAGCGGCAAAAACTCGTACCAGAAAAATTGCCCTGGCAAAATCACAGTGAATAAAATCGCCCGTTTGCGAACGCCGGCAGCGCGCGCTCATTTTGCCTCTAGAAAAGATCAGTTTGTATCTGTCAACATCACTGCCGGAATAGGGAAACCATGCATGGCGAGGTTTCCCATGAACGTTGTGCATTTACCGGTTGATGTGCATAGGCATGGCAACGTAGAGGTATTCAGGATGCCCGACCGGTTTGAGCACGGCGGGCTTGGAGGGAGACACGAATTCCAGAGCGACCTCTGGCGCGTCGATTACCGCTAGCACATCAGCCAGGTAGCGCACATTGAAAGCGATGGTCATGGCAGGTCCTTCGACGGACACCTCCAGCACGCTGACGTTTTCGCCCGTCTCATCGGTTCTGGCTTCCACGGTCAAGGTGGCGCTTTCACCAGGTCCGCCAGCAGTTTGGCGGGCAGCGTGGTCGTGCCTTCTGCTTCGACGTGCGCGTTCACCCAGGTGGTGATGCCCGTTTCCAGATTCGTCGCCGCCAGTTTCAACCGCCCTTGATCGGTGGAGAGCAGGATATTGGCGAGAATCGGCAGGGTTGCGCGGCTGGACACCGCGTGATTGACAAGAGTCCGCGGCTCAACTCCTGCCGCGAACAGGTAAGACGCATGATATCAACCTCCTTGATGGGAAAAAAGGGAGCGCCATCAGACGCTCCCGCCAACAACCTTAGGACGTGGGTTGGGAGAAAACAGGCTCCTCTTCTTCGTCCTCAGCCCAGTGGGACTCAGAAGGCCGGGTCATCCACCAGCCTTTGTCATTGCTTGCCATGCCTTTTGCGCCCATCTCTGATTCGGAGAGACACCAGCGGGTACTGGGCGTGTGACCGATGACCCGGCGCGATTTTCCGGTACGGCTGTGTGCATAGATGGGTTCACCGAATGAGCCGACGCGGTGCATATCGAAGGCCGAGAGGCAGGTAAAGGTTTCCTGGCAGGCAGGACAGATACACTTGGACATGAAACACCTCGTAATACAACGTCACTGTTGGGGTACAGGCAGAGATGGTAGCGGGGTTGCTGCATGAGGGGCATCATCTCTCCCCTCTCAAAACGATGAGTCGAATTCAGTGGGGGGCCTGTGAGATGAACATGGCGAGGAGGACGCAGCCGATGAGAAAGATGAGCCAGGCTTTGCGGTTCTTGCGGCGCTCTGCTTCGGTCGGAACGGAGTGCGCGTCTTCTTCGGCCTCCTGCCTGGTCGGGAAGTATGTCCGCCTGACCTCGCCAGGTGTCAGAAAGTCTTCGCGCAAGTGGCCGGTGAGTGCGCGATAGATGACACGGATGAGGAGGACTGTAAAGGTGAGAGCGGCGATGCCGAGCAGCAGGATATCGGTTTGGGTCAGCTTGATGCTGGTGTCAGCAATGTTCATGATTCACGTTCCTGTTTCCATCACATCAGGTGCAAGGCCTGATGGAAGATAAGCCAAAACAAGCCAACGATCCCTACCAGGAGGCAAACATACCCCAAAAACGTCACAATGCGAGGCTGTTTCCAGTCTTCCATGTCAAAACTCCTTCCTTGCTAATGAGATATCGCGAGAACAATGCCTATGCTTGCCAAGGTGACGATCAGCGCCATGAGCGTGAAGTAGGCTATTTGCGCGGTTCGGTCTTTCATCGCATTACCTCCTGCGCTCGCGCGCCAGTAGAGAGAGAGCCATCAATACGACGATGATCAACAAGCCGAGGACCAACGGCGCGTATGTCCGCGTTTGGGGGCTATAGGTGTACGCCCGCCACACGCCTAACACAGCCATACCTACCAGGGCCACAAAGCCAAGTTTGCCTATCAATTTGAGCATGGGTGAATATCCTTGCTATGTATCTTCTGCCCATTTTATGTGTTGGGGTAGCAGTGGCGCACGCCAAGAACCCAAAAATCGAAGAACCAACACACCGAGTTGCACATGGCACACCACCAGGCACAACTCGGTCGGACGTACTGCTAGGCATCGGGAGCGAATGGATCATCGTCCTGGCTGATGCTGCCGGGAGGGGTAGCACGCTCAGCAGAGGGAAGAGTAGTGATGCCTTGAGCCATTGCTTCAAGCAGGTGGATTTGCCCATGCACGCGATCAAACGCATCCTGAGAGGGATGATCAGGCAATGGAAAGCCAATCTGTTCGCAGAGGGTCGCGAGTTTGGGATAGCGGTAGCGCCGGAAGTACGTTTGGGATGCCTGCATCAGGCATGCGCCAATGGTGGTGAGCGGCGCTACCTCGTAATGGAGAGCATTCTCACGCAACTTGGCCTGATCGAATTCCAGGTTGAAAGACAGCACATAGCGTCCGGCAAAGACGTTGGTGATGCGTTCCCATTCCTCCGAGAGCCTCGGCGCGAGTTCGAGCATCTCCTGGGTGATCGCCGTCAGATGAGTGATGTGTGCGTCAATGGGGCGGCGTGGTTGGAAGAACTGAGCGTACAGAGGCGTCCCGCTCGTGTCTACCAGCACCAGGCGCAGGATATCCGCATCGTCATACAGCCCATCCGTATCCACTTCCAGAAACGCGAGGTTGGGAAACGCCAGGAGCGCTTGCGCCCATCGTACCTGCTCCACGTCAGGGAGCCAGGGCAGATGATCGATACGCCTCTGTACGTCGTGTAGTGTTTGTTCAAGCGCTCCGAGCTGTTCGGTTAAGACGTGGCGTCTCTGGTAGCAGACCTCCAGGTCCGCTACATTCGTTATGGGGCTGGCACTCTCTTCCGTTGCCAGCAGGGTTGTGAGTTCAGTATACGTGTGACTGAAATCGTGTTGCTTCATGATGGTCAAATGACCTCCTTTCAAAGGGTCACTGTTGATCTACAGAGAGAAAATCTGAGGGGTTTCTAGCGGGGAGGGCATGGAGTTACCTCTCTAAGAAGTTGGGTCTGACGGTAAGGCTACATGACAGTTAGGGCAGGTGCACCTGGAACACCTGCATTAGCAGGCGCAGCCCGTTTACATACAAACCGGGGTCCAGCATCGCCACGAGGATGAGTTCAGCGACGACAACGACCAGCCAGAAACGAGCGTTGCCCCAGAGGGGGATTTTCGTTTTCACTAGCGGTTCACCTCCTTTCTCATCTGAGACTTGCCACACAGCAACAGATGACGCTGCTGTGTGGTGGGCGAACGAAAAATTGTGGGGGAAGAAAGGAAAGATGACAACCAATGACGCGCTACGCTTTCGACTTGCTGGCATGTCCATTGGAGGCAGTGTTGGCTTTGGCCGCGGCGCGTTGTTGCACTTCGCGTTCTCCCTGCATGATCTTGCTGAAGAGCGTTGCTAGATGGACCTCACTGAGTTGCTCATCGGATACAGGCAAGCCAAGCGTATGTGCCTTGAACGGCTCCCATTTCGCTTCGTCCTTATCCGTCACGCTCTTTTTTGAACTGTTCTCGTTTGATGTACTGCTCTAACGAGAGCCGACGAATATGGCCTGTGTCGGAAACTTCCAGCCCATCTCGCTTGCATCGCGTCTTGTTGAGGCGCGTAGGCAATCCAGCCTGGTAGAGCATAGCGGCGGCGGTGTGATAATCAAGCCATGCATCCGGGTGATATGGATGCGGTGTCAGTGCTAATTGCAGTTTTGCCATCTCGTAACCTGCCTTTCTCCTGCCTACTTGAGGAGGCGGAATTCACGATTGCCATTGAGCGGGGCATAGTGGCGGCGTTCCTCGTCTGTCAGGGGAGCGGCAGCTTGTTCCCGCTTTTCCCGCATCGGTTGGTCAGTTGGGTGATAGTCCACCTCTGCCCTACAAAACACTGTCGTTTCACAATCCAGGGCCAGCGCGTAGGCGGTATCGCTGTCCTCGTAAAATGCTGAAATCGTCCCAATACCCGTCACCGTGCCGTTGAAGACACGGCCATCGTCGGCCCGGGGCATTAGGAGATCGATGATGGTTTGACGGTCCTGGTTAGCCATCCGTGATACTTCTAGTCGGTACATGCCCATAGTTGACTCTCCTCGTGTGTGAGAGGCGTTGCGACCTGTTCGGCCTCTCTTCGCTGCCTTAACAGCACATTCTCTTCTTTGGCACTTGCGCACCCTTCTGGCAATGCTTGCTCATCGGGGGATGTCAAGTAAAATTCCTTGCGTCCTTGCAAAGTAACTCGGTAGCGCTGAATCAACAGCACCTCTGCATGATAGCGGTGTCCCGCTCTGCTCACCGTACTGAAATCGATGCGCCACAGGGGAGGGGTGACGCCTGACAACCAGGTGATGCCATTGATGGTGATGGTGTCGCCAGATGCACGATAGGTCGCTCCCCAGAATTTCTGAAAGTCGTCTTCAACGTCTTTTCGTGTGAATTGCCTCATGCGTGGGGCCTCCTGTGAACACGAGAGAGGGGATCATCCCTCTCTCGGTAGGAACTATGCAGCGAGATCGTTGGGTTGCTCGCTCACAAACGGCTGTTCCATGCGGTCAATAATGGTTGACGCTGTTCGCTGGACCGTCTCGATCTCTGCCAGCAGGGTTTGTTCGTCATTGCCCCACATTTGCAGATAATCACTGCTGAAGGGATTGTGGACCCCGAAGTGATGCGCCACGATGTAGGAAACCGCCTCGGCCTGGCATTCCTTTACGGTCTTATCCAGGCTCACTCCCTTATGCAGGAGTTCGTGGGCGTATTCATGAATGAGAACCAGAAATTTCCTGGTACTGTCCAGCCCCGTTGTCAAGAGCACGCGCCCTTTCAGGCTCATACCTTGCGCTCCCCCCAGCGCCCGCTCTGCCAGTGCTATCCCATCCTCGCGGACCACCTCCGCCAACCGGTTGAATAAGTGCTCATGATCGCCCTGCAGCGGGGTAAAGAACTCAGGAAAGGGGGGCATGCCCTCCTTGAGCGGCTCGACCTGCGTATCGGCAAACACGTACACGATGCGGAATGCAAGGAAATGCTGCTCTTCGCCAGTCTCCTCGCCGTCCACAGTCTTTTTGACGCTAAAGGGCCTGGGAGCAAGAATAGCTATGCCCTTCTCGCCCTTTTTGACGGCGTAATTCAGCCGCTTCCAGGTAGTAAAGCCTGCGACGTATTCAGGCTCGATGCCGCGCCGCATGCATTGCAGCAGGATCAAGTGTTGATTGTTTGGGCTGTAGCGATGGAACTTCGCGCCAAAGTTCAAACAAGCCAAAAGGCGTTCGCTTTTGCCCTGGCGTAGCTCAGTCAAAAGGGCCTGGACTCCGGCCTGCATCGTCGCGTGAAGCTCGCTGCGCTTATCCTGTGCCCGTTCCTTTGCCTCATCGGGGGTATATTTGTGGGAACTCATCGTCTTATCCTCCGCGCTGGAACTGAAACTGCTTCATCTTGCGGCCCGATTGAATGATCCAGGCCCGTTGTGTGGATGGATTGTTGATAACTTGTTGAAACTCATCGATGGGCGGGCTTTCGCGCCACACGAGGGGGGTAGTGATTGATGGCTCTTGATGCTGCGCGCCTCGCCAGATGTGGATGCGGTGAAGTACCCTTAACTTTCGTCAAAGGTTTTTACAGAGTATTGCTACTCCGTTGGCTTCTTCCAAGCCGAAGGATGTTGATAGCAGCATTTACGTCTCTATCGAGAGAAAGCCCACAGTACGGGCAGAGGTGCCAGCGTTCTTCAAGTGGCTTGGGAACCTCTTTCCCACAATGGGGATTGCTGCATAACTGGCTGGTTTTGTAGGGGTTCACAAACAAAACTGAACGCCCGGCGCTCACAGCCTTGACGATACACATTTGTTGGAACATGCCCCATCCAGCGTCTAAGATACTTTTGTTGAGTCCTGCCTTTGCACCCGCCCCATTCGGCAAGTATCGGCCTGTCGCTTCATCCTGCTTGGGTTTAGGGCATTTAGTCATGTCAGCAGTCTGTAGCTCCTCAAACACGATAGTCTGATACTGATTGACCAGCTTCCGCGATTGTTTGTGTAGGAAATCCCGGCGTTGGTTGCGTATCTTCTTGTGGGCTTTGGAGACCAACTTCCGTGCCCGGTCTCTACGATGAGAACTACGTTTCTTACGAGAAAGCGCTTGTTGTAACCGCTCAAGTTTCTTCTGTGCTTTGCGGTAGTAGCGGGGATGATCAATGATTGTTCCATCAGAGAGAGCTGCAAAGTGCGTTACACCTAAATCAACTCCTACATCCATAGGAGACACAGGCAAAGGTTCTAACTCTGCTTCACAGGAAAAGATCACGTACCACTGATCATCTTCTCGTTTGATGGCACAGGTTTTTATAGTTCCCTCAATCGGACGATGCCATTTCACTTTGATAGAACCAATAGATGGGAAGAGGATACGATTTCCCTGAACCTTTCCCACTTGAGGATACGTGAAGCTGTCATAGCGACCTTTGCCTTTGAATCTGGGGAAGCCTGCTTTCTTCCCTGTCTTACATCGCCTGAAGAAAGCTTGGAAACTCCTATCTACGCGACGCAAAACGTGTTGTAGCACCTGACCATAGATGCCCTGAAACTCTTCCCGAATCTGCTTGATCTCAGGGAGTTGACTGACCTGCTCATAGTATGTGATCGACTTGCCACACATGCGCCAGGCATCGCGACGTTCTTGCACAGCTGCATTGTACAGTTCTCTACAGAGATCAAGAGTCCCCTGCAAAGCTTGCACTTGCTTCTTCGTTGGATAGAGACGATATTTGTAGGCTCTCAGCATTGCTTTGCCTCATGGTTCAAAAGTTCTAATGAAGTATAGCTACTCTGTCAAGGGAAACAGTTACGCATCCCGACGGAACTGAAACTCTCTCATCTTGCGCCCACTCTGGATAATCCAGGCCTGCTGCGTGGCTGGATCGCTAATCACTTGCTGCCATTCAGCCAGAGGCACCTTTTCACGCCACATCAGAGGAGTAGTGAAAGAGGCTGGATGATACTGAGCGCCCCGAAAAACATGTATTTGGTAGCCTCGAACTCGTTTGGGTTTCGTGGTCGATTGCCTCATGTCAGCACCTCCAGCTCACGCTGCCGCGCGTAGAACTACAGGAACGCCTACGGTGAGCTGCCAGACCACACTTTGCCGTTCATCACTCCAAACAGGAACGGCGTTGACTACACGCTGGCAACTGGTGCAGTGCCAGCGTTGCACCTGGGCAAGCAAGGCACATTGCGCCTTGAGCAGAAAGGCGGCGGTATGGTCCTGAACTTGGTAGAGCCGGGTCATGAGTGTGTCAATCATAGCGCGCAGCAATGCCTGTTGCATCGCGAACGAGCCAGCGTATCTGGAGAGGAAATGCTTCGTCTTCCGGGTGATCCGCTCAAACAGGCTCGCCTCGGTCTTGTCTGGTGTGTCTGAGAAATGAGGGTCAAACGCGGCTTGCAATTCGCCAGGGGTAACTTCTACGACAGCATCAGCAACCGGCGCAAGAGGAACAATCGGCACAGGCGCGGGGGTAAAAGCGTGCTGTTCAATTTCAGGGGTGTGCTCTTTGGGTTGCAGTTGGAGGGGTCGGACATCCTGTGCGTGAGCAAAAAGCAATGTGCGAATCGTGCCGGGGTGTCGATCACGTAGGCGCACATCCCAGGGCAGCGCGTGATATAACTGCTCTTCGGTCAAGACAACGCGCTGTGCATCAACCAGGTCAGGCGTGGCCGCAACCTCAGCCCAGTACAGCCCCTCAGCAAAGGACCGCACGATATGCACGTAGCACAAGCCGAAAATAGTGGCTAGCTTGCGCAGTGAGGTCGGGATGGTGTGAGTTTCTGGATCGACACCGAGAAGATCATCGGAGAGGACTTCGGCAGGCAATACACACACGCCGAGGCGTCCAAAACGCTGAATGAAGGTACGAACCATAACAGGCCCTCCTTGCACCCATAGAAAAGAGGTGCAAATGTCCGAGCCCGTGTGGTAGAATCCACGAAGGCTCAGGACAGAACGGGTGAGCCGGTCTAGCCTGGAAAACTGTCCGACTCACTTAGTACACCTGAGTCAATGGAGATGTGGGGAAAATTGCCGTTTTCCTCACATCTCACTAACTAACGCACTACAAAGACTGCTCACTTTCGAACCGCTTGGAGTTGCCGCTCCAACAGTTCATGTTGCAATTATGGCTTACTTTTATCCAAGACGGAACAGCTTTGATGCTGCTTCAACACGTCCTAACGACACTGCTTTCATACTGCTTCAACACTGCTTTTTGTCCCAGACAGTCTTATACTAGCTAATTCTATACGTTGCTGTACGAGACTGTACGATTTCCTTGACTAGAGTATAGCCGATACTGTATGATTTTGTCAAGTACTGTACGATGGAGTTTGAACCGATGCCGATTGATATCGATAACGAAACATACTACTCTGTAAATGAAGCACTTGCATATCTTGGTATAGCAAGAGATACGCTCTATCGCCGTATCGATGAGGGCAAATTACAAAAATACAGGCATGGAGCAAAGAACCGTGTATATTTCCGCTTGGCGGACCTAAAAGCTTTGAAGGAGTTACATCCAGTCGATAGAGGTGAGGAATTAGATGAAGATGAGCCGGATAAAAGCGAGTAACTGTTCAGAAAACTTGATAGTTTATTAGAGTTGATGTATCTTAACGGAATAAGTAATTGTTCTGTCCATTAGTGCGTCCTCCTGCATCGAAAATGGAGTTTAGGAATGGACTCCGAGAGCAAGAAGCTCAAACCTCAACCAAACATCCTCCTCCACCATGAACGAGATTCGCGGAACTGGACTTTACAAGATGTGGCTGACAAGTTATACGATATGTGTGTCGAGGAAGGACGTAAAAGTGGAATCAGCGCAGACACAGTTGGAAGGTGGGAACGCGGAGTCAGTAAGCCTGGAGCTCATTATAGGGCGAAGCTCTGCGATCTCTTCGGAAAAAATGTTACTGAACTCGGATTTTTAGATAAGCAATCCAACGATGATGATTCCCAAGAAGAAAGCTTTAAAAATGCTACCTCTGTCAACGATCGCGTTAACCTATCTGTACTCGATCTGGGAGTGACGGATAAGCTTGATAGCGCTGAAAGTATCATCGATCTGGCTTGGGAAGCCTGGTTTGCTTCTCGCCCTCGCGAAGCTGCTCGCTCTGTGAACAAGTTACTACCAAGTCTGGAGAAGATCGCCTATTCGCTTTACCCGCTTGGTCATACATTGCGATCTAAAAAACTTGTTATTCGGGCTCACGGTTTGTTAGGGAGCGTTTGTTTGGACGCATCGCAAAATGACACCGCTCTTTTTCATTACATGCAAGCTCATCGATTTGCTGAGGAAATACATGATGTAGACCTGGCTACAACCTACCTCTGCCTTGTGGGCGATGTTTTGAGGCGGCAGAATGATCAATCTGGAGCACTGAACCATATGGAAAATGCAAGAGATTTAGCGTCTCACGCTTCAAACACAACGCGAGGCCATATTCTTCAATTGCTTGCCTACACCTATGGCGACACTGGACAGGTGGCGGCATTCGAACGCACCATTTCAGAAGCGACTGACCTTCTGGCATTTTCTGGCGAAGGAATAGACACAGTGCAAAAAGAGTTTATCCCATTTGAAGTTTATGAGATTAGAGGAAAAATCAATCGTGATTTGGGCAAGCCACTCAACGCCATCCCCTACCTGGAACTTGCGGAAAAGTCACTGAACGCAGCAGATTCAGTGACTCCTCGTTGGCACGCACTCTTGGAAATCAGCAGAGCACAGACATATTGTGATGCAGGCGACGTTGCTACGGGTATTGAACTGGCTTGTAAAGGCTTTATCATGGCGTACCAATGCCGTTCACTGCACCAAATGAATC
>Ga0137377_10004436_pt1 | contig 11055 bp, 10 predicted proteins | sample SagtaG_22_FD_104815 | JGI IMG/M metagenome (GOLD analysis project Ga0137377, IMG submission 104815) | Vadose zone soil microbial communities from Sagehorn Ranch, Mendocino, California, USA - Sage2_L_40_16 metaG | ecosystem: Environmental > Terrestrial > Soil > Vadose zone | place: USA... | reverse complement strand
TATCTTGAGCCCTTCCCTGACATCTGGCTGGCTGAGGCGACAGACAACCCGGAAGCCCGCTACAGCAGACGCGAAAGCGTTTCGCTCGCCTTCCTCATCGTCCTTCAGTTGCTCCCGCCCCGTCAACGGGCCATCTTGCTCCTCTCGGATGTACTGGACTGGCGCGCGAGCGAAGTTGCGCATCTGCTCTCGACCTCAGTCTCAGCAGTGAACAGTGCATTACATCGAGCCCGGGTCACGCTGGCGCAGAACTATCACACTGAGAAGCAAGAAAGGATGCAGGTGAGTTCTGCCGATAGAGCGACGAACGAGCTACTGAAGCGCTATATGAATGCGTGGGAGACAGACGATATTGTCGGGCTGGTTGAGCTCCTCAAAGAAGACGCGACTATGAGTATGCCACCTTCTCTTTCGTGGCTTTGGGGGCGAGAAGCGATTCGCGCTTTTCTCACTTCCACAGCCTTTGGATCTGAGGTGCAGAGTAAATGGCATCTGTATGCGACGGGTGCCAATGCACAGCCGGCATTTGTCGTCTATCGAGCTGACGAACCTCACAGCTCCTATCGGGCCTTCGGTATTCAAGTCGTCACCATCGAGGGTTCGATAGCGACAAGGCACATCACCGATATAACGACCTTCACTATCCCAGCGCTCGTCACCTCTTTCGGCTTCCCCCTCGAACTGACTCGGTGAACCAGGTGACGTTCGAGGGGATGTGTCAGAATTGGGCTATGTTGCAACGAGAATACGGATCTGGGAGAGTCAGGCAAAAGAGCGGAAAAGGACTAATGCAAGGAGGAAACTTAAGTAGCCAGTACAGGTGCAACTTATTACGACCATCAGCCGTGTCGAAACGTCACGAGGCATCCGGTTTGGAATAGTCTCGTGATGAATTAAGCCCTTTTCAATTAAGCGATGACAGTTCTGGCCTTACGCCACTCGTAGCGCGCCAGGATAAAAAGGACGATCGTCACAACCAACAAAGCTCCTACGATCGACCACTCGAGAAGTCCATTGCCATGGTCTGGATCAACTTTGAAGATGATCTCGATCCAATCATGCCACACGAGCGTGATCACGAACAAAATACTTGCCACGATTGCTATGACCGTTTCGAGCCAGAAACGCCGTCTCAACGCTATTATCATTGGTTCAACCTCGCCTTTCTTAAAGCAGTTATGCACAATTCAATTTCTTCCCCCCTGGAAACTAGGGCGGGAAGAGATTCCGCCCGATCGAGTTTACTAGAAACCCTCAGATAGGCTGATCATCTCGGGACGAGTTTTCCAAGAAAGGAAATATCCAGTGACCTATTTTTGATACTGGATCTCTCCCGCCTTCAATGTTGTCTAGGTGATTTACGGACATTTAAGAGCATTACTTATCAGAACAGTATATACAAAGAGGTAAGCGAAGCAGTGCCCTACAAGAGAAGTTCTACAAGACAAAAGAGACTCTCGGCGTGCCGAGTGCGTGGGAAAGAAAGGTGATAATTTCAATACTACAGATAGAATATGTGTAGTAGTATAATTGCTTACTTAGAAATGATACTTCTTTTGAATTTGAAAATCAAGAGTTAGAGCCATCAACTTTTGAAAAATCTCCTATCTTTCTAGATTTTTAATAATTCGACTCCACTGTGAATCAATTATGCCTACTATATCTAGTGAAGTTGCTCAGGAATGCAGCATTTGGAAAGTGGTGCTATTGGATCAGCTAGCAATTGAATGGCAGTAGGCTGATTCAATCACTCCACCGTAGTCAGCACAATCCATGAACATTCTTCCCTCTCTTACGAATTTTCCACCTGGAAGTCTACTGAAGACAAGGTATTGAACGAGTAGGATGCCTGACCTTTACTATAGTCCAGGTTTATACGGTAGCGACCAGAAAGCCAGTTTCCTCTGGGAGGATCGAGCTTCACCTGGAGTTGCTGCCCTGGATTTAAGTTAGACCAGATGCTTCGCCTTGCGACATAGCAGTTCTCGATGTTCTGCCACTTCCCATCCACTTGCTGCTGTATGAGGAGCACGGTACAATTCGTGTGCTGATCAACGAAGAAGATGGCCTGAGATCCCTGATTGTTCAGGGTCACTTTGATGGTATCAATTGGTCGATATGATCGTGCATTAATGGTCATAGTTACAGTACCATCTGTCGAGGTAAGCTGAGATGTGCTGGCCATCGCATTTTGCGTCTCATTGTACCCGCAGCCAGTAAGTGTAACCGCTCCCAGAAGCGCTCCGGTAACAAGTAATGGCCAGCGAACCAGAAATGGACGAAACATAGTAATCCTCCTTGAGATAAGATGAGCAGAAGATATATTTTCTCTCTATAAAGAAACGATGATCATGAGGAAATAGTTCCCTACCGCTTCCCTTCAGAAAATCTGATTTTCATGTCTCGTAACACACTCATTCAGTATGCTTATGAGCGCTACGGTCGCAAGAGGAGTGTTTGGAGGTGGATTAAGGACTTGTTCCCATGGCCTGTACGTTCGCTTATCCCACTGCCATTGTCCATCCCTATTCGAGGAAGAATAGCAATAGTGTATAATCGGAAGATCGGCCTGATCTTCCATTTGCCATCGTGCCAGATCTCGAAGTTGGTGTCGCAGTCCTAATCGGGCTGCTGCCAGTGTGTATCCCCACATTTCAGCTGTCCAACCGGCCAGTTGACTGCTGACCGGGTCACTGCGAATCTCCTCCGTTATCTCAACCCACCAGGGCGTTAATGCTGCCAGATCGTCCCTGTGAATCAGGGTAGGGATGCCAATCCCCTGCGCAAGCGCCGGTGCGCAACCGTGTCTCTGCACCAGTTCAGCTTTGCTCCATGGATCCATGTAGCTTATCGGCTGTGATATGGGTGAGCCGCGTGTGACCTGCAAATCACAGGCAGCGACGAAAATGCAATCAGGATCGAGCAGCAGCACTGCTTCGTCTGCCGAGGGAGATTCTTGCAACCAGGCAAGAAGGGCCATTGGCTTATTGTAAGGAGGATAGTTATCACCGCTCACTGAATGCAGACTGAAAGGCATCGTTTGAAAAGTGCGACCATCGAAGACAGGCGGCTGTCCCCACCCCGACCACAACCGAGTCAAAAACCCAGGCTGGTGAACCTTCTGGTGCGAATATGCCAGCAGGTCTGCCTGCCAGCACTGATAAGGAGAATCGTCAATTGAGAATACAGTATGAATCCGCATTACTCCCTCTCACCACGCTCTGGCTCCTCGAAATCCCGCAGCTTCAGCCTGGTCTGATGTCCAGTTACCCTCACACCACCTGGAACAATACCCTGGAAATAGTCTTTCTGCCAGGACGTCACAGCAGCTTCAGAGCCTGGTACTTCCAGGTCTGTCAAAAACTGCCGACGGTCCTCTGACCAGTGTTGGTAGCCATTGTAGGCCTCTGGTTCGTCTTCGAGATCGCGAATCTCTGGTCGAAAGGCTTCCAACGCCCCTCGTTGCTGTGGCACGATCATACAAATTGGTTCATCCAGGCCAAATAAGATAGGCTCATTGACGCAGGTCAACTTCCAGTTCATAGTGAACGTAGCCATTGACCAATCTGTCTCCACCACCCCTTCGAGTGGATAGGACCCATCCTTAGGAAAATTCGTTGGTCCCCGGACGAGCAGATTGACGCCCGGAGGCGTTCGAAAAAGATAGGGGATGTTCCATGTGAGGATGCCGTAGCCGAAATGACTCACTGCCGGGTATGGCTTCGACCCCAGCAGGTATTCTATATGGAGACTTGAAGCATCGTCTCCGCCGTCCCACGTGACATACAATGAATGGCTATTCAGGATAAACCAGCCCGCCTGATTGGCGATCAGCAGAGGCAAACACCGATTGGCGAAGTGTTCCCCTGTAGCCTCCATCCAGGAGCGTGCAGCCGAGGCACGTATAATCCGCATGGGCGTCCACCAGGTGGCCCGGTAAGCGATCAATGAGGAAGCCTGGATGACGGACACCAGCCTCTCACGCTTTTGGTCCCCTGCTCTTCTGGACTTCGTTTTATTTCGATCTGTACCGCTAGTTCTGGACATCTAATCGTGCTCTGCCTCCTCGCTCAATTTTCATCGGTATCGCTCTACTTTGCGTTCTGATTGTTTTTGCGCCATTTTCATGGTGAAAAGATACCCTTCTTCCCCCGAATCGGTTTCTCATCCGGACGATCAGGACGACTTTGTAGCTGGACCATAACAAAACGATGATCTCGATTTTTTGAAGATGGATTTTCAAAAGGGAAGGAAGCGCCTGGAATGGCAGCATCAAAAAAAGGTGCGAGTTTGCTCCAACCTTCCCCGCCACAGATATCCAACACCAAAAAATTATGTGGTCTATCTCTGAAATACTCGATAACTTCAGACATATAGATATCGTACGCTCTAGAGAAGGCCTCCGGCTCGTAATCATGTGTGCCATATAGCCTTTCATGTATAAAGCGAATGTATTTGTTCAATTTATTATTTGGCTGCTTGTGATAATTGAAATCCACCACCTCCTCCCAGAAACTTCTACAGGACCTCAGCCACGATTCCTTATCACGGACGGTTAAGATGAATCTGCTTCCAGGATAAGATCTGTCTAAGGCTTTGTAAAGGCAGCATACCGGCGTATCGGTGATTGCATCGTAATCTTTCAGAATGGAAAGGCTTACGAACTCCGATTGAGAAGTGAAGAAACCATAAAATTCTTTTTGGGTGATTTTATCGTCAGGAAAGTGGAGAGCTTTGTAACCTAACAGACTCAAAGCCTTCGCCAGACTTGTCGTTCCTGTCCTGCTTAGTCCGATGCCGAAGATTTTATTCTTGAGGGGGAGTTCCTTTAAGGTCAATATAGTTTCTCCGATAACTAGACGACATTTTTTAAGAATCCAGATGTGTGACGTAAGCGTTCCACAGAGGGATCAGACGATATTTCTGTTTGCACAGGCGCCAGGCCAGATCTTGAGCGAAATCGTCGCTGATCTGCTCATCGAATCCGCCCAACTCACGCACTACATCAGTTGGAGCGCTGAGACAAAAACCCTGCACATCACGCCAGTCACCATAAACCGTTGCGCTATAGTATGGTTCTTTTAGTGCATGCATTCTGAATCCATAGTAGTCAAGTGGTGGCTTGAAAGGGTAGAGCTTGTTGGCTGGATAGATACGCCGGAAACCAAACGGTACGAAGCCTGTGCTGCGGAAGGTGGCATGAGCCTCCACCACATCGGCATCCGGAAGACAGTCACCACCCAGAAAAAGTGTGCGGGAAGCACGAGCGAGTTTCAGGCCCAGGTTGCGAGCCTCAGCTGGGTGTAATTGCATGTGAGTCGACTTACGAGAAGTATGGGTAATATGCAACCGGTCCTCGAATCTGCGGGTAAGGCTGTCTATAGGTATATCCCCAGCCCGGCTGACCACAATTACCTCAAAGTCGCTGACCGTTTGCACACAAAGGCCCTCAAGCAACCACTCGAGTCGCAGGCTATCATTGCGGCTGTCAATCACAACCGACAGGCAAGGTGACGTTCCATCGCCCAGTTGCCTGGGCTCCGGCCACTTGGTGGCACGCCATGTCATTGACCAATGGTGTACTGCGTAGGCATCCGGGAATACCTCAAATCTCCGCCAACGTTCGTGCCAATCATAGGGATAGAATAGGCTGGCTGGAAAAACGGTGACTTCTGCATGGCGATGCAAAACTTCGGTTAAGTAATGAGGACCGGATTGTGTGACAGAGGGGTCAGCGTCTGGCATTTTGCGCACGCGCTCTTCTAATGAATCGACCAGGGCACGCAAAAATGGATGTCCAGGCACAGCTCCGATAATTGCATTGTTAGCAATATCCTCACGTTCCCAGGCCACAAAGCACTCGACATCCTCCAGCAGTGGCTCCAGATTTTTCAAGCACTCAAAGTCGGTATCTACATAGATGCCGCCATACTTCAGCAAGATTTCATAACGAGCGATATTGCATTTTGCGGAGAGAGATCCGGGTTGATCATAGGCCCAGGCATTCTTCAGGGGTGGGAGTGTAGTATCTGTCCACAGAATCATTTCCCAGTCTGCATGCAAAGACTGCCATGTCTCACCAAAGCGTTTGAACTCTTCCGGCATCGGCTCATTGCCTAACCAGATGCGATGGAAAACGCGTGGAATGATCATTTTCCCTTTACTCTCCTTCATGACATATGCTCAGGTATGACGATATTCAATCAAATAGACGTGTGAGTGGTCCACCGTTGCGACACAGTGGTTCGCTGGGATTAGACTGCCATGGCTGTGGAATGCTTGAGCGGGGCCGGGACGGATGACCGAGATGAGTAGCCATTCCAATCCCCCACAGCGGGTAGATTGCATAGCCATTCATAGCGATGCGATAGCCTATATCGAGATCCTCGCTGCTCCATCCTTCAAAGCGCTCGTCGTGACCTCCCAGTTCGCAGAATATCCTGGCTGGTATGCTGTAATTACACCCGAAGAAGTGCAGGTGCCACTTCCGCATTTGCAGCCGTACTTCGGGAGTGAAACGCCAATCAGGTTTACTGTAGCAATAGAGTTCCTGATAGTCCAAAGGTGGAACGTATGGGCGTACCAATTCCATCGGAAAGAAGCGGCGATGACCAAAAAGGGCAATATTGGGCAGGTAATGAGCCGAGTAGGCCTCCACTAAATCGGGGTCGGGAACCATATCGGTATCCAGGAACACCAGCAACTCACCAATCGAATAACGTACCCCGAAGTTGCGCGTGGCCGAGGTTCGCTGCTCTAGCTTGGGTCTACCGAAATAGTAGTAGCTGATATCCAGCCGCTCTGCGAAGGAGTTTACCAATTCTTCTGTAGAACATGATCCCGCATCGTTCACCACGATCACCTCAAAGTCCTTGATCGTCTGGCAGCACAGCCCTTCCAGGAGCCACTCAAGCCTCAGATCATCATCACAGGTTGGAACGATAACAGATACAAACGGTTTCATTCATCCTCCTGCTTGGTTTCTCATCGATCTGCATACTGCATTTCAGCATCTTGCCAGTATCGTTCTCAAGCGCTTCGATTCCTCTATCAGCTCGGAATGATCTGTTTGAGTTATGCCTCTCTGACAAATCTGGCAGATCAAACGAGCCAGTGTTTCTTCCTCCATTTGTCCTGAGAGATATTCAATATAGAGGCCAAATGTTTCGTTATAGAGCTTCTCAAGCTCGATTGCTACACTCCGTCGAGTTGCTGAAATCGCCCTTCTTTCCTTATCTGACCCGGAACTGGCACTATATATTTGTACGACCCGATGGTAAAGAGGGTCGTCTATGTACGAGATACTCCCTGTCATCAGTAAAAGATGGATCAGCAGCGCCCCGTAGCCTGTTGGAAATCCCGCGTATGTGCCCCCAATTTTTCTCAGCGCTTCTGTCTTGTACAGCCCATAGAAACCGGCGCGATTTTCAAAACTGTAGGTTAAAGATTTGGTCATGCCAAGATAGCTCTTTTTTGTCTTTGAGACTTCCTTGCCATTGATCACAGAATATCGATATTCAGCCGACAGCGCAGCATTGGAGTGGTCCTCTCGAAGCACTTCGAGCAGGACAGATAGGCGATCCGGCTCGCTCCAATCGCCAGCGTTCTGAATCAAGAAGTAGGGGTCTTCTGTGGAGTTGAGTACAACTGCATCGGCAAAGTACCTTCCATGATTGGACTTCAGGTCGAAGCGTACCAAGCGTGAATCGCGAATATCCGCTAATTGGTCCCAGGGTGGGTCGTCGTCTCCATCATTCACTACTATGAGCGTCAGGTTTGTATACGTTTGACCAAGGATGCTCTCTGTTGCCCTGCGAACCTGCTCTTTACGCTGGAAGTAAGAGAGCGAAACCGTCACGTGAAAGTTGTTAATCCTCGGCATCAGAATAGAACCTCCGTAGGTGAGAATTGAGTAAGATTGCAGTCCCCCTTATGTGTCAATCAGGCAACTATGGTCTATATACCCGCGCTTCAACCGTTAAAATGGCACAAAGTGATCCCATGGACGATCGTCCTCAGCTTTGACTCTCTTCAACACGCAGTACCTCTTTGTATGCTCGATCACCGAAAGAACCTGGAGATTTTTCACGGCGAATGCAAGTGTAGCGTAGACCGCTGGATACCCCAAATCATCCATGCAGATCAGCCCGTTGACTGGAATGAGAAACCTGGAATAGAAGAAGTCAACGGATATGTAATCGTACAGATGCGAGCCATCGATGAAGATAAACTCAAATGTACGACCTTGCCGTAAGAACTCGGGTAGTACCAGGTGCGATGGTTGCTCATATATCTCAACCACATCTGCCAGTTCAGCTCTCCTGAGGTTCAGCATCCCAATAGATTTACACCAGCTCGATTGACCAGGATCGATGGCGATATGCCTCCCACCGCCATTGTCCCGCAGCGCCTGGCAGATCGCCAGGCTGGACAGTCCATAAGCCATCCCTATTTCTAGCGTGCACTGCAGGTTGTTTTCTCGAACGATGCGATACAACGCTTCAGCCAGTGGACGATCTATGCCCATGGGAAAAGCCTCTAACTCCTGCCCATCAGCAGTTATTACAGTTCCTGTACGATAGATACGTTCCAGCAATTGGTTCATGGTTATGCTCCATACCTCCGCTCGAAACCAATTCTTCGAGCATCAGTTGGTCACTGTAAAGAAAAAGGGATCTATCGAGGCAGGTACAGGTGTTGTGCCATCAATCGCAAGCAGCGTATGCGTACTAAAGTTTGCGTTGCGCTGGTACCGGACGCCATTCGGGAAGTTGGCAGGATCAGGCGTGTTGTTGGCACAGAATATCCCATAGAAAGCGTTACCCACCGCCAGGAGGTGAACATAGTCGCCCAGGAACGGGTCAAACTGCTTTGCCGGAGTGTTGGCGGGGACGTTGGCCAGATCGAGGTCGTTCCAGGTCGCTCCATCCGTCGTCCGCCGCAGATGTGTGACCCAGCGCTGGCTGGCTCCTGCACCTGTAACCTGTTGATAGACAAGCCCAACCTTACCAACGGCGTTAATAGCTAAAAAGGGATTCGTGGCGTTGGGAATCGTAAGCAGATCGGCTGCTGACCATGTGACGCCCCGGTCGGTAGAGCGACGTACATGCAGTGTGTAAGCGCCGGGCTGCCGATCAGCATAGACAATATACACATTCGAGCTATTCGTCGGGTCAACGGCGATGGCAACGTCTCCGCCGGTACGCTCCTGTCCTATAAATGCATCGAACTGGAACGAAATCCCCTGTACAACTCGTTTTCCAGCAAGGCCATCACTATCCACAAGCGCGGAGAATGGGTGAGGAGCGCTCGCACCGTTATCGTCGCGCACTACGACAATGTCTGCGGTGATGACGTTGCCCGCTCCTGCTGCAGTCCAGTGATAGTAGATGGCATATATGGCCTTGCCGTCGCTGGCAATGGCCGGCTGGACAGAGGGTCCATCTTGCCCGGCATTGCCGGTTGGGCGGGGGTCGATACGAGCGGAATTGAAGGAGGCAGTGCTGCTTGCGGCATCGAGCGAAACTTCGATCGTTGCGGTGCTGGGCACAGCATTAAAATCATTGACACCGACATAAACCCGGTCTTTCCCACCAACAGTGGTAGCCAGCACTCGCGGCTGGTCAAGCCCCCGTCCTTGCTGGTTGAACAACACTGTCATCGTATTCGGACCTTGAAGATTGTTAGTTCGGCAAATATTGACCCGGGGTGTATTGTTCTGTATTGGCAAGACAATTGTTCCAGCGTACAGGTGGTTTGTACTCTCGCTGAAGCTGATGGTAATATCAGCTGTATTCACCTGGCTTCCCACGATGGCGTTGAGCACCCATGTCTGGCCACCGTCGCTCGAAACATAGATTGGCGCGTTACCTGCCCCTGACGGATTCGGCGTGAATGCCGTGCCCGCGATTTGCTGGGTGTTGGAGGGGTTGACCGCGATCGTTGGTTCACTATCTTGACTCTGCTCCCCACTCAAAGACCTGGGAGTCATGTTCACAATTAGAACCCCTGGGGGGGGAGGGGGAGGGGGGAGAGGAAGGGGAGAAACGCCGGTGGATCCAATTACGCCTGCACCCGCCGTTTCCGAGCCGGGCATAAAGGCTTTAAGATTAGCTGGATTTCTTCGCCCACTGAGTTCGCTAGCGCGTAGCAAATCAGCACTTCTCAGCGCGTCCAAATCGGCATCACTCAGCCCAAATTGCTTCTTCAGTCGTTCGGGATCGAAGCTCAAAAGGCGCAGAGTTGTTGATTCCTGAGCTATCGTTTTGAGTAAAAGCCTGACTCTCGTGTTTTCCTTTTCCATGATCCCAGCCTTTCATAATGGGTCATTAACGCTTAGAGAAATGATCCCTTTCTAGTTCCAATGCCCATCGTTGCTCCCGCCCCTGAAAGACACAACATTACACCTCACCTTCCAAAGGAGTAACACGTCGAAACGCATACAATACCGGTAGAAGGGAGAGCAAAAATGAGTGTTGCGAATAACCTGTCACCGGAGACGCAATACCTTGAGATAAGTGAAATCTCTGCGTAACTGCATCTGGTGCCTCTTTAGCTATCTACGGATTCGTAGAAGATCTGATGTACGACCTGATTTGATCGAGTTTGCTCCAGGGTTGAAAATCCATCGCATGAGGACAGGAATAGGTTGCTTCTGTCCCTTGCTCATCTATCCTGTGAAGTAAGAAGACCCCCTCATCACCTGGTTTAAATTTGGGGGATTTATGCCATGCGATATCTGTGCTGGTGTGAAACAACACTACAACTTGTTTCCCAGCGTAGCTGCCTTTTTCGACGCTTTCGCTTTCAATCACCGCTTCATGCCGTCGAGGGCGTTTTCTCGTGACTGGCACAGGATTACCCGACGCGTCCGTTTCTTCAAGTGCGGCTGCGGGTAATCGGGTAGCTATTACTTTGCCGACTACAATCAGATCAGCTTCTGCAATATGAGCTTCCAGTTCCTGGTCTGCCAGCGCCTGGACTGGATCGCTAACTTGCCTGTCCAAAAACTCTTTGGTTACTGGACGTTCTTCAAGTGCGTTCACCGCAATGCTG
>Ga0137377_10004431_pt1 | contig 11064 bp, 18 predicted proteins | sample SagtaG_22_FD_104815 | JGI IMG/M metagenome (GOLD analysis project Ga0137377, IMG submission 104815) | Vadose zone soil microbial communities from Sagehorn Ranch, Mendocino, California, USA - Sage2_L_40_16 metaG | ecosystem: Environmental > Terrestrial > Soil > Vadose zone | place: USA... | reverse complement strand
GCTTCTGTTGTCGGTTGGCTTCCGGACACGTTCGACGAGGATGCTAACGGCGTGTCCGCCCTGCAACACAAGCTGCCTCTGATGAGTGGCCTCTCTGCGTAGCAACACCGCCGCCAGTTGGAGCATTACATCCGCGGAGCCAAGACGTAGACCGCAGGAGAGATGACGCGGGAGGAAACTGCCGCGCTGTGGTCAGCGTTGGCTTACGTTCTACGCCTTCATATGTGAGAGTTGGTAAGAAGCAGGTAGGCAACTGTCGCCACTGCCGTACTTGTAACCAGCAAGCCCCGTAGGGCTACGGCGACGGATGTCATCATGGCGCCTTCCACGCGTTTGGCGCTCCAGTGGTCGCCACGCGAAACAACGGGAGGGAAACGATTTGCTTTTCTCATAAGGGTTCCCCATGGGTCTGGTTCTGGGCTGGCCGGAAAGTCCACCCAATCTCTCCCTGTTTCTCCCGAACACGTCGGCTCTAAAAGTTCTCGGTATCCGGACATCGTTCGCCTCCACATTCTGACCGAACGGTTCAGTCAACAACCAGCAGATATGGCTTGTCGGTGATCGCGTCAAGTGACCGAACCGTTCGGTCACCATTTGAGCCAAAATGGACAAGTGAGAACAAAAAGAGAACATTATTGGTGGGATGTCAAGGGCCCCTCGTCAGGAGGTCAAGGTGTGGGGGACATGGCGGGGTGCGGTGGGGCTAAATCGGGAGGATTCACCTGGCATGAGATTCGTGACCTGTACGAACTCCTCGGGGACACCCGCAATTTGCAGGCCCACTACAATGTCGCGCCGACGGACCCGGTGCAGGTCGTCAGAACTACGGCTGAAGGCGCACGCGAGCTGGTCTCGATGCGCTGGGGCCTCGTTCCGTGGTGGTGGAAGAAGCCGCTGAAGCAATTGCCCGCCAGCTTCAACGCGCGGGCGGAGACTGTCGCTGACAAGCCGATGTTCCGGGATGCGTTCGCGCGCCATCGATGCATCATTCTGGCGTCTGGTTATTACGAGTGGCTCAAAAAACCGGACGGCAGGCAGCCGTATTACATCACAAGCTCCGGACGGGAGCGTGCTGAGCTTCGCTGGCCTCTATGACCGATGGAAGAACCCGGAGACCGGCGAGCGTATAGCGTCGTGCACGATCATCGTCACGGATGCGAATGCACTGACGCGACCGATTCACGACCGCATGCCGGTGGTGCTCGACAAGGCGGATATCGGGCGATGGCTTAAGGGCGAGGCGGGAACAGAGCTTCTCAAGCCAGCCGCTGAAGATCGCCTTCGCATGTGGCCAGTGTCGAGGCGGGTCAACAAGACTGGCGCGCACGATGATGATCCGACGCTCATTGAAGAAGTGGCAGCGCAGGGGGCCGCCGGCTTGATCTAACCGTCAGCGTGCCGGCGACGGCCGCAGAACAGGGTTGCGCATTGGGGTAGGGGCCGGCCGCGGCGGGGGCTCTGAGCTCTTGTAAAGGACGTATTGCTCGACCGCTTGTAGTTTCGTGATCTCGCGTGTCATCTGTTCCTGCCCGGCCGTAAGCTGGGCGACGCTGCGCGCTATCTGCTCGGTGGCGATCCGGTCGGTGTCGCGCGACATCCGCTCTTGAATGGTAGCGATACTGGTAGCGATCCTATCGATGCTTTGCCGCACCGCGTCGAGATCGAGCGACATTCCTTTGAGCTCCTGCGGATCGAAAGAAGGCGCCGCTGGCGCGGCCAGTCCCATCGTCTTGGGAGCGTTCCGAGCGACCGGTTCGGCTTGCGGCGCCAGCCAGCCAAGCTGTGGGTACGAGTTCACGATCATCTCTCGGGCTGCGTCGCGGTGGGACTGCCAAGCCAAGGTGGCACCTACACCGATGCAAAATGTGATCAGGAAACGGGCGGAGGCGCGGGAAGCTCGTTTGCGGAGTGACGGCAGTTCGCTCTGCAACCGATCATTTTCGAGGGTGGCAGGGCGAACAGGAGGTGGCTCTACTGACGGCTCGACGGGCAACAAGCCCGCATAAAACTCGGATTGTGCGGGACTCGGCATGGCACTCATCGGCACTCCCCTTATGTTCCCACTGAAACGTCCCGGCCTCCTTTAGCTCTAAAGCCCCCAGCCGAGACCGGGCATCCGTCGAAATAGTCGATGGCCCCAGTTAGTGCTGTCGGTCGGCTTCTCGACACATTCGACAAAGAAATGGCAGGTTCGACCGCTAAAGCGGTGTGCATAACAGCGGGGACAAAGTGACGTCATCCCAGCGGCCACCTCGGTAAGGCGCGGATCACGGCCGCTGGGCGGAAGCCGCTCGATGAACCGTTGGAAGGATGACGAGACGAAAGCCCCAGCATGCAGCTTGGCCTTTTCGCGCGGGGGCCCGCAGGTAGTGACGAGCAACGAGCGACGGCCAAAAGGTTCGATCTGGCGGTTGCACGACTTGCCTTGCCCCCCTTGCAGCCAGCTTTGGCTGCGTGGGGATCATAATCCGCTCAGCGCGAAGCCGCGGACGACATTTGGGTGACGATAACCCACCTTAGCGCCGCCGTTCGTAAGCGAATTGGGTCAAGCTCGCCCCTGCGTGCCGCTGCAATAATTCGTCTGGCGACTAGTTTGCGCACTTCAGGCTCGCCGCCGTCGTGAAGCCCTCTGCAGGCGACATCAAAGGCTTCACCCATCGCCGCAGTTGCCTCAGGCTCAAACACGCCCTGTTCTAAGGAGGGATCGATTGGCATGGGCGGCCCCGCAGAAGTCCGGTCACAAATTGGACACACGTAAGGGGCTCGTCAAGTATAATTCGGATTATGCCTTGATTGTGCAACTGTTGCTGGCCTCCGCAAGGCCGCCCTGCAAATCTGTTTGCAAGTTGCTCGGCCTCAGCTGCCCTATTCCGAACGTGCGGCCACGTACTTACGGACGCTACGCGTTGTCGGCGTCCTGATCGAGCTGCCTTAGCAACTCGGCAATCTTGTCGGGGACTTCCTCCCGTAATATGTCAGAATGGATCGTCCGTATCGCTGTGCCTATGCCGGTATGCACCGCATTCAAGTCAAAATCGGCGTTAGGTCGCGTTCCATGCCGACCGGCGGCATCTCGTTTGCCGGATTCTCGATACGGTGGACAAATCATCAACATTCCGCGCCGCCCCCCCCTAAATGTCCTAAACCGCACGCGTGAGATAAACGCAAGGCCGATCGCGCATTCAATGTTGCCGAAGGGCCCGCCGGCGATGCGATCTTGTCGAAGTGTTGCAATCCAGACACTTCCGGCGCCAAGGGATTGCCGCAGATGTAGTTCTGGTCCCATACGCGCAAGCAGCCCATCCGAAAATTTCGATCAGGCTGATAGTGCGCTCTTTGATCTCGTTTCCCATCAACGGATCGCTTCCAGCGTCTGATAGTAGAACCGATGAAGGAACGGCAGTGCGAATGGATCGCCCCCCAGTCGTTGCTTTTGCCAGGCCCAGATAGCCTTGGCGTGCGTCCGGACGCCATCTATGCCATTAACTTTTGGTTAACCCGCGCCATGCGATCGTTTGATGAGACGGGGTTGGGCGCACACTGACGGTCACACGATGATGCCCCAGTTGCATAAGTTCAGCCGGCAGATGGAGGGATGCCGATGAATAATCCCAACCTGACTTCCACGGTATCCGAGTTCTCCAAAGGTCGCACCGAGCGATCGAACAAGCTTCGTCTTCCCGCAACCATACGGAATCTGATCACGAGGATACGGTTGGGGCTCGGCAAGCTGTTCTCATTGGCGTTCGTCCACGTTCTGATGATTTTTCTCCTTGGTTTTGCTGCCAGCATAGCTTGGCAGTCCTATGGCGGCGGTGTCAGAAAAGCGATCGCCGGATGGTCCCCACGCCTTGCTTGGCTGGCACCGGCACCCGCGCCCTCTGGCAGTTCTGCCGAGCGGTTCAAAGCGGTGTCGCTCGCCCTCGCATCGGCGCGGCAAAGCCTCGACAAGCTCTCTACCGAGATTAACAGGCTGGAGGTACAGGGTGGGGAAGCACCGCGGCGCAGAGCCACGCGCTAAGTTGAGAGGGCCGGTAAGGTAGTGGCCTGCCGGGGCGAGGCCACCAGGCGGGCTTCCTAGGCTTCCTCCTCGTCGTGTTCGTCCAAATATTCCCCGGCGGCTCTCTTGGCCATCTCGATAAAGTTTTCTTTAGTGCCTCCACCCATTGCGGCAACGGCATTAAGTGCAACTGCCATCAGTTCGATGCGTAGCTCCTCTGGGTCTGAGTCCGGCTCGACCTCCTCAAGCATTGTCTCGCTGGCTTCAAGCGTGCTGACAATGATGTTGTGCACTTGCCTCTTCATCGCGTCGCGCCACTGCTGCGTAAGGGCGATTTCTTCCTCGTCGATTTTCTCTTCTGCCATGGTTCACTCCTCAGCCGGCTGATGATGCCCGCCCCTCCATTAGAAAAAAACCTGCGCCAGCCGAAGCGCGGGGTTACACGAGTTTGATTACCAAACCTGAAAAGTGCGCTGATGAGCGGTGTCATCAATCGGGCGGGCAGGCGTCAGGCCCATGACGCGCTGGCTTCCGATCGCCCGTCTCGCCAATTTATGCCCCGCGGCTGCTCTCCTGGCGCCTTGCCCTAGTCACACGATATGCCCCTGTTGCATGAGCTCAGCCAGCAGAGGAGGAGATGCCGATGAATCGCAACCTGACTTCCGCTCTATCCGACTTCACCAAAAAGTCCAAGTTCTCCAAAAGCGGCTTGGCGGCGGAGCTATCGAACGAGCCGCCTCTCCACCCAAGCGAACTGAACCTGATCACAAGAGTGCGGTTGTGGCTCGGTAAGCTTGTTCCATTTGCCTTCGTCCGCTTCCGCCCGCTAGTGCTTCTCCCGACCAGATCGTAGCAATATCACGGGATCTCGCTGTGGTGCGGCAAAGCATCGACAAGCTCGCCGCCGATGTCACCAAGTTGCAGGCGCCCCAGCAGGGCGCTCTTGACAGGACCTCAGCATCTCCGCCTTCGCCAGCCGTGGTCCCGGTGCGCAGGCCGGTGCTCCAGCCGCCACCACCGGTGCGAGCGCCACCGGTCCGCTGATCGGCGAAACGCGCCGTGGTGCAGGGCCACGCCAACAGGTCGCAGGCGAAATAGCGAAAGACCGACTGACGCTAACGCCCGCTCAGCCCTCGCCGGCGGGAGAGTAACGTGGGATGGCCTTCTGAATTTGCTCGAAGATGCGCAGCCACAGTTTGCCGCCCTCAATTTTCATGCGAGTCGCAGGCATGCCTTCGAGGGCTTGCGCGCCGGCTGCCTGGACCCTCGCCAAATCTTCGCTGATTTCGCGGATTGCCCGCGCAACCCAGGCCGAGATCACATTGTATGCATCGGCATCGAGGTCCGTTTCCATGAAATCAAGCGCGCGTGAGAGGACAGTAGAAGGCTCCAGGAGCTGTTCGATTGTTGGTTCATCGGTCATGTGAGAAACCTCCCATTGGAGGCGAATCTGGCCCGGCGAGTGAGCAATTTTTCTGAGTTCGACGTAGCAACAGCCCGTTACTACCTCTGCCAAATAGGGAGAGGTTTCGAAAATGCGCAAGCTGCGGCATTAAAATTCTCCCGGTTCGTGAGGATTCTCCTGCGAGAGGCTAGCGGCCATGCGTTATTTCGCACTGGCAGCCAGAGTGGTAACCCTCCAGGGGCGAGGCCACTGGGCGGCTTGCAGATCCCGCAACGATGGACATTGTGTGACCCATGATAGCGACGATTCAAACACTTCTGTTGCTGCTTGCGGTGTTGGTCGTTGTGGCAATCATCGCACGCCGGTTCAACACCGCTCCCTCCATTCTTATTGTCGTTGCCGGCATCTTGCTTGCGTTGACACCCGGCCTGCCACGTATCGAGCTGGCACCGGAACTGGTGCTGTTCGGAATCTTACCGCCGCTGATCTACTCGGCGGGCGTGGCCATGAGCTGGCGTGAATTTCGTTTCAACCTGCGCCCGATCGCGCTGCTGGCATTCGGTTACGTCTTATTCACCACCTGTGCGGTTGCAGCAATGGCGCACTGGCTGCTGGGCATGCCGCTTGCCGTCGCCTTTGTGCTCGGCGCCATTGTGGCACCGACCGACGCGGTCGCGCCGCTGTCCATCTTGCGCCAACTGGGCGTTCCGCGTCGGCTTATTGTGATTCTTGAAGGAGAAGGTCTCGCCAATGATGCCACGGCCTTAATTCTTTACCGCTTTGCGATTGCCGCGGCGGGTACCGGCGTGTTCTCTCTCGGGCAGGCCACCGGAACGTTCGCCCTGATTGTGGTAGGCGAAATCGCCTTTGGGATTGGCATTGGTTGGCTGAGCCTGCGCTTGCGACGATGGGCGCGCGACCCTCGCGTCGAGATCACGCTGTCCTTGCTCACGCCTTACGCCGCATTTCTGGTCCCCGCCCATTTGGGCGGATCGGGCGTTTTGGCGACGATGACAGCCGGCCTTTTCGCAAGTTGGAACGGGCCGCTGCTCATTCCAGCGGCGACGCGGCTGCAAGGCATCTTCTTTTGGGACCTGGTTGTCTATTTACTCGAAGGGATGGTGTTCCTGGTGACTGGCCTACAAATGCGAACGCTGCTCGATCGAACGGGCACGGTCTTATTGCACGATTCAATTTTAGCCGTACTGCTGACTGTGGTGGTGGTTATCGCAGCGCGATTTATGTGGATCTATCCGGCGGCCTATATACCTCGCTGGCTGAGCCCATCGCTTGCACGGCGGGACCCGCTTCCGCCTTGGCAGTGGCTCTTCGCTCTCGCATTTGTCGGCGTGCGCGGCGTCGTCTCACTGGCGGCGGCGCTAGCTATTCCACTGACCACAGAAGCTGGTACGCCGTTTCCGTACCGGAATCTCATCCTCTTCGTCACGTTCGGTGTCATCGTCGTGACCTTGGTGGGCCAGGGACTATTGCTGCCGAGCGTTGTTCGCTGGCTTGGGTTAGCAATTCACGCTACCGACGAGCGTGAGCGCGAGCACAAAGCCGAGTTAGCTGCACGCTCGGAAGCATTGAAGGTGGCGCAAAGCCTGCTGGAACAGCTCGCGGCCGATCGTCAAATCTCACCCGAGGTTCTGGCGATCTTACGCTCTCGTCACGACTACCGCGCCGCACGGTTGCCAGATCCTACGTCGAACGAACTCCAAGCCGCTCTGGCAGCGGCAGAGCTAAGGTCGGAATTGATCGCCGCTGAGCGCGAATACATCTTCAGGCTGTTGCAAAACGGCCAAATCACCGATGAAGCACGCAGGCGCATAGAGCGCGAACTCGATTTGGAAGAGGCAGGGATCGTGGATCTTCCACTTTAGCAGGCAACGGCGGCATAACATCACGCACCGCTGCGCCGCCACCGCATGCGTCTGCGCCTTGCACATACCCGGAAGCGGTGTTCTGGTGCTCGTTGCGACCGTCTTCTGCGGTTTAGCGACGCTGTGCTCTGGCGGGCTGCTTGTGTTCAAGCCAACGGCCCAATGGTCGGGACGGCGATGACGACGCCACCGGGCAGCAGCTCGGTGTGTTCTACGGCCGGGCCGACCCAAACACTGCGGGGCACACCGGCTTCCTGACGATGGACGAGGCGAGGCAGATGGCAGTCGATTTCGCGAGGCTGCCGGAACTGCTCAGGCAGGACGCAACGGTTGGATGAATACCTACCTTGCGCACGGACACGGTGGCGCCTGCCGAGCCCGCCTGCCGGAGCTACAATTGAGTCGATCACCGCACTGACCAGGAACAACGCGCGCAGGAATCCGTTAGCGGCCCGCCGGCAACTCGTCATAACTGCGTGCCGGTCGCCTCTGTGTCCCGAAGGAGGCGACCAGCGATTGGTTGCCGGTGTCTCCTGCGTGAGGCTTCGAGTTGCTGCTCCCTCACGCGGCCCCGGCCCGCACTCTGCCTCCTTCGGTGGGGGCCGGGGCCTAACGCTCGGAACAGCCCTCCGCAGAAACCGTTGCCGTGATGCCGGCGCCCGTCGCCGTGGTGGACGGACTCCACTGTGAAGATTGCGGTCAGCGGCGGGTTGCCGGCGCCCGGCGGGCAATGTTGCTCGTACTTACCTTGCGGCCAATACTGCCGGCCATGTCCCGCAAGCCGCAACCACCACAGCCGACAAAGACAAAGTGGCACGTCTACAAGCTCGCCGCGAAGCGCGAATGGGTTGGCGAAATCGAAGCTGTTGACGAACGCGAGGTAATAGAAATCGCGGCGAAGGAATTTAAGCAGCCGGCAAAGAAGCTAATGGCGATGCAGCGGCGATGATGGTGACACCGCCTCGAAAACGTCGCCTCAGCCCGCAACCCCGCCGCGCGTTAGAGCCGCTAAAGCTGCTCGCCAGCAGTCCGCACGGCGCCACTGAGAAACTGCTTGTGGTCGCTCATGGGTTCGATAGCGACCTGATCGCCGGCCTCATCCGAACCGGGCTTGCAATAGCAGACCAAGAGATCGTCAAGGCTGGCAGCAAGCTGATCGAGGTCGTTCGGGTGCGCTACATAGGAAGATAGACCAACGCATCATCGGGCGAGGCGCGGCAAAAGGCGATCGATTTCGCAAAGCTGCCGGAATTGCTCAATGGCCGCGCGACAGAGTGACAGCTTGCCGCCCTCCCGACCGTAAATGCCGGGTGCCAAATTCGGGATGTGAGGCTCTTTTGGTTGAACTATCGTCATGCTGACGGGCGCTTCGCCGGTGCCGCGGTAGTCGAGGCGTCTACGCTCATCAGCGCCCGTATGGCCGCAGCAGTTTGCGGGCTCGATGATCGGTTCCTATTCGCGTCCTGCCATGAGCTCGATGCAGAGAGCGCGCGCCAGGTTCCAGAGAGTGTGATCAGTCGGCTGCTCGACGGCAGCGCTTTCAGCGTGGCGTCGGACGGCCGCGCGTAAGGTGGGCAAGCGATGACAACGGCGATACCCCATCGGATCGAGCGGGCGGACATCGCTCGCGCGCAGGAACATTCTGGGCGGCCAGCAATTTGCCTATCAACACCGCTGGCCAACCAAGAATGGAATGGAACATGTCGGACCCCCGCTACATCCATCCGTACCGCAACGATCAGTCGCGTCGTTTCGGTGTCGAGGGGTCTAACGTTGCTGAGTTCTGGCCATGGATAACCGCGGCCCTCACCGCTCTCGGGATTCTAGTGGGGCTGCTTATCGGATATAACTGGGGTGTGCATCAGAGGATCACTCAATCGAGCCCGCCTACAACGACTGGTTCGGCCCCGTCGCAATCGCGGAATGTGCCTCCACCAACTGCCCCCAATCAGTCACCCCGCTAACGTACCTTCGCGCTGGCGCGCTACTGTCGCCGCACCGCAATCAGCTTCGTCGGGTGTTGCCGGAATTCCTTAGCCGCCTTCTCGATAGCTTCGCGTCGTCGGCGGCTTCGACCTCACCAAGCCGCGTCTGTTTGGCAGCGAGCTTGTAGATGGTCCATGCGGTTGGCCGCGGCGGTGTTGTGGCAGTTCTGAAGGCTTCCGCGCCACGTCAGTCTTCCTCGGCCCCCCTAAGGTTCGGGTAGTTCCTTTGCCATCTCCGCGTAGTGAAACATCTGTTCGTGCAGAGATCGAGCGAACCCATGGAGCCCGGGAAACAAAACGGCTGCGTTTACATTCATTCTACCGAGGAAGTGTGTGAACTCCTGGAAGGACCGTGTGTCCAACTCTAGCCTTATCTTCAGTATATTGCTGCTGAGGTGCCAGCCATCCATGTTCTTCAGGTTCTCATCAAAGCTTGCTCGCACGTCTCCAGGGCAAAGAAAAACACCCTGTTGGGCGACCATCCTTTGACTAAGGTAGAACAGTGGATTTTCACCGAGGACGAATTTACGCCTGTACAGCTTGTTCATGTAGAGTGGAACGAATGACTGGTCGTTCCGAAATGCGTCCTTACCCCGCTTCCTAATAGCACCTTCTCCAACGACTGCTATGGCAGCCTCCTCAGACCACAAGCCGCGAAAGCACCAAATCGCCGCGCAATGGGTTTTGCAGCAGTAGTCGAGTGCGAACTTTGCTGCAACAAACGGCGAGTAGGTGCAATCGAGCAGCCGCGTTGGAGCGCCATGGTGGTGTTGCATCAACGACAAACAGTGAAGCGGCAGCCGCTCACCTTCTCCCAGGGCTGTTGCAGAGCGAGCCGCGTGGCCTACCGAGCGCGAGATAATCCGGCCCAGCCATAAGGCCAAGGCGACCACCAGCGCAAACGCCATCAATGCCATCACGCCGAGGGTCCGCCATAGCGCCTGGACCGGGGCCGCGACCAGAGCCTTGGGCGCCCACTCGGAAGTCTGCCAGCCGGTCAATTCCGACCACACGTATGCCTCCAGGGACGGTCGCCCTTCGGAGTCGATAAACTCGGATGCGCCGCCGGGCTTTGCGTCATGCCACTGCGACGGCGGCAGTTCCGTCCCGACGAACGCTTCCTCCCGTTCGGACCACGCGATGATGCGGTGTGCGGCGTCGCAAACCACCGCCTGCCAACCTGGTGGCAGTTCATTGGCGGCAACCAGGCGTGAGAGGGCGTGCTGACCGGGCGACCTGACGAGCGCGTAGCGACTCTCGCCGTCGATCTGCACGGGCACAATGATGCCGAACACAAGCTGTTGGGTCACGGGCCCCATGAACAGGCCAGTTATCTGCGGCTTACTTGTTGTGAGAGCCCTCTCCACAGGTTCCGGAACATCCGCCTTTGGCAAGGACGTGCCGAAGGCTACCCAGGTATTGACGAGCTGCCGCATGTTGCGATCGATGAGCATGATGTTGCCGCTCTGGCGCAGGGCCAGCGAGGCCTCGGCTTGGCGTTGGAACTCGGCGAAGTCGCCTTGGCGCAGCGACGGCGACACAGCCAATGCCTGCAATCTCTCGATCTCGCCGATGATCTCACGGTCAACACTCGCCGACAAAGTTCGTGCCCCACTCATCAGGTCCTCGCGGACCTGGTCGAACTGCGCGTCGGCGATGCTAATTGCCGCGTACGCGCCGAACAGCAGGAGCGGTCCAACGATTGCGCATCCCAACATGACCAGCAGGTGCCACAGCGGCCGGGGCTTGCGGAGTACGGGCATCGTTCCGATCCGCAAGATGATTCCACCG
>Ga0137377_10004430_pt1 | contig 11065 bp, 11 predicted proteins | sample SagtaG_22_FD_104815 | JGI IMG/M metagenome (GOLD analysis project Ga0137377, IMG submission 104815) | Vadose zone soil microbial communities from Sagehorn Ranch, Mendocino, California, USA - Sage2_L_40_16 metaG | ecosystem: Environmental > Terrestrial > Soil > Vadose zone | place: USA... | reverse complement strand
GATGACCTCTATCCCTCTATACGAAAACTTCCGCTGCTCGGCGTGCGGTGGGCAGATCTCTACCGACGAATGAAGATTCAAGAAACTGTTTACGAGCTGCTGAACCAGCAGTATGAGTTAGCTCGAATCGAGGAGGCTAAGGAAATCCCAACCGTCAACGTCATCGACCCCGCCAATATACCGGAGAAGAAGTCGTTCCCACCGAGGCTTTTGATAATCGCATCGCTGACGGCTTTGTCGCTGGGAGCGACGGCTGCCTGGATTGTCTGGTCAACGAGACTCGAGCAGTTGGACAGCCGAGACCCACGAAGGGTGTTCACATTGAAAGTAAGCGAAACGGCGGCTTCCGTGTTGAATCGATTCCCCCAGCGCTCCACGCTGAAGAGACTTCAGAATCTGCTGAGGCGCTCTCGACCCAATGCTTACTGATTGCTGTCTCACTTGTTCTTAGAGCGATCGGAGAAAACGAACCTAAGAGCGCCTAGGAGAAGTGCAGGTTTTGGGGACTTGGCATTTTGAGATCACTAGAAATCGGCTACATGGAACAAAGCTGCCGTCAACGGATTCGATCGGCCATCTTTTCAACACCAACTCACCTAGCAAAATTGCGAGTTGGGAACGTGCGCGGGGTATTCCCATTAACATTCGATGGATCTTTCGTCCTAACTTCCTCCCGTGGGCCACCAAGGGTGGCTTGGCCATTGCGGACCAATCCTTTTTTGCCGGCGCTCATCTTTTGCTCAATGTGCTTCTCGCCCGCTGGTTCACCTCGGCCGAGTACGGCACCTTCGCATTAGCGTACTCCGTGTTCGTGCTGTTCGCATCCTTGCATAGTGCCCTACTCGTGGAGCCAATGCTTGTATTTGGCGCCGGAAGATACAGCAAGAGGCTCGACGAATACTTGGGCATCCTGATCCGTGGCCATTTTGTATTAATGCTTCCTGTCACCCTATGCACAGTTGCTGCCGCTATTCTAATCGGCCGTTGGTCCTCAACGTCGGTCGCGCATGCCTTCCTCGCGTTGGCGTTTGCCATTCCCTTTATTCTAATCTTGTGGCTGATTCGTCGAGCTTTTTATGTCGAATTGCGTCCTGGCTGGGCAACACTTGGGGGGCTTCTCTACCTGATCGTGCTATTACCTCTCATGCTCGCGATGCGGATGATTAACAGGCTTTCGACAGTCACAGCACTGGGACTAATGAGTGTAGGTGCCGTGTTCGTGAGTGTCTTCCTCTTGCTGCGTCTCCGCCCTCAATTGATCTCACGTTCGGACGGTGTCGAATCCAAAGATGTTGCTGCAGCCCATTGGCAGTATGGCCGCTGGTCCGTGGCCGCTGCAGCGGCTGGCTGGATTCCGCTGAACATCTACTATCTCTTTCTGCCTGCTTGGTTTCGACTCGAGCAGGCTGCAGCTCTACGAGCCCTAATGAACCTCATCTATCCTGTACTCCACGTATTGATTGCACTCGGGTCCCTACTCATTCCCACTCTCGTCAGAAATCGCTGGAAGGGAGGAAAGGAGTCCATGAACCGAACAATGATCATTTCTCTAACAATCTTTCTGTCAGGTTCGGGACTCTTTTCCTGCGCTCTATGGGTTTTCCGCGCACAAGCGTTCCAGCTACTTTACAATAACAGATATCAGCAATTTGGCTCTCGCCCACTGTTTTTCTTGCTTCTGTCGCTCTCGGGAACCTGTATCGTCGCGGTCCTGGGGGCTGGGTTGATGGCTCTGGAGCGCCCCGACGGAAACTTCTGGTCTTTTATCGGCTCGAGCATCGTAACGATCTCCGTGGGCTTGCCTTTGGCCGCTTTTCGAGGGGTCCAGGGTGCTGCAGAAGGACTCTTGTTGTCTGGATTTGCCGCCGCAGCCTGTATGTACTTCCTCTACCGGCGAGCTCAATGCGGCCAGAGTAGTGTCAAAATTGGGCTGAGCGAGAACGATCTCTCGATAGCTCAACAGCAACCGACAGTCTCTTAAACTGTCGAAGATGTCTGTTTTTCTTTGCCGAGTAATGAAACAGGCTTCCTGGTTCCGACTTAAGGGGGCACTTAGCACAGGGATGGCAGTCCTCTCAAAGACGCCGCTTTTTGGAGATAGCCAGTTTGGCAACTGGTCAAGGCTCGTCGCATTTCTGGTCCTCGGTTACTTCTGCATGAGCAGGTCTTTCGCTTACTTGGGCGTCCCTCAATGGGGTTTGTTTGTGGGCGAGGTAGTGCTCGCATATTTTCTATTTCTTGGTCCCAAAACGGCCAGAGGTCGTTGGCCTTGGGTTGTGATCAAGGCTCCTTCCCTCAATAGGCTGATCCAGCTTTTTTGTATCCTTTTCGCCTACGGTGTTTTTCAGGTATTTCTGGGCATCCGTCAGGGCCACCCTTTATTCACCGCTGCCCGTGACTTGGCATTTAATTACTATCCATTGTATCTATTCCTGGGCATGTGGCTCGGTCTTCAGTCGAGTCAATTTCTACCCAGATTAGTTCGCCTCCTTGCTTGGTTCAACGGCGTGTACGGCCTAGTCTACATCCTTGTCCTCAATAACTTGGCTTGGACCATTCCTGGAGTCTCGAAGGAAGTTGCGGAAGTGCGCGTCTTCGGCCAGCCACTCGGTTCCGCGATTGCCCTAATTGGGCTCCTGGCGTTTGAGAGTAATCTCCGGTCCGTGTGGCACCTCTTTATATTGAACTTGTTTGTCCTCCTTGGCATGGAGATCCGGGGGGAGTGGCTGGCCTTTGCGGTGGGATTGCTGCTTTGGGCATTGATGACAAAGCGTTTGAAGCACCTTGCGGTAGCGGGCACCTACTTGTTGCTTTTGCTAGCTCTTATGTACGCCATGGATCTGAAGGTCCCGGGCCCTGAAACCCGCCTTGCCGGTACCATTTCCACCCGCGACCTTGTAGGTCGAGCTGTAGCGCCCATCGACCCGGATATCGCCTCTGACTTCACTGAAAACTCACAGGATGCTCAGAATACAACCCTATGGCGAACGCTTTGGTGGGCAGAGATCTTGATTTCCGTACATGAAAGCCCCACTCGCGCAATTCTGGGATTCGGGTACGGGTTTCCTCTCGGGGACCTAGTCCCTTATCTCGAGGGAGAGTTTATCAGGACCCCGCACAATTTTTTTCTCTACGCGCTAGGCTATACCGGGTGGTTGGGCGTCGCCCTTTTTTTCGCCTTCCAAGCTGAGCTGGCGAGACTGCTATGGAGCACTTGGAAGGAGACTGGACAACCTTTTGGAATTCTGTTCTGGGTAACATCGCTAGTATTCGCATCTTTTACTGCATTCTTTGAGACACCCTATGGTGCCATTCCATTTTATTTGGTCATTGGATGCGCGATTGCTTCTGTCCGTTCGTCAGAGGATGGAAAATTGTCGCTATCCAGACGCTTCTAACAAATTCAGAGCCGCCGCGTTAAGGAGCTCATCATGGGAATTGCGGACGGAATAAAGCGTATCTCGTACTCCCCGCTGATTGGTGCCTGCATCCGCCCAATAGGACTCCGAAGGATTATGCAATGGACGTATGCGAGAGTGCGAGGCAATCCGGACGTTGTCAAGTTCTCGATTAATGGTGTTGAAGCAATCTTGTCCGCGGGTACCCCGCACGAGCTGCGCTGTATTGAGGGAACCTGGTTCAGCGAAACGGAAATGCTAAGCGGTGTACTTTCGAGGCTTCGGACCGGAGATGTGTTCCTCGACGTGGGCAGCAACCGGGGAGTCTTCGCCATCTTTGCGGCCAAGGTGGTCGGACCCGAGGGTACTGTTCTTGCCTTCGAACCCGAGGGGACAGCGCACAACAGGCTAATTGAGAACATCCGATTAAACGATCTTCATAATGTTCGGGTTTTTAAGCTAGCGCTCAGCGATATTCGCGCGACACGGAAACTGGTCTTGGGAGACCCGGGCGCAGTCAGTCAATCGGCACACCTCGGCAATGATATGGGGCCCTCAGAGGTCGTGGAAACTGCTGACTACGATTGGCTGGTGGGCAATCAGTCGCTACCTATTCCTCGTATCGTAAAAATGGACATAGAGGGGCACGAATTCGCAGCCCTCAAGGGAATGAGCGCTACTTTGTCGAATCTCTCCTGCGGTGCATTGTTCTGCGAGATTCATCCATTTTCGTTGCCAAAGGGTGTCACCGCAGATCAAGTCATTAAGCTCCTTCAAGAACTTGGATTTGACAGTATCCAAACCAAGAAAAGGTCCGGGCAACTTCATAGTGTGGCTACCAGAAACGATGCACACTGCAGTTTCCGAAATCCTAGAGATCCCCAGTGTGCCGCGTCCTAAGGAGGAAGCACTTTACGAGGAGACCTCAAAGAAACAGTCTTCTAGTCAGGAAAAGAAACTCATTAGTTGTGCTGACCTAATCTCAAAGGAGGAGTGAATGTCGGACGCAATGCAGATGCTAGCGGGAAAGAGCTGCGTTGCCCAGACACCGAAGGGCAAGTCGTGCTTGTTGAAAGTTATCCGGCACTATTTTGAGGCGTGCGGCGTTGACACGAATCAACCAGTGCTGGTGTTAGGGGGTGGGCAGGAAGATCTGGAAATGCTTGCTGCCTGCGACTTCAAACAAATCGTCCTGTCGAATCTGGACGGAACTGCGATGGCTCTTGACGCAGAAAACATCTCTTTGCCAGACGACAGCTATCCCGTCGTTTTTGCTCACGCGGTTCTCCATCATTGCCGCAGTCCGCAAAAGGCACTTGGAGAGATGGTTCGCGTCTCCCAGAAACATGCCTTCTTCCTGGAACCCAACGATTCTTGGGCTCTTCGTATGCTGGTGCGTTTAGGATTTTCGTTTCCCTACGAAATCGGCGGGGTAGTGAACCACGGATGCAGTGGTGGCATGCGGAATGGGTCAATACCCAACTACATCTATCGCTGGACGGAACGTGAGGTGATAAAGTCGGTATCTACGTATCACCCTGAGCGACAATTTCAAGTTCGCACGCACTCCTACTGGGATTTCTACGTGAATGAGGAAGAGCTGCTTGCTCGCACAGAAACGCTGGTCGCTTGGTTGGCCACCAGACTGGGGCCCCGAAGTTTCCTCGCCCTTCTCCATTTGGGGCAAGCTTTTCTTAATCGGCTCCCGTTTGTGCGCTCTCAGGGCAACAAGTTCTTCTGCTCGATTTCGAAGCGAGAACTACAGCCTTGGATCGAGATAATGGATGGGCACCACTGCGTAAGGAGAAAAAACTGGTGATCCGTCCCGAGAACGCGCTGGCGCACTTTAATCCACCTAGAATTGGGTGAGGAGCTAAGCGTTCAAGCAGGTTCAATTCGTCTGTCACCGGGCCGGTGGCGGGCATTAGCAGTCAAACTTTGTGGTCCGCCACAGTGGGCTGTAAGACGTTTGTGCATGAGAGGGTACGATGGAACCCGTAATCGTCAGCCTCGTTTCGTTTAACTCTAGAAAGCACATAGAGCGCTGTCTGCAGGCTGTATTCTCACAAACGTATCCCGTCGAAGTCTATCTGGCCGATAATGCGTCGGCGGATGGAACGGCAGATTTCGTCGCCCAAAACTACCCGCGTGTCAAGCTGATTCCATCGAGTGCCAACCTTGGGTACACAGGCGGACACAACTTGGTGATCCGTGAGACACATGCCTCCTATGTCCTCATTTTAAATCCGGACGCATATCTAACTTCAACGTTTCTCGAGCAGCTCATCGGCACGATGGAGAAACATCCCCAGGTTGGCATCGCGGGAGGCAAGTTGTATTCCCTGAGAAACGGATCGTCCGGAGATGAGAGTCAGAAGATCATCGATATGACCTGGCTTGATATCGAAAAGAAAAGAAGACAGGTATGCTACGCCCAATTCCTACAGGACCGTGAGCAAAATGGGGTCCCACGATTTGTCTTTGCGATTGATGGAGCCGCCATGCTGCTGCGACGGGGGATGCTCGAAGACGTTCAGATCGAAGGAGAATACTTCGACGAGGATTTCTTCGCTGGAAAAGAGGACTTGGACATTTCGTGGCGCGCTCAACTGTGCGGATGGAAATGTCTCTATGTCCCTTCAGCAATTGGTCATCATCTGCGCACGTTTACCTCCAAGGATCGGCGCTCCGAAATCCCGGGTAGCTTAAAAATTAACTCTGTTCGCAATCGATATCTTTTGATGTTAAAGAACGATCTCGCTAAGCACTTTCTGAGGCACCTTCCCCATATCGCAACCTATGACCTCAAGATCTTGGCGTACCTTTTGCTTCATGAGCGTTCATCCCTCAAAGGGTACACAGAGGCCCTTCGGTTGGTTCCGAAAGCCATTAAAAAGCGTAGGGTCATCATGGGTAGAAAAAGAGTGGATGATGCCTATATCCTGCAGTGGTTCAGATAGAGTTCGAGTTGAACGTCGTGTAGACTCTTATAAGCGCGATACTCCGGCCAGTGCTAGGTAGATATGAAAGGCCGTGCATGGCGAGGCTCGACCGAACTTGGATGAATTCTCTGAGGATTAATGCTCGTTCCGCTGATGGGTCGTATTGACGAAACTCGGATCTAGCATGTTTCGAGTCAAAGAATTTGTTCGGCAGTCTGTGCAGCCGGTGCACAAACTTTTCAGAGCAGGCAAGAGCGAGCTGTTCCAGAAATTACTGAAACCAGGACCGGTGGCACGCCTGCTAGACGTTGGTGGTGGTATCGGGATAGATGGAGAATTCCAGGGGCTGTATGAACGATTTTCCACTGTAACCTGGGTTAACGTCAGTCTGCCGCACACAGTTCATGAAACCGGGATCCGTGCTGTCATAGCCGACGGCTGTGCCCTGCCATTTGCTGATCGCTCCTTTGACTGGGCCTTTTCGAACGCGGTCATTGAGCACGTCGGCAACTGGAGACGACAACAACTCTTTGCTGCCGAAATACGAAGGGTCGCACGCACAGGATACTTTGTTACTACGCCGAATCTTTACTTCCCTATCGAACCACATGCTCTCTTACCGCTGTATCAATTCTATCCCGTCAGACTTAAAAGGTGGGCCCTACGCTTTTCGCCCGGCTACATGCGGCAAGTAGAAGAGATTAATCTTCTCACTCGCGCCAAGTTGCGCAAACTGTTTCCAGAAGCGCGCGTGATATCTGTGAATTTCGCGAGTGGTTTGATTGCTTATCACGCCACGTCTTTTTCTGCGCATTCGTGAGTTGCTGCAGTTGACACCAACTTTGGAGACTGTGAATCTATGACTGATCGGAAGCGGATACTCGTGACTGGTGCTGGAGGCTTCATTGGCCATCATCTTGTCAAGAGACTGAAAACGGATGGACACTGGGTTCGCGGCGCGGACCTCAAGCTACCCGAGTATGAACCTACCCCGGCCGACGAGTTCGAGACTCTAGACCTCCGCAAGTTTGACAATTGTCTTCAGGCCGTCCGTTGTGGGATTCAGGAGGTGTATAACCTTGCCGCCGACATGGGAGGAATCGGCTACATTACCGCCAGTCATGCCGAGATTTCCCGAAATAATATTCTGATCAATACGCACATGCTCGAGGCGAGCCGGCTAAACCTAGTCCGTAAGTTCCTGTTTTCCTCTTCCGCGTGTGTCTACGCGCAGTACAAACAAGGGAGAACAGACGTCACTCCCCTCCGGGAAGAGGACGCATACCCTGCCGATCCCGAGGCTGGGTACGGATGGGAGAAACTGTTTACCGAAGAACTGTGCTGCTATTACAACCAAGACTATGGATTCGAGACGCGTATTGTGCGCTTCCACAACATTTACGGCCCGCTGGGAACCTACGAAGGTGGAAAGGAGAAAGCACCCGCCGCGATCTCGCGCAAGGTCGCTCTTGCATCCAATGGGGGCTCGATTGAAATTTGGGGTGACGGCGAACAGACCCGCTCATTCACGTATATAGACGACTGCGTTGAGGGTTTGGTGCGGCTGATGGCGTCCGATTACCGCGAACCCCTGAATCTCGGCACGGACCGGCTTGTATCAATTAACAAACTCGTGGACATCATTTCAGATATCGCTGGGAAGCGTCCGATCAAACGGCACGACCTCGATAAGCCGCAAGGGGTGCGTGGCCGCAACAGTGACAACACACGTCTCAACAAGGTCCTTGGATGGGAACCATCTGTACCCCTTGAAACAGGTCTTGAAATCACCTACAAGTGGATCGAGAGTGAGCTAAGAAATGCCGGTCGCCTTCCCCTCAAGCACTCTACTCAAGCCGCCGATTAATACAACGCGCGCCAACGTTTTGGGCGTTGGAGTCCACGCGATTACCCTCCCGATGGCCGTTGAACTCATGGAAGCCAGCGTTTTGGAAAGACGCAAAGGATATGTGTGTGTGACGGGTGTTCACGGGGTGATGGAGGCCCACCGTGATCCGGAGTTTCGACGAATTCTCGACCGGGCTCTGCTTGTCACGCCAGATGGCATGCCGACTGTTTGGGTCGGTCGATTACAGGGCCACAGTCAGATGCGCCGGGTCTTTGGACCCGATCTGATGAGCGAGGTATGTCGTCGTTCGGTGAGGAAGGGGTTCACGCATTTTCTCTATGGAGGGAAGCCCGGGGTTGCAGCAGACCTTCAGCGCAATTTGCAACGATCGTTTCCTGGGATAAAGGTCGTTGGCACTTCTAGTCCTCCATTTAAAGCGTTATCTCGAAACGAAGAAGCTGAACTGGAAGAGATCGTCGGAAAGTTGGTGCCTGACATCATTTGGATTGGCTTAAGCACGCCCAAGCAAGAACGGTTTATGGCACACTATATTGATCGTCTGCCCTGCAAACTGATGATCGGGGTGGGAGCGGCTTTTGACATTCACACCGGAAGGCTAAAAGACGCCCCCGACTGGGTTAAAAGCAATGGTCTACAGTGGCTACACCGCCTTTCTCAGGAGCCTTCCAGGCTTTGGAAGAGATATCTCGTAAACAATTCAGCATTTCTTTTGTATTTCACCATGCAGTTGATGGGAATAAAACACTATGAACTGACGCAGGAAAGGACAATACCGTTTGGCGTGGAGCCTTTTCCCGCGAGGCCAGTTATCATGCCCCGAAGCGACGACGTGTACGTTAGAACCGGCCCTAACACTATTCCCAATGACGCCGCTAGGTAAACTAGCTTCATTCCATAAGCTTGTGGCATGAGACAGTAGACAATTTCTTCGGCTCCGTTCCGCCCGGTCAGTTCCCCTCCCACCTCATGATTGACCTGCTCCTTCGGCATATCGCGGGGCCCTGCGCAACCAGGCTGCGAGATCGAACTGCTGCCCCCCGACCATACCAGCTTTTGGCAACTCCAATCGTTTTGGTCGAGCTAAGTTTCTTCAACCTCTTCTTGCCTGTTATCGTTGGCAGGTTGTGGCGGGAGCTTTTTCGCACCCGCGCGAGGATCGCGAAGGCTGTGCGAGGGCTTGACCACGATCCGCCGGAGGACACCCATCTTCCGCGCCACCCTGGATGTACCGACCCCAAACTCATACTCGCATCGTATCTGCTCACACAGCTCCACATTCTCCCTCCGCTTAACCAGCTACGCTTGCGTCGCTCCATGCTACGCAGCGTATCCAGCTACTCTGAAGGTGGGCCAGACTTATCTTCCCGAGGTGGGGCAGATCACAATACCGAAATCAAACGCCGCTGGAACTAATTGGAAATAGTGCATTGGAGAACTTATGCAGGCAGCAGGCCATGAGTGCGGCAGACTTCGACGACCGCCAATCGGTCGCCAGCGCCCAACTTACGGAGCATGCGGTGAACGTGGTTTTTCACCGTTTGTTCCGAAAGCCCCAGCTCAACGGCAATTTCTTTGTTGGTGAAGCCACCGCTGATCATTTGCACCAGCTGTTGCTCTCGACGCGTGAGCCCGAGTTGCTGCTTGAGCAGGAAATTGGGGAAACTTGCTCGCTCCTGCGCCATATAGTCGAACAAAACTTGACACAGGTGAGGCGGGCAGACAGCCTCGCTCTTGATCACCCCACGCACTGCAGCCAATACCTCATTGGCGGTAGCATCCCGGAGTAGATATCCTGCAATGCCCCCGCGGACGCAGCGAAAGAACAGCTCCTTGTCAGGATCCATCCCAATCATCACGACTCTTAGTCCTGCAATCGATTTGCGCAGACCCGCGATAAAGGGGAACTCGGAAAAGACCTTGGGAAAAGGATCGAACAGGAGCACTTGCGGAGAAACCGCAACCATCTCCTGTACGACGGTCGCCGAATAGGCCGCCGCTCCAACTACGCTGATATCGCTCTTCCTGTTTAGGATTCTTGCCAGAGCTTCCCGCAACAGGCAGTTTTCAGCTAGCAGAAAAACCGCGATTTTACCGCTTCGGTCTATCACGTAGGTTGTAACCCCGCTTCGGGGGAAGCCGGCTCGCCCTCTCGGGCCCAACCTTGCGTAATAGCATACCGCGCAGTGCGGGCCGTGTCACGTAACTTGTCATGCAACTCCGGACTACCGGCACATCGCCCTATTGGGACTGGGCAACGTGGGTACGTCGCCCATTCGCAAATCGCAGCTACCGCAAATCGAGCCGGATGGCGGTACGCTGTTAGGCCCACTTGAAACTTCCTCGGGAATGCAAGGTTGTAATACGGAATTGGCGGAAATGGACATCGGAAATAGCTGAATCTATACCCACTACATACACTCCAGAATTCGCGACCAGCTCGCCTGGATAGTGGCGAGTCACTCGTTTCGGCGCCGCCGGAAGCTCTTGGCCTCCTCAAATACCTCGTTGCGGAGACGATGGGCGCAGGGCTCAACGACGCACAAGAAAATCGCTGCTGAAGTGTTCGGCCTCAAAGAATCGTTTGATCGTCCGTCTGATGTCACTGTTGATCTCGGCCAGCGGCTCACAGATTCACCCGACGTTCCGAAAAGATCCCTGCGATCTTGCGTGGCCGGAAGATTCACGAGGAATGGCGCTTGCTTGCCTTCGATCTCGCGGGGTTGGCACGCTCGCATTTCATTCCAGCTAAGACGTATGCTGGTGATCGCCGAAATTGACGCGAAGTGCGACCCGCGTTTCCGAATTGGCTACATCGTCGCTCACCGATTCGATTGTTCCAACTCGCACGTCGATTT
>Ga0137377_10004429_pt1 | contig 11065 bp, 6 predicted proteins | sample SagtaG_22_FD_104815 | JGI IMG/M metagenome (GOLD analysis project Ga0137377, IMG submission 104815) | Vadose zone soil microbial communities from Sagehorn Ranch, Mendocino, California, USA - Sage2_L_40_16 metaG | ecosystem: Environmental > Terrestrial > Soil > Vadose zone | place: USA... | reverse complement strand
TCGGTGTGATCGACGTCGGTCATGTCGAACTCCACGCCCAGGGCATTGATCAGCAGTGCCTCGTCACCCGCAGGAGCCTTCCATACCCCTCGGGCATCGCCAATGCGTGCATACGTTCCCAGTACATGTCCTACCGGCGGTATCCACACGACCGGATTCTTGCCCGTCGTGTCCAGTGGATTCACGACTTGGATCCAGGGTGCGTACAGCGCTCCATAGACTTTGCGTGCCTTGAGGGAACTGGCGTACGTCTTGATGCCAGCAAGGTCGAAGCTTCGTGGTGCTGTACCCACGAACATGGCATCGCCTCGACTCTCGCAGTAGCCCAGGCTCGCCTGAACCACTGCTGTTGAGGTCGTCTCAGGACACGTTAACAACTGAATGCTTACCGGGTCAAAGGCGTAGAGACCTGAGCGCAGCGCCGGGTCACCAATGTAGTCCGTATCGGCAGGTGGATTACCGTTACTTCCGTTCACCAGCGGAAAGAATGGCTTGGTGGTGGTACTGGCGGCAGGAACCTTCTGACCTGGATCATTGGTGGTGCTCTGGTTGGCAATGCTGATATAGCGGGAACCACTGGCCTGGTTGTTCACGACCGCTACCGCGTAGTAGTCAAGCGAGCTTTGCATGCTTAACGACTCGAAGCGCTCTATCTCAGTAGCTTTCATACCACTCGCATCCAGGCGGCTCACAATCAGGTCGAACTCAACCGATTGAATATGGGCTATGCCGCTCAGCAACTCCTGAGTTGTTGCCTCGCCCAGGGTGACAAATTTATACGTCTCTGAGACGACACTCAGCGTATGAGACTCACTTAGTCCTGCCGCCGGTGTATTGCCCGTTAGTCCCAGGGCAGCAGTTGCATCGGGCGTTCCTGCTGAAACAGTAATGCTAGAATGCGTTCCGTATGTATTCGACAACAGTACCAGGTGATTGTCGGTGGTGAGATCGGCGCTGAAGCCACGGGCCTGGCGCTTAATCGCGGCTACCACCTCGCCCGAGGTGATGGCAGTAGGGTGGACAAAGTCGCTTTTCTTAAAACTGATGGAAACAGGCGATGATGCTCCATCTACGGTTACATTGATCCCATCCTTGTCGGGAATGGTTGCGGCCATGGCATTGGGCGCGATGACATAGCCATGGGTCTCCAGGCGCACCGCTGATCCGGGAAGAAGGCCGCCAGTGCCTTGCACTACTATCTGTGTAGTACCCAGGGCAATTCCGCTATCGCCATTGGAGGAGGAACCTGTAAAGCCAAGTGTTGTGGCCGCTGAACCTGCTGTTACCACCAGGCGCGACATCGTAGTACCAGAGACAGTACTTGCCAGCAACAGGTGGCGATCTGGTGTAACACCAGCGACCAGGGCCGTTGTCTGGCGATTGATAGCTGTAGCTACCTCAGACGCTGTTGCCGCGCTGATATTGGCAAAGTTGGTCTTCTTAAAGGTAATCTTTGTATCGACTCCATTTGCCATAATCTCCAACAGCTCGCCATCGGTCAAAGCGAAGGGCTCTGCGGTAAGCCCGATGATCTGAGCGGGTATGAACGATGAGCCGCGTGGGTGGTCGGCAACGCTGACCGCCAGAGAGTTGCCCCAGCTGCCTGGATCTCCACTTCCGCGCAGTCCGGCCTGCACTTGCAGAGCGTTTCCCCCTGCACGGTCTAATAACATCATCTTGGCAGCGATGGCAGCAGGGTCTACGATGCGCACAACGTAGGCCTGAGTTCCGCCGTTGTCGAAAAATCCCCGCACAGCAAAAGCAGTGAAAGCAGCAAGTTTACCCTGGGTATCAGTCATGTAGCTACCGAAATTGTTGACAAAGTCAGAGAAACCACTGATTGGTACCGCGAGGTTAGGTATACCTCGCTGTGTACGTGCCAGGAAACCGGCAACCGAGATTGGAGCCGCGACGATCGTTGGCGCAGCGCGACCATCAACCTCAACAACATTCACTCCAATATTGAATGGCATAGCACACTCTCCTTATCCTTCAGTAGCGGAGGCACCGCTGGGCTGCTGGCCGACGATAATGATGATTGTCTCGACCGGTTTCACTGGATAAAAGTAGACCTCCACAGTAAAGTAGCCCAGATTCACCTGGTCGGGCGGATTGTTCTCGGCATCACACTTGACGGTGAAGACCTGCTCGGGTGGGCCGGAACCAAAAGCTCCCAATCTCCACAGCCCCAGGAGGAACGGCGTGACCACATTGAACTGCACCGAACGCTGCAATTCGCCGGTATTTGGCGCCTGGCGCACAAAGCTCAAACCATCGCGCAGAGAACTCTTGACGAAGTTGAACAACAGGCGCGTACTTACAAACCACCAGCGTGTATCTGTGCTGAGGGTACGCGAGGTCGTCACTATAGTACCAAGTCCAGCCAGGGTACGGACGCTATTGACCAGGCCATTGCGCACCATGTCGGTGTTTTGGACATCAGTGAAGGTTGCTGATACACCTAAAGCTCCAAGGACCTGTGCCGCGTTACCTGCTGGGGCCTTAAAGATACCTCGCTCCTGGTCAGTACGAGCGTACACACCCATCACATGCCCTTCAGGTGGTATAAACCTGGTCGGATTAGGACCTGTTCCCACCGGGTCAAGCACCTGGATCCAGGGAGCGTACAACGCTCCATAGACCTTGTTGGCTTGAAACTGCTCTGAAAAAGGCTTGACCGTCAGATTGAGGTAATCGCTCTCCAACTGAGGAGTGTATTCACTGAGGGCCCGGTGTATCGTAAGCCCTGGGTTACGATCCGGAGCCGAACCCACAAACATGCAATCGCCACGCCCTGCACAATAGTCTATCGCGCCGTGTATCACGCTGTTCCGACCATTGTCATCGCCTGTCGATGTCACCAGCAGGTGAGCATCGGGTATCGCCACTAACTGCACCTGAGCAGTGTCGAACGCGTACAGCCCTGTTTTCAGGCCCGCGTCGCCAACATAATCGGCTGCTGTGAGAGCGTTGGGAGCATCATCCGCACCCACAGTATCACTGAGCAGTTGGTTCGAAACAATGGCAGGGTTCTTTTCACCAACGGGTGAACCAGCGCTTACATCGGTCACAGTGATGTACCGTGAGCCGGTGAACTGCTGATTGATGGTATTCACTACGTAATCCGCCGAGTCCGCTTCCATACTAAGATTGGTCCACTGCTCAACCACAGTGAAAGCACCGGTGGGCGGTGTTGCCTGGTAATGCACAATCAGGCGAAATTCCGCGCTGGTAATCTGGGCAGGAGCGTGGATAGTCGCATTGAGTTGAAGTGCATCTTTCCAAGTGATGGTCTTCGAGGCAGTATTAATTGCTGTGATTTTACGATAGAGCGGGGTAGCGCCATCCATGAAGAGTACTACGCTGCCAGCCTGGAAACCATTGAGCGATTGAAGCTGTGCGCTTATAGCGCCCGAGGCAACATCGACCTGGAGTTGTGTACTCCCTCGTGGGTCATCACGCACGTCCACGCGCAGGCGATTGCCCCATTCGCCAGGATCCTCAAAGCCACGAGAGCCAGCCGTGATAGTTAAAGCAGGCGCTGCAGTAGCCTGGCGATCGTTCAAGGTAACGGATGCTGCAACGCTCCCACTGCCAACCACGCGGTTTATATAGGCCTGCTGACCACTATTGAGAAAGAAGCCCTCGACCGCATATGCCAGGTAACCGTCGCTACGATAGTTTCCAAACGAATTTCTGAACTGTTGCAGGCTGGTGAAGCTGATCGGACGGTTTGGCGCGCCGCGCTCGGTCAGACCCATAAAGGCGGCGACCGAGGTCGGCGCAGCCTCAATCGCCGGGCTGGATCGACCATCTACCTCAATGACGTTCACTCCAATGTTAAGAGCCATAATGCATCTCCTTATATTAGCAATTGTGCAAATACACTCAGCTATTCGTTGCTGGCATTAACCGCACAACACCCTGCGCGATGAGACGTTGCAACTGGCCATGTGCCGCTGCATCATGCGCCAGTGGGAGGGAACCACGAGCCGGCAACAGCACCACGCCAGTCGGGAAATGTAATTCAATAGGACTTGCAGTGAGATTGACGAGACGCAGACCAACGCGCTGAGCACTGCAGATCAATCGAGCGGGGTCGGCCTTGTAGGGCTGGCTGAAGGCGGCGGCACCGACGAAACCCAGTATTGCCGCGGCATCTACTTTGTCCTGATCTACGCGCCCTCTTTCGATCTCCAATCTCGAATCTACCCCGACACTGGTTGAGGTGAGCATCACGCGATTATCTCGACTGGCATGGGCTACTCCTTTCAGTTTGCCGTTGATAACCGCTGCCACTTCAGCGGCGGTCGCTCTCCCTGCTGTGATGCCCTTGTTAAAGATAATTCTGCGCCTGCGGCCGTCCACGTTGACAACCATTTCAGCACCCAGGGGTAGTGTAAATGGGGCTACCGCTCGACTCACCAGGCGTGGAGCTTCTAAGCCCGCGCCCCGTGCTCTGGTATGTTCACCTATCAGGCCCAGAGCTGCCGCAGCGGGCGAATGCTCGAGGTCGATCTCCAGCGTGGCATGACCCCCCCTGATGGCGGTCGCCAGAACCAGGGAACCCTCCTCATCGACATAGGCCGCCAGATCGTCAGATCGATTGAGCACCTTCACCAACTCTTCTGCGGTCGCGGCCTGACTATCCTGGAAATCCTGCGCTTTGAAAGTGATGATCTCCCAGGCTCCGTTGTTTACGCTGATGACGAGCGTATCTCCATCCGCGATCCGATACGTCTTCATAGTTTCAGCACAATCCCTTCTTGATCCAATGGCGCATCGAGAGGCGCTGTCTCGATAATAGTTTGCTGCACCCCCGGCAGTTCCTGTCGAGGAGCGGTTTCCAGGTGCGTCCCTATACGAATATAGATGGGCGAAAGCAAACCAAGCCGCCGCTCGTCAAGGGTAGGCTCAGGCGGCGGCAGGAACGAAACAGGAGAAGTAATACCATTCACGCGCAAACCTACATCCATCGACAGTCGCTGTGGGAGCAGCGTTTGAATGAACGCTTGCTGTCTTCGTGTCGGCGCGATAACAGTGACCTGGTAATCGATCAAATAAGCACGGGCAGCCGGTCGTATGCTACACACCGTCAATATGCCTCTGGAGCGGAAGCTGTCGCGCTGGGTGAAGTAGACTGTACGCTCCAGGTCCTCGCGTATATCCCGGAGCGTTAGTACCATTGCAGGGTTTGGCGCCTGCATCTGTTGAGGTGGTGCCTCGACGATAACAGGCACGATAACCGAGACGGTAGCGGTTCCAGCCGTTAAGGTACCCACTACTTTATCGTTGGGACCAAAGGCCAGGGTTGTGGTACCAGCCACAGTAGTAGGTGTTACAGTGACCACATCGTGCGCCTCGCTACCGGAACTTCCTCCCTGGATCAGGAGGCGGTTACCAACGTTAAAATCCTGATTGAGAGGGACGACGATTTGAGTATCGCCAGGGTTGGCTGTCTGACTGAGCGCTATGTTCGTGAGATGAGGTAAGGCTACCTGGTTCTCGAGCAACGTTATCAGCGCCTGCTCGAGATCGAAAAGCATTTCTTCAAAGACAGCTAGCAGTTCAGCAACGTAACAATCAAAGGGGAGCGACGTTAAGCAAGTGAAACGAAAACGAACAATAGCGCTACGTCGATCGTTCTGGATACCGATTCTGCGTTGCTCCCACGTATTCACCTGGTTGACCGGCACAAACCAGCGGTGTTCCTCACCCGCTGTATCACCGGCATCGATATAGGAGAACTCCAGGTAGAACGGACTTGTTGTAGATGCATCCGCCTGTCTATCCCCTGAGATCCAGAATCGCAACTCATCGAACTGCGTCAGATCAAGTGGATTACTGGGAACGAACTCAGCAAAAGCATTGAGCGCATCCGGCGACGCCACTATATGATTGCTAGCCATCCCCTCGACAAAGAATGTCTGTTTATCAACGGTTACCTGCAAAACGGTCGAATCCGATGATGTCCATGCGGTGTCCATGTTATTTACGACAACGTTGCTCATTTTGTACCTGTATTGGGAGCTTCAGGCTCTTGATCGCTCAAGAGGCATGATTTAATAAAAGTACGGAGATGTGCGCCCCCCTGTATGTAAGCTTCGCGACCGCTGGCAATGTGACGAACAAAACAGCGGAGTAGAGATGCTTCATTTTCTGCTGAAATCCGCAAAAGGAAACTTCCATCACGGAGACGTACATTCTCACCTGTGTCGGCACGCACTAACCGTATCCGAGTAGTATCAGTCCGTTGGTCATACCAGCACCATATGATGACCGAGAACGTCTCACTGGTCATGATCTCTTGGCCGACCCAGTGAAATCGCAAACAAATAAATAAGCTGTACCATTTCTCTATCTCCCTGTGCTGTTCGCACTGCCGCTGCAAAGAGATTACCATGATAGGCTTTATTTAGACTCTATTTGCGCTTTACTCGCGCTATGTTTGCTGAGGAGCGTTCGTTTGGAGCAACGTCTGCATTAAACGAGTTGTTTCAGGCACAGGTGGCACATCCAGTTCTTTGCGCAGTATGCTTTCGCACCGCAGATACTGCTGTAGCGCCTCACTGCGGCGGCCCTGCGCGGCGTAGATTTGGATGAGTTGTCGATGGGCTAATTCATCACAGCGGTTCTCTTGAAGTATGGCATTGGCCCATTTCGCAGCATCTTCATACTGGTTACTCCCTAAATAGTGGTCTGCCAGCACTTCACACATAGCAATGTAGGCCCGGCTCATGCGCTCCCGCTGCAGAAATGACCAATCGGCATACATATCATCTGGTAAGAGGGGACCCGTGTATAGACTACAAGCTCTTTCGTAATATGGCACTCTCTCCTTGTCCGCCTGTTGTCCAGCCTGATAGCATCGCAAAAACTCGTCTACATCGGTTCGTATCACGGCTGCTGAGTTAAGATAGTAGACCCGGTTTCTGCACACGATGTATCCACCGCCAGGTTCACTGGTATAGCCCCGATTGAGCGAATGGCGCAAGGCGCTAATGGCTAGGTGCAACTTACGTTGGGCCACTTCCGATTCATCTTCAGCCCATAGCAGGGTCATCAGGGTATCAATTGTTGCGCAATGTCCCGACTGGATTACTAAATAGCGTAAGATAGTCTGTCCATTGCGACTCGAGCAGAGGACAACCGGTTGACCAAAGCGCCTGACCTCAAACCGCTTGAAGCAGGTGATGTAGAGGGCAGGAAGGGTAGAGCTATCCTCAGGGGATGAAGGTGATAACGGGGGATCGCCTCTCATATCATCATGAGTTGAAAACGATAACTGCTTTGAAAATTGATCACGAGCGAAGCCTTCAGATGCCGGCTGAAAGCCTCGCGACGCCTCATTAGCACTGGCATTGTGTGACAGCCAACCAGCATCAGGAGGTATCCTATGCGCCTCGCCCACCGGAGCTGGCAGCAGGCTTTCGAGCACATCGAGCTGCGCCTGCTGCTCGGAATCTACGCGAGCAAATGTTTTACTCGCTTGCAGTAGCGCCTCCTGCGCCTGCCAAAAACCCACGAAACCCCGAACAATCGCGTCTAGTACGGGAGCGAGATACATCTGGTCGGAAGAAAGCCCCTGGCGAGCCAATGCCAAATAGGAAGCACCTTCGTGATAACGGCCCTGGCGCGTACAGTGCAATCCGCATTCAAGTAAATAGGTACTGGACGAATTTTCCGATATCTCGTTGGGCCCACCCGGTTCAGAGGAGATTGGTGTAGCCATTCCTTCCCCCAAAAGAATTTTGAAGACAAGAACATACGCGTTTATACCCGCCTGAATAGCTTAAAGCCCGGCCAATGTCCTGAGGGCTACAAGCGAACCATTGAACTCTTCTTCGTTGAGGCCAAATTTCTGCTTGATACGTCCAGGGTCATCGCGTAAGAGTCGTAACGTACTCGACTCGCTGGCAACCGCTTTGAGGAACATCCTGATCCTGGCATTTTCCATGATTCGCTCTCCTAACACTGCTATTAAGATAGACGACGAACAAGAAAAGTTTTAGCACATAAATTTGTGTAATAGTTCACGGTGTGAACACTCCAGGAACCTTACTCAGAGACCCTAGCGTTCCGGTGTGCCCTCCTGTCTGTATACTGGCCCAGCGAGTTGCCGCATCTGTCATTGTGCCCAGATTCTCGCGCCACCATTTGTACAGACTGGCAAACGCGTCGTGTTGAGCTTGTGACATGGTCGCCAGAGTACCAGGCCCGGTGACTGCTAAGCCGGAGGTACTTGCCGAATTGCATGCTGTCTGCAAGTCCTGAAGCCGTTGCTTTTCGGCTGGTGCGAGAGGTCGTTTCAACTTCGACTGCCACTTGGTTGCCAGAGCGTTGGGAGCCGTGCTATTAGGATCTAGCAGAGTTGGGTCGTGGAACGCATTGGCACAGTCCTGTAGCGCCCCAGGCGTCTGGCCAGGACGGTTCACGTGCTGATCAAGCGCCACCGCGCGCAAGAATTCCGACTGCAGCAGTTGGCCAGCCGTAATCGCACTGCCTGCGAAGGTAAGACCGAGACCGACCACTATGCGTAACCGCGAAAGGGCATTCCGGTACTGTGTTTGCCGGAAAACAGGGTCTTGAGAGGCAATAAAAAAGCGGTATGCCCAGTGGAAAGAGCGGAACTCCGCTTTTACATCCTGTGTGAGAACAGTTCCATCGAGGGAAAACTGGCCGGTAAAGAGGCTGCTATCCAGTTTGCCTGTAACCGATGTAAGCGCAAGGCCCCACTGTCCAAATAGTCGCGCAAAATCCGCTGCAGCCAGGACTGAGCAAATACCTGCCAACTCTGCGGGATCGGGGGTAGGGCCGAGCGTCCATTGAAAGAGACCTACGCTGAGAAAGGCGTTATCATAGGTATTGAGAGCTTCGAATACTCTGGCTTCGTTGAATACGACTTCACAAATCGCACGCTTTTCCCAAGTCGCACCGGTAAAGTTAGCCGCCTGAGCAGGATCCGTCAGAACGGTTGTTAATGGAACCCCCTGCGTATTTGTGAGGCCGTAGCTAGTTTTAGCGTGCGTGACGCTTGCGAAGCGCACGCGAGGGTTCGTCGCTTGAAGAGCAAAGACCCTTGCCTGGTCAATATCGGCGCTGCTATAGCCAACATCATTTGTCGTCTTTGTCGTCGTCCCGGAGCCGGTCACGATCAAGAAGCTGGTCATAGAGCGGTAGTTATTGGTACGCCAGACCAACATTTCGGCTAGAGTCGCTAAATCAGCCTGGCCACTAATGTTGCCAGTAAATGGAGCGCCGGTGGCCGTAACCACTACGCCCCCGCTCATGCGCGTCGTTGTCGTCTTCGCCTCGCGTTGGAATTCCCGTACAGCATGTCGTGTGGGGATATCAAACACAGCGGTTAAAGTAGCGGTGATACCATAACCGAAGCTGCGAAGCGCCTGCTGGAGGGGCCCTATCAATTGCACCGTGACCGGATTTCCATGCGGGTCGAGTACAGGTGTACCATTCTGGTGGACCGTGCCTCCAGGGACATCCTTGTCTCCAAAGACCAGAGGAATACCAGCGGTCAGGGGATCACCCTGTGGTGGTGCAGTCGTACCGGGTGGTCGCGTAGTAGGCGGTGGTACAGTCGTACCGGGTGGTACAAAAGTGCCGGTTCCGGCGGCATCGAGCGCATCAAGAGCTTCTCTACCCGGCATGGCGCTGCGCGGCCGGCTGCCCCGGCTGCGAGGGGCTTCCATTTCTCCTGAACGTAACAAGTCGGCGCTTCTCAACGTCTCCAGCTCTTCATCGTTCAGGCCAAATTTCTGTTTGATACGTTCAGGGTCATCGCGTAAGAGTCGTAACGTATTCGACTCGCGGGCGATCGTTTTGAGGAACATCCTGATCCTGGCATTTTCCATGGTCCACATGCTCCAATGAATTTAAAAATATCTGTAGAGGCAACCAGACAGAGTATACCTTTTGATTCTTTGCATGTCAACGCGAAAATACAGCATTTAGCACATATGCTGGAATAAAGTTCATGAAAAGATGTATACTTATCGTGAATCTTGCTTGAGATACTGGGTGCGGCAAGGCAGACAGCGCAACAACAGATAGAAGAATATAGGAGTACAGTATGGCAAACCCGGTCACACCGCCTGGTTATCTGGTTCATCCAACATTCCTCGGCCAATCATGTGGCGCAGGGGTAAACCCGGTACTGGCGACAAAACTTCAAACAGTGCAACAATCACTTCAAAACACATTTAATGCTTTGCCAAGCGATCAGAAATTTAACCCATTGAACGGTCAACCCACCGCCTCATTTACGGAATGGTGCGGTATCGTGGAGCCGCATAAAGGATGGTATCCTGGTGGATTCCATGCATCGGGATCAGCTATCGACATCAATTATTCTATCGATCCGTATATAGTCACTCGCACAGGAAGTGTACTTGGTGGTGAAGTTGCAGCGCAGAGTCTTCAAGCAATGCGACAACAGGTAGTTTCCGTATATGACAGGGCCATGCAGTTCGCTATTTCATCTACGGCTACCGCTGATGTCAGCGGGCGTAAGATGATAGGAGGTAACAAAGAGGCCACGAGGAATGTGTATGACCGCTTCAAGGTAGCTTCTATGAACCTTGCAGGCTATCTGAGTCTGGTTTTCAGTTCTCAACCTACTGTGGTGAACCGCAAGGTGATGGCCACAGCCCAGATTCTTGCTGATCCCACGAAACTATCTGATACAGCAGTAGAAAATGCCATTCCTGAATCCGGACAACCCAATGCCGAGCGATTCAGTAAAGCATACGCTGTCGCCAATATTCAAAGCTTAATGGCCGATGCAGCCTGGCAGCGGACACATCAAGCCTGGACAACCACAGCAGAGGCACTGTACTATCAGATTCTGCGCGACTACGAAAGCGTCCGTATTCCAATGGTCACCGGCTCCGTTTCGGAAACTCCGCAGACCACGCGCAATCCAGCACATCTGTTCGGGTTCCTAAATATAATCATGGAGATTGTAGTGGCGATGTGTGATGTCGGACAATTGCGCTGGGGAGCCTGTGACTTTGGCGCACAACAGAGTGGTGATGTGATGCACTTCGAT
>Ga0137377_10004420_pt1 | contig 11076 bp, 12 predicted proteins | sample SagtaG_22_FD_104815 | JGI IMG/M metagenome (GOLD analysis project Ga0137377, IMG submission 104815) | Vadose zone soil microbial communities from Sagehorn Ranch, Mendocino, California, USA - Sage2_L_40_16 metaG | ecosystem: Environmental > Terrestrial > Soil > Vadose zone | place: USA... | reverse complement strand
GCGTGCGAGAACATGCGCCAGGTCCTCGTGCATATGGCGTATCTCTCGCCGCAGTCGGAGATGCTGTACGACGACGGGGAGATTCGCCGGCCGAACGAGATCGATCACGAGCTGATCCGCCTCGGCCATGGCGTGGACGGCGCGTTCGCGGCCGCGCTGGCATCGGCCTGGGATCCACTGGGCAACCTCGACAAGGATCCCTCGCTCACGGCACCCGCGCAACGCAATCCCAAGGGCGGCCCCAACAAAGCGTACCCATGGCTCCCGGTCCGGCCGACCCGCAAATACGACGGACAGAAGACCGGCGCCGGCTCGCCTCCATTCAACTCTGACGTCGTCGAGTTTCAGCGCCCGTGGGGATTTCCGGACAAGACCAATGATCCGGATCTCACCAAGGCCGGCAACTACATCGAGACGCCGCAAACCGTCCCGGGGCCATATCCGCAGGACGCCATACCGACCGTTCTTTTTTCACTCGACGGGCCCGCCAGCAATCGCCTCCGTTATGACTACGAAGGGTCCGGTTGTCCTGAACGGACCGATGAATACAACGAGGAGTTCATAGGTCGAGCGCCTTTCACGAACGGCTACGCGATACCGGAAGGGACACCGCAGGAGAGCATCTCAGGAACGAACCCGCTCGGTGACCCGATCATCTTCTCGTCATACCTGATCGGCCAGATCGCGGGCAACCCGAATTTTCGGACCAACTTCAATCTCGACTCAGACAGAGGCTTCGGCTATTTGTGCTGGGACTGGATCCGCGTCCTCGACACTGCGCCCAAACCCAAACCCAGAAATCTGCGCAATCAGGAGTACGACCCTCCAGAGACGCCGCCCGAAGGCCGCGTGGACGAATGGGAGTATCCGGAGCCGACCGCGTTCGGTCAGGATCCGCCGCCGCTGTACACAAACATTGCCGACCACATGCTGCGGACGCTGAAGCTCGCGTATCTCGGGCGCAGCTGCGACGAAAAGCCTGGACCGATCAACTCCGCGCTGGGGAGGGCCCCGCGATGAAAGAAGCAGGTAAAGCCATCCGCCGCGTTGTCGACGGCGTCGAGGATGCGGTCGAACACGTTTTGAAGGGGGAAGAGGAGGAGCACGAGCACGAGCACCGGCATCGGCATCACGGTGGCCACACCTCAACCGGGCCGGTGACCGTCAATGTGAACATCGACTGCTGCTGCCCACCCAAGGGGCCTTCAGGTCCTCCTCAGCCTCCTGGCACGCGCCCGCCTCATGTCACGGGAACGAGTGACGGCACGCTGCCGGGTGGGGTCGTCGATCCCGGCGGGATCATCGGCATCGTCTCGCGACCGCCCGATGTCTGGCCGGGCCCTCGCGACCACCTGTACATGCCGTTTCTGTTCATTCGCGCCAACGCGGGCGACCTCGGGGCGCGGCCCGTCGTCGGCCCCTTCTGGGAAAGCCCGGACATCTTGATCGAGCCTGGCATCGACCCGGCCCACGCGCCGGCCATTCCTACCTCGTTGGGTGCGATCGCGAAGGCAGGAATGGACAACACCCTGTACGCGCATGTCTGGAACCTGGGCCAAGCGCCGTGCCCGGACACACTCGTCGAGTTCTACTGGTTCAACCCTGCTCTCGGTTTCGACGCCGCACACGCCAACCTGGTGGGAGCGACGTGGGTGGAGCTGAGGGCTCGGGGCGAAGCCAACAGCCACCGGCTCGTGCGTTGCCCAGTGTCATGGCGGGCTCAGTTCGTGAACGGCGGCCACGAGTGTCTGATGGTGCGTTTGAGCCAGGCGGCCCTCGACCCATTGTCTGCGCCCGCCTGGGATGCTTCGCGCAATCGCCACATCGGACAGCGGAACATCCACGTCATGAGCGCGGCCGAGGCCGCAGCCAAGCCGACCCTTGCGATCGGGGTCGGACCGCTCTTCGGCGGCAACGCGGCCGTCGCGGTCCAGCGTGCGAACACCGGCACGATGCCCTGGCTGCACCTGGTGACGATGGATCGCAACCGGACCCCCGGAACCGGCGCCGCGAATGGTGACGTCGGCCTCACCCCACCGACGCCAGAAGGCGCGCCGCTACCGAACCTGGGAGCGGTTCCTGATCCACGCGGTGCGGGCCTCATCGGCGACAGCCACGGGGTCGCCGGCGACGGCCAGCAAGTCGGCTTCCACGCGACAGATGGCAACCCGGGAGCCGGACAGGCGCATGTCTATCGGGTCACCGGAACGCAGAACGGCGCCCTGTTCGGTGGCTACACGGTGGTGGTGCTGGGCGAGTAAATCGAATATGCACCCGTCGCCTGGCTAGCTTGGTTCGAGCGGTTCGACCACGCTCAGATCGCGCTCCCAACCCTCGTTCTCCAATTTGATCACCTCGATGGCGACCGCGTCAGCGTTTGCGTCGAGATCTGGGACGGCCTGGTACTCAGAAACCCAGCATCGATGCACCCTGTACGACAGGACCTTCTGCCCCGCCTCGTTGAAGAAGTCGATGGTGATTTCCTTACGGAAATCCGCCAGCGCCACTTCCGCCCCTGGGCCGGCTCCCAGTTTCCAAACTTTGTTGGCCCAATCTTCGAAGGCTGTGTCGTGGGTCAGCCCGCGCTCCAGGGTGATGGCCTCGTATTGAGTTCGTCCAGGAGACTTGTGGCTGGTGCTTGGGTCTCCTCCCTCGCGGTGCTGGACGACCTCAGTCGTTCGCTTCAGCCCGCTGATCTTGTCTACGCCGGCGACATATTTGTTGTCCCACTTCACTTTGAACTTGAAGTTCTTGTACGGATCGACGCGAGTTGGATTCACTGAGAACTCGGGCATATGCGGCTCCTCCTCTGTTCGTGGCACGACATGGTAGCCCGGCCAGACTTGCCTCGGAGGGCTACATTGAGCGGGATCCCGCGATGTCAGATCAGCCGAGGGGCACGATGACCACTGCGGTCCTGTACGGGCCGCACGATCTGCGAATAGAGCAGCGCCCGGTGCCGGCTCCATCCCAAGGCGAGGTACTGGTCCGCGTTCTGTCGGTCGGGGTGTGCGGATCGGATGTCCACTATTACGAACACGGCCGCATTGCCGACTTCGTAGTGCGAAGCCCGTTGGTCCTGGGGCACGAGTCCTCCGGTCAGATCGTGGAGGTCGGCGAGGGAGTCTCCTCCGCGCGAGTCGGCCAACGTGTCGCCATCGAGCCGGGACAGCCGTGCGGTCGGTGCGACCAGTGTCGTGCGGGTCGATACAACTTGTGCCCTGACATCAGATTCCACGGCACGCCTCCCGTCGATGGCACTCTGTCGGAATTCGTCACTGTGAAGTCGGACCTCGCCTTCGCGGTACCGGACGAGATCAGCGACAACGCGGCCGCACTGCTCGAGCCGCTCTCCGTGGGCATCTGGGCAAATCGCAAAGCCGGTACCGAAATCGGGACTTCACTGCTGATCGCTGGGGCGGGACCAATTGGATTGGTCACAACCCAGGTCGGGCGTGCGGACGGAGCGACCCGAATCACCGTGACCGACGTGAATCGGACCCGGCTGGCGGCGGCCCTGGCAAGTGGGGCCACGGAGATCGCCGTTGCGGGTACTGACGACGTGGCCGGCGAGTTCGACGCCTTCATCGACTGCTCAGGTTCATCAGCCGCGATCAAGGCCGGCCTACGTTCCGTTCGGCCGGGTGGGTCGGTGGTCCTCGTTGGGATGGGCGCAGACGAATTGTTGCTCCCGCTTGGGCTCATCCAGCAGCGTGAGCTGCACATCACGGGCACATTTCGGTACGCGGATACCTGGCCGAGCGCAATCGAGCTCGCAGCCTCTGGTCGCGTTCATCTCGATGACCTTGTGACTGGCGAGTTTGGTCTCGCCGACGTCGAGCGAGCGTTGAACGCGGGCCGCGATCCGCACAGCATCAAATCCGTGGTCCGACCTGCGCTCACATTTAGAGAGTTGGCGGGGCTCGGCGCCACAACCAGTTGATCGGGCCATACTCAGCCTCGCAGTTGGATGTCCAGGACGTTCAGGGTGAGGAGTGGGCACGGTCACGCGGGATGCGTCGCCTGCGAGCCGCCCTTCAGCGGAGCATGCTGTTTCCCGCCCTGTCGAGCTTCTGCCGGCTTACCGTCCTAGAGCGCGAGCTGCTCCGCAGCCTCACCGGCCCAGCGATCTTTGTTTCCAATCACGTCAGCGCACTCGATGCCGTGGTCATGGCCGAAGCGCTGCCACCCCGCTACCGCCATCGTTCGGTGGTCGTCGCGGCGGCTGACTCGATCTTCAAGCGCAAATGGGAGGCTCGCCTGGCGCAGGTGACGGTCGATGCGTTCCCAATTCCACGCGGAGGCGGAGCTCGCGCTCACCTCGACTATCTGAAGCAGCTGCTGAACACTAACTGGTCGGTGATCATCTTTCCGGAAGGCCGGCTGACTGCGACAGGGGCGATCGGACCCTTCCGCAAGGGCGCTGCGATCCTGGCCGTCGATACCGGAGTGCCGATCGTCCCTGCCTATGTCGACGGCATGTATGAGGTGATGCCTCGCTTCCGGCGCATACCGAGACCGGGACGAGTGACGGTTACGTTCGGCGAGCCGGTTGCTCCGGAGACGGGCGAGGACTATGACGCACTCATTGCACGAGTCGAAACCAGCGTGCGTGCGCTCGCCGGACCGAAGGGCCTCGCGGTCGACCCGCCAAGCGGGTCGAAATCAGAAGGCCCTAACTACTGGTACTGACCTGGGTCATGGAGTTACGTAGGAACTCGAACTGGCGGGCATTGGCCTTGCGGGCCAAGCCGGTCGGATATTGATTGAAGCCGTGCACCCCTTCGGGATAGACCGCGACCTCGGCGCGATTGCCGGCCACTCGCCACCGCTCGGCCATGAAGAGAGAATCGTCGATCAGGCAGTCCATCGTGCCGACCGAGAACAGTGCCGGAGGCATGTTACCGAGACGCGCGTAGAGCGGCGATATGTCGGGGTCGCGCCGCTGCTCGACGCCGACCCCTGGCAGAAAGTTGTTGCCGAACCAATGCACGATCGGCGTCGACAGGACCAGGTTGCGATCGCCCCAGAGGAGCTGGCTCGGCGTGCCATTCATGTCGTACGCGCCGTAAACCAGGTTGGCGGCGGCGATTCGATCCTTGATTCCGTGGCGGTCTCGCAGCCTCAAAAGCGTCACCACCGCCAGATGCGCTCCGGCTGACTCGCCGCCGATGGCAAACCGGGCTGGTGCATCCAGTTGCTCAGCTCCGTGCGCCAGGAGATCGAGCACCGCATCCTCACAGTCGTCGGGCCCGGCCGGGTACGGATTCTCGGGCGCCAGCCTGTAGCCGATGCTCGCGGCACAGAGGCCAGTCTCATTGGCCAGCAACTTCAAGGCCACGTCCTGCATGTCGTGTCCGCCGAGCGTCCAGCCTCCGCCATGAATGTGGAGATAGATACCAACGGGCTTGCGGTCGGGACGGATGACGCGCAATTTGATAGGGCCGCCACGGCCCGGTATCTCGATGTCTTGCGCCTCCTCCAGGAAGACTGGCGCCGGAAACACTCCCCTTCCGTCTCGTCGTGCCTTCCGGGTGACCTCGGGAGGCAGCTCGTACACCGGTGGCTGGGGGGCGATAAGGGCTTCGAGCTGCGCATTGAACGCCCGAGCCTCGTCTATGTCTTGCTGCTCGACGTCGGGCGCCGCCGGCCGAACCGTGGACATTGGAGCCCAGTTTAAGTCCGGCCGGACGCGCTGAAACTCAGGGCAGACCGTTCTTGTCGCTCCTCGCGGTATGTTCCTCTGCCGGGCGCCATCATTACCGCCTCTGTCGAGTCACAATCCGTCGCGATCATCTGCGATGAGTGAAAACCCGAGACCTAGCAAGCGGGCGCGGCGAGCGGTGCCAATGATCGCCGCAGCAATCACGGTCATCCTGGTCGCCGGTCTCATCTACTTACGTGGCGTAGCGCCGGCGCCGAGACGCGAACTCGGGCCTGCAACCTTTCCGATGCTGTCGGGCCCGTACTCGGCCACCTACGATTTCGTCACCCCATCGCTTGGCTGGGCACTGGTCCTGAACTACAGCGCCTTCTCAACGAATTTCTGGATCTTCAGGACCACCGACGGCACAAACCACTGGCAGGAGCAATACGTTGGCAAGGCCGAGGGTGGCCGCACCTACCTTCACTTCTTTGACGATCAGCACGGCTTCGCTTACGCCGGATTCTCGTACCGGACCGTCGACGGAGGCGCCCACTGGGACCCAGTCGACGCGCCCGGGTCGTTGCCGTACATCACGTTCGCGAGCGCCACACTCGGATGGGCGCTCGGCTTTGACGTCGGTTCCCAGCACCTCTACATGACCGCGGATGGCGGGGTGACATGGACTCGGCTACCAACAGAGCTACCCGCCTCAGCCGTGTTGGAGCCGATCTTTGAGATCCAGTCATCAGCCTTTCGCGATACCGGTGAAGGCTGGCTCGGAGCCGGCTATCTCGAGCACCCAATCGTTTATTTGACCCTCGATAGCGGTGCGAAGTGGCGGACGATGGCGATCCCTTCCCCGCAGATGGCGCCGGCAGGTCTTGGTTACCTGACCTCCGTGAGGCTTGTTCCTGGCGGCGAGGTAGTCGTCCTTGTCAGCGATAGCTCTGCTCACGTGCTGGGTGCCGTTTTCTCGGCCGATCGAGGCGACTCCTGGCGAGCAGTGGCGTTTCCGGTCGCTGTGACGACGTCTGACCAAATGTCATTTCTGGATGCGAACCATTGGTGGACTCTTCGATCAGGACAGATTTACAAGACGGCCGACGCGGGAGTGTCCTGGGCGCGGGTCGCCGTGTCCGGCCTACCGGATGGCTGGAGTTACGAGGGCGCGCGTGTGATCGATGCGCATCACGCCTGGTGGGCAATGGTCTCGAGAGCAAACTCGACCCGCAGTGCGCTGGCTATGAGCTCTGACGGTGGCGGGCACTGGAGGATGGTCAACGTCCCTACGCCATAGTCGGGACGCGCTATTCGAAGCCGAACGCCGCGGCGGAAGTGATTGATGTGTCAATCAGTTGGGTAGAATGCTGGCATGTCGATGCTCGTGGAGGGTGGGGATTCGGCGAAGGTCGCGGCTCAGACGGGAGTCCGCCGGCGCATGACCTCACGGGAGCTCGCGATCTGGCGGTCGCTGATCGACACCACCGCCGAGCTTCGGAGGATCCTGGGCGCGGAGCTGCAGGAGTCCAGCCTTTCACCGGCCGACTATCAGGTGCTTCTGGCATTGAGCGAAGCAGATGGCAGACGCTTGCGGTCTTCGGAGCTGGCGAAGACTATCGACTGGGAGCGAAGCCGGCTATCCCATCACCTGGGGCGGATGGAGCGAAGGCGTCTCATCCGCCGCGACGATTGTCCTACGGACAGCCGCGGCGCGGAGGTCTCGCTGACTGGAGACGGAGCGAGAGTCTTTCGGCGGGCGACGGCGCCGCACATGAGGGCCATCAAGAAGCACTTCGCCGACGCGTTGACACCTGAGCAATTCGAGGCGCTCGCCGATGTCTTGCGTGCGCTGCAGAACCACCATCCTCATCTGGTGGCTCGAACATGACGCAGCGAATCGCCGTGCTTGGCGCCGGTCACGTGGGGCCGGTGATCGCGAGAATCGCCCTGGACGCGGGTTTCCGCGTCGCGATTGCGGCTTCTGGCAGCCCCGAGAAGATCGCGCTCATCACGCAGGTGGTCATACCGGGAGCGGAAGCACGATGGGCATCGGATGCCGTCGAGGACGCGGACATCGTTGTGCTGGCGATACCGCTTCACAAGTTTGTGAGCTTCGACCCTGGCCTGGTGGCTGGAAAGCTTGTCGTCGACGCGATGAACTACTGGCCGGTGGCAGATGGCGTCCTTGAGATGTTTCAAGACCGCCGGAACACCAGCAGCGAGGTGGTTCAGCGCCGGCTTGCGGGGTCGACGGTGGTCAAGAGCCTCAACCACATCGGCTACCAGGACCTCGAGGAGGCTCGGCGCCCGGCGGGCTCGCCCGAACGCAGCGCGATAGGCGTCGCCGGCGACGACCCTGGCGCGGCGAAGGTCGTGGAGGATGTCATCGAGCGCCTTGGCTACGACGCAATCCGGCTGGAGAGCTTGAGCGCGGGCAGGCTCCTCGAGCCAGGCGGCCCGGTCTTTGGCGCTTTGCTGCGCCGACCCGAATTCGAGCAGGCTCTCAGCGTCAAGGCGGCATAGAGCGCGAGGAGTCCACATGGCAACGCAGGCTTCAGATCCCGTAAGCGAGTCCGAGGGCGAGTCTTCTAAATTTCCTCTCGTCTTCGGCCTCGACACCTTCGGCGATGTCACGCACGACGCCGAGGACCGCCCGCTTTCGCACGCCCAGACGATCCGTAACGTCGTCGAAGAGGGTGTTCTTGCCGAGCAAGTAGGAGTGGACTTCTTCGGCATCGGTGAACACCACACCGACGACTTCCCGATGCCGGCCGCCGACGTGGTGCTGGCCGCGATCGCGGCGCGCACGACTCGAATCCACCTTGGATCGGCGGTCACTGTCTTGAGCTCGGACGATCCCGTCAGGGTGTTTCAGCGCTATTCGACGCTGAACGCCATCTCGAACGGTCGGGCGGAAGTCATCCTGGGCCGAGGTTCGAGCATCGACTCGTTCCCGCTGTTTGGGTACGACCTTGCCGACTATGAGGATCTCTTCGAGGAGAAGGTGAACCTGTTTGCGGAGCTCCTCGAGGGCGGGCCCGTGACCTGGCAGGGCAAAACCCGTCCCTCGCTCAGCAATCAGAATGTCGTGCCGCACACGGAGTTCGGACCTTTTCCGGTATGGATTGGCGTGGGTGGAAGCCCCGAGTCTGTCGTGCGCGCCGCACACTACGGATTCGCGTTGATGCTCGCGATCATCGGCGGGTCGCCAGCGCGGTTCGCGCCTTTCTCACGGCTGTTCCACATGGCTCTCGACAAATTCGGCCGACCGCCACTCCCGATCGGAGTGCACGGACCTGGTCACGTTGCCGAAACCGACGAAAAGGCCCGAGACGAGTTCTGGCCGCGCTACCTGCAGATCATCACCAGCGTCGCCGAGACCCGCGGATTCGCCATCCCGACAATGGAGTCCTTCATGTTTGAAGCCGGGCCGCGGGGTGCGCTCTACGTCGGATCACCGGAGACCGTCGCGCGGAAGATCGCTGCCAATCTCCCCGCTCTCGGCGCCAACCGTTTCGACTTGAAATACGGCATGGGGGGCCTGTCGCACGAAGCGCTCATGAGAAACGTCGAGCTCTACGGCACCAAGGTCATCCCCTTGGTCCGTGAGCTCCTGGCGTCGCGCAAAGAAGTAGCGTGAGCGTCACGCGTAGGGTGTTGATGGGGGATTCGTGATGTCAGCAGCATTGCGGCGCAAGGCGTCCGTGACGTGGTCCGGGTCCGCACGGCAGGGGCGCGGGACCTTCCAGGTGGGGAGTGGGGCGCTGGTCGCGCCGTTCACCTACAACAGTCGATTCAAAGGGGATACCGAAACGAACCCCGAGGAGCTCCTCCTGGCTGCACAGGCCGGCTGTCTGACCATGGCTCTGGCCGCAGCCTTGCAGGAGAAGCAGATCGATCCGGGCTCGATCGAGACATCGGCCGAGCTGGATCTGGTCAGTCACGAGTCGGGCGGCTATCGAATACCGAGCGTGCGCGTGGAGATCGCCCTCTCCAACCGCGCCTGGCCGCAGAAGGAATTGGATGCAGCCCTCGAGCGTGCAATGGACATGTGCCCTATCTGCAACGCGCTCGGCGGTACCGACATCCAGGTGAGGTTTGCAGATGAGTAGGAGGATTTGACTGTGAGCTTGCCGGAAGACGGCGCACCCGTCCAATTTGAAACCCATATCAAGCCGCTATTTCGCGACAAGGACCGTCAATCGATGCGGATGCACTTCGACCTGGGGTCTTACGAAGACGTCAGCGATGCCGCCGACCGCATCCTCGAGCGGTTGCGGGGCGGCTCCATGCCGTGCGACGGCGCGTGGCCGCCTCAGCAGGTCGAGGCTTTCGAACGATGGGTTCGCGGCGGCAAGCTGCCGTAATCAGCGCGCCCACAGGCTGGCGAGGACGTGCTGAGTGCACGGGCTCGGGTAGAGGTAGTGCTCGCCTCCATCGCCGCAGACCGCGAGGAAGAAGGTCAAGCGTCCCTTCGACCATGAGTAGGCGCCTGATTGAGACTTCCCCTGTCGTGTCCAGCCGTTGGGCTCGAGGTGGTCGCGATACCAGGGCATGACCTCAGCCGGCGAGCCGGTGAAGGTGAGCTCCCGCTCGACCAGAGCCGGCTGTTCGGGCGCGATGCTTTCTGGCACCATGTCCTGCTCGCGCTCATGGATCACGGTCGAACCGGGGTAGATCAGCAGCCCCTCGGGCAACGCCAGCAGCTCCTTGGCGGTGTAGACGTGGGGTAGGTTGGCCCTCGCCGCGATGGCAGGGATCAACACGGCCGTGTACACGACCACCCCGACGAGCGCCCCGGCCACTCCCGACAGGATCGCGATTCCGCTCTTTCTTGTCATGAATCAGCCGATCCAGAGGCTAATGCCCACGACCGAAAGGAGCTCGATCACAAGTCCGATCGAGAGGAGGCTCCAGCGCAGTATCTCGTGTTCGCCCCAGTTGAACGGCGCGTACGGGCGCACGGCTTCTCCGTAGATCGAATCGATCCACACGCCTCGCGCCGACTGGACCGCCAGCGGCGTTCCGTAATTGCAGGCTTCGCCCGTGAGGATGACGACGCGCTCGCCGGGACGAAGGAGGGGCACCGGTTCGAAGGCGTAGTCGGAGAAGGTGTAGACCCGCGGAGAGGAGTCGATGGTGACCGAAAGCGCGCCTTTCTCGGTGGTCACGGTGCTCAAGGTGCCGGAATGAGATTCGATTCCATAGAGGCTGAGCCGCCAACCGGCGACAGCGAGGGCCGCGCCGACGGCTAAGGCGACGACCACAATCGCCAGCGTTATCGGGGTCCCCAGCGCCGCCAGGGGCGGCGACGATCCGGGCCGGCGGTCGATCCGCCGCCACAACAGGTACTGAAGCGCCAGCGAGCCGACCGGGAAGGCCGCGAGCCAGAACCCTGCGAATCCGTTCTCGCCGCAAGAGACCGTGCT
>Ga0137377_10004418_pt1 | contig 11077 bp, 14 predicted proteins | sample SagtaG_22_FD_104815 | JGI IMG/M metagenome (GOLD analysis project Ga0137377, IMG submission 104815) | Vadose zone soil microbial communities from Sagehorn Ranch, Mendocino, California, USA - Sage2_L_40_16 metaG | ecosystem: Environmental > Terrestrial > Soil > Vadose zone | place: USA... | reverse complement strand
TCTATCAGGTCAAGATCGTTCACGTATGTAGCGATTCGATTGACGAGATTATCCGCGGCTTTCTCGGTAAACGTAGTGAGAAAAATTGATGCCGGAGGGAGTTTATCGCAGATGAGAAGTTTCAGGGTTCTTGCGACCAACACCTCCGTCTTACCGGATCCAGGCCCCGCCGTGATCCAAAGGGGCCCTTCGTCGTGTAGAATCGCAGCCCTTTGATCCCTGCTATACTCGTCACCGATAAGAGACTCGAGCTTCGATACTAGCTCGCTCCCTGGAAGCCCGAGGTCGGTCATGTTTGAAATTAGTAAAGTCGATTTTCAAGAGTCTTTAAGAACTCGTACCGAGAAGGCAGAGTACTACTAAGCGTCCAGGTTTGAGGGTGCCGGAAGAACCTGAGATGGTTCCAGTCTCCTGCATCCCTAGAGAGCATATTAGTACAAGTGGAGTCCGAGCAGCATCCATGCCAAACGAAACCTTGCAGGAGAGACTGCTCACAATTCTCAAAGAGGCAGGCGAGAGGGGAACACACCTAAGCGAACTCTATGCAAGGTTCCCTGCTAATTTGAAACAATCAATTCGTGGGACAGTGTTGAGCTTAGTGCGAAAGGGAAGGGCTGAAAGATTGGACGAGGGAGTCTACAGAGCGACTCGATAAAGCATTTTCTAGTATCCAATTCCCTAAGCAAACCAGATTCCCCTCAAGTGAGCCCTTCGGCGGAGATAAACGATTCTCGGTTTGAGTCGTGGATCGGACGGCATAGTGATTGTTCGTGGACCATCCAGGATCTCAGCAAGCTCGGACGCTTTCCGGCCTTTCATCATTCTGGGGTTTAGAGTTACGGAATAGTCTTCCCCGATGAGAAGAATATCGCGGTCAAAGGCTGCATGATGGTTCGGGCACAGAGCTACCCCATTACTGGGTTCATCGGTTCCTCTATCAACAGGAACGATGTGCGCCGCATGAATTATTCCCAAGTTGAGCCCGCAAACGGCGCACCTACCGTTATAGGCTTCTAACACCAGCCTCCTGAATTTGCTCAGCCTGACAGCCTGTTCAACTTCGCGGATAACATGCCTCCGTTCTTCAGCCAAAGAAGAAAGCTCGCTATCAGTCGGCGGTCTCGGCGTTGCAACGCGTTCTAGGAGGGACGCTTCCAGTTCCGTCATGCGACGTTGGTGGTATTTGTCAATGTTACTCGCGTAAGCACCAAAAACTTCGGGTCTGAAGGCTACGACTACTTCAGTGACATTGCCTTGAACATCAAATTCCTTTGGTTGAACTGCCAGTCCTTGTCTTGCTGCACTTGCCAGCGTTCCATCTCTCACTTGAAGAGACGGTGACGAACCAAATGTTTCGTATCTTCCTGCGTTATATCCCGCAAACACCTGATGCCGTTCGTCCCAGCCAAGCAGCAAAGTTCGAAAGTTGGTGCCCGTTCGAACTTGGTCCTCACCCGTTAGCTGAATACGATACTCGTCTGAAGGGCGATGCCTACCTCCGGGCGTAATATTCCAAATGTAGATGTGAATGATTTCCGTTGTCCCATTATATGAAAGAAGTAGCTCAAAGGGATGCTCCTTGCTCACGATTTTGGCCTCCCAACCGGAGGCCTGTATGGCTGAGAGAACTTTTTGGAATAGTTGCTCCTTGGAGAGGCGACTCAAACTGGGTGTTTGGGTTGCTAGGGAGAAATAGCCATTTGAGGTTTGCTAATCAGTTGGTCGCTATCAAATCGGAACATGGAGCCTCTAAGATACTCTTCTCGAATCTCGAATGCCATCCACTGGCGATTCAGTCTCTCGGCAACCACACCGGTAACGTTACTGCCGCCAAATGGATCGAGTACTCTATCCCCCTGCTCTGTTAGAAACCTGGTGAAGAAGTCTGGCAAAGCGTCCGGATATCGAGCGGGATGAACCTTAATGCCATTCTCTCGGCAGAGTTTGAGGTAGCGGCTATTCGAATCTGTGTTTGATATAGTGAACAAGTTTGTAGGCTCTTCGTCTTCGCTCTGAAGGATGCTGAAGATGTTCGGAGGTATTGCTCCTCCACGGTTTCTACTGAACTTGGTCGAAATGTTGTGTCCAGACGGACGCAACTTGGCTTTGTAACCATTCTTCAAAAGACCAATCATGCTTTCACTATAGGGCTTCAATATCTTGCGATTGTCTGCTTTTGGTGATTCGTTCTTTGAGAGCCACCAAACGAACTCAACTGTATCCTTCACTCTCACGCGTCTAACATTCACCCACTCGGCGGGTGCTGGCAGCTTCGCAGGATTATGCCAATAGAAATCTTGTGCAAGCCGGAATCGTTTTTCCTCGCACAAATTCAGCAGGAGCCTGTACGCGTAAAGTGACTTAGTCGGTTCGCCTTCATTCCAGCTATCTCCAATGTGGATTACTAAGCTGCCATCATCTCTTAGAACTCGGCGAAACCCATCCGCAAAAGGCGAGAACCAGCGAACGTATTCCTCCGGTTCAACGTTGCCATACTCCTTCTTCCTCTTAAGTGCAAAAGGTGGAGAAGTGATTATCAGATTCACCGAATTGTCGGGAAGATGCTTGATGAGCTGAAGCGCGTCGCCAAGATAAACAGCCCCGAGCTTGGTTGCATAGTAGGAAGAAGTGTTGGCAAGGCGCCAAGCTCTCTTTGGCAGAAGAGTTTCCTGTTTCGGTTTGAAAGCTAGCTCCATTTCTCTTTGAAGAGGTGAGCTAAGTATATTACTTTGGTCGCGGGTGAAAGTATTGAACAGAGTTAGCCTAGCTTGAGCGTTTCTTGCTTATGCTCCATCGTTCGTCTAGCCTTTCTTTCCAGAATTTCGAAGAGTCGTGAAAAGTCATTTGCAATTGAACGCAACTCACTACCCGTGATGAGAATGACATTCAAGTGAGAAGTCTCGTTTATCTTGCTGGCAAAGTCGACTGCTGGTTTGCTGAAAGTCCCGGTCGTAACCATCAAGACCGCATTCGACTTCAATAGATTGGCCACTCCAATCTCCTTTGCCACGTCTTCCACCGTGGAACTCTTCGTGTTCTTGCATTGAATCTGCCATCTGTTGAATACTAACCCGGCGCTGTCCGCAACCATATCCACTTCGGCGCCCCCCGTTTGACTCGCCTTGAGTCGCCATCCAACGACGTCCAAGCCAAGTATTCTGGCCAAGTTTGCTGCGACGAGCTCGAGTGCAACACCTTTCCTATGTTTTTCTGGCGATTCCATCTCGAGCAGAATCTCGCGGAAGGGACGATCCAGCTGACTGTTAGACAGTCCAGTCTTCCTGGATACTGCTTTCAGAATTGGTTCGAGATAGTCTCCTCTGAATTGGTCTGTGGGAGCAATCAGAAATGGCTTGGCACCCCTGCCTTCGGTTGTCTTAGTTAGTTTGACGAAGCCCAATTCCTCAAGTGGAGCAAGAGTCTTAGGGAGAGATTTCTCCGGGAATCTTACGTTGTAGAGCTTTTCGGCGATTCTGGCAACTTTGCTAGACACCAGAGGTGGTCTTTCGCTAATGCGTCCCAGGGCTTTGAGAAAAGCCTGCAGTTCAGGGGAGAGATGCGTCAGCTTAGAAATCTGTTGGCTATTGTAGCCGATTAGTTCCTTCAACCTATCTTCACTAATCTCGTCCTTGCTCTCGAACACCCCGGCTTTAGCGAGCCAGGACCTCATATCGCTCATTTGCATTGTACCTGAAGGAATGTAGAGGCCTTGGGCACGTGCTTCGGATGCAAGGCTCTCTAATGTTACGGGGACATCTCTCGATTTCAATTTCTTCACGATGTTTACAAGCTCCAGTCCTGTTTTGTTGAGGAGAATGTGTCTACCGAATCGGGAATAGAGCTGCTCGAGATTTCCTCGAGTAGCGAACAGCTCGTCCCCAATTAGTGTAAGTTTCCAAGAGGTTTCGTCGAGGAGGTCGTAGTCTACAAGTGCCGATCGAACATTTTTCGCCAGTTTCAGTCTGTTATACTCTGGGTCTTCAGAGTCCGTCGCGTGTTCTCGAAAGAATGAATCTTTGATAGCCTGTGCGATGGCCTCTTTATTGCCCTCATTTTCTCTGACGAGTTGCAATAATCGGGGAAGGTCCACTTGGCTAGGAGTGAACTGACTGCTGAATGGAAATGAGGATTTCTTTCTCTTAGCCAGAGGCAATCTAAGGCATGACTAGCTTAGCCACGGCTCTAATAGAGCTATTCTGTGTTTGAACGATCGTCTTAGCAAATCTGTTTCGTCAGGCTCATGGCGGCTACCAGGGCAAACTCAGGAAATTGGCTTTGAAAATTTCCCGAAACCATCGCGGCTCGTCCGGTTACACGGTTTTCGCCGATGGTCTGAACCGACTAAGCCGAGCCTTGTGGTAATGGCTAGGTTTCTACTTAAGAAAAGCCGAGAAAGTTTGACTAGGATGATGCGGGCTCGATTCTCGTCTTGATCACCTGTAGCTTCCTCGCAACAATCTCGATCGAAGCACAGAGCGTGAATCTCCCTTTCTCATTTCTTCTCACCACCGAAAGAGGCGCGGCTGTGAGAAACTCCATCGCTGATCGCACCTGTTCTTCGTCGCAGGGGATATTCCTAGCGTTGAGCACCGCTTCGAGTTGCTCCGCGCTTAGCTCTCTCCCCATTGAGAGTTGCTGAAGTAGTGAGACCAGAAGACCAGACCTAGCGTCGAAATCGCTTGCATATACCATCAACGCGTCTTTCCAATTAGTTGGGATTCCTTTCTCTCTGAACAGACTCTCGAGTTGATACAGGTCAAATGGGCTTACATCGTGCAGTTTCATCACTTCCTTCCATGGTTTTCGTTGACAGGAGTGTAGTGCCGGTCTTTGTGGCTCTTTCTTGAACCCTGCTACTTTCGAATCCGGGTCCCACTACCGCACTGTATTTCGCATCGTTTTGCCTTCTGTGATCTTCAAGAGTGAACCAGTTTATTCTAGCATCGTCGACAATACCAGTGGTTGATGTCTTGGCTTCAATCGCAACTCGGTAGGCTCCGCTGCCAAGGGTCGCTACTAGCAGCACGTCCGCCTTGCCTGACCCTCCCAGATGTTTGGCTTCGTACCCAAGGAATCGGAAGCACTTAGCAACCGATTCCTCGAAGACGTCTGGATTAGCAGTGTCCCTTTCTGATCTGCGCAATAGAAGGACAAGATTATTGAGGTCAAGAATTGCCTCCAGTTCTTTCTTCGTTTCGCTTGGCTTGCGAAGGTCTATGGTGTCGGTACCGGAACTGAGAACGTAGGTATGTCCTACATGTTTGATTTTGCCCACACTCATTAGCCATGCGACTCTGAAGAATGTCTGATTCTCTGTTTCCCATTCTTTCCCAACCGCGACTTCAACTGTAAATGTAGGTCCTGAAGCGTCAACGGACCAGCCCTAAGTATGTCCAGAATGTCAGAGAGTCCGACGATTTTTGAATCGAGAATCTTGAAAAGAAGATCAGGGTTCTTTGAGTCTAAGTAGTTCCGGCCCGCGTCGGTTAGACGAAAGTTGCCGTCCGTTTTCCTTCGCTCAACGGCACCTGATGGATGTCTTAGGGGGACCGTGTATTATTCTTTCGAAAGTCACTCTTGTTCTGACGGCCTGTCGTCGTGAGGGCTATAGTTTACTGAGACTGCTCAGTATTTCTGCATAGAACTCGTCTCTTCTCTCGTCTGTGTAGTTGGCATAGCATAGTTCTAGGATTCTGTATCCTCTTTTTCGTAGTAGTGTTCGTGTTTCTTCGTCTTTTGTCATCTGGCTTGTTTTGAGGTGGACAGGGCCGTCGACGAACACGATCAATGGTCTAGGTTGTATCGGGAAGAAGTCCGCGGTGGTGACAGGTATCTCGACCTGTGTCAAATATGATATTCGGTTGTCTTGTAGTTTGATTGCGAGTTCTTGTTCCATTCGTGAGGGGTTGGGGTGTAGACGTTCTCGCCAGTCGCTCCGCTGACTCGACATCTGTAAGGTTGAGGTACATTCCGGTTATTGCTCAGACACTAGAGCGAAACTGCTGGTCAAACACGTGAGAAAACTGAAGCCTTACCTCGAAAGTCTCAAAAGGACAAAGTTGGTCCCGAGGTTCATGAGCAGGGTGTATTCGGGCCGATTTGGTGTGAAGGAAGCGTATCGCGGGAAGAAATCGATAAACTTGCGAGTCGACAAGAGTCAGGCGTTCTTGCTGGGGATAGCACTAATGAATGCTCTTCTTAAAGGCGGAGAGACATTGGATATCGCGATCTATGATTTCCGTCGGCAGGAAAAGGCGGGTAAGATCCCCGCTGGAACACATCCTTCTACTGTTACATTCGCGGTTCGACGCTAGCTCTAATCAAAGGGCTAGGAAGGAATGCCTGAAGGAATCCAAGGATCTCAATCGATCCCTGTCTCATGGATGTAGCTTGAATGAAGCGTGTGGTAGTTGATTACGATATTCTCGGATGGGGGAACGAGCATGAGGACGAACTCTTGAAGCAATACTAGAAGGTTCTGAAGGTGGGAACGGAGCCAGGTCTTGAGAGGAGGAAGCCTGACACAGTCATCGCATCCTATTGCAAGACTAACAATTGCGACTTGTTGACTGGAGACGTGAGGGCCTACCAATACTACTTCGATGCGGGAGTGAACAGGGTTCAGATCAGTAGGTACAGTTGGATCGGCGGGCGAACCGACAAGGCCGTATTTCTTATCCAAATCGTTGAATAGACTACTCTGTATCTTGCCTATAGGTCCCGGCAAGAGTTTCTTGGACTCCGGGGTATGCGGTTCTTATCCTCGCTACCGCCCGGGTTAGACTCTCAGTGGTCGGAAAGGAGAGTTCGTACTTCGTCCCCCGGCCTCTAAGAACGATGACCTGAGATCTCTTCCATTCGATTACTTTCGGATCGACCAATATCCAGTCTGCAAGTGTTCGCACAACGATGGATCTGCCTTGAAACCTGAGCCAGCCTTGGGTCCTCCTTCTCGCCCTTACGAACAAAGCCCATACGGGGAATCCGACATAACCCAGGAACAGGACCATTCCAACAACTAGGCCGAACGAACCAAACGCTCTCAATACAACCAGGAAGAACAGTCCAACAACCAGCCTCCAGAACAGAACATAGATCTGGAGAATGACGTACCTCGCTGTGAGTAGGAGCCGGATCTGGACAGGAACCTCCTCGACCGGGACCCACGGCTCTTCCAGCACAGTAGAATTCTGCTTGATGATCGACGCGGCCCGGGACGCTTCCTCCGGAGTTTTGAATCGTAGATAGCTGCGTCGAAAGGCTAGGCCTCTACTGAGCCCGGTGACGCGAAAACTGTTAGGTTCGGTCCATACGAGCCTGCGTGGTCGCAGTTCGAGAGACCCTTCATTTGTTAGAATCCGGACCCGATTCTCGCCAAGGATGACAGATGCCGGGACCCACAGCCTTCCTCCTCCAACCGCAGCGCTCAGTGTTTCTCGGAGCGTGAACCATGACCGTTTCGATTCTGCCTCAAAAGAATCCAGATAGAGGCCTCTTCGATGAGTCCTTAGGACGGCCTAGTTCTCTGATAAGTCTACAAGAATGCGGCGGCCTTCATTCGATCTCAAGGCTTGTAAGCAAGAGTTCGACCTTGTCTACATCTAATCGAGAATTAGCTTCAAAGCCGCACATACGTAGAGAACCTGAGAACCATGCACTTGAGCAAGCTTTGGGATTTGTCCAAGCCGTTGGCCTATAGGAGTTAATGACCGTAGACGAGTCTTAAGTAGTCAATCTCTGGTCGACGAGAGACTTTCGTTGCAGATTGCACGTAGAGACTTCTCATCACAGTAGGCAAGCGGCGGGAGGGAGGTAGGGGTTGGGCGACTGCTTTTACGTCAGCAAGGATTGGCGTGGTAAGCCCAAGGTTACGAGGATCCCGAGCGAAGAGGTAGGGACAACGGATGAAGGCATGAGAGCTGTGGCAAGGCTGACTAACACGACCAATGGAATCTGGTTCTACGAACGCGATATTCTCTACTCGAGGAAGGAATTGAAGAAGGAATTGCGTGAGCTGATCACGTTCATAGATGAAATCAGGGCTTGACGAAGACAACCCGTTCTTCAGGTGTCGCTCTCCTTCACGTGTCACGCTGTCTAGATGAGGTAGGGTATGAGCCGTTTTGTCCGTTTCATGTAGCTGTCCGATTTTTAGGTTCCAAACCCTGCAATTATCATACGTCCTATTCTTCAGACATGGTTAGAAGCTGTCGGAGAAGATGCGCGGCTCCATGGGTCTTGTGTCCCACCAACTGAGCGAATCTTTGAGTTGTCTCGATTCTCCAGAGTACATAGTAAGTATCCCATCCCTTGGCTTGGAGAAGGTCCTGGGTTGTTGCAGACTGCGCAAGGCGACTTCTAACCTTTCTGTAGGTTGCGAGGGTGAAGACCGAATAGCCGATCCTACTCCTCAGCCAAGTTGAAATCCTCTCGATCTCATGTGACGGAGAATGTCCTTCTTCGCGTTCGCATCTTCTAGCCGTTTCCAATGCGAAGTCTGGTGCGTCATCAGTTATTCTGAACGTGTAACCGTTTATGAAAAAGAAGAAGGAACTTGTCATCAGGCTGGTTCGCTTGTTTCCATCAGCAAAAGGATGGAAGGTTATGTAGGCGTACATCATTGCCGCAGCTCTCTTCAACAGGTTTGGAAAGGGGATGAAATTGTATACGTCAGTTCTGGCCCATTCGATGCATCCTTCTATCATGCCGGGAGACATGTAACCCGTAGATCCACGCTGTTTGATTACGATATCATGAAAGTCGATGACGTTAGAAGGAGTGGGATACAGAATATCGAATGCTGGTTGTGATGCCATTACATTTCGGCTAACCGGTCAAAAGCATCCTTGTTCTGAGAAATCACGGCTTCTGCAAAGGTACTGTCACTGAATCTTTCCACAAGCCGCCTCGCCAAGAATGGCATAGCCAGCAAAGCAATGGAAGCCAGAACGGTCAGTACCCTAACAATTAGGGCGTCCGAAGATACGGCCACACGCAGTCCCATTGCTGATTACCGAAATAAGAACGTCTCCAGCCGTATTAAAGTCTGCTAATACTGACCAATTATGTCGATGTTCTGAGGGGTTGTTCCGCCATATGTTCGGCGATGCCTGATGGGCTTGCGTCGTAGTTTCCGTCGATTCCGTTTGGGTGGTCGGCGTAAGTCCATTAGCCACATCGCATCTAGGCTGGTCAACAGTCTTCGCACTCCCTTCCGGAGCCGAGCGGTTCTAGAATCCTTTCGCCACAGTGCTCGCAGACTAGTACTCGGCCGATGAACTGAGGGTCGGAACGGTATCGGGCCTCGCGATATGTAGGCTCTCGGCAGCGCGGACAGAAGATCTTCAGATCCATGCTCTGCATGGGAACTGTTAGATCGTCTGGAAGAAGAAAGGTGAGAGAGCTCCGAAAAATTTGGTGAAACTATTGTTATGCCCAAGTATACGCGTCCACTGGCAAAGGCGGTAGCACTCGCTACATCATCGAGTGGGAGACCACACTAGAAAAGTACCAGTCTCAAGTCCCGTCCTACTCAGCCCACGAAATTAGCATAACTCGATAAACGTCTACATCTGCAGTCGGTTCCATTGCATCGAAAGCGTATCGGAGCCTCTCGTCCGGACCAGACACCACGCAGAATTTCGACTAGCTCCAAAAGGCCTCCCTCGCCACTCAAATCTTGATTTCTACCAGTGTCCTTGCTCTGACCTCTCTTATGTCTCTGAAGTGAGGATCTTCGTGGAGAAGTCTCTATCTGAAGCTCTTTCGTCTCTCTCGGAGAAGGTGGTCGATAACTTCGCTAGCGTCCGCAAAGCGAGAGAGGACCCCCGCAGAATCCTCAATGTCGGCGGCGCGCTTCAGAACCAGACCATGCTTCGTCTCCTCGAACACTACTCTGTCGCCCTCCGCGAACCCAAACCTCCTCCGGAGCACGGATGGAATCGTGGTCTGACCCTTCCGAGTCACACGGGAGTAATACCGCACGATCAGCTCATCGTCCAACAGATAACACCTCACACGATGTATTACGGCTATCTAGGTCTGGGGTTTCGCTGAGCCGATCGGGACTCTACACAAGTCGTGCTAAGAGCAGTATCAGCCCGATAGCGTATGCAGCTCCCCGGTGAAGCTTCAACAACAACCTAGCGTTCCCGCTTGTCTCCGGAGCATACTCTCTCTCATTCGTCAGGACTGCCATGTGATGCATCTCGACCACCGTGATCCCTAGAAAGACCGCCAAGCCAACGCCAACGAGATCAATCCGGAGGCCTTGGATGTAGTAGCTAGCCAGCACGGGCATGAAACCCCAGGCCACACCAAACCCGGGATACGAGTGTAGCCACCTGGGCTTCTCGACAGGATAGAACAACGCGAAGAATCCTCCCAGTACAACGAAACCCAGGAACCAGAGAGAGTAGAGGAGCGACATGTAGACGCCAACAGCAACCCCGACCAGAACCGCCAAAAAGCCAACCCATCTGATTGCCGCTCGGTTCATCCTCGGAAAATATGGAAGATACTTCTCCCCGCTACCCGCTATGTCGATATAGTGCGCGCCCACAACGAGGCCGAAAAAACCCGCAACCATCGTCAGAAGATAGCGGTCCAGGTGAAACTCGGGAGCAAGCGTCGAGGCGACCGTGACCCAGGAGAAGAGGACCATGCTGAACGGCCAGCGAAAGCCAAACCACCAGACATTCTTCCTCCAGACCCCGACAAGATCAGGCTCGACAAGAGGAAGAGCCGCGTCACTCATGCGCGGTGCTCGGCCCCGACGGATATAGAAGGTTCCGATATACAGTCGAGCACTCCATTCATCGACGATGAATGTGTCCCCGTGTAGTTCAAGTTCGCAACGGCCTACCCTTGCCGGGCAGAGCTTGAGTATGAAAATGGGGAGCGTGCCATTCTGAAAACCCAGAACGAAACGATCGGGATGTACCAGATGAAGAGTCTGACATGTACTCCCATAAACAACCAGTCCCAGGGGGCAGCTAGCGAAAGGAGCACTACCACCGTCAGTACGCTCATTCTGTTTCGCGCCGTACGGAACCTTATCATGACCTCCCCATCGACC
>Ga0137377_10004417_pt1 | contig 11078 bp, 15 predicted proteins | sample SagtaG_22_FD_104815 | JGI IMG/M metagenome (GOLD analysis project Ga0137377, IMG submission 104815) | Vadose zone soil microbial communities from Sagehorn Ranch, Mendocino, California, USA - Sage2_L_40_16 metaG | ecosystem: Environmental > Terrestrial > Soil > Vadose zone | place: USA... | reverse complement strand
CGTCCGTCGACAATAAGGATCCGTTGAGCGCCGGCATCCGCCTCGCCTACAAGAACGTAGTGACGCCGATCGAAGGCTTGCGCGAAGGTGTGTTGCTGGAGGCGGGTTTCGCGAAGGTAACGCCGAATGAGCCCAAGGATATCAGCTCCTGAGCTTACGATTACGCGGCGGACAAAGTCGAAATCATCGACAATCGCGCTAAAGGCGTTGCCTGTTATCATCCCGGCTACACGCTGGTCGAGAAGCTGCAGACCATTTCGACCAAATACCGCAAGCAGCAGGAAGACGGCACCATGCCGGTCGATTTCATGCGGCACTATTACGATGTCTATTCCTTGCTGCTGCAGCCGTCGGTGCAGGCCTTCGTCGGCACCGCACCCTATCTGCAGCACAAAGACGATCATTTCCCGCAAGCGGATAACAAGAACGTCAGCGAGAACGCCGCCTTTCAACTGCCCGACAAGAAAACGCGCGAACTTTACGAGCGCGCCTATGAGGCGGGCAGCGCGCTTTACTATCAGGGCAAACCGCGCTTCACGGAAATTCTTGTAGAGCTGGATAAGTGGAAAGACCGGCTCTAAACAGCCAGGACGTGCGCGTTCCGGCGCGTCGTGCGGATTCGTTTTTGACACATGTTGGTCAGCATTGCCCTTTATCGCCCACTCACAGCCTCATTCTAGGCCCATTCCGTCGTGACGTTGCGCCCTCTCCCACGTGAGGAGGCGTCCAATGATCAGGACCGTCGCACTTACGTTGATCTGCCTCGCCGGACTTGGGGCTATTGCCGGTGCGGCAATAAGGTCAACGCCGCCACTGCCTGAAACCGTCAGGCCGGTCGTTGCCGGGAATAAGGCCGATCGCCTGCCACTCGTACTCAACGAAAACATGCCGCAGAGCGCGGCGAAAATTGATGTTGCGTATGTGCAGCCCGCCGATGAGGTCCAAGGCAGTCCACCACCAGCCGAACCGCCGCCATTGACGACGCCAGCGACTGCCGATTTAAGGCCAGCAAAGGTGGACGAGTCGCGTAGCGCGAAGACAACAAAAGCCCATAAGTCCAGGCAGAGCGTTAGTCGCAGCCGACAGATAGCCGCCGCCGATCGATCCCCAAAACAAGCAAGCGCACCTCCTCCAAACCAGGAAAGCGCGTTGAAGGAATGCTCTTCGAGTGGCCTCGATCCACTGCTGCGAAAGCTGAATCTGGCTCCGCCGTGCAATTGAGGCCCTTACCATCAGCGTAAAGCCAACTTCTAGGGCATTCTCACAGAGCTGTAGAAACGACGGAGCTGCTGGAAGAAAAGCCGCGCCTCCCCGGCGCGGCTTCCCCTGATCTACACGTCGCGCCGCGCATTCATGATGGCGCGATTTCGCGTGACAGTCACCAGACGCAGATGAAGGTGGTCGCCTAATCGTAGGATCAACTCTGAACACAATGGCGAATTTGTATCGTGTTCACGGAAGAGCAGATCATTGCGGTGCTGAAGGAGCACGAGGCTGGAGCGAAGACGGCCGATTTGGCGCGGAAGAGGCGGAGACCTACCGAGGTCCTGGAATTGTGAAAAAAAAGTCCTTCCGCGCCGTCGCGGTAGCGTCTCGATAACTTTTTTGTCTACGGTCCAGGGTAAGTCAGCGAAGTTGTGCGCCAAACACCCAGGCTCAAAGTGACTGAACAATTAGCGACTCAGACTGAAAAATCACAACCGTATCACCGCGAATGGTTACGATGACGCCGCAGGCACTTCGCCGAAAAATTAAGGGATTTGAGGCCACCCCACCTGTTACGCTCAGCTTCGAGAGAGCGTTGACTCAATTATCTCATGGCGACGCTCGCTTGGCCTTGTGCTTCAAGTCTTCTGCGAAGCGTGAGACGATAGGGCCGAAGTCAGATAATGAGGCGCGGACAAGAGGTAACAAAAGACCGGAGAACTGTTCCTTCATAGTGAAATCGATCGCTGGGGCACAGCGAGGGCTTTTGCGTGAGCGCTGCGATGAACTAACAAGTATTCACGAATGACAAGGTCCACCGCGCCGGTGCTCAAGCGCCCCGAGATCTTTCGCCCAAACGACCAAAACGTCGTAATACGCAGCTGCGATTGCAAAACGCCAAACCAGGCATCAAAGACGTCGGTCGATTGACCTGTATCAATAGGTCTCCGACCTTGTGTCAGAGTGGCGTGCGTTGTTGGTCGCCAATATTTGCGTCTTAAAGAAGTCGGGAAATCGGCTCAACAATGCAGCTCTCAAGAACTTGAACGCATTGATTTGAAGCGAAAGTTGTTCCAACCGAAGCTGTCCGATCTGGATTTCTCGATCGAATTGATTTTGAACAATGGTGTCGGCCGGTTCGCGAGTGAGATATTCATCGGTGGCATTGCCGAGCGAGATCGCGCCGCGCGCCAAGACGTCTTGCATTCGCGTATCGAGACCGGAATGCTCCGCCTCGGTGATCTTTAGGGCCTTTTCAATCGACAGAAACACTGACTCCGTGCGCGAAAAATCTGCTTCCGCGTCTCGGTCAGCCGAGCGCGCCTTAAAAAGATGGTTCACGCGAGCTCGCAAAGAGAGGTCGAACATTTGTCAGTTAGTCCCCGTCGGCGGAATGGTCTCCAAAAAGGACCCGTAATGAGTAGAAAATGCTCTCTCAACGTTTACAATAGATTAACTGCTGGCGCTCTATGATGTGTATCAGCAGAAGGTTTCTGCCTGTGACGTCCGGATTGAGTCTGTTCTCAAGAGTTCGAGGGCACAAGGATGTTAGGATAGATGGCTCGGGCCCGCCACGGCGCAAAAGCCGACAATCGAATGGGCTCGCCTTCGATGTTGGCGAAGCACTTCAATGCCTGCTTGGAAAAGATCTGACCCGGATAGACGGCATTGGGCCCTATCTCGCGCTCAAGCTTGTGTCCGAATGCGGCGATGATCTTTCGGCATGGCCGAGCGCGGAGCACTTTACTTCCTGGCTTTGTCTCGCGCCCAGTAACAAGATATCAGGTGGCAAGGTTTTATCGTCGCGAACAAGACGGTCGGGAAGCCGCGCCGCGTCGCTTTTGCGATTGGCCGCCGGGGCCATTGGGCGCACCGAGACCGCGCTGGGTGCGTTTTACCGGCGGCTCTGCGCCCGCGTCGGCAAGGCGAAAGCCATCACCGCGACGGCGCGCAAAATCGCGATATTATTCTACAATGGGCTGCGTCACGGCATGGATTACGTCGATCCGGGCGCCTCATACTACGAGACTCGCTATCGAGAGCGGGTTCTCAAGAATCTTCGTCGCCGCGCCAAGGCCTTCCGCTTCGCTCTGCAAGCAGCCAACACGTTGACCGCCGAGCAGGTTGTTTCTTAGGAAAGGGGGTACTACGTGACTTTACCGGCCGCGTTAAGAGAATGGCAACTCTAACTCTAGCGATTTTGCCTCCAAACACCTGTTCCGCACGGAACTTACCAGAGCTTCAAGTCCCTTTTTGTAGCCTCCCCAGCGTGATCAAGGGAGGCATAGTTGTACTCTATACGTCGCGTATCGGTTGCGGTCGCTGCCGCGCTCACCGGCGCAACTTTGAACCCGCCCGTCGCGCGGGCGTCAGTCGAGCATATCAGATTTGAGACGCCGAGCCTGGCCCCGATGGCATATACGCAATTCTGCGTGAGATATCCGACGGAGTGCCGGACCCCGCGACAATTTCGCGGCGGCCCCATTAAACTTTCGGTAGATCGAAAGAACGAGATGACGCGGGTCAACATCGCCATCAACGCCAGAATCGCTCCAGAAGCGAATCAGCAGGGGCTTGCTGGGGAGCGCTGGCTGATCGATCCGGATCGTGGCGATTGCAACGATTATGCAGTGACCAAGCGTCACGAGCTCGTGACGCGCGGTTGGCCCGCGCGCGCATTGCTGCTCAGCGAGGTCGTGATCGGGGGAGCTGAGCATCATCTAGTGTTGGTGGTGCGTACCCGTGATGCGGATCTTGTGCTTGATAACATAACGAACAAGATTGTGCCGTGGTTCAAAACGACCTACCGATGGGTCCGGATCCAGATGCCGGGCGCGTCAAGGCTGTGGACGACGGTCGCCAACCGATCCGCATAAGCCGTCAAGCCGGTTACTTCGCTTGGTTGCCGAGGGTCTGGGCGAGACCCGTTACAACGATCATCGTGGCCAGCATTTTCACCGTGATTTCGCCGAAGCTCGCATCGCAATAGGTCTCGCATGCAATCGTGACCAGGCAGGCCGCCGCGGTCGCTGCAAAAAACGAATCCCTGCCGCGCGTCAACGCTCCGCGAAGAAGCACAATCAGCAGCTGAAGCAGCAAGATTGCAATGAGCAGCACCCCGGCGTAGCCCCAGGATCATCGATGCCATTGTATCGACCGGGACCTGACCCGGCAAACCTGTGCTGTCGCGGTAGATCGCAGCCAGCGCTTGATAGTTTCCGACCCCGGTGTGCCCACCCAACTTGCATCCGAGAGCATGCGCAGGTTCGCAGCGGCTGCGTCCGCCAATTCGATCCTTGTGAAGCGAAACAGCGGACCAACGGACGCGTTGGCTGAAAACTGCAATAACGATCACACCGCTACAGGCTACGAAGACGGCGGCGCTAACGGCTGCCGCGAAGATTGTCGGACGTGTCCTGTGACCCGGCGACACCTGTGTCGGCGCTCGTCTTGAAAAGCAACAGCTCGAGGGCCGTGAAGACCGTGATGGTGCAGAGCGCAAACAGAATTGTTTCGGCGCGTTCGCGGTTTCGCGCGAGGACCGACGTCGAGAAAGCCAATGCAATCTGGCTCAAATATTCAAAAAACGCGCGCAAGGTAAGGCCAAGGTCGATGCTGACGTGACCCGCCACGGGTGCAGAGAGGACCGCCGAGGAGCTCCGCCAGATCGGATGGGCGATCGAATCGCCTGGCACCGGAACAATCTGCAGCAGCATCCAGGCTGCGGGAATGAGTGCGGTCGCCACCAAAGGTCTGAAAATGACGGTGCTACGCCGGACATCCGCCTCGGGGGCGCCGGGTAGCAGTGCCCAGCATGATGGCCGTGACCAACGTGATCAGTTGCGGTTCGAGCCAACCGGCATTGGCCGCAAAGACCGGCGCAGCCCCGATCTGAACCATCAGCAAACCGAAGACGATGGCGAGGGTCCGAGTCATACTCAAAGTGAGATCATATGAAAATGTCAGTTGGAAAATCGTCGAATGGCGGCGCTACGATTCGCTGCGCAGCTTTGCACAAAGAGGGCGCGCCTTCAAACGGCGCAGATCAATCGGGAAGGAGCCCGGCAGGTTCTTTCATTACTCTCATGTGCTTTCAAGCGGTGGATAACGGGGACAACTGCCAGCGACCAAGGCGTGCCCATCAGCGCGCCGCCGTCGCATTTTTCCCGCGAGGCGCGTGAAGTCTGAGGGATTCGCCAGCTGGGCCAATCCAAGTCAAGATCGTTTTTCAAGCATTGTAAAAATTTCTCGCACAATTTTTAGTATTGCGGCGAAGCAGCATTGTGGTTAGTGCTTGTCTAATGTTTGGCGTAATTCTTTACGCATTGGGGCATTTTAAAGGGTCCGCATAACACCAAAAAGGATACAGGGCACGTGAAAACGCGATCGAAGTTTCATGTCGAAGGGTGTGTTGTTGGCGTTGCGTGCGTTCTTATCAATCTGATTTTGAACAGTTAAATCCTCGGGGGCAGTCACGGTGGCAGTTCTTGAGGCGGCGGATTGGCCTGCCAGGGCCAAGACCTATTTGCACGCGCGCAGCTGCGGCGACAGGTCTGTTGCCCTGCAACATGACAGAATTAATTCGCATTTTGCGCATGGGCAAAATGACAACGATCGGCTCCAAGAGCCTTCGTTTCATGGCCTTCGTGTGCCTTGCGCGGCGATCGGCGCTTTGTTCGCCAGTGTCGATGGCGCAACCATCGTCCTGGCGAGTCTGGTTGGGGCAACCGGCTATCAGTTTCTGATATCGGGTGCGCCGTGGAATCTACATTTCCACATCGGCGCCGGCATCGCCGCAGCGCTGCTCTACCTTCTGATCGGACGATCATCCGGATTTTACCAGGTCACCGGGATTTTTTCGTCGGGCCGCAGAGACGTCTCCGGCGTGCTCTGGCAATGGCTCATGACCAGCCTGCTCCTGAGCTTGTTGGCGTTTCTGTTCAGGATTGGCATCGAGTTCTCGCGCGGCTCGATCATTTGCTTTTTCGTGGTTGCGCTTGGATCCTTGGCTGTCTCGCGACGCCCGATGAAAACGTGCTTGTCGTGGGCGGTCAGGGAAGGGCGGGTCCAAGGCCGGCGCGTCGTCCTCATTGGGTTGCGGGATGAACTCGCGGCGATCAGTCAGGCTGATCTCTTGTGCCGCTTCGGATTATCCGAGGTCGCGCGTGTCGCGCTTCCGAATGGCGGCGACTGGTCGCTCGCCATTAGCAAGAGGATCCTGGCGTCGCTGGATGAGGCGCTCCTGACGGCGCGCGACCAGGGGGCTGAGGAAATCGTTCTGGCGCTTTCCTGGAATGACACGCGAAGCATCGAATTGATCCGCGACCGCCTGCGACGCTCGCCCCTGCCGGTGCAGCTGCTGCCCGACCAGAAGGTGCGTTATCTAATTGAAAATCCGGCGTTTACGGTCAACCGTTCGCTGTCGATCGAAATTCAGCGCATGCCGCTTTCAAGACTCGAACAGTTCGCCAAGCGCATTTTGGACATCGTGGGGGCCTCTGCAGCGCTTTTGCTGTTCTTGCCGGTGATGCTGGTGACAGCACTGGCGATCAGGCTCGACTCGCCGGGGCCGGTGCTGTTTCGCCAGCGGCGCAGCGGCTTCAACGCCAAACGGTTCCTGATCTTCAAGTTCCGCACCATGACTGTGATGGAGAACGACGCGACCGTCAGCCAAGCGACGCAGCACGATCCGCGCGTGACCAAGCTTGGCCGCGTGCTGCGCGCCACCAGCGTCGACGAGTTGCCGCAATTGATCAACGTGCTGCTCGGCGATATGTCGCTAACGGGCCCGCGGCCGCATGCCGTCGCTCATGATGATCAATACGGCAAGATACTGGCGGATTACGCCTACCGTCATCACGTCAAGCCCGGCATCACCGGCTGGGCCCAGGTTCATGGCTGCCGCGGCAATACCGCAGAGGTCGAGTTGATGCAGAAGCGACTCGATATGGACCTTTGGTACATCAGCAACTGGAACCTGGGACTCGACGTCGTGATCCTGTTTCGAACGTTTGTGGAGGTGCTGCGCCACCGCAACGCCTACTAGCGCACGATCCGGAAAAGTATGCCCGGTTTTCCGAGAGGCCGTGCGCAACTAACGAGAGCGCGATGACGACCGATGCGGAATCGTCGCGCTCTCGCTTTTCAAGGTTGGCTTGCCATCCAGTGGTTGCCATCAGGCTTGCGCGAAAGCGGATCCAACTCGCACACATCATCGCATGGTCACTCTGGCGCAGAGCTCACCAGGCCTCCGCTCAGCGTGCGCATTTCAAAGCAAGAAAGCAAACTGTAATGCTAGTCCTTCGCGAGCGCGCAAACACGATCGTCTCGAGCCATTGGCGCTTGCGACGTTATCGCAATGTCGCGGCAAATGTGGGATCGTGGGAGTTAACCAGCTCAAAGGTTAAGGCCTTGCCGTCAATGGAGCCGGCGGCATAGGCCTCAGAGATCGCAGCCCTCAAGTCGGGCCGCTGCGTTAGAATGAGCCGAATGTCGCCACGTGCAAGATCGCTGAGGTCAGCATCCGTCTTGGTTGCAACTGACGCGAAGATACTAAGGCGCTTGGGCATCAGGTCGAAGTCCGCCGCCGACGTTAGATAAGACATCTTCAATGCCTCGGCGGCAGCAGGACGATCCGACGCAAGTTGCTCTAGGTTGGCGAGCAAGAGCCAAGTGCTCGACGAGTGGGGGGCAACAGACAGCGACTCTTTGGCCAGCGAAATCGCATCTTCGCGCTGTGCCGATAAGTCTGACGAGGCGGAAGTCTTGCCAAGTTGGGAAAGTCGGCCAGCACGCGCAAAAGCGACGGCGCTTAACAGGTCGCCACGTAGCGGCGCGACATTGGCGATCCACGCAGTCAATGGGCCTGCGGTATTGCCTTCGGCTTGAGACGTGAAATCGCGCCACGAGCGCGGGAGTTTTGACGTAAAAGTTTCGGCGAGGAAAGTACTGATCGCAAACCAGCTCAGCACGATGGCGGTCAGCGTTGTTGCAATACGCAGCCTGCTTTGGAATGTGCTCATGGTCGACGTTCGATGCTCGGCGGGGGGTCAGATGGCGACCATGCGGTCGCCCTGGATGGTGAGAAGTGTGAGGATGCCAGTCGCATACGCCCCGGTGTCGATGTTGATGCGATTCGGTCGAATGTCAGGACTTGGGACCGGGGTGTGGCCGTGGACAACGAACTTGCCGAAATCTTGATCGCTTTGAAGAAACTCATCTCGAATCCATAGCAGGTCTTCCTGACGCTGGCGGCGCAACGGCACGCCGGGTTTTACACCGGCATGCACGAAGAAGAAATCACCGCAGACGAAACTCGTCCGCAAATTTCTGAAGAATTGCCGATGCCGCGGCGGGATGGCGTTCTGCAAGGCCCGCACAAGTTCGCGTTGCTCGTCATGGTCGGGCTTCAGGGACGAGGAAATGCCGTAGGACATCAGGGTCTGAAAGCCGCCATAATCTTTCCACGCCTCGAGGCGTGCTGCATCTTGCATGACTTCGAAAAGAAATTGCTCATGATTACCTTTGAGGAAAATCGTTTCATGGCGCAAGCTGCGCTCAATCAGGAGATCAATGGTTTCCCGCGATGCCGGGCCGCGATCGATGTAGTCGCCGAGGAAGACATGAAGGGCGCGTGCGGGGCCTGCACGCGATAAATGAAGATCGATTGCGGAGAGCACGCGACGAAGCAGGTCCGCGCAGCCATGGATATCGCTGACGGCATAGATACGAATTCCATCAGGAAGTCTTGGTTTCGACCTAAGAGCCAAGCGTATTCCGCGATACTTTGACTATCACTCAAGTTTCTCCCATCGACCGAGAGCCTAGTTTAACACAGCTCCGGTACGAATTTGATCTGTGAGCTCTTATTTGACCTGGCGCCCCACGGTTTGCGCTAGGCCGAGCCCAAGGACGATGGCGGCTAGGATTTGAAAAGTTGCATCGGTGAGGCTTGCATCGCAGAAGGCTTCACAAATGATTGTCACCAGGCACGCTGTGGCGGCGGCTGCAAAAAACGAGTCGCGTCCACGGTTGAAGGCGCCGCGGGACAGCGTGACCAAGAGCTGTGTAAGAATTGCCGCAAGAAGACAAACGCCGAGATAGCCCCAACCTAGAATGGCCGACGATATGGTGTTGATGGCGGCGGGTTGCGGTAGCCCGGCGGTGTCGCGATAAGTGGCCGCCAGCGCTTGGTAGGTTCCCACACCGGCCCCGGCCCAGTTCGCATCAGATAGCAAGCGTTGCATTGCGCCGCCGGCCTCGGCTGACGATGCGTGCGCAAATCGGATGAGGGGCAACACCGAGGGATTGGCGGCAGACCGCAAGACAATCACTCCGCAGCACATGATGAGGACCGTAAAGCCAACCGTCACCGCAGTCCAGCGACCAAGCCGGTACTGCCGCAACAGGACAAACAGAAGAAAAGTCACGCCGCCAAACACTGACGCGATCAGGACGTTAGCGGTCGTCGACACCAGAGTCGCAGATACACAGAGTAGGGCACCTGCTGCTCCCAAAACCAGCGGAAACATCAATGCTTGCCACGGCGGCGCTTGGTGTCCCGCCTTGGTTTCATAGCGCTCGATAGCCCGCGTGATGATGGCGAAATTGAGTATCGCGCCGAGCGATGTTGACGCCGAAAGATTGTCTGGGAAGCCTGGATTTGGCGCTCCCAATTCCAAGTTCCCTGCATACCAGAACAGGAGCAATTCGACTGCAATCAAATCCGCGATAGCACAAAGCGCAAACAGAATTTGTTCGGCGTGCTCGCGGTCGCGCGCCAGGACGCACGTTACGAAGATAAGCGCCACAACGCCTAGATATTGGACGAGCGCGCGAAGTGTCGACCCAAGGTCAATGCTGATATGTCCAGTGTGGAACTCTGACAATGCAGCGGCAGCACTTAGCCAAATGGGATGCTCGATCGTCCCTAACGGAACAGGAACCAACTGCAGCGCCATCCAAATTGCGGGAAAGAGCGTAACAGCGGTTAAAGGTCTCAAGATCGCGACGCTACGCTGAACGTCCCCAAGCGGCGCCTTCGGCAAGAACAGCAGCGTGGTCGCGATGATCAGGCTAGCGATCGGCATGCCGACTCTGCTGGAACTGATCGCGAGCACAGGCGTCTCAGCGATCAACAGGAAGAGCAGGGCCGAGAGAAGTGGCGTGTTTGACGACTTCATCACCGAGGAAAATCTCCTGAAGAATTATCGGCTGGTCGGAATTTCCAAGCGTCGTCGCTCGCGCGTCCTGAGCGGCAAGGACTCACGCGGCCACGTTGCCGCATATGTCATCACAAGACGTGGCGCGTTGGAGGCAAATCTTGATGCGTGAAGTGCTTTTCAGCGATCGAATCGCTGTCAAAGCCGCAGCGCTTCGTAGTCAAGCGATTTTGACGTGCAGGCGAAAAAAAGTTTTGCACAATCTTTGGTATTGCGGCAGCGCCGCATTATGGCTAACCAGCGTTTTCAAGGGGACTTTTTGTGAACTATTGGGCGCTTTCCAGTCAATATTGTTGTGAGGGTGGGGCAATGAAGGTGCGATTGCGATCGAAGTTCCGAGCTGTTTGCTCCGTGATGGTTCAACAGCGTTCACGTATCGATTCCCTTGCAAGCATTTAGACCCGCACGGCGGAGGCCGCCATGGCCCTTCTAACGGGTTCGGATGTCCAGCTGGGCGCCTATCGTCAGGGAACAACCAGGACGCGTTCATTGTACGCGCACAAGCAGACCCTTTCGATCGATCCGCCGATCGCAAGCGGGCAGAACGACGATGGGCGTAGTGAACATGAGCCGCCCTTTCATCTCGCTTGCTCGGCTTTGGGACGCGCGTTTGCAACTGTTGATGCGGTGACGATTCTCTTGGCGAGCGTG
>Ga0137377_10004416_pt1 | contig 11080 bp, 7 predicted proteins | sample SagtaG_22_FD_104815 | JGI IMG/M metagenome (GOLD analysis project Ga0137377, IMG submission 104815) | Vadose zone soil microbial communities from Sagehorn Ranch, Mendocino, California, USA - Sage2_L_40_16 metaG | ecosystem: Environmental > Terrestrial > Soil > Vadose zone | place: USA... | reverse complement strand
GCAATTTCTGCTCCCGAATCAGGGCTTCGCTCAACGAAAGCAGTGCGGAAACATGCTTGGGATCGAATTCTAGCGTCTTGGTCCAGCAGGATTTCGCCTTTTCCTGGTCTTTCATTTGAAGGAAATACACGCCATAGAGGTAGTTGACTGCCGGATGATTCGGCGCCCTGTGATACGCCGCTTCCAGATGCCCCCGCGCCTCCTCAGGCTTGTTGGCGCGCAGCGCCTCGAGGGCTTTGCCGAGCTCTTTCTGCGCTTTCGGCGCGAGAAGCATGCGCGAAAAACCGGCTCCCGCGTCCGCGTTCGACGCGGCCTTCATTTGAATCATGATTCTTGCGTACCGCGCGACATAGCCGTCGAGTTCCTTCGCGGCATTCTCATAACCGGCCGCGACGACTTGTATGGTGTACTCGGTTGCGGCAATCCCGCTGAATTTTATGTTTCCTCCCAGGGTTGTTCCTTGACCGGAAATTTGCCCCGTCGGAGCAACCAGGGTGACCATAGCGGTCTCTTCAAGTGGACCGCCGTCCGCTCCCCTGACGTAAATGTCCAGGTCGATGGTCGGATCGCCGCCCCCCAAAGGGGACGCGCTGACGCCCCCGCGGTTCGCGCCGCGGGGATTCGGCGCCGGCCGTTGCGCGAAAACGGCATGAGAGAAAAAGAGCGCAGCAAAAAGAAGATACGCGGTTAAACGAAAAACCATGACCAACTCCACCGGCTGGCGGGGCCTCCGAATCACCCGTATCATACACCGCTGTTTTGCATTAGCGCCACGCGATAGGAGATTCCTTGAGATTCCTCGGCACCCCCGTGAGCCTCGACTCCTGTTTCCCGTTGGGAAGCCTGCCTGGACAAGAAAGGCTTGGCCTGAGTAGCTAGCTCTTGCCTGGCCGCCGGTCGGACGCGCCCATTTTCAGTTCTGAGGTTTCGGCTCGGCGATGTGTTGCTTCTCGTCCACAACGAAAAGCAGGTAATGACTGAAGCTGTGCCGCCGGTGAATGCGTTTGCCTCGCCAGTCGTAATACACTTCCGCGCTCTGCGGCAGCCACATCTCCGCGTCGGGAATATGAAACCGCACCGGGCCGTATTCGATGGCGGTGTGATCAGCAACCAGCTTGATTTGCGGCACCGGGGCAATCAAGTCGGTTTCCAGCCGTGCAATATCAAAACTGTCTCGGAGAATCCAGGCGCGCCCCTTCAAAGCGACCGGATAAGAAGGGCCCTCCAAGCCCAGCCGGTACGAGCGGACCGTATTGGGCTTGTCTCGCCTTTGCCGGAAATGGACCTGCCAAGCAGGCGTGCCGTTCCAACGGGTCAATCCTTCGCAGGTCATATCAAAGTTTCCGGCGTAATAAGGATGGAAAATGAGTGCCAGAGCCGCCAGCCCGCTGGTTTCGACTCCGCCCGGGAATTCCGCCGGAGAGCCACCGCTGTCTCGATATTCTTCCACGATAAGGAAACCGGGCTGGGGCTCCTCGATCGCCGCTACGTAATTAAACTTGCGGGTTTCTGCAGCCCCGGCAATGCCCCATTTGTCAATGGTTTCCTGTTTCAGGAATTCGCTCGCCGTGAAGCGCTCCACGTTTTTGACGAATACCTGGGCCCGCTTCCCAGCCTTCTCTAAAACTTCTTCAAGCGCGCAGGTCACGCCCGGCTCTACCGGCGGCATCTTTTCGTCGACGTCCGGCGGCAACCAACTCAAGGGAAGCGGCAGCGCGGCCGCCCCACTGGTGGATAGAGACAATTCTTCGGCAGGCAGCGCGCTTGCCGCACTCCGCCCGTCCGAGGTCGCAATCCTTTCGAAGCCTTCCTGCAACTTCTTCGCCTGATCGTCTAAGGGGTGCTCTTTCAGGTAGTTTTGCAAAATAGCGACTGCCCGTTCCTTCTCGCCCTTTCTCGCCAAGGCTCCCGCCAAAACTGGCTGCACCATCGCGGCCTGCTCGTGCCCCAGTTCCATCGCTCGCTCTGCCTCTTTCACGGCGGCATCCGCCGAGCCCTGGCGCAAGTACACGTTTGCCAGAATCACGTGCGCTCGCCAGGAGGTCGGTTCCACCTCGACCGCGCGCGTCGCGTAGGGTAGAGCCTCCGCTTCGTGGTTTTCCCGAAGCAAAGCATCCGCCAAGGACAACAGGGCGGGAAGGTGCTTCGGACTGAGTTCCAGGGCCTTCGTCCAGTACGACTTGGCTTGCTCCGCGTCCCCCACCTGCTTTGCGTAAACACCATAAAGGTATTGCACCTCGGCCTGATTGGGCGCGGCCCGGTTGGCGGCATCGAGATGGCTCCGCGCATCATCCAGTTTTTGCGCGCGCAGCCGCTCCAGGGCTTTTCCAATTTCCTTTTGCGCCTTGGGAGCCAGCGCCCTGTACGCCGCGTTTTCGGCGACATCTTCGACCGATAGCTCGCGAAGCTCAATCGTCACTTGCCTCGTTTCATCCTTCCGCGCCTCGACTTGTTTCACGGCGGTCTGGTAGCCCGGAGCTATCACTTGGACGAAGTACTCTGTCGCCTTAATACTTTGAAACCGGACGTGGCCCGCCTTGGCCGTTTCCTGCCGATAAGCTTCGTTGGACAACTGCAGCAAGGTGACAACCGCCGCGACCTCTACCGGTTTGCCGTCTGCGCCCTTAAGGTATACGTCCAGGGTTGCGTTCTCGAACGTATTCAGCCTGATCGCGTTGGTTAGCTCGGTAGCTCCAGTTGCGGTTGGACCTGCTGTTTGCGCGTAAACAAGCCCGCCGATGGTCACATGCAGGATCGCTGTCGCAGGAAGGTATTTCAACGCGCGCAAATACATGGCCAACTCCACTTACCGGCGGGGGACCTCAAGAGCCGCATCATACACCGCTCCTTGGCCTTAGCGTCAATGAGCGGAAAATAGCGGCGGCTAGCGCTCCGGCCGCGCCTGTCTTTTTCTTCCCTTTCCCCGCTTTTTCTCCCACCTGTCCCTCCGATCAGTTTTCCAACTGCGCAATTCCGCTTTGTTTCTCTGTTGCCCCATCTCGCAGCGCGGGACAACATGGGTGCCACACTGCTCCCTCTTACCCGGAGCAGATTTTATTTTCAGGATTCCGATAAGGGAGGTCTTCAATGTGGTCTAAGCAACAAGCAGTGGCGGAACCACCCGCGGTTTCGCCTTCGGCGGCGGCGTCGACTCCAGTTGTTGGGTTTAATCAGCCTTCGACAGGAAAACCCAGCAGCGCCCCGGCTCGCGGCGGTGCGCGCCTTGGGGCCAGCATTCAGATCAGGGGAGAGGTCACCGGTAGCGAAGACTTGCAAATTGATGGCATTGTCGAAGGCCCCATCCGGATCAAAGGTCACGAACTCACGGTCGGCCCTGCCGCTCAGCTCACTTCCGAGATTCACGCCGGGGACGTGGTTGCCTTCGGCAAAATCATGGGCAATGTCCACGCCCGTGGTCGCGTCGACATCAGGAAGGACGGCTCCATCACCGGAGACATTTCTTCCGCGCGCATCAGCATCGAGGACGGCGCCTATTTCAAGGGCCGCATCGAAATCGACCCGACCAAGTCTCCCACCGCCGGCGACTAACGACTACCTATAGGGAGTGCAGCGGCTTGCCTCGAGCAAGCGCAACGCTTTCCTTTGGTCCGCAACGCACTTGAGCGCACTTGGAGGGGCGAAGCTTTACCCTGAGCCAGTCGAAGGGGTGCTGCGCCCTTTTCTTTTTCCCTCGTGCGTTTTTCCATATTCTCGCCGGGTCATTCATATCGCAATGCCTTCATCGGATCGAGCCTACTTGCGCGCAGCGCCGGTATATATCCCGCCGCACATGCCACCACCGTCAGCGCAACGGTAGAAATCCCGAGCGTCCGCGGATCATGCCCCGTCAACCCGAACAGTTGACTTTCGACCACTCGGGTGAGCGCCAGCGCCGCGGGGATGCCCGCCACGACGCCAATGCCGATGAGCCGCAACACTTCGCGCATCATCATCCACACCACCTTCCCCTGCTCCGCCCCAAGCGCCATACGAATCCCTATCTCCCGCGTTCGTTGCGCCACGGTGTAAGACATCACGCCATAAAGTCCGATCACTGCAAGCATCGTCGCCAGAAAACCAAACACCGTCGAGAGGCTGGCAATCATGCGTTCCGTAACCAGCGAATTGTTGATCTGCGTTTCTGTGGTCCTCAGCCCGTAAATCGGCAGGTTGGCATCGAGCTCTCTCACCTTCTGGCGCACTGCCGGCATCAGCAGGTTTGGATCAACCGCGGTCCGGATGTACACCGTCATACTGCCCAGAAAATGGCTCCCCATGTACGGGACGTAGGCCTGCTCCGGAACCTCGTCCCGCAGATTGGTGTACTTGATGTCCTTCACAATGCCGATGATTTCCATGTCCATGCGCGTTCCCGGATCGCTTCCGAACCCAAGATGCAAACCCAGGGGATTTCTCCCCGGAAAGAATTTCTTCGCAAACTTCTCATTGATCATCACCGTCGTGGGAGTCCAGTCATCATCCTCCGGGCCTTTTTTGATCTCGTGATCGTCGGTCATCCGGAAGTCCCGCCCTGCAACAATGGGCACGCCTAGCGTCGCAAAGTAGCCCGGGCTGATCTGATTCATATAAGGCTCGGCCCGGTCTTCCGGTTTCGCAGGCGTGTATCCTTCTACGGTCATGCTGCTGTCCCACTCGTCGTTCTCCAGAATGCGCATGCTCGCGAGACCCACCGATTCGACTCCGGGAACCGAGCTCAGCGCGTTCGTCAACTGTTGGTAATAAATTTTCGACCGTTCAGGGATGTAGCCGCCAAGCGAAGGATCGATGTTGAAACCCACCAGCCGCTCCGCGGGAAATCCCGGGCCAAGATTGCTGAGGTTCTTCAAACTGCGCAGAAAAAGGCCCGCGCCGATGAGCAGCAACAGCGACAGCGCCACCTGGGCCACCACCAGCGTTTTCCGTAATCCCGTGTGGCCGCCGCCCACCACCGCCCCTGCTTCGTCCTTCAGCACGCGCCCGACATCCGGCCGCGTCGTTTGGAATGCAGGCACCAGCCCAAATACGATCCCCGTCAGGACGGTCACCCCCAGCGTGAAAACGAGGATGCGAAAATCGGGCAGCGTCGAAATATTCAAGTCCGTGGAATCTGCCGGCAAATAAATCCTCAGCAGAGCTTTGTCCGCCCAGAAGGCTATCGCTAGTCCCGCGATCCCGCCCAAGCCTGCGAGTGAAAGAGTTTCCGTCAGAAGCTGTGAGATGATGCGCCCGCGGCTCGCGCCGACAGCCAGCCGTACCGCAATCTCCTTTTGCCTCCCGGTAGCTCGCGCCAGCAAGAGATTGGCCAGGTTCGCGCAGGCAATCAGCAACACGACTCCCGTCGTGGCCATAAGAACCCAAAGCGGCGTCGAGAGCTCGCGCCGCGTGTACGACCGGCCCTGCGACCCCGGCAGAACGTCCATCCAGCTCTTCAGAAATTGCTCGCGATCATAGGCCGAAGCGTGACTGAAGGCCGCTTCCTTCACTTCCATTTCCAGCATCGAATGCATGAAAGGCTCGAGCGACGCCTTGGCCTGCGTTATGGAGACCCCTGGTTTCAACCGTCCAAAGGCGTTCACCCAGAGCATCCGGCGGTCCGTCAGCATTTTCCGATTCCCCACCACGATCCAGTCTTGCATCATGATGGGAATGAAAACCTTCGTGGAATACCCGAGCTCGACGCCGTCAAACCCCGGTTGCACCACACCGAGCACCGTCACGTTGTGGCCGTTCACAATCAGGTTTTTCCCCACGATCCCCGGATCTCCCCCGAACCGACGCTTCCAATAGTCGTAAGTCAGCATCGCCAGGGGATGTCCGAGGGGAACGCGATCGTCCTCAGGAGTGAACGCGCGCCCGAGAATCGTGTTCACGCCAAGAACGCTGAAGTAGGTCCCTGAAACCAGCTCGGCATTCACGCGCTCCGACTGCCCGGCAAACGTGAGGCTCACCGGGTCCCGAAAACGGCAAAACATTCCGGAGAACACATCGTTGTGTGCTTGAAAGTCACGGAACATGGCATGAGAAATGGCGTTCCCTCCCCAGTTGCTCCCGTAATGATGCCCCCTCATCGTGAGCAGAACCAGTTGCTGAGGATTCTTCACCGGCAGCAGCCGCAGCAGGATTTGATCCAGGAGCGAGAAAATGGCCGTGTTCGCCCCGATTCCGAGCGCCAGGGTCATCGCCGCCACCGCCATATAGCCCGGACTGCGCCGCAGAGTACGCAGGGCATACTTGAAATCGCCCATCGCCGTTCTCGCCCATTGGTTCAAGCTCATCCCTCTGGCTCCCCTCCGATTGGTTCTCTTCAGGACTACGCGTTCGTTTACGATCGGCCGGGCGCCTGTCCTGGCCTGACCAGGAAGCCCGACAAGAAGGTCATTGCTTGCGATGGGGCTTCACGGAGAGCGCATGCACTCGAGGTCGGAGAGTTTGGTCTGACATGAACTTCCCCGCCACGCTCGGGGCTTTCGTCGCGCCCTGGAAGCAAGTTGCCCTATATCAACGACTTACAAGATCGCGAGGCTTTTCAAATAGCTCCCGTCATCCTTGGAATACGTCCATTCCGGTTGTTTGTTCCGCAACGGGGCCGGCTTGCCAAAGGCTTGAGACGATCCACAAGCGGAATAGTCACGCGAAAGCAGCCCACGGGCCCCGCCACCCTGGTGAAAAACCAGCCCCCCGGCATGGTGCCCCCACCCACCTTCCCACAAAGTCATCGCGAACCGCCGCCTGCGTTCTTCCGCGGCCTGCGGAGGACCGAATCTGATTTTCGCTTTAGTCTTTCGCATCCGGAAAAAAAAGGGAAAATCCTGAGCAAGACTCGACTTTTGGAAAACCTGAAGTTGTGTCCTTCCGGGGAGCCCGCCTACGGCAGGCAGGCGAGGCAACGAGCAATCAGCTTTTCCATGCCCTACCGTCCCGAATATCTTTGCTCTTTCCACGGATCCCCGTAGGCGTGATACCCGTTCCGCTCCCAAAATCCCAGCCGGTCGTGATCCAGAAGAATGAACCCGCGCACCCACTTCACGCTTTTCCACCCATACAAGTGCGGCACCACCAGCCGGAGCGGACCGCCATGCTCTGCCGACAGCGGCTCGCCATCATGCTCGAAGGCAAACAGCACGTTCGGCCGCTGCAAATCCTCGAGCGGTACATTTGCCGTGTAGCCTTCTGCGGCTAGCACCAGCGCAAACTGCGCCTCCGGCTTCGGTTTCACCAGTTTCAAGACTTCCGTGAACAGCACGCCCTTCCAGCGATTGTCCAGCCGGCTCCAGCGCGTCACGCAATGAAAATCGGATGTCACTTCGGTCGGCGGCAGGGCGCGAAACTCCTCCCACGTCAGCTGCTTCGGCTCCTCCACCTGCCCGGAAATCTTGAAATCCCACTTCGTCGCATCAAAACTCGGCACGCTTCCGTAGTGCAACACTGGCCATTTCAGCGTCAGCGACTGCCCTGGCGGCAGCCGCCCCTCGGCCTTCGCCTTCCTCTCGAGTTCCCGTCGGTCCGGCAAATCCCCAAACAACCCCATGGTCTTCCCTTCGCTCATAGCCGCACCCCTAACCTTCCAAATTCAGATGTTGGATGCACTAGCAAAGCAGAAGAGTTAGGGCCGTCGAGGTAGCCAACTCTTCTTCGAGGTCAGGCAGGCGAGCTGTGGCCGGCGCATTCGAGCACGCCAAGGTATTTGCTCCACGGACCGACGGCATTACGGTATTGATGGGCCATCACTCTCGAGATCTGATGCAAATGCGTCAGGTCATGAACGACCCAAGCTGCCAGCAGTTGTGACAAGGTAACCACGCCGAGGGCGGGGTGCCGCCCGCGCCGTGCGAGGTCCTCGGGTCGCAGATTCAGATCGCGCAGTTGGTCCAGGCTTTCTCCACGCAAAAGCGCGAATTCATCGAGTAGCCGCGCGAGCGACTTGCCTTGACTCTCGCGTTCCTGCGCCAGGCGATCGAAAGGCTCAAAAGCTTTGCTCTCGCCAAACTGCAGAATCATCCGCGCCCGCGGCATCCAATCCGTGCGTTCGCCGTGAATCAGGTGGCCGAGGATGTCGAACACGCTCCAGGTTTCTGCGCCTTCGTTGCTTCGCGTCCACGATTCCGGCAGATCGCGCAAAAACGCATCGAGCGTGGTGGGAGTGCGGGCGAGAAGGGCTACGGTGTCCTGCAAGTCGTGCTCCATGGTGATCCTCCATCTGCGACCGCCGGCAACGATCGCGGACAGAGGATTTCACTACAGAAAGCGCCGAGATCACACAGGAGAGGTGCGCGACTCAGCCGCCATATTGGCCCGGCCGATTAACGGGCGTTCTTCTTCCACGAATGCTCGGCTTGCCCGAACCGTCAGCGAGGGATCACGAACACCCGTTACCGGAGTTCTAGTGCAGGAAGTGGCGCATGCCGGTAAACACCATGGCGAGGCCCAGACGGTCCGCCGCGGCAATCACATCCGGGTCGCGGACTGATCCACCGGGCTGGACCACCGCGGTCGCGCCGGCCTTGGCCGCTTCCTCGACGCCGTCGGGAAAGGGGAAGAACGCGTCGGAAGCCACCACGCTTCCGGTCAGCGGCGTTTGCGCCTTCATCACCGCGATTTTCACGGAATCGACGCGGCTCATCTGCCCTGCGCCGACGCCCAGTGTCGCGCCATCTTTGGCGAACACGATGGCGTTGGACTTCACGTGCTTCGCCACTTGCCACGCGAAGCGCATGGTGTGCATCTCTTCGGGCGTTGGCATGCGCCTTGTTACCGTGCGCAGCTCGCTGTCCGCAGGTTCGCCGCAATCCGGCTGCTGCACTAGCATCCCGCCAAGAATGCGTTTGAGCTGCAGCTCACGCTCCGGCTGCAAGCCGCCGGGAGGCAGTTCGAGCAAACGGAGGTTTTTCTTCGCCGCAAAGATTTCCTTGGCGCGCGCCGCGAATCCCGGCGCGGCGATGCACTCGACGAACAGCTTCGCGACTTCATCCGCCGTCGCCGCATCCACTTCGCGGTTGAACGCCAGGACACCCCCGTACGCCGAAACCGGATCGCAGGCTAGCGCCTTCAAATACGCATCGCGCAGTGAGGTTTGCTCCGCCGTGCCACAGGGATTGTTGTGCTTGATGATCACCGCCGCGGGATTCTTGAATTCCGCGGCGAGGCTTCGCGCCGCCTCCAGGTCCACGAAATTGTTGTAGGAAAGCTCCTTGCCCTGAAGCTGCTTCGCGGCCGCAAGTCCCTCCGCCGCGCGTCCTGCGAGCACATACAGCGCGGCGGCCTGGTGCGGATTTTCGCCGTACCGCAATTCCTGTTGGAGGTGCAGCGCGAGGTGCAGGCGTTCGGGCAAGCGCGGCTTCTCGTTAAGATCGAGCGCACCACTGTGATCGACGCCCAGTCGTTCCATCTCCATGGCAATCAAGCCGTCGTATCTCGAGGTGGTTGCAAAAACTTTCCTCGCGAGCTCCATCCGCCGGGGTAGCGTTGTGCTGACTGTTCCGGAGCTTTCTAACTCTGAAGCAACCAGTTCATAGTCCGCGGGATCGCACACCACCGTCACGCTTTCGAAATTTTTCGCCGCCGAACGCAGCATCGTGGGCCCGCCGATGTCGATGTTTTCGATCAATTCTTCGGCAGTCAGTCGGGTTTTTGCCGCCGTCGCTTCAAACGGATACAGATTCACAACGACTAAATCGATCGGCGCGATGCCATGTTGCTCGGCTTGCTTGCGGTCGTCCGTGTGCTTCCTGCGAAAAAGCAGCCCGCCGTGTACCTTGGGGTGCAGCGTCTTCACGCGTCCCCCGAGCATTTCAGGCCAACCGGTAAAGTCGGAAACATCGCGCACCGCGACACCGTTTTCGCGCAGAAGCTTGGCCGTTCCTCCGGTCGAAAGAGTTTCGATTCCCAGCGCCGAGAGGCGTTTCGCAAAAGCCACGATGCCAGTTTTGTCGAAAACGCTGATGAGCGCGCGCTCCACCGCCATGTCTTCCTCCGCAATGAGAAAAGCACAACAGTGTAAGCGCGCGGCGAGATTTGCGAAAGTGCGGTCGTGTGGAAATCGAAGAGCAGAACAAGGAAACGCCTTCAAGGGGGGTCGAGGTCGCACGCCCGAGTTAATGGCTAAGAAATTCGGCCGCGTCCATATCCTGGCTTGAGCCGGTGTGGGAAGTTGCGGAAGAACGTTTTGGTTGTCGTTCCCAGCGAAGCGAGGGATCGGCCTTGGAGAGCAAACTCAAGCCGAAAAGGGATTCCCCGTCGCTTTTCTGCCCGGAAAGACAGGTTTTCGGTGTTCTCGTACAGGCTCTCAGGACTTCACAAGGGCTTTCAGCTTGACCTGGCCTTCGACGGTCTCGACCACGTACTCCACGTCTTTGCAGTTTTTCTGCTCCTGCAATTCTTTGGTTTTCTTCAACACGAATTCGTTGAAGCTCGAGCGCGATAGTTTTCCGGTGTGTTCCCCGGCGAGTTGCTTGGCCTGGAGGAATGCCTCGTACAGCTTCTCGACCTTTTCCGGCTCGCTCTCGGGGTGCGAGCAGATCATGCGGAATGCTTTTGCCGGGCTGCCTGTTGCGGCTGCGGGTGCTTCTTCCTTTTGCTGCTGCCGCGCACGGGCCGCTTCGATTTCCTTGGCGGCGGCGCCGAAATGCCGCTGCAGCCTTCCTTCTTCCTTCATTGCGGTTTTCTTCCGGAAGATGTCTTTGTATTTTGCGTAGGTCTGCGCGAGGTTGTTGAAGCGGAATCTCTGTGCGAACTTCAGGTCTCCGCCGCGCTCGTTGTAGCGCTTGACCAGAAGATCGATGCGCCATTCGATGTCGGTAGGCGGACGCTTCCGGCCACCTCCGAAGTACTGGTCGTACTCGATTTTGAGCTGGCGGATGTCTTTTTCGATCTGGCCCAGATCTTCGTCAATAGTCCCCATGCGCCGAGACAGCTCCCGAGCTTCCATGCTAGGCTCGCCGGGCAAAACCGTCAACCGGCGCGCCGAAAAGGCCGAAAAGGCGCTTCGAATGCGACACGGCTTGACCGCAGGAGGGCCGCTCCGGAGGCCCTCAGCCGTGACCTGACGAGAACCCCCTTTCTGGGTGGGGACCGCGCGCGCCGG
>Ga0137377_10004415_pt1 | contig 11080 bp, 4 predicted proteins | sample SagtaG_22_FD_104815 | JGI IMG/M metagenome (GOLD analysis project Ga0137377, IMG submission 104815) | Vadose zone soil microbial communities from Sagehorn Ranch, Mendocino, California, USA - Sage2_L_40_16 metaG | ecosystem: Environmental > Terrestrial > Soil > Vadose zone | place: USA... | reverse complement strand
CGCGCGGGAATTCACAGTTCCTGCACTTAGAGCCGCCAAGCCTGTTATAAAGTCACGTCGCGTAATTACCAACTTCATTCCTCCGCCAAAAATACAGCCGTCTTGCCGGGAGTCGTCTGCGCGGCAGCTCTCCCTTTTTGAAATGAAATTCTTGTTATCATCCACCCGTTGCATTTCGAGCCGAATACAGACACTTTCGCAATCACTCTATACTTTTTGAGGGTTACAGGCGGTCGGTCTCGGTTGGTTTAGCAGACGTAAGGATCTTTGCAATGCTTGGAGTCTCGGGCTCCCCCCCGATCCATTCCGTGGATGCCGATGGCACTGCTTACCGTCCACAGAGCACACGCTCTAACAAGTCAACAGGCCAGATGAATTTATCTGGCCTGTTCGTTGGAATTTCAGCTGAATTGGCGCTTAAAACTGGATTCTCGCGACAATCGAGCCACTTCTCGGAGCAAAGTTTCCGCCTGCGCCGGAGATGCTGTTCCCCAGGAAACCGAAGCCATTGGTAATGCTTCCGTCTGGCCCATATTGAGGAGTCGCGAAAGGACTTCCCATATTCAGGCCAGGATATGCCCAGCGGTTAAAGACATTGAAGAAATCCGCGCGGAGCGAGAATTTCACCTTCTCCTTGACATAGATGGCCTTGCCAAAGCCCAATTGTTCGCTGGGGTATCTCGGACCACGGAAGTCCCCGTAGTATGGCTTGGAAGTGGCGTAGGTTCCCGGGGCGGGGTTTGCCCAGGCGGCGGGGTTGAGAAAGAACGTGGTGCGGGGGTCAACGTTGTGGTCATTGAGACTATGCAAAAAGAGCTTCTGGCCCGGAACGCGATTCGCCCAAACTCCATCAGCAAAAGTCACCGAAGTCAGGGTGCTCGTCGATCCAGGTGTCTGCATCGGAAAACCGCTCTGGTAATGGAAGATGCCGTCGATTGTCCAGCCCGCAAACAATGCAGCCTTCCAGCCGCTTTGCGCAAAGCCTAATCTCGGCACCTCATAATTGAAGTAGAAGTTGAGCATCTGCGGTAGGTCGATGGCCAAATAGGATTTCTGGCTCTTGGGCGGCAGGGTGGGATCCTGTATCGGTATCGCCGCCGTATAAGTCCCAGTGCTGGAGACTGTTCCCAGATCCTTCGACCAGGTGTAACCGAGGCCACCCGACAGTCCGTTGCCGAACCGCTTGGTGACCTTGACTTGAAGCGCGTCATACCAGGTATTGCCATCGCGCTCGTATTGGTCACGCACGCTGTCGAATTGCGGGAATTGCCGTAATGCCTGAGCCAAGCTGGCTCCGGACGGGAAGGTGGAGTACGGGGCCACAAAGCCTCTCGCCGCCACGGCGGCTGAAGAGATCGGCTGTGTGAGCAGGTTGAAGTCACTCGGGTTGGTAACATCCAAACCGAATTTCGCAATGGCCGATGGAGGGAGTTGGTTATATCCCCTCAACCCGTCGGATTCGAGCCAAACACCACGGTTGTCGATGAAAGATGCCTCAACCGACAAACTTTTAAAGACCTCACGCTCAAGGCCAATGGTTGATTGCACAAAACGTGCCGGACGACCGTTGTTTTTGACAGTAAACGGTGGGGGCGAGTTGAGTTGACCCACATTCGGATAGGCGCCAGGGTCGAAGTGGGTGGCTGTCAGAGCCGCCGCGGAGTACGGTATACCATTGGAAAACTGGCCGGCGGCAATGCCAAATGAAGGACTGTTGATGGTTACCGTGTTGAAGCCGAATCCCTGGTTGCTATAGTTGATTTCATTCATGAAGAGTTGCTGGCCGGAGTAGAATCCGGACCCCACTTTGAGGACGGTCTTCGCATCCAGTTGATACAGGACGCCGAGGCGAGGCTGAATCATCCAAGGATAGAACTTCTCGAAGCTGCAGTTGCAACGCCCGGGCCCATGCCCCTCGTATTCGGTTCCACCCAACAGGCCGCCAGCCGACGGATTCGCGACGGTCGAACTAAATTGGGTTTCCCGGTTTCTCTGTTCGTGTTGCATCTGTTCCCAATCCCATCGCAGTCCGTAGTTCAATGTGATTTTTCTCGTGAGCTTCCAGGTGTCCAGCGCATAAATCCCGCCTTCCAAACGGTGAAACCACTGGATGTTATCGTTCCCGATAAATGCGTGGTTTATTTGGCCAAGAGCGAAGCTCGCGAAACCATCGCCGAGGCTGGCTCCAAAAAGGTTTTGGCCTGCCGCGGACGGCAGAGACGTCTGATCGGTGCTGAAGGTGTAATTTCCGTCCGTTACGTCGTTGTGAGTGCCAAAGACCTGATGACGGAGATCGCCGCCAAATTTGAACACATGATTGCCGTGAACCCAGGTCGCGGATCCAGTGGGAGCCCAGTTGTGGTCGATAAACGGAGCGTTGTTTATTCCCATATTAGGAACGTTCTGACGGTTGACTGTGAGTCCGCTGATGATCGGGAAGGTTTTCGCAGCGCCGCCAGGCATATTCGCCGACGTGTTCAACCCAAGAGTCGTCAGATCGAAGTTTTGCACCGCCGAATCCTGCGCGGCGTTGTGGCTCGTATAGTCGAATCCGGCGTGGAGCACAAGTTTCGGAGTGGCCGTATAGTACGCGTTGAGATACACCTGCGGGGCGGGGGTTGTGTTCCACCGGGTCTGGGCTGCCGTGCCGTTAATGCCGTCTGCCGCATTGTCCTTGTTTGATTGCTCGGCGATGTAATAACCCGAGAGGTGCAACGACTGACCGATCGAGTGATCGATTTTGATGCTCGTCAAGTACTGGAATTTGTTGTTCGGCTGCAAATTTGGGTAGTTGTTGGTCAGCTGGCTGGCAGTGGCGCCCGATGGAGTAGGAAGGTAGGTAAGAACCTTCTGCGCCACCGGATCCCAGGTGCTGGGCGCGCCGATATAGTTGTTCGGGAACGGATCGCGCACCACTGCGGTCGAACCATTCGTGCAGGTTGCCGTTCTGGTCGTCGCCGGGTTGTAAACTGCGCCATTGATCATCGGCCGGCCCAGGCAATCCAGTACAGCGTTTCCATTGGAATCCACAATGGGACCAAGCAAGAGAGAGCTCAGATCGCCATTGCGATAGGCAGCCGTGGGAACCGTAATGGTTCCTTGGTTTAGGGTTTGCGCGTTGTGGTACTCCTCGTAAGCAAAGAAGAAGAAGGTCTTGTTGTGGCCGTCGTAGACGTGGGGAATCACTACCGGTCCACCGAAAGAGCCGCCAAAATCAAGCTGCCGCTGCACGGGGCGATACTTCTGGCCGCTTGAAGTGTAGTTGAAGGGCTGTCCGGCATCCAGAGCCTCATTCTCAAGGTAATTGAAGATCGTCCCGTGCAGCTTGTTGCTGCCGGATTTAGAGGTGTAGCTAAAAATTCCGCCCGCTGCCTGACCAAATTCCGCCGAATAGTTGTTCACCAGGAGGGTCTGTGAGGCGAGTGATTCGACCGAGGGCTGGTTTTCATCGGAGATGGCACCCTTGACCGCCGAGGTGTCGTCCAAGCCGTCCATAAAGACGCGGTACGTCGTTGCCGGCGAGCCGCTGATGTGGATATCATTCCAGCCGCCCACGATGGTTCCCGGCGCCAACGCGGCAAAACTCATCGGGTCGCGAACAGCTCCAATGCCGGCAATGTTGAGCGGAAGCTCATTCATGTCGTTGGTGGAGACCTCGACATTATTCTGTGGGCTATCGGTTTGCAGCAGAGGTGCATCCTCCGTTACCGTAACGTTCACCGTTTCTTGCCCCACACCCAGTTTCAGGTCGACATGCGCCGTCTCTCCAACCGAGACAGTGATTCCGTTGCGGACCAGCGTGCTGAAGCCTGGTGCAACCACCGTCACGGAATACTCGCCCGCGACCAACTGCGGGATCGTATAGTCCCCCGCGCCAGTCGTGACGGTGGAGTACTGTGTGCCCATCGCGGCATTGGTGATGGTTACCTTGGCTCCCGTGATTCCGGCGCCAGACGGATCGGTGACAGCTCCTGACACACTGCCGCGATCAGTTTGTGCAAGGCACGTCACGCCCGTGCACCACAGCACGATGAACATCAGACTCAAATTCGAATACTTGAGCCAACTCGTTCGCAGTTTCACCTTCGTGGTGAAACATACATGCTCTGATTTCATCTTTGGGCTCCTATTCAACAACCGGGTTGAAGTCTCTCTTTTCGCGCTTGCCACACTCATGGCTTAACAACGGGCTCAAATCTATTCCCCGTCCTGCAGGCTGGCAACGTTAGGAGAGAACTTTAACGCCGCTGTATCTCACTGATATCATTACAGGTTGCCAGACAATGGCATCCCAAACGGTGGATACGTCCGTTAGCTAATCGCATAAGCTCCAAAGCGAGTTTGGCCTTGGGTGTGTCCAGATGCGCACCGAAGCACGCACAACCTTTTTTGCAGAGTCGGCAGAGATCTGGTTGTCGGTGCCATGCAAGAAGCCGTTGACAAAGCCCCTGGTTATAGCAGAATCTACGGGCTGCCGCCCATTGTCCGCGCCGTTTCAAATAAGGAAGGGTGAAAAGATGGTTTTTGGGGGTCGAAGATGCTGGATGCCAGCAGTGTTCGCGAAGCAGAGCTTGCGAAAATCGTAGCCACTGAGCAAGACGCTGCGACAGTCCGGGAACACGTTAAGGAAATAGTTGAGGGCGCCGCGTTTAAGGGAAGCCAGCGTAGCGCTCAATTCCTGAGGTATATCGTTGACCAAGCAATAGCTGGCCACTTTGAGTGCCTCAAAGAACGTGTTATCGGCGTAGAGCTGTTTCGACGATCACCTTCATACGATACCGGCGACGACGCAATCGTTCGAGTGACCGCCAGCGACGTGCGCAGGCGCTTGCTGCAACATTATGGGAAATATGGGAATACCTCGGAATTCCGAATTCAGCTCCCGCTAGGCTCCTACATCCCTGAAATCACGCGGGAGTCTAGTCACGCCTCCAAGGTTGGTCTTTCTGAATCAGCGACGCCTCACAACGGGAATGGCAAAAATCACAGCCACGGTGTCACAGTTGCCCACGATCTCTTAGCAGTTCCCCCAATCCGAGATACCGCTATTTCGGCAGTGCTCACTTCGGACGTAACCAGCAAAAGAAATCGTACGAAGCTTCAAGTGTTGGCTTTCGGATTGATTCTTGTGATCCTCAATGTAGCGGCATGGGCTCTGACCTGGAGTCGATCCCGCTCTTCGGATGCAGAGAGCGTATCCGTTTCGCCCCAGCCTTGGTCCGTCTTCTTTAACTCGCCCCGGACTACTGAGATCATCACTAGTGATCCAAACATCGCTGAGATCCAGGGGCTCACTGGCGCCCAGATAACGGTGTCCGACTACGCCAATCACAAATACGTCCCGGAACCCAATACTTTGACATCTCAGATTCGTCAGTTCTGTCAAAATATTCTGCGCGGCGACAAAGCGGCAGCCGTGGATACGCCAATCGTCGCGGGTATTGCCGCGTTGGCCGCCACTCACCAACGCAAAGTTGGCGTCCACGCGGCACGTGACATTCAGTTTTCAGATCTGAAAAGCGATGATAATTTCGTTTTTCTGGGTAGCCCGCGTTCAGACCCCTGGTCTTCTCTTTTTGCCGAGCAACTGGATTTCCAGTTTATGTGGGATAAAAAAACAGGACAGGAAATCATTCGAAATGTTCATCCCAAGGCGAACGAACTTTCGCTATACATTCCGACTGCGGCAGGGTGGGCGACCGGCCAGTCTTTCGCCATTCTTGGGTTGGTCCGAAATCCTGATCAGGACGGGCAGGTTCTTCTCATTGCGGGAGCGAATGGCGAGGGGACTGCAGCCGCAGGAAAACTCGCCACCGATCTTCCGCGTCTTGCTTCAACGCTGGAAAAATGCGGCATTCAAACCTCAACTCAATTCCAGCACTTTGAAGTGCTCTTGCGCCTAAACACAATGGCGGGATCTCCGAGTCATGTCGATGTGGAGACATGCCATGTCCTGCCCGCCTCCCCGGCCGCCTCCACTGGAAATTGAGCTGTTACACTCGCCAGTTTTCTTAATCTCCTCACAATTATCCCGGTGCAGACGCCCACGTCCCAACCCACTGATGACCAGAACAGTTTGCCCGCACGCGATCATGCAGGTCAGTAATATGAAAGTAATCCTCACAACATGGCACCTAGATCCATCGCAGATTTCTCGTCAAATCGACTAATGTTTTGTGACTTCTGCTCGCTCTATATCTGGCCGCCGGGCGGTGCGGGTCATCGAGAGGGGTGCGTCTTCTGGCGCACTACCCCATTGTGTATTGGGCTTGTCAGACATCTCAAGAAGCAGCGTTCCGCCATCGGCAATATCGGAGTGCGAAAACCACGCTTTAATAAGTGGCTTGCCATTCAGCTTGGCCGATTGAATGTACTTGTTCTGGGCGGATACATGATTTGCAACAATCGTGAATTGCTTTCCATCCTCTAGTTGAATCGTGGTCTTTTCGAAGATCGGACTACCAATTTCATAAACGGGACTTCCCGGGCAAACCGGATAGAAACCCATCGCGTTGAAGACGTACCACGAAGAAGTTGCGCCGCCATCGTCATCGCCGGGCATCCCCAGAGGCCCATCGCCATACCAGACATCCATCAATTGACGCACTCGCTTCTGCGTTTTCCAAGGCTGGCCGGAAAAGACATATAAATAAGGAATGTGAAAGCTGGGCTCATTACCCTGAGCATAAAGCCCGACCAAGCCGGTTGCATCGGGGAATTGTCCCAGGAAGCTAAACTTCGACGTCCCATACTGCTCAATAAACAAGCTGTCCAGTTTTCCGTTAAACGCATCACGACCGCCCATCAAGCGAATTAGGCCTTCGATGTCGTGTTGAACCGCAAAGGTATATATCCACGAGTTAACCTCGGTGAAATAGTCACGGCCTCCTTGACCTCCATCCAACTTGGGGTTCAGGCGGGGGATCCATTTTCCATCTGCGCTGCGCGGCGCCATGAAGTTAATTGTCGGATCGAACACGTTTTGGTAATTGTGGGCGAGTTTGGTGAAATAGATTTCGTCGGACTGTTTGCCGAGAGCCTTCGCAAGTTCGCCGACTGACCAGTCGTCATAACTTCCTTCAAGCGTTACGGAGACTGCCTGTCGGCGCTCACCAGTCACCTGTGGCACGCTTTCATTCTCACCACGCGCCAGAGCGGGGAAGAATCCTTTTTCTAGATAGCTTCGATCCAGGCTGGTAAGCGTGCCCCTGTTCCACGGAATCATGGTCGCATCGGAAGCGCTTTTTCGCATGGCTGCGTAGGCTTCCTCAACATCGAAATCACGGTAGCCTTTCATGTAGGTGTCGAGGATGAACGGGGCCGCATGATGGCCAATCATGACCTCTTGCTCTCCTGCGACTGATGGGAACGAGGGCAGCCAACCGCTTTGCTCGTACATACGGAGATACGAACGCACCATGTCCTGTTGCCGGTGAGGCTCTATTAGAAGCTGCAAAGGATGAAGCGAGCGATAGGTGTCCCAGAGCCCGTCATCAATGTAGAAATGATGACCTTGAGCTGCATGTACCTGATGATCGTATCCGCTAAAATATTTGTCGTCCTCGGTGATATCGGTCATGCGTTGGAGAGACCGGTACAACGCGGTGTAGAAAATAGTGCGCTCGCGTTCAGTTCCGCCATTAGTTTGAATCTCTGAAAGCGCTTTGTTCCAGATAGCCCGGGTCTCCGACTTGACGCGTTCGAAATTCCAGTCAGGAATCTCCCGCTGAAGGTTACGACGCGCCTGCTCTGCACTGATGTACGAGAGACCTACCCGCACTTCGATCTGCTCGCCAGATGTACTGGGGAAATCCGTAACGAACCCTATGTGGTTGCCAGACTGCCGAGGCGCGTGTGTAGCGTCATCATTCTGCCAGGTTTTATAGGTATCGAAGGAGCGCGAAAACTCCGCATAAAAATAAGCTCTGGTTTCGCCATCCGGGTTCGCAAGCTTCCCTAGCGGTCCGAGAATACGTTGAGTCCCCTGTATGGCTTTGTTTCCAACTACGGTCAGCTCTGCATCTTTTTCCGTGCTGAACACCAAGTGACCGTGACGGCTCTCGGGAAAAGTAAATCGGTAATAACCAGAACTTTGAGTCGCGGTAAATTCCGCCTTTATGCCCCAGGTTTCCAGATCCACAGAATAATAATAAGGAGTGGAGGTCTCGAAATCGTGGTCGAATTCCGATGCATAGGCCTCGGGATGATTACTCTGGGAGCCAACCGATGCCATCAACATGGCTGGGCCCGCTGGGAAGCCATAGATCTTGTCTGCCAGATACCGATCAGTAATTCCAGGAGTCGTAATCGGAGCCAGCCGTGCCATACCGTGAGGGTATTGGACAAATGGAATCGTGGCTGTGAGTAACTGCCCGATGCCTCCGATATTCGGAGAAACATAATCTACAGGTTGTTTCTGCTCGTTGCCCACACTCGCGGCGAGAAACATTCCGCCGCACAGAATAACCGATAGGACCAGCATTAACGCACCTTTTTTCATTCAGGTCACCTTTGTGTGTCACTCGCTGGACTCCTGAGGGTCAACAGAGAATGGCACGGCTGCGCAACTAACCGTTTTATGGCTGCAATAAAAGTTTTGCCTCTAGACTTGCCTCTGATGATCCGCCTACCCAGAACGTGTAGCTGCCCGGTTCCACCGTCCACTTTCCGTTCGCATTCCACAGTGCTAGTTGCATCTGCGGAACCTGAAATGTGACGACCTTTGTCTCGCCCGGTTTGAGATGAATGCGGGAGAAATCCTTCAACGAACGGCTCGGTGTACTAACACTGCTCACGTCCTGACGCACATAAAGCTGTACGACTTCGTCACCTTCCTTTTCTCCTGTGTTGCTGACATTGACGGAAACTTGCACGTGAGCGTGGCTACCTGGTGCGGGTGCTTGAACTTTCAGTGTGCCGTAGAGGAATGTCGTATAACTTAGCCCGAAACCAAAAGGAAAAAGCGGCTTCCGAGCGTCATCCACATATTTATGGCCGCGCGAAGTATGAGAGTTGTAGAAGACGGGAAGCTGGCCCACACTGCGAGGAAACGTGATGGTCAATCTGCCGGCAGGGTTGTTGTCGCCGAAGAGAGTCTCAGCGATTGCTTGGCCGCCAAACTCTCCGGGATACCACGCTTCGAGGATAGCCGGAACGTGGTCCTCGGCCCAACCGATGGTTAGCGGGCGTCCATTTTGTAGCACGAGCACAACAGGCTTCCCAGTAGCAACGACCGCTTCAAGCAGTTGCTGCTCATTTCCAGGCAAGTCGAGATTCGAGCGATCGAATCCCTCGCCTGAGATGCCCTGCCATTCGCCGAGTCCAAGCACAACCACATCCGCATCTTTAGCTATTGCGACTGCTGCGGTGATGTCTTTGCCTGAATCGAAGTTGACGACGGCTTTTGGCACCGACTCGCGGATGCCTTGTAGCATGCTGATGTGCAAGCCGTTCGATTCCTGTTCGTAATCTCCATATCGCGCTACGTCAGCGTTTGGACCGATAACAGCGATGTGCTGAAGGGATTTGGACAGCGGCAGCAACCCGCCATCGTTCTTCAACAGCGTCATGGATTCGCGAGCAGACTTGAGCGAAACCGCAAGATGATCTTGCGAACGATATGCGCGCGTATTCAGAGATGGATCAACAAGAGGACTATCAAACAGTCCCAAGAGAAATTTAACTCGCAGGACGGAACCAACCGCACGATCCAAATCCGTCTTTGAGAGCGACCCCTCGCGCACGCAATCAACGAGTGCCCTCTGAAAGACATCGTGCGGGAAGTCGTAGAACTGCATATCGACGCCGGATTGGATTGCGAGACATGAAGCTGCTTTCGGACTAGCGGCGACCCGGTGAACATCGTACAAACGCCGAATGGCTCCAAGATCGGAAAGAACAAAACCCTGAAAGCCCCATTCCTGCCTCAGAATGTTCTTGAACAGCAATGGATCTGCGGTGACCGGAATGCCATCAATTTCGTGATAGGCAGCCATGACGCCCATGGCATGTCCTTCGCGAAACGCAGGCTCGAACGACTTCAGCATCACCGAGCGCAGTTCACGTTCTCCGATGTGCACGGGGGAGGTGTTTGTGCCGCCTTCGGGAGAACCGTGCCCAGCAAAGTGCTTCGGCTCAGCGACCACGCTATGATCAGTGTTAAGGTTTGTTCCTTGCGCTCCACACACGTACGCCAAGCCCAGTTGTCCGGAGAGATAAGGATCCTCGCCAAAGTCTTCTTCGACACGTCCCCAGCGCGGCTCGCGAGCTAAGTCCAATACGGGGGCCAGGATCATGTCAACACCAGTTGCGCGCGCTTCCGCGGCTATTGCTGCTCCAGTTTGTTGCGCAAGGCTGCGGTTCCACGTGGCCGCTAGATTGATTGGCGCCGGAAATACGGTCCCTTTATCGAATCCATGCAATGCTTCTTCTATGAAGAGCGCAGGAATACCCAAGCGGCTATGTGCGATGACCCACTTCTGGATTGCATTCGCCTGCTCCGGTGTGGCATTGAGGTCATGGATGCCCCCAACCCCAAGATTTCCCCAGAGGGTTTGAGCCTTTTCGGAGAGAAACTCTGCATCGGGTGCTGCATGCGTCGAATCTGTGTGTTTGTCCACAAAAGCCGTTGCGCCAGAATATAGGTCCAACTGCCGGACCTTTTCTTCCAGCGTCATGCGAGTCAGCAGGTCCTGTACGCGCGATTCGACGGGCGCTTCGGCTTGCTTGTAGACAGGAGAAGTCGCTTTCAGTGAATGTGGCGTTTTCGCCTGAGCTTGAGAAAAGAGAAATAGAAGGAGGGACACAACGAAGGTGACACAGCTTCCAAAACCTACCCAGAAGTAAACGCCTACACTTCGCGTTCTCGAAGACTCGTGACTTCTGCCAGCAGCAAGTGTCCTAGCGGTTGGATTCATCACTCCTGTGACATGATCGAGGCAGATAGCAGATTCGATTTGCAGGTTTCTACTCTCCACTTCTCCCACACCGTCGCACTTTGCTCAACAACTCGTCATCGTAATGGAGCACCGAAAAAGTTAACAAGGTTAGCGCAGCTTCTAACGACGAACTTATGTCTCTG
>Ga0137377_10004412_pt1 | contig 11084 bp, 11 predicted proteins | sample SagtaG_22_FD_104815 | JGI IMG/M metagenome (GOLD analysis project Ga0137377, IMG submission 104815) | Vadose zone soil microbial communities from Sagehorn Ranch, Mendocino, California, USA - Sage2_L_40_16 metaG | ecosystem: Environmental > Terrestrial > Soil > Vadose zone | place: USA... | reverse complement strand
TCGTGAATCTCTCGCAGAACATTACGTCTAAGTCTTTGAAAATCAGTCATCCGATTTTTTGATTTCACCAAAGAAGTTCGACAAATTACGCCGTTGGACCGAAGTTGGAACCAGCGGCTGAAGTGGCGTGCTTTCGATGGCTGTATTAGAATGAAAACAAAGCTGTTGTGCGGTTCCCCGGTAGCTCAATGGTAGAGCATTCGGCTGTTAACAGAGAACTTCAAATCCAATAACTCGTTTCTCTGGCGTCAGTTAACAGCTCCGGGACCATCCCCAAACACCTATTTCTTGTCCCCACGATGTCCCCCGGCGTGGGCCTCTGCCGTCACAGCCCGTCTGGATTACTTCCGGTTTGCTCGTCACTCGGAATGAATGAAAGGCTGTCAGTAACCTACCGGCCACGCCCACGCCGCAACCCCCATCGTAGCTGATATCCTGGAGTCAGCTTCCATCAACAACAGGAAGAAGAATTATGCGGGCTCGACATTGTAGTGCGATTCTGACCATCTGGCTCTCCGTGCCTTGCGCGAAAGCGCAACAGGTCTCGCCTGAGCACCAAGGTCAACAAGAGAAGGCCGTGGTCCGTTCCGGAGCACTCGTGGGAATGAACAGCGGCCAATCATTCTGGATTGCCCCTGTCGATGGAAAAATCGACATCCTAGTGGCACAGGATTACGTTATACCAAGGAAAAATGGCTTCTGGCGCGTGCGGTTTGACGTGAATTGGAACGACCCCACACTATCGGGTGTGCCGCCCCCAGTTCACGGTAGGCTCTGGGCCGTGCCGTTGAAAAAGGGAATAGACGCAGTCGCCTGGTCGGCGGAGCAACCGGTAATCAATAGAAGCGAGGAGGGGAATAAGCGGGAAGAGGGCGCGCTGGAGGCCATGCAGCGCGAAGCGGATGAAGAGGGCCACCATATCAAACCGCTCTTCTTGAGCCCCGACTGTCTCTCCTTTTACGATGAGTACACGGAAGTCAGCTCTGGTGGAAGCACAAGGGGAAGAGAAACTTACACGACGCTAAACATTACAGACCCTCCCGTGACACTGGGTCCCACAGAACAACTGCTGGTGGAGGAGATACATTTCCCTATTTCAGACGATACTCGCGACAAGGATCTAAGAGCGTGTGTCCGCGCGGATGATCAACTCTCCGATACTGACAAAGCGTGGGCCCTCGAGCAAGAAACCACACTTGGCATTGGGCGCGGCCAGCAAAAGTGGATCCATAGTTGGTTAATCGGAGGCGGGGCCGGTTTACCTTGCCCTGCCTCCATCCCCCCTCCGAAGAGCATGGTGGGAGAAAACGAGCTTTTTCCAGAGCGGAAGAAGATCAAAAGCGCTTACCCTGCTGCAGAAGATGCATTCTCATCGCCGTTGCATGACTTGCTCTTGATTGTCGTGTCCGGCAAGTTGATCGCTGTGTCGATTTTCAATGGGGAGATCGGAGAGCCGTTGGCGCAGATCAATCTCATTGACGGACCAGTGATGGTGCAGTGGGCCATCGGGAAGCATGTCGACGCTTGGACAAAGGAACTGACGCCGTATTTTCAGGCCTACGCGTCGGATAGGGTCCGAAGAGATCCGAAACTAGATAATGGGGACGGTCTGACCTTCATGCAGCGGCATCAGCCGGGGTCGGCAGTCGGCTGGTTTGTCGGGGCGGCGATGGGTGATCCCACAAACGCTGAGTACGCGAATAACGCGGGGTTTGCCTACTACCAGTTGGGAAAGTACGAGGAGTCCGTGCTCTGGCTCGAGAAGACGATCTCCATTGACCCAAATCGTGCCGTGGCATACCTCAATCTCGGCGACGCCTACGCGAAGCGCAAACGCTATGCTAAAGCCAGGCAAGCCTATACGAAGTATTTGGAACTTGCGCCGGATTCCAAATCCGCTCCAAAGGTCAAGAAAAAGCTCGCCAACTTGTCCCCATAAGGCCTGATCGCTTGCCTACGCCACTTCCATGGACCTAAACGCGTCTTGGTGGGCAACTCCAGAAATTGGCCTCTTGGTAGCAGTCGGCCGAGAGTCCGGGAGGATGGTCGGCAACCCTTCCCTGACGGGGATTATGGAAGGGTTGCCCGTGATACAGGAGTGCTAGGATGGCTACACATGGTCACGCGCGCGATTCTCGCTTCCTGTGGTCTCTTGTGGCTGCTTTGGAGCCATCGGTCAGATCAGTCCAGCAGAGGAGAAGCCCACAATCGAAACGTCCGAGCCTTGCATCTGGCCTTTTGCGGCGGGGCCGGTTCCGGTTTACTACTCGGCTGGTTTTGAAGCGCGTGCTCTGAGGTATCAGAAGGCAATCACCCATTTTTGCTGTCTTGTCCGTCACCATCCGCGCGGCGCGTTTGAACATGAGGACACGGATGAGTGAGCGAGTATTTCCCCACGCCTCGAAGGAGGATATCTCAATGGCTACCGAAATTTCGCGTCGCGACATGCTCACAGAAGTGGCCATCGCGGCGGCGATGGCGGCCCTGCCTTTATCAGGCCGGACTAGCACGACGTTCAACGCGATGCCCATTCTCCTCGAAAACGGAACGGAACTTCCTCCTATCAATGTCTCTGCTATCGCAGAACGGATCGTTCAAACCCTGCAACCTAAGCCCAACGAGCGCGCTGTGATGGTGTTTGAGGCCAGCTACTACCCGGAACTGGCGGAGGCGGTCCAATTGTTGCTCTACGGGGCAAAAGTCCACCCCGTCATCCCACTGAATTTTGAACCTACCGCAATCGCGCGCCAGGGTCTAGCCGGATGGCCACCCGACCCCGCGGATAAGGCGCAAATGGAGCGTTTCCGGCAGAGGCAATCTGAGTGGGTGCGAGCACTTCAGCCTCTATTCGACCAGTCAGACCTGTTCCTCTGGATGCCCGTGAGAGTGTACTCCCCTGATCGCCGCTGGGAGCACCTAGTTGCGAGCTCTCGTGTCCGAGGCATCCACTTTCACTGGATGTTTTTTCTGAATGAGCGTTCAACGGAGGAGGCTCGTGTGCTGAGCCGAATCTACGAACGCGCCCTGCTGGAGACGGACTACAACGAACTCTCAAACCGGCAAGACAAACTTATCGCTGCTATTCGCGGCCAGCCGTTGAGGCTAACGACTAGGTCCGGCACCGATCTGCGGGTCCGCGTCCCCCAGGACGCTTGGTTTCATAAGAACGACGGCGACATGTCGCTTGAGCGTGCCCATCTGGCGCGCGCTCCACGTGACCGGGAAATGGAGTTGCCGGCCGGGGCCCTGCGTTTTATTCCCCATACGAGTTCGGCAGAGGGTAGGCTGGTGGTCCGGGACATGCTTGGAGCCGAAGATGTCGCGCTGGAGTTCAGCGAGGGCCGGGTGACCAGCATCTCTGCTCGCAGCAACGAAGACGAATGCCGCGCCAGATTCGAACGTTATGGCGACGTTGCCAAACACATCGGTGAGATCGTGCTCGGGACCAACCCTCTTCTCACCGGAGATTTCCCGTGTGATGAAGTTTACTTCGGATATGGCAGCGGGTGCCTGCGCGTCTCGCTGGGGCACAACTGGGAATCCGGCGGCACACTGTTTTCTGCCGTCGAAGACCCAATCTGGCTGTTCCCGGAACATGCAACCCTCGTCGCTGGTAATAAGATCCTCGTGGATGGTGGCCGCGTGGTTGAGTGAGCGAGCTCCATTTCCGGCCCTAGATAGTCAGCAGTTTTGAGGGGACGTAGAAACGGGCCTACAGTTTGGGCTGAGGCGGAGGTAATTCACGGGCTTGGACTTGGTCTTGGAAGCCAACGACTTTATGACTTCCATCGCAGAAGGGCTTGTTGACGAACAGGCAGAGTGGTCGACAAACAGGAAGTAATGCGGTTGTTGTCGCGGTAGGCAATTCGACGCACTCGAGATTATTTGCTGACAGTCGGCAATTCGGAGGTTAACAGGTCGTTTCCGGTTGCCGTTAACCGGGGCTCTTGCCAATTAGACCGATCAAACTGCGCGAGAAACTAGTTTTTCTTTGCTTCACCTTCTGCCTTTGCAAGCAACTGGTCGAGTTCTTTTCGATTCAGAAAGCGCCCGTTGACGACTACAGCTTCAATCTTCTGCGTGTTGCGAATGTCCTCGAGCGGATTGGCATTTAGCAGAACCAAATCGGCGATTTTTCCTTTCTCCACTGTGCCCAGGGAATCCAGCAGGCCCAAAAATTCCGCTGGGTTGCGCGTGGCGGCTTTCAACGCCTCCAATGGTGTAAATCCGGCTTCCACAAACATGGTCAGCTCATCATGCAAGCTGAATCCTGGATAGATATAGGCAGTTCCAAGATCAGTCCCGGCCATGAAGGGAACACCTGCTTCATTCATTCTACGTACGACCTCCAACTGTTTTTGCCAGAGCCTTCCTCGCACGGCCTTCTCTATGTCTGTTGGTTGTTGGTCTCTCTCAGGAAAAAGCTTCTTCCAGTTTGCAATCTCATTCGCGGGAATGTACCGAAGCTGTTTTTCGTTCCTAGTGATTTTGAGGTCTCCCGGAAAGGCGTAAACCCTCGCGGTGACAAGGGTTGGAACTTGCCAACTTTGATTTTTCGCCAGAACGGTGACGAGCTTTCTGAATCTTTCTTCACTAAATGTATCCAGCATGACCTTCTCGTGCTTGCTCGACCAGTCTCGTCCGGGTACCTGAAACAATTCCTGACTCCTCGAAGAGGACGACTCCAAGATCTGATTGAGATGCTCCATGGATCGCTGCCCAGCTGAAGATGCTTCGGTGGCATCGACCGAAAACGGCACGTGGCCAGCAAACGGAAGGCCTTGCTTCTTGGCTTCGTCCGCGATCGCGAAATAGGATTCCCTCGATAGGCTTGAGTAAGTCTTCACAAAATCGATGTCCCCTGCTGCCTTCAGCTCTCGAACGAAATCCCGGGCTTCATTCGGAGTTCTGACGATGTTCGCTGTGGGGCCTGGCAGGGCGCCGCCTATCTGCGTTGTTTCAGCTCCTGGTGGTCCGTCCACGAGCGTGCCGACGGCGCCAATCCGCGGAGCCAACAAGCTGCCTTCCGCTTGCAATTTTCGCCATTCGCGGACCTGCTCCATGTCCTCGGGCTTGGTCCACATTTCTCGAATGCTTGTGATGCCATTGGCAACAAAGAGAGGGAAGTACCACCTGTTGGGCGGGCGGCGGCTGACCTGGTTGAACATGTGGACATGCATGTCGCAGAGACCCGGAATCAGAAACTTCCCTTTGGCCTCCACCACCTGCGCCCCCTCGGGGATTCGGGAGGTTGTGGAATTGCCAATTTCCCTAATCCGGCCGTCTGAAATAATAACGGTCATGTCCGGCTTGGTTTCTCCGGTAGAAACGTCGACTACGCTGATGTGGCTGACGACGAGAGACTTCTGAGGCTGTGGCAGCGTTTCAACAGCGAAGACGAGCCAAAGCAGCGCGAAAAATAGCCGCATTCTCATACGTGTCTATGAGTCCGTGTTGCGATTTCTCCCTCTCGGCGCAGTCTCTAGCTCGGGAGCTATTCACGAGAATACGCGCAAATTGACCCGGCCGGAGTTGCTTTCAGCAACACCAAGTGCATAAGTCCCGAGTTGTCGATTATTACCGGAAACTGGCCATAGCAGCCAGGTTTTCGTAATTCGTACGGAATCGGTGCGAAACACATCTTGAATTCTCAGCCTTCCTGACCGCTGGCGAAATCACTTCGGCCTAAATATGCCTTGACACGTATATGCGCTGTGGAGTATACACAGAGCATGGAATCCGCGTTCGATATCATTGCGGAGCCGAACCGCCGCGCGATACTGAGCCTGCTGGTCTCGTCGCAACAGTCGGTGGGAGAGATCGAGCGCCGGCTTCGTATGTCGCAGCCGGCGGTGTCAAAGCACCTGCGCGTGCTGCGCGACGCCGGTTTCGTGGAGTCCACTGTGGACGCACAGCGCCGTCTTTACCAACTGAAACCGGAATCACTTCAAGAGGTGGATGCCTGGCTGGCGCAGTTCCGTCGATTCTGGAACGCTCACGTCGATGCCCTCGAACGCCACCTCGATCGCATGGATCAATCACAAACGAAGAGTCGGGCGCCAACGAGGAAGAAGACAAACAAGAGATCACGCGGCGCAAACCGCGAACGTGACAAAGGAGAAACCAAATGAAAATCAAGCTGACCAGCGTATACGTGGACGATCAGGACAAGGCCCTGCGCTTCTATACAGAGGTGCTGGGTTTCGCCAAGAAGGCCGATTTCAGTAACGGCCCCTATCGCTGGCTGACCGTGGCCTCGCCCGAAGAACCGGACGGCACTGAGCTACAACTGGCGCTGAACCACAACCCCGCGGCCAAAGCGTATCAGCAGCAGGCGATGTTTCAACAGAGCCAGCCAGCGGCCATGTTCTTCACGGACGACGTGCAGGCCGATTACGAGCGTATGAAAGGGCGCGGCGCCGAGTTCACCATGCCACCGAAGGATGTGACGGCCTCGAAGATCGCCATACTGAAGAACACGTGCGGCAACCTCATTCAGGTCACTCAGCTGGCACGCTGGTAAAACGGCCTTTAACACGACGGCCGCGGCTCGAACTGCAATGAACGACAAGGAGAAGAAAATGGGCGATCTCGGATACTACACACCAGGCCCGGCCAGCGGGGCGCAGATACGAAAGCTGGAGGGAGAGAAGTGGACGCTCATTCTCGTCAGAGAACTGCGCCACTCGCCGGAAAAAGTATGGGAGGCGCTAACCGACCCTGCGCAGCTACGCGAGTGGGCGCCCTTCGAGGTCGATGGGAGCCTGGGTACGGCTGGAACGGTGAAGCTCACCTGGGTGGGAACGCCCACGCCAATCGAAACAAGAGTGACGCGGGCCGACGCTCCCAAGGTGCTTGAGTACGGCGATAACCGGTGGGAACTCGAACCCCTTGGTGACGGCACGCGCTTGACGCTGTGGTCGAACATTGATCGCCGCTTCATCGCCTGGGGCGCGGCGGGTTGGCACATCGCCTTCGATGTTCTAGACCGGCTGCTCAGCGGAACTCCCATCGGCCGTCTCGTTGGTGGCGACGCGATGAGGATCGCGGGTTGGCAGCGATTGAACACGGAATACGCCGAGCAGTTCGGAATTCAAACACCCAACTGGACGCCTAAGGCCGGTCAAAAGTCGTGAAGAGAGGTGGATCATGAACCAAGGCACAAAACGTTGGATTTTTCGTACGATTCACATCGTCTTCAGCATTCCGATAATCGGCTACATTTATAGTCCGTTTGAAAAAATCCCGGACTACGCCACTCCTACCCGGTATTTCTTCGTTCCCATGCTTGTCCTTTCGGGATTGTGGATGTGGAAGGGTCACGTCGTTCTGCGATTTTTTTCGAAAGGACCGGAGAGTCGCACAAATTCCTACTCGAATACGGATTGACTCAGCTCATGTGCATTTAGCGGCAATCAATGTGATGTCGTCGCTCTGTTCGTGAGGACTGAATCTTCGAGCCTGATCTACGATTGCTCCCAGGAACTCGGGCAGGGATAGCTCACGATGTTTCCGCGTGGCGTCCAGCAAACGCTGTTCGCCAAATTCCTCTCCCTCACCATTCAGAGCTTCCGTAACACCATCGGTGTAAAGCAGGACGGCGTCGCCTGGAGCCAGTTCGCGTTCTTCCATCACGCAATCCCATTTCTCGAACAAGCCCACCACGGTGCAGGTTGCTCCCAGTCGTTCCACGCTGTTATCGCTGCGTATGAGCAAGGCCGGCGGATGGCCGCAATTCGAGTAGCGCAGCTTACGCGTGTCATCGTCGTATTCGGCGAAGAAGAGGGTCGCGTAATCCCCTTCGGCTGTGTTTTGGTAAAGCAACTGATTCACCGACCGCAGAAATCGTTCGGGCTGTTCCCAAGCCGTCGCGCCCTGGCTGCGCAGAGCAGCTTGCAGATTCGCCATGAGCAGAGCGGCTCCTATGCCTTTGCCCACTATGTCCGCCAATACCAGTCCGAGCCTTCCGCTGCCAAGATCAAGAAAGTCGTAATAGTCTCCACCGACGGTCCGAGCGGGATGGCAAGTCCCGGCATAGGCAAGCGTGCGGATCAGCGGCTGGCGTTGCGGAAACAAACGCGTCTGTACCTGCTTGGCGATTGCCATGTCGTGTGCGACCTGGCGCTCTGCTTCCAACTTGGCGGCCTGAACGCGGCGCTCTGTTTCCAGCGCACGTGTCGCCTCATCGAACTCAATCAGAGAGAAACTGTTTCCGTCCACATCCTCAAAAAGCGCGTAACGTGCTTGGCCACCTCCCCAGGAAGGTTCCGTCGGCGCGAGCGGGAAACGCACTCCGCGTCTCGACCATGCCTCGAATACGCTGCGCACGTCTTCGGTAAGAAAGCTAAATCCGGTGTTTTGGCCGATGCGTTGGGTCTCCGCGGAACCTTCGGTTGGAACACAGAGGGCCATCCCGGTAATGCCCGCGCCTGCCGTTCCAGGGAGCCAACCAGCAGTCGGCGGAGCGACAACAATCCACCGCACGCCCTCGGGGGTTTGCATATCCACAATCGTCTCGAAATTTAGCTTTTCCACGAAGAACTGCCGGCTTCGCTCCTGATCCCGTACCCAGAGGCTCACAAAATTCAAGCGGAGAAAAGGCTGCAAGAGGGCCGCTCGGAGTGCCGCCGCGTGGGGACCAAGCACTCCTTCGGGATGCGTTGAGTGTTCCATCGCGACCGATTATTCCACAGAGTTCGATGACCTTACGATACTGGGGCTACTTGTCAACGGGCCGTCCAAAACACAGCAGATATCCGCTGTTGTCCGCGATCTCGAAAGCCCTGAGTCCATCGCTTGTATTGGCCAGTTCCCTCTGCATGGGAACCCCTTTGTCTACGAACTCTGCGTACAGTGAGTCGGGATCATCCGTGTAGATGTAGGCGTCCCAGCGAGCCCATTCGTGACGCGAACGATTCGGCTGTGGATGGACTTCGGGCGTGATGGCCTTGAACATGAGCATGATTCTGTCGCGTCCAAGGATGGCCCAGAAGTCGCCTGTGTTTCCGTCGCCTCCTCCCTTATAACGAACGTCGAACCCCAGCTTGGACTGGTAGAACGCAAGCGTAGCGCCCAAGTCGTCGACAATAAAAAAGGGAGTAACACTGTTCAACATGGCGAAGGCACCGTGGACTCGAAATGTAGCCTACGTTGAGCACCTCGTGCAAGAATTGGAGGCATAAGATCCAATGAATCCATCGGAACGCATCGACAAACTGATCGCAAAACTCACGGACTGGCGTGGCGAAACGCTCGCCGGCATCCGCAAGAGCATCCTTGAAGCCGACCGGGAGATCATCGAGGAATGGAAGTGGATGGGAAGCCCGGTGTGGTCTCGCGACGGAATCATCGCGGTCGGCAACGCCCACAAAGATAAGGTGAAGCTCACCTTTTCCCACGGAGCGATTCTTCCGGATCCTGACAAGCTCTTCAATGCGGGCCTCGGAGGCAACGCGTGGCGAGCGATCGATTTTTTCGAGGGCGACAAGATTAATGAGCGTGCTCTAAAAAACCTCGTTCGTGCCGCCATTGAGTACAATCAGATCAAATTGAAAAAGAAAGCGTCCGCGGGTACTCGGGCGAAAGCAAATAAAAGCAAAAAGTAATTCGTCGCTCCCGCGGCCAATCACTACGGCCAAATGGGGCTGTACCTCCGCCTCAAAGGTATCGTGCCGCCCTCCAGCCGCCTCAATCTGCCCAAAGTCCAGGACGCGTATTAGCGGGGCTCGCGAAAGAATGTCAGGTGCCTTTGGTTCTAACCGGCTTCAGTAGCATGACGGGCGTCAGTTTCCTGTTAGCTCGTGATCCAGGCACAATCCCGAGAGGCGTGGCAAATCAACTGCCAAGGCAGGTCACTTCTTGAACCGATAAACGGCTACTACAAGCGGATCGGCCTGCGAGAGCCAGTTTCGCGCGATCTACTAAATATCAGGTCCGGTGCAGGACTCTGCGAAACTCATTGTTGCGATTCGCTGCTTGCTGGTACACTCCGGCCAGAAAGAAATGGAAAAATCTGACTACGTCATCCAAGGCGGCATTGAGGGAAGAGAGCGCCTGCGTATCTTGTCCCGCGTCATGCGACCCACCACCCTTGATTTGTTGCGACGCGTGGGAATCCGACCAGGAATGGCCTGTCTAGAGATCGGCTGCGGAGGAGGGGATCTCGCCTTCGACATGGCCCGCATGGTTGGCCCCACGGGCAAAGTTATCGGAACGGACATCGATGAGAAGAAGCTCGAACTCGCCGGCCAAGAGGCCGAGGAGCAGCAACTAAGCAACGTCGAATTTAGACTCGCAGACATCACTGAGAGCGAACCCGGAACGGCATTCGATTTAGTCCACACGCGATTTGTGCTAACGCATTTGGCGAACCCCGCTCAGGCCTTGGCAAGAATGCGCGGAGCGTTGCGGCCTGGTGGGGTCATAGTCGTGGAAGACATCGATTTTCGAGGCTATTTTTGCCATCCGGATAGCCCGGCGCTCTGGCGATACGTCGAGCTCTACACAGAGACCGTGCGGCGAAAAGGAGCGGATGCGAACATTGGACCCCGCCTGCCAGCTTTACTCATCGAGACCGGCTTTGAGAATGTGCGCCTGAATGTCGTTCAGCCGGCTGGAACCGATGGCGAAGTAAAGCTCATTACTCCACTCACAATGCAGAACATTGCCGGCGCAGTGCTGGCTGAGGGCCTAGCCTCCCCGGCTGAGGTCGATCAGCTCGTGGCGGAACTCTACGAATTCGCTCACATGCCTGGCAGTGTCGGTTGCATGCCGCGCGGGGTAGAAGCCTGGGGCAACCAATCTAAGGCGCTAAACTGAAGCGAAGGGCAGCGCAATCGTTGTTAACCAAAGATCGCATCTTCGAGTGTGCTCCGGCACCTCAAACGCCTTGAGCCGGTTGTGCATTTTCGGTGCGGCAGGATAACTCCCGGCAACCCTTACCTTACCGAATTAGGGAAGGTTTGCCCGTAACTCAGCACCTAACCGCCAGCGGATGGCGACTTGATTCACTTCCACGGGACACTGGCAGCAGAGCCAGATCCCAGTCTGCAATCGCGTTGGTTGCATCGTCCCAACCGTCAGTG
>Ga0137377_10004408_pt1 | contig 11086 bp, 9 predicted proteins | sample SagtaG_22_FD_104815 | JGI IMG/M metagenome (GOLD analysis project Ga0137377, IMG submission 104815) | Vadose zone soil microbial communities from Sagehorn Ranch, Mendocino, California, USA - Sage2_L_40_16 metaG | ecosystem: Environmental > Terrestrial > Soil > Vadose zone | place: USA... | reverse complement strand
TTGATGCTCTTGAAGCGCTTTCCGATGGTCGCCGTGCTCTCGTCGGCGGCGAGGATGCCCCGTCCCGGAGCGACCAGGGCTTGGGCAGTTGCGGCAAGGTCGTGCGTGGCCATGAATCGAATCCTCGTTTCATGCGGTCGGGGCCCGACAGGTTACCAAGCAAATTTCTCAAGCCGACCTTACGCCCGCAAGCGCTTGAGCAGCTGAATCTGCCCCGCGTGATACAGGTCGTGCGAGGCGATACCGTAGATCGTTGCGGCATTCGTCCATTTCGAGCGCCAGGCACGGGCGCCGAGCCGAGTCGCCGGAAAGCGCGCAATCACGGCGCGGAGCAGGCGATGCTCCTCCTTGAGGAGGGCAACGTCCCGCCGCCAGGCACGCTCATCGGGTCGCGACGGCACGGCAAGCCAGTTGGACCCGAGTCGCGGGAAGGATAGGTCCTCGTCGCGCAGCAGCCGGCGCCGCACGATGTACTTCCAGTACGCCGCGTGCAGCACGATCTCCCAAATGTTGTGCCGTCCCCTCCCCGGTCGCCACAGCGCCTGCGCCAGCCGCACGCCGCGCAAGCTTCCCCACAGCGGCGTGCCGTGCCAGGCAGCGCGGTCGAACGCTTGATCGTACAGGGCGAGCAGGTGGGGCAGGGCGGCGGGTCGTGCCAATGCGGGCCGGTCCGGGGGGCGGTACCTTAAACGTAATGAAACGTGCGGTCGTCGTGCTCGGCTTGTGTGCCGCATCCGTCGCGGGCTGCGCGAGCTCCGGCCACGGCAAGGGGGCGGGGACGCGAGGCTCTCAGGGCGCGAGCGATGCGATCGCCCTCAACGTCTCGAGCCATCACTATCTGGACGTGGTGATCTACGTGCTGCACGACGGCCAACGCACCCGCGTGGGGACGGCGACCGGATCGTCGTCCACGCGGTTCTCCTTGCCGGCGCACCTGCTTGGGCTGGGGCGGGAGATCCAGTTGATGGGCCATCCGATCGGCAGCCCCGAAACGATCACCACCGAAACGATCGTCGTCCAGCCGGGGCAGCACATCGAATGGTCGCTCGAAAGCCAGCTCTCCCGCTCGACTGTCGCCGTCTACTAGCCCACTACCTTGGCACCCCGCTGCCACCACCGGATGGCAGCGAGCCGCCGCTCGTTCCTCCCCTGAAGGCTTCCCATGCCGCGACAGAGGCTCCGAGGAACGTCGCGCCGAGCAGCAGGCTGCGGCCCAGCGAGAATCTCCGTTCCAGCAGATTCTCGACCACTGCGCGCGGCACGCGCACCTGCTCCCCCTTCCACGCCTGCTCTCGCCCGGACCGATCCGTCACCGAGGTCAGCGCGAGAACGACCGTCGTGTCTTCCTCCCGGACGATGTCTCCATGCAGCGTGGTGACGCCGGGGCCCACGTACGGCGCCAGGGTATCCGTGCCGTAGCGGGTCAGCTCCGCCGCCACGTGCGTGCCGGCGTGTGGCTCGACGGCGAGCACCGGCACGTAGACGTAGCAACCGCACAGCATCCCGAGCGCGGCCATCGAGACATGCCGACCCAGGCTCTTCCCCCCGATCACGGGCAAACGTTGGGATCGTTCGGGTTCCTGAACCCCGGACTCGTGGGTGGTGTCGAGACCACGTTACCGCCGGTCTGCAGCTGAACACTCCGCTCCGGAACGTTCGTGGGGTTCGCGTTGGCCTCGCTCGTCCCGTAGAACAACCGCCCGGGCACCTTGTTTCCGAAGGCGGAATTCGCGACCGGTGTGATCGCCGGATAGCAGGACCGCTTGTAGTCGTTCCATACCTCGATGTTCTGATACATCGCGACGTACTTCTCTTCCATGATGTCGTTGATGGACGTGATCGTCTTGGCGCCCAATCCGGTCACCGAAGCCCGCGCGTTGTCGAAATGCGTCTGCGCGTTGGCGGTCTGACCCAACCGATAGTACGCCTCGGCCAGAATCAGCTGATTCTCGATGTAGGTCACGATCGGCTGAGAGAACGTCGCGGAGTTGCGCGTGCCTTCCAGCAGCGACACGCCGGCGGCGGACCTGCCGCCCAAGGGATCTTGGCCGCCGTAAGGCAGACCGACGTTCTTCCACTTGACGGTGCTGTCCGTCGTGGTGTCGCCCACTGTCGTCACCCAAACGGGCGGGACGTTGGCCGAGCTGCCAGAGTCCGTCGCCTGCTGAGCGTTGTTGTTGGCGTCCAACACCACCTGCCTCAAGGTGTATGTGTGCTTCGGCTGCCACGGTCTCGCGCTTAGACCGAAGTACTGGTGGAGCCGCGCGGTGTCATTGCGCGCGAGCAAAAGATCCGCAAGAGCCCGACCGGCTACGACAAACTGGCCGAATCCGGACCGGAAATTGAACTGGTACCACATGTTGTCCTCGCCGGGTTGTGACGTGTGTTTCGCCTTCACGTCGTTCGCGGGTGCGCTGATCCCGAGCAGCGCATAGGTGATCGCGTTTCCCAGCGCGGTGTTGTCGATCTGGTTGTTGTCCTGCTCGACCGTGTGCATGTACAGGCGTGCCTTGAGGGTGTTGGCGGCCGCGATCCACTTCGTCGTGTTTCCGCCGTAGACCAGATCCAGCGTGCCGGGGCCCGGCCCCGCTCCCCCGAGATGGGTGATGGCGCTGGTGAGCAGCGCCTGCAGGTCCGCGTAGACCTGGGCCTGCGGATCGAGCCTGGGTGTGGCCTCGGTGCCCACAGCCTCGCGGTAGGGGACGTCACCCCAGATGTCGGCGGCGACGGCCATATCGATCGCCTCCCACACCTGGGCGATCCCCAGGTACTGGTTGTCACCTGCCGCGGTCTCGGCGGCCTCGATTTGCCTGATGTCCACCAGGCCGCCGCCCTCGTACACCGACGAAAACGCCGGGCTCGGCGTGTCCTCGCTCGCGATGCCGTACTGCTCCAGTACTTGCAGGAAGTTGCTGGTGCCGGTGCACTGCTGCATCCACATGCAGGCGATGAGGGCGACGATCCCTTCCTGCTGGGCGGATTGCCCCGCCTGCACCGCCACGAACAGCTGGTCCGCGGTCGCCCGATTGGGGTTGTTCGGATCGGCTTTTGCCGTGTCGGACGTCAGGAAACTGTTGCACCCGCTCGTCCCGAGCACCGCCAAGGACGCCGCGAGGCCGAACATCGAGAGTCTGTGCATAAAGTCACGACTCCTTGGCGTTAGTGGTTGAGCGTCAGGGAGAAAACGAAGGAGCGGGTTTGAGGCATGTTGAAGTAGTCGAGGCCGCGGCTCGCCTGCACGGCTCCGCCGAGGCTCGTCTCCGGATCGTATCCGGTGTACTTGGTCCAGGTGTGCAGATTGCGGCCCGCCACGCGCACGTCGATGGAGCTGAATCCGAAGAGGTGCTGCACCCACGGCCCGTCGAGCGTGTACGCGACCGTGATCTCGCGCAGCTTGACGTAACCGCCGTCCTCGACGAACTGCTCTGCCGTACCGCCGAACAGACCTCCGATACCGGTGCCGATCGCGGCGCCTTCGTACCAGTTCTGTCCGATCGGAATCGGGGTGCCGGCGCCGGGACCGACCACGGGACCGGGAAGCGGGGAATCGGGAGCACCGATCACGTGCTCGTTCCCGGTGCAGGTGACGCCGTTGGAGCAATCGGCGCGCACCTGGGTGTCCTTGTGCGTGCCGTAGGAATAGAGGGCGGCGCGCGTGCCGTTGTAGATCTGGCCTCCGTGCTTGATGTCGAGCAGGCCGGACACTTGAATCTTGTGGAACCTGATGGAGCTCCGGACGCTGCCGGTCCAGCGCGGATTGGGGTTGCCGATCACCCGTTGGGTGTTGTCGACGACCGGCTCACCGGTCGTGTCGATGAAGTACGCTCCCTTCGGAGCGCCGGCGCACGGCGTGGTGGGGCCGGGCGCGGCGTGGGGATCGAGATCGTAGCCCGTCACCACCGCGTTCATCCCCCCGGGGCTGAGCCCGCAGCGGGCGAGGCCGAGGTCGTAGAAGACGCCCACTTCCTCACCCTGCTTGACGACCGCAAAGGGCGTGATGTTGTTGGGATCGAGCTTGACGAACGTCGGGCCGCCGAGGTCCAGCACCATGCTGCGGTTCTGGGCCCACTGCAGCCCGACATCCCAGCCGAACGCGGCGTGCTGGATCGGGCGGGCGTTGAGGGAGACCTCGTATCCCTTGTTGCGGAACTTGGCGGAGTTCTTGGCCTCGCGCTCGTAGCCCGAGGACGGAGCGAGCGGCGTGAGCAGAATGACGTCGGACGTGATCGCCCGGTAGTAGGTAAGGCTCAGGTCCGCCTTATCGCGGAACAGTCCGAGGTCGAACCCGGTCTCGAACTCCTTGGTTCGCTCGGGCCGGAGCGTCGTCGCGCCCTTGACGATGCTCGAAGCGAGACCGCCGAGGCCCGACTGGCTAGGGTTGGCGCCAGTGCTTTGGACGTATCCGCCGACCACGACGGAGCCGGAGTACACCGTCGAGGTGAGGTAGGGATCGGGCTCCTGCCCCGCTTCCCCATACGATGCCCGCGCCTTGCCGTAACTGAGGATCGGCCCCTCGCCGATCGCCTTGGTGAACTGCCAGGCGGCGCTAGCCTTGGGGAACCAGCTCCGCAAATGGTTCTGATCGAAGGTCGAGGAGCCGTCATTCCGGACTGCGAGGGTCAGGAACAACTGGTTGTACGGATCGAACGTCGCCTGGCCGAAATAGGACGAGCCGTGAATCACGGTCTCGGCGTCGATCGGGGTGTCGCGGCTCACGGTGTTGCTCAGCTTGTACGGCTGCGGCGCGACCAGCGTGCGGCCCACGTTCGCCAGCTGGCGGACGTTGCGGCTATTCAAGCCCTGGCCGAGGGTCACCGTCCCGCCGAACCGCGGGCTGAGCGAGTAGGTGGCCGTGGCGGTCAGATTGTGGTCGATCTGATAGTTGACCAGCTTGCCCTCGGTCACTCGGCCGCCCGTTTGCGGAGCCGACGACGATTGGGGAGCGCCCTCCAGCCGCTCGTCGTTCGAGTAGTCCGCCCCCAGCGTGTAGTTCACCTTGAGCCAGGTCATGGGCACGAATTGAGCGGTCACGTTGCCGAACACTCGGCCGAGCTGGGAGGTGTTGCTGGGAACGTTGAGCACGAAGAACGGATTCTCCCAGCCGCGCGTCTTGCTCTCGTCCTGGGGAAGCGGATTCTGGAAGCGGAAGCTTTGGTGCTGCCCGTTCGCGGCGAGGTAGGGCAGGTTGTTCCAATCGGGGGGAGAGCGTAGCAACCCCAGCTGCAGGCCGTTGGTGTTGTTGCCGCGCTCGATGTAACGGCCGCGCCCATCGACGTAGGACATGTTCGCGCCCAGCTGCAGCTTGTCGCTGAGCTGGTGCGACCCGTTGAAGCGCACGGTGGCGCGATGGTTCGTGTTGTTCGGGCCCGCGAAGATGCCGCGGTCGGCCAGGTACGAGCCCGACAGGTAGAACGTCGTCCGCTCGTTGCCGCCGGACACGGTCAGGTTGTTGTCGGTCTGGAACCCGGTGACATAAGCCTCGGTGGCGTGGTCGAACGACGCGCTCGGCGCAATGGCCGGGCCCCAGCTCGTCCGACAGAAGAAATTCCCCACGCCGGTCGAGCGGTCGCAGCCCACGGCGCCAAGGTTGGGGTCGCTGGGCGCGAAGCCGAGCGAGCCTTGTCCCCATGAGCGCTGCAGCGGATACGTATGGTTGATGTCGTCGGCGGAGATCGTGGTGCGGTAGGAGTAGTGGGTCGGACCGGCTTGGCCGTGTTTGGTCGTGATGAGCACCACGCCCTGGCCGGCGCGCGCCCCGTAGATCGCCGCCGCTGCCGCCCCCTTGAGGATCTCGACCGACTCGATGTCGTTGGGGTTGATGTCCGCCGCGCGGTTGGTCTGCGTGGTTCCCTCGATCGAGCCCGCCGTGAGGCCGTCGGTCGGATTGAAGTCGGTGGTCGAGAAGCTGGTGTTGTCGATCGGTACGCCGTCGACGACGAAGAGCGGCTGACCGGCACCCGAGCTGGGCAGGCCCACGGTCCGCTGGCCGCGGATTGTGATGTAGGAGCCGGCCCCCGGCTCGCCGCTCGAGCCGGTCACGTTGACATTGGGGGCTTTCGCCGCCAGCGCCTCGACCAGGTTCCACTCGTTGCTCTTCTGGATGAGGTCGGCGCTCACGCTGTTGCGGACGTTGCCGAGCTTCTCGGTTTCCGTGGCGGTGCCGGCGCCCGTGATCACGACCTCGCCGAGCTGGAGCGGGTTCGCGGCCAGCATGAAGTCGTGGGTGACGCCGCCCGGCGTCAGCGTGAGCTCGACGCTCTGGGCCTTGTAGCCCACGCGCCGCGCTCGCAGCGTGATGGGTTGATCGGTGAGCCGGGCGCCGGGGATGACGATGGCATACCGGCCATCGCTCTTACTCAAGGCGCCGAGCCCCATGCTCGGAATCGTCACCTCGACCTGATCGAGCGGCAGCCCCGCATCGCTGCTCACCGTTCCGGTGATCGTGACCAGCTGCTGGGCCCGCAGGGGCGTGGTGAACAGCATTGTGAGCGTCGCCGCGGTGCAGGCGCGTCGAACGAGCAAAGACATGGTGGCCCTCGTTGGGGAGGATGCGGTAACGCTAGAAGTAGCAGCGGGAGGCGGCCACGGATTTGCGACGAATGGCGCCGTGCACGCGACGGCCGCGCGCCGGAGGTACGACGAGCGACTCCATGAAAAACCAAACCCGGTGACCACACACCGGGTTGGTCGGTCGACCGGGACCGGTTGAAAACCGGAGGCCGACTCGAACTGCGCGCTCGTAGGAGCGCGGCCACAGGTTACACGGCCCGGGCGTCCGGGAAAACGATGTTGCGCCGAGTGGAGTGGTGCGCGCGCCGGGCAGCGCGCGCCGTGCGACTACAGGGCGCGGCCCAGGCGCGCTTCGAGCGTGTCGCGATAACCGCGGGAGAGCTTGAGGGTCGTGCCGTTGTGAAGCACCACGACGTACTCCCCCCGGAAAAACGGTTGCAGCTCCTTGACCCGCTCCAGGTTCACGATCGTGGAGCGGTGGATGCGCACGAAGCGGCGGGGATCGAGCTGCGCCTCGAGGTGCTTCATCGTCTCACGCAACAGATGCCACGCCTTCCCGACGTGAATCCGCACGTAGTCGCCCTCGGCGTCGATCCACTCGATTTCGTCCACGCGCAGCAGCGTGACCTTGCCGCCGGAGCGGACCACGAGCCGCTCGAGGTAGGCGGGCGCTGTGGCGCGCCCGCCGTCGTACGTCTCGAGCAGCGCCGCGAGTTTGCCCGACAGCTCCCCCAGCCGGCTGTGGCGTACCTGCTGCTTGGCACGGGCGAGGGCCTCCAGAAAGCGCTCGTCGGTGAACGGCTTGAGCAGGTAGTCGATCGCGTGCACGTCGAACGCCCGCAGCGCATACTGATCGTACGCCGTCACGAACACCACTGCGGGCGCGCGCTCCACGCCCACTTCGCGCAGCACGCCGAACCCGTCCAGCTCGGGCATCTGCACGTCGAGGAAGACCAGATCGGGGGTCGCGGCACGGATCGCCACGGCGGCCTGCACGCCGTTGGCACACTCGCCCGCGACCGCGATCTCCGGGTCACGGCTCAGCAGCTGCCGCATCCCGTCGCGGGCGGCCGGCTCGTCATCGACGATCAACGTGTGGATGACGTTCATCCGGCCTCGTCGGGCTCGCCCGCCCACTCGGCGGGGGCGAGCTGGAACGGAACCACGACCCGTGCCACCACGCCGCCTTCGGGTGCGTTCGCGACCTCGAGCGACGCGGCGCCGCCGTACAGCTCGCGCAGCCGCGCGCTCGTGTTCGCGAGTCCGACGCCGTGGTCCTCCTGGGCGGCCACGGCCCCTCGGGCGAGCCCCGGACCATCGTCTCGGACGGTGAGGTGGAGGTCGTGATCAACCCGTCGCGCGACGATCGAGACCCGGCCCGGGCTGTGCCGCGACCCGAGTCCGTAACGGATGGCGTTCTCGACGAGGGGCTGGAGGATGAGATGCGGCACGCGCGCGTCCAAAGTGTCCGAGTCCGCGTCGAGAACCACGGTGAGGCGGTCCCGGAACCGGATCTTCTCGATCTCGAGGTAGCTCTCGATGAACTCGAGCTCCTGCTTGAGGGGCACCTCCTGAGTGGTCGCGGCGTCAAGCACGCGCCGCAGCAGCTCACCCAGCCCTCCCACCACCTGTACCGCTGTGCCGTCCCGCCCGCTGCGGATCAGCTGCCCGACCGTGTGCAGGGCGTTGAACAGGAAATGAGGATGGAGCTGCGTCTTGAGCGCCTGCAGCCGCACCTCGGCGAGCCGCGCTTCGATCTGGGACGCACGGACTTCCTTCTGGCGCAGCTCGCGATAGTGCTCCACCTGGTAGTCGATTACGAGGACAGCCCAGTAGAGCAAGCCGTCGGCATACAGCCACCAGACCCACGAGCGCAGGCCGGCCAGGAGCAGCGGCGCGGCGTTGGGGGGCGTCCCCTGCACCCAGCGCTGATTGACGATCAAGACGAACACCTCCACGTACACCGCGATCATGCAGGCGAGGAGGTTCACGGCGACGCCGCGCGGCCAGCGCGGGCCCTCGAACGGCGGGAAGCGGCGACCCAGCCAGATGATGCTCGGGGTGGCGAGGGCCCAGAGAAACGCGAGCGGCATCTGGAGCCGGAGGGCGATGAGCAGCGGCACGGGCATGCTGCCGGCGAGGCGCGAATACACGACGACCTGCGCAGTCGTGAGCAGGCCCCACGCGGACCACGCGGCAAGAATCACCCACCGGCGCCGGAAGGAGGGACCCAATCAAGCCTCCATGCTGGAACGTACGCGGGCCGGACGGGGCGGGACATGCTCGCGCGACGAACTGCGTACTGCGTGAGACGAACGGCGCCCCGGTGCGACGAACCGGGGCGCCGAGCGGTGACTGCGGCCTAGCGCCGCCGCAGCTTGCTCAGCAACCGCAACATCTCGAGATACAGCCAGATCAGCGTCACCATCAGGCCGAAGGCCGCGTACCACTCCACGTACTTCGGCGCGCCGGCGCCCACCGCCTGCTCGATGAAGTCGAAGTCGAGCGCGAGGTTCAACGCGGCCACCGTCACGATGACCAGGCTGACGATGATCCCGACCGTGCCCCCCCCGTAAATGAAGGGCACAGTCACGTGGAAGAAGGACAGCACCAGGGTGACGACATAGACCAGGGCAATCGCCCCGGTCGCGGCCACGACACCGAGGCGGAACTTGTCGGTGACTTTGATGAGCCCCGTGCGGTACGCGACCAGCATGCAGGCCATCGTGCCGAACGTCAGGGCCACTGCCTGCAGCACGATGCCGCGGTATTGCGCCTCGAACACCGCCGACAGGCCTCCGATCGCGAGCCCTTCGAGCGCGGCGTAGATCGGCGCGGTGACCGGCGCCCACTCCTTCTTGACGATCGTCACGACGGCGGCGACGAGCCCGCCGATGATTCCCCCCACCATCCACGGCAGCACGGCCTCGATGCCGCCGCGCATCACCTGGCTCCAGACCCACGTGGCGGGTACGACGACGAGCAGCAGCAGAAGGGCCGATCGGTTGATCGTGCCTTCCACTGTCATCGGCTCGCCGGCGTACGCCTGGCCGGCGCGGCCGAACTGCTCCAGGACCTTCGGACTCAATGCAGGGTTCTTCGAGCTCATTTCTCGCTTCCAGTCAGAGGGTGTCGAGCGCTGCAATATAATCGGTCGTTCAGACCGCCTGGCGTCCGGCGCGCACCGCGAGCGGCCAGCGAGTAAGGCGGGCGTCGCCCCAATAGGGAGCCAGCTCCTCGAGCAGCGCGTCCACGGGATCATGGCCCCGTGCCTCCACATACCGCATGGTCGCGGACCAGGTCCGCACGTAGCCGCCCAGCTGGGAGAGCGTCATCGCGTGCTCCATCGTGAACGCCGGAACCGGGAGCTCCGGGAATGGAAACGCGATCGTGCGGTAGCCGGTCTCGACGAGCCGGCGCTCGGCCGGCCAGAATGGTCCGACCGTGTCCGTATAGAAACGGCGGACGACGCGATCGATGCTGGGCTCGACCTCGAGCAGGTTGTAGCACCACACGGCGAGGACGCCGCCCGGCACGAGCACGCGGCGCACCTCGTCGAAGAACGCGTGCGTGTCGAACCAGTGGAGCGCCTGCGCCGCGGTCACGAGGTCCACGGAGCGATCGGCGAGGCCGCTCCGCTCAGCAGTGGCCACGCGATACTCTACGCCCGAGTGCGGCGTGGCATGCGCGATCTGGTCCGCGCTCGCGTCGGTCGCGAGCACCCGCGTGTAATGACGCGCGAGGCCGAGCGCCGCCTGGCCGCTTCCCGTCCCGCAGTCCCACGCCAGCGCGCGGCCCGGCGCGTGCGCGGCGAGGAAGGCGAAGAGCGCATCGGGGTAGTGGGGGCGAAACGTGGCGTAGGCGGCCGCCGCCCCGGAGAAGTGATTGCGAAAACTCACTCCCCGTAGGGGATCCAGATGTTCTTCACCTCGGTAGCGTGACGCAGGAACTCGCGGCTCTCACCCAGGCGGCCATGGAGCACCCAGGTGCGCTTCATGTTCGCGGCCGAGGCCTCCTCGACCGCTCGGGCACCGCCCGGGGTCCCACAATACCACACACCGTCCACGTCGTCGTGCTCCGCCAGCACCCTGACCAGGGCGTCCTTCGCGCCGGTGATGATGTTCACCACGCCGGGCGGCAGGTCGGAGGCCTCGAGCACGCTCGTCAGCTCGGCGGCGGCGAGGGGGTGCGCCTCGGAGGGGATCGCGATGACCGTATTTCCCGCTGCGATGGCGGGCGCCACGAGCGACACGAAGCCGAGTAGCGGGGACTCCTCCGGCGCCGCCAGCCCGAGCACGCCCACCGGCTCGTTCATCGCGAGGGTGATGCCGCGCAGCGGTACCTGGTGCACCGCGCCGTCGTACTTGTCGGCCCAGGCCGCGTAGGTGAAGAGACGCGAGATGCAGACGTCCATTTCGGCGGCGGCAGCCCCGAGGCCGCACGCCGTCATCGCCTCGATCAGTCCCGCGAACTCCGCGCTGCGCCGCGACAGGGTCTCGGCGACATAGTAAAGGATCTGGGCGCGAGAGTGGCCGCCGGGGGGCCGACCCCAGTCCCGCGCGGCGTGCGCGGCTTC